>OATU01001464.1_pt1 | contig 14117 bp, 13 predicted proteins | sample 1516711 | NCBI WGS metagenome assembly OATU01 (sample SAMEA2579971, study PRJEB22360) | human gut metagenome | biome: human gut; feature: human-associated habitat; material: faeces | place: Denmark | collected 2008/2010 | reverse complement strand
ATACCACACATTATCCTCAATATATATAGTAGCTATTTAATTTACGCTATACTAGTTTATTTACATAATTTTTAATCTCAATTCTGGGGACATATGTACTATTTCCTCTTATTTTCATTTTTTCTTTTGGAAGAATGTATTTATTTGTCAACAACACATCCGCAATCTTATATGTCATTAATTTATTATATTTGAGTAATAACTTTTCATCTCTCTTACTTTGAAAATAGTATGTAAACAGGTTTTCATATTGACCATATATAAAAAAGTTTTCAATTAATTCTTGAGTAATTTCCATACAAAACCTAGAAATATATAAGTATCTGTCACATTTATATGCAAATATTAATTCATTCTCAATATCTGTACATTTCTTACAATTATGCGCTTCAAATATACTAATAAATTTTTTTATTTCCTCTGTTGAGTTTTCGATATCTATGTTTTTTATAATTAGTGTATCATCTTTAGGATCGGATAAGCTTTTTTTTTGAATGTATTGCCATGATAAATTATTTTCTAAATCACATTTAGATATAAATCCTTTTGCTTTTAAAATCTTATTGGCTACTTTTTTTAAATCCTCTATTGTTAATTTTTTTTCTTCTAAATATAATTTTATTTCTTTTTGTGAAATACAGTATGAATGCATATCGCCCTTACAGGTCGAAACATTTTTAATTTTTTCATAGTATTCTTCCGCATAATTAGTTACAAACTTGTTTCCATAGATTTTATTAACATCTTTTTGTGCCAATAAAATAATCTGCTTAAGTATATCTTTATTATCCAATAAAAAAATTTTATCTGAAGATTTCTGTTTTATATTTATGGATTTAAAAAATAAATAATTTAATATTTTGAATAAATAAGTCGAATTAATTACATTCTGTTTATTTTGATACATGTTCATATGATATGCATTTCTAAGAACAAAAATTGCTATTGTAAATTCATTTATATTTTTTATTTCACTCAATTTATTGTCTAAGGATATATGTACATCATTTTGTTTATTATTGTTTAATATTCCTTCAGCAATTATATCATTTATTGTATCTATATAATGTTCAATTATTTTGCTTTGTGCAATACTATACATAAATTATATTCCTTTATCCTCACTTTAATTTATAAGCTAACATAATCATCCGTACATTGATTTACAGGTCTGCCCGCTGGATTGGAATTCCTGGATACGCTCCATCCACAGTGCAAGTTTTTCATCTTTATTCATAATGATACAATTCCTCTCGTGTTTTGAGATAATTGTATCAGAAATGAGAAGTGGATGACAGATACGGATGATTACATACTTAATACAAAAAGTATAATTGAATATTGACGGAGAGGCAATAGCCGAATATAATATATATAATGTATTTAGTCTGCTCACAATTATGTTCGGTTTTTGGGGTCACTTCAATTTGGAAGTGAAAATTATTATTTTAAGGAGGGCATCAAAATGAGAGATGTATATGATTTTGCAAAATTTTTCATAAAGAATGGTGCTGATTCTAGACCGAACACATATTTTAGAGTGGGATCGTTATTTTGTCTCTGATGATGGGGATATTGTAACATTAGGAGAAATTCTGGCTGAAAAAATAATAGATTGTAATGGTGAATTTACCAAAGCGAAGTACAGGGAGTACCTTCATGATGTAATTGATGCAATAGAAGACAAAAATCAAGAGGTAAGTGAAGAAGAAATTGAAGATTGCGTAGAAAGCTCTTATGTCAGAATCTCTGCAATAAAAAATGCTTCAAATAGAGATTTATACAAAGAAGTTTTAGAAAGATATTTTGGCATCATTTTTTCACAACAGATGAATAATTGCGATTTGCAGGAAAGTGATGCGTTGCTTACTCTGACTTTAAAGACGAAAGAAATCAGAGTGCTGTTTAGAAATAATAAATGCGTGGAAATGGAAAATCCAGTAAAAATTATGCATGATGCTTTTTTATAGATGATCCATTTGTTTTAGATAGCATAAATTTGAGAGGATATGGAAGAAACACCTATGCAATTCGTGACAATTTGATCAGAAAAATCAGATATTCAGAAAAAAATATTATGGATGGAATATTTGATGCTGTTACATCAAAAGAAAGTTTAAAAGAGATTAATGACGTTTTTGACAAAGTCGTGAATGGAAAAATATTTAATACAAGAGAAGGTATGAAATATAGATTGAATGGGCATAAAGAGCCTATTTCCATTTCATATATGTCAGCAGGATTAAAGGGATTTATTTTAATTCGAACGTTGTTAGAAAAGGGAATTTTAAAAGAGAGATGTATTGATTTTAGATGAACCAGAGGTTCATATGCATACGCAATGGCAATTATATTATGCACAGATTATCGTACTTCTTCAAAAGTATTTTGATTTAACAATACTTGTAACGACACATAGTTCCCATTTTTTACAGGCAATTGAGTATTATTCAAAATATTTCAAGTTAAAAGAAAAATGTAATTATTATTTGGCACGAAAAAGTAATAGCGGAGTTACATTTGAGAATGTTACAGATGGTACAAGCAAAATATATTCAGAGATGGTGGAACCAAGCATTTTGTTGGATAAACTCGCAGAGGAATTAGAATACGAAGATGAAAAGTAATTTTGAAAGATTTCAAGAAATCCTGAAAGAATATTTATTCAGGGATGCATATGTATATACAGAGATTGATTTGGAACGGGAATTTGTGAAAAAATTTAAGTATTGATCAAACAGAAATGTAAGAATTTTCTTGTGAAAATAAAATTGAGAAAAGGGTCAATGAAGTATTTAATATTAGCTAACAATTCAGGCGGTCTCTATCGCTTTCGCAAAGAGTTAATGAAACAACTGATCTTGGATGGGCATGAAGTATATGCAGTTACTCCTTTTGATGAGTTCATACAGGAGATACAGGCGATAGGAGTGCAGTTGATACAGTTGGAGATGAATCGCCGTGGAAAGAATCCTTTGCAGGAATTGCAGTTACTGGCAAGTTATAAGCGAATTATCCGACAGATTTGTCCGGACATGATTATTACATATACTATCAAACCGGGAATATATGGGGGCTTGCTTTCGCGTTTTCTGAGGAAACCTTATGTCGTGAATATTACAGGCTTGGGAACTGCTTTTCAGAAAGAGGGTTTTTTTCAGCATTTGATCGTATGGCTTTGGCGAACAGCGTTGAAGAATGCAAGCTGTGTTTTTTTTGAGAACAGGGAGAATGCACAGACATTTGTAAATTTAGGAATTGTGAAGGGAGAGAAGATTCATGTATTGCATGGTGCAGGTGTGAATCTGACGGATTTCCCACAGCAGAAGTATCCATGCGAAGACCGGCAGATGCATTTTTTGTTTGTTGGAAGAGTGATGCGGGAAAAAGGAATTGAGGAACTTTTAGGAGCAATGGAACGTCTGCATACAAGATATCCGGATATTGTACTGGATATTGTTGGATGGTGCGAGGAAGATTATGAACCGCGATTAAAGGCGTTACAGGCGGAGAAATATGTATGTTTTCATGGATTCCAAAAGGATGTGAAACCGTATATTACACAGGCATGGGCCTTTGTACTTCCATCTTATCATGAGGGGATGGCGAACACTTTGCTTGAAGCAGCTGCGATGGGGAGACCTTTGATTACGACACGTATTTATGGTTGCATGGAAGCAGTGGAAGAGGGCAAAACCGGATATTTATGCGAGGTACAGAGTGTTGATTCACTGACGGAGCAGATGGAGAAGTTTATTACATTGCCTTATGATCAGAAAGTGCAGATGGGCATTTTGGCACATGAACATGTGGCTGCAAACTTTGATAAGAAGCGTGTGGTGGAAGAAACAGTCGGAATATTGTATGATATGGGAACGAAAGAATGACATATGTGAAGTGAAAAGGGTATGACAGATAGACGATTTGCAGCCTTTGGGAGAAAGGGCATAGGAAAGGTTTTATATGCAATTCTTATTGCGGGGATTATAACAGTTGTTTTGAATCCCAGTGTTAGGCTTTTTTTGTTATTTTCAGACATAATCTGGTTAATAGTATTTGCAATGTATTGCAATAAGCACAACAGAGTGTTTTTTGAAAAGGTACTACCGGTATTTTTCGGTTTTGTTGCAGGATATGGTATTACCAAATACATACTTGGTCATGCTTTGCGTATATTGGCAGGAAGTGAAATATTTCTTGCTGCAATTTTGCTTGTTGAAATGCTGGTGGCTTTAAAGTGCTGCCTGTCAAAACAAGAAGATTTTGATAATAGCAAGGAAAACAAACTGTATAGTGAACGTGAATTTGATATGCAGAGAATTCAGGATTTTATTTTGAAGACGGAAATCCTGGGAATTAATGCACCATGGGGAATGGGAAAATCTTTTTTGCTTGATAAATTAAAGCAGAGCGAAGAGATAAAGAAAACTTTTGAAATCATGCAGGTTGATTTACTTACCTGCGATATAGATGCGGTAGATCTGATTTTGGTAGAAGAGATAGAGCATGTATTTGAAAAATATAATATATATTCTGACAGTTCAAAAAGTTTGAAGAGAATTCTCAATAATAATAAATGGTTGAGTGTGCTGTCTGATCTGATTTGGGGCAATGTGGAAGGTCTTGCAGCATCATTTTCAGGATATGTGGAGGAATTATATAAATTACCATGCAAGATATTGTTGATTTTTGAAGATATAGATCGTATTGAAAATAAAGATACAATTAAAAAGATATTTGCTATTTCGGAGAAGCTTGCCGGGGAACAATTGCATATTGTTTATCAATTTGATATTAGAGAATTAAAGAATAAGGGATTTACCTATAAATATCTGGAAAAATACATTCCTTACACAGTAAATTTAACGGACATAGATTATGAAAAACTGGTGACTTATCTTTGGGAGGATAAGGATCTGAACATGTCTGAAACACCATTGGATTTGAAAAAAGTCTGCACAATTCCTGCCGATTTGCCACGATTATATGATATATCAAGAATGTGGAATGTAAAAATAAAGTTTTCCGTACCTCTTTATAATGTTTCAGTTCGTCGGGTTCGGTTCTTTTTAATTGAATTAAAAGTGATAATTTCCGGCAACTCGGAATTCCAAAAAGCTGAGGTTGCGAATATTGTTGCAAAGGTTATGTTTATCAAACATTTCTTTCCGGATTATTATGATGAATTTCAATTAGGGGAATCTCCTTTGGAACAATTATCTTTTAGGATAAAAAAAGAGATATATTCTATAAAGGATGTTATGGTTCATTTTCGTAAGCCACAGGTAGAAAATGACAACGACAGAAAAAGCAGGATAGAAGAGATTGAAAAGTTCTTTCATAAAATAAAGAATGCGTCTTCCCTTTCCGTTATTTTGATTTTGGGCTACGAATTGTTGGCTGAAAAAGCTAGCAAAGAGTCGGAAGAATATGTTACAGAGCCATATCAGAATTTAAAACGAAAAGAAAAAAATGAGAAAATAGATCGTGTGCTTTGGAATGTCCTTGCCAATGGAACATCGGATATTACCGATTTGGAAAATGCCATAAATAAATTATTTGAAGAGGTGTTGAGCAAGCAGGGAAAAGAGGCGGATGATGCATGGAACAAATATCTTGATGATATGTACTATGAAAGATTGCAGAAAAATAACAGGACCATTTTCCGAATCGGAGTTGATACATATTTACCATTTTTTCGGGCAATGAGAATTTATCCCACAAGTACGGATGAATGGATCATCTTTTTGAGATTTTATTTTAGCCATTATCAAAAAGAAGAAAACGGAAACTATATTTCGATGAGGCTTATCGATAATCTTAATTATTGTAAATATGATAATAAAAGAGTGTATTTTGAGGTGATACGGTTTATTAACCGGTTATATGTTAAATATAATCTGAATGACAATAAGTCATATAAAAATTTCTTTGAGAATTATATGAGTATGATATCAACTTGGGCGTACAGCAAAAAGGTGGATTATTGGAGATTTCAGTTAGAAAAAAATGTTTCTGAAGCAAAAGAATATGTAATGAAAACATTGGACGAACTGTATAAAGAGTTAACCGGGAGACAAAGTGCTTATACGGAATCATTTATTGTTGAAGAGTTTTCTGAAATAATAAAGTTTGTTGAAAAGAACAGAGAATTGATACAGTGTGAGAAAGAGGCTCCGCTTAGAGGTCCGTCCAGTCGTATTATTGAACATGGTTCAAAATGGATTCATCAGGACGAAGTGGATGATTTGTTACAATTAAAAGAAAAATATAAAAATGGAGACATTAAAAGAGAAGACTTCTTGAAGGCTGTGGAAGAAAAATATAAAGAAAATAAAATATTGTTACCGGAATATGATGATGTCATGAAAGATGTTTAGTCTAAAATATTTGGGAGGGGTCAGTAGCATTTTATTGACAAGCAAGGCAAAAAAGAAATATAATCAAAAGGACAGTAAATCATAGCTTTTTAGGTAGGTTTTATGTTTGAATACAATTATAATCCAAGAACTCATGAGTTGTATGTCAACTTGCCACAGAATATGAAGTTCGATTATGATTTTCATAGTGATGTTGCAGGGCTATTGTTTCATGCACTTGGAAATAGTGAAAGCAATGAAAAAATTGACACCGTGATCATAAGCTGCAAACAGGATGCGGACTATGATAAAATGAGTAAAGCATATCTGTTTAATGTTTTTCTGTATTTGTTGTTGCATAGACGTGTTAAATGGAACAGAGCACTACAAGAACAAATCACATCAACTGTATCAATAAGGGATGGCGCGAAGTTTCAAGAAATCAGGATGGGAGATGAGTTGAAGAAAAGCAATCAGCCCTATTATGTGTTTCATGGCGATAAAGATGTTCAGAAGCCAGTCGATGAGATAACCAAGCTTCTTGTAGAAAAGAATATTACGTTAGACGAAGAAGAAATAAAAGAGTTCTTGTCTACCACAATAGGTGAAATATTTTCAAATTCGATCAACCACAGTAATCAGGACGAAGTTTTTTTCATGTTTGATATTCATTATGAAAAAGGTGATTTTTATCTTTGCGTCAATGTAATTGATTATGGAACCAGCATTACGTTCATGGTAAAGCTATATAATGATGAAATTATGAGATTTGATAAAGAACATCAGCAAATCAAAAGTATCAGCCTGGATGATATATAAATTTAACAAGCATAATGGTGAGGTGGGAAAATGACATTATATATCAAAGATTTTATTGATGGAGACACGGCAATATCATACGATGATGGCAATAAGTGCTTAAAAGAGATTTTGAAAGCAGTTGATAACAAGGAAGAGGTTACTTTGGATTTTTCTGGAATTGATTACGTTATTACAGCATTTTTAAATCCAATTATTGGAGATCTGATTTTGCAAAAGGGAAACGAAATTATGAAGTCAATCAAGATTGTTAATGCGAATAAAAAGACTATAGAAAAAATAAAAATGGTAAAAGATGGGGCTTTGTTGAAAAGAGAGGATATAGAGTAAAATGATATTTTTTGACACCTGCATTTGGATTGAACTCTGTAGTGTAAAATCACCTTCGACTGCAAACGAAATTAGACAGACGACGGAAGCAAGTGCCCTTCTGAAAAAGTGCATAGAAAAAGGAGAAAAGATAGTTACTTGTGATGAGCAGCTTTTAGAAATCATATCCTCTGTGCAAAAGATTAGAATGAGAGAATTTAACCGTAATGCCAAAGCGAATGGCAACGCAGGATGCGGAAGTGTAAAAGAATATAGAAGGCAAAAAGATTTTGAACTCACACAGGCTTTATGTAAATCGGTGATACAAGATGTTATACATTTTTCAGGAGAAAGCTCAGGAACATGCGGCTATTCAATTGAAGAGATACTTGCACAGATTCATCTTGCGGATATCAATGATTGCATTTATTTTGAGTATTGTCAAAGGAATGATATTGAGTTTTATACTTTTGATAAAGACATAACAAATTTGGGGACAAGCTCACATATACATGTAATATAATTCAACTTTCCCGCCATCGAATCATAAAAAAGAATATGGAAGGTATAAAGTTATTACCATATTCATAGCATAGGATAAAAGGATGGACAGACAATATGAATTTTAAGAAATTTGAAAATAAGATCTGGCTGGCATCACCGACAATGCATGGCGAAGAACTGATTTATATGAAGGAAGCATATGACACGAACTGGATGTCTACGGTTGGCGCAAATATCAATGAAGTCGAGCGTCAGGCTTGTGAGCAGATTGGCTGCGGATATGCGGTGGCATTGTCTGCAGGCACGGCTGCGTTACATATGGCAGTAAAGTTGGCCGGGATTAAACCAGAGGAGAAAGTGTTTTGCTCGGATATGACATTTGATGCAACGGTAAATCCTGTTGTGTATGAAGGTGGCGTTCCAGTTTTTGTTGATACGGAGTATGATACCTGGAATATGGATCCGTCAGCCTTGGAAAAGGCTTTTTCCGTCTATCCGGAAGTAAGAGTGGTCGTTGTGGCTCACCTGTATGGCACGCCGGGAAAAATTGATGAGATCAAAGAAATCTGTGCGCGGCATCATGCAATAATCATCGAGGATGCAGCGGAATCTCTTGGAGCGACTTACAAAGGAAAGCAGACAGGTGCTTTTGGGGATTTCAATGCGATTTCTTTTAATGGAAATAAGATTATCACGGGCTCTTCTGGTGGAATGTTTTTAACAGATGATAAGGCTGCGGCTGATAAGGTGCGCAAGTGGTCCACGCAGGCGAGGGAGAATGCGCCTTGGTACCAGCATGAGGAACTGGGGTATAATTATCGTATGAGTAATGTAATCGCAGGTGTGGTTCGCGGACAGTTTCCATATTTACAGGAGCATATTGCGGCAAAGAAAGCAATTTATGAAAGATACAGGGACGGATTTGCAGATTTGCCAGTTTCTATGAATCCATATGATGCGGTTCATTCGGAACCAAATTTCTGGCTGTCTTGTATGCTGATTGATAAGGATGCCATGTGCCGGCAGGTGCGCGGAGAGCGCGAAGCTCTGTATGTAAGAGAAACGGGAAAGAGCTGCCCGACGGAGATTTTGGAGACGCTGGCTTTTTACAATGTGGAAGGGCGCCCGATTTGGAAACCGATGCACATGCAACCGATTTATCGCATGAATCCGTTTGTGAACCGTTTAGGAGATGGCAGGGCACAGACGAATGCGTACATAGAAGGTGAAGCGGTGGATGTTGGTATGGACATTTTTTCACGTGGATTGTGCCTGCCAAGTGATATTAAGATGACACCAGAGCAGCAGGAGATTGTAATTGCGATGATAAGGAGTTGCTTCGATGTATAAGAGATTTGTGAAACGCTGTCTGGACTTCCTTCTTTCGCTTATTGCGTTGATCATCTTGAGTCCGGTGCTTCTGATCGTGGCAATACTGGTTCGATGTAAACTGGGAAGTCCGATTATTTTCAAGCAACAGCGACCGGGATTACATGAAAAAATTTTCTGCATGTATAAGTTTCGTACGATGACGGATGCAAAGGATGAACAGGGAAATCTGCTTCCGGATGAGGTGCGTTTGACGAAGTTTGGTAAGGCTTTGCGAAGCACAAGCTTGGATGAACTTCCGGAGCTTTTTAACATATTAAAAGGTGATATGGCGATTGTTGGCCCGCGTCCGTTACTAGTGCAGTATCTTCCACGATACAATGAGAGACAGCATCACAGACATGATGTGCGTCCCGGCTTTACCGGCTTGGCGCAGGTGAATGGACGCAACAGCATCAGCTGGCAGGAAAAGTTTGAGTGGGATGTGAAGTATGTGGAGCATGTTTCATTTGCCATGGATGTCAAAATTATCTGTAAGACGGTCGGTGTGGTATTACATAGAAGTGGAATCAGCAGTGATACTTCCGTGACGATGGAAGAGTTTAAGGGGAATGAATGAGTATAGGAAATTTAGTGATTGTTGGCGCAAGCGGACATGGAAAGGTAATTGCAGACATAGCAAGATTGAATGGCTATGAGGAAATCGTTTTTCTGGATGATGACACATCGATTCACACCTGTGCAGGATATCCTGTGATTGGAAAAACGAATGATTATGGGAAAGTGAAATCAGATAATTTTCGGAATGCGAAGGCTGCGGATGTGGTGATTGCAATTGGAAATTGTACAATCCGGGAAACAATACAGCAACGCTTTGAACAACATGGCTTTCCTATTGCGACACTGGTTCATCCGCAGGCAGTGGTGGCTGAATCCGCAGAACTCGGTGCCGGAACAGTCGTTATGGCCGGAGCGGTCGTGAACCCTTTTGCCAGACTTGGCAAAGGCTGCATTGTGAATACCTGTGCGTCGGTTGATCATGATTGCGTGGTTGCAGATTATGTGCATGTGGCAGTCGGAGCGCATTTGTGCGGAACAGTTTCTGTCGGAGCTCACACATGGATCGGCGCTGGGGCAGTGGTGAGCAATAATGTTTCTGTTTGTGCGGACTGCATGATTGGAGCGGGAGCTGTCGTGGTGAAGGATGTTGAAAAGGCTGGGACTTATGTGGGGGTGCCGGCTGGGAAGATTACATATTCTTTGAAAATGTCTGAAATTGAGGAAGATATTCAGAATTGGGAGAATCTGAAAAAAGAATATAATGCGAAATAAGTGGAAAGCACTCTGGGAGGGGGGGCTTTTTTTGAGTTTGCGCGCCATGGGCGCGCTCTAACGGGTGTAAGTCCCGAACATGCCCAGATAGTGGGAAGTGTATAGCTGAACAGCAAGGGTGTCTATCGTGAGGTAGAATCTGAAGGAAGCTGTAAGCAAATCTCTGGTCCGACGAACAGAAATCACATATAAGGCTAGGCTACGAGAGATAAGTTGGCTCAAAGCAACGAAATCTAATAACTATCACCTTTGTAGTAGCAGAGTAAATGTGGCGGATATATGGAGAGAAAGAGCGTGCACCTTAAGCGTGGAGGTCTCACAGAGGTTCCATTAGCCTAGTAACAACGAACGGTGAGAAGTCAGCCGAGCCCATAGTAGTGAAGAAGTTTCTGTAATGGAAATGGAGCAAAGGGGCGAACAATCAATAAGTTTGAGTATGTCTCGTATTGCAGAAATGGCAACATCTGCCGTAACCAATCGGGTAAAAGATGGTCAAATCAAGCGAGACGGAAAGGAAAGAACGCATGGACACAAGTAGTCTAATGGAGCAGATTTTATCTAGCGATAATCTCAACAGAGCATATCTGCAAGTCGTACGAAATAAAGGTGCAGAGGGAGTGGACGGAATGAAGTACACAGAACTCAAAGAATACCTTGCAAAGAACGGCGAAATCATCAAGGAACAGTTGAAGACGAGAAAATATAAACCTCAGCCAGTACGAAGAGTGGAGATACCAAAGCCTGATGGCGGTGTCAGAAACCTAGGAGTACCAACAGTAACAGACAGATTCATACAACAAGCCATTGCACAGATTTTAACACCAATCTATGAGGAACAGTTCCATGACCATAGTTACGGATTCAGACCTAACAGATGTGCTCAGCAAGCAATTCTAACAGCGCTCGACATGATGAATGAGGGTAATGACTGGATTGTAGATATCGACTTGGAAAAGTTCTTTGACACAGTAAACCATGATAAGCTCATGACTATCATAGGTAGAACTATCAAAGATGGAGATGTTATCTCTATCGTTAGAAAATACCTTGTCAGCGGAATCATGATTGATGATGAATATGAGGATTCCATTGTGGGGACACCACAAGGAGGAAATCTTTCGCCATTATTGGCAAACATCATGCTGAATGAACTTGATAAGGAAATGGAAAAGCGGGGGCTTAACTTTGTACGATATGCGGATGACTGTATTATTATGGTCGGAAGCGAAATGTCTGCCAACAGAGTCATGAGAAATATTTCACGATTCATTGAAGAGAAGCTAGGGCTCAAAGTCAACATGACCAAGAGTAAGGTAGATAGACCACAAGGGCTTAAATACCTTGGATTTGGTTTCTACTTTGATTCAAGAGCACATCAGTTTAAGGCAAAACCACACGCAAAAGCAGTAGCGAAATTCAAGAAAAGAATGAAAGAACTCACCTGTCGTAGCTGGGGAGTTAGCAACAGCTATAAGGTGGAGAAACTCAATCAGCTTATAAGAGGGTGGATTAACTACTTTAAGATAGGCAGTATGAAAACTCTCTGCAAAGAACTAGATGCAAGAATTCGTTATAGGTTGCGTATGTGTATCTGGAAGCAATGGAAAACTCCGCAAAATCGAATAAAGAATTTGATGAAACTTGGAGTTGATAAGGATATAGCTTGGATTACGGCATATACAGGTAGTCGAATCGCTTATGTGTGTCAGCGAAGAGTTATGAATTTTGCAATAAACAAAGAAAGACTAACCCAATTTGGATTAGTCTCAATGATAGATTACTACACCAAGAGGTGTGTTACTTGTTAAGTTGATTGAACCGCCGTATACGGAACCGTACGTACGGTGGTGTGAGAGGTCGGGAAAATTTATTTAATTTTCCCTCCTACTCGATTGTTCTCTTTGGCGATCCAGTAGGCATCGGTCAGAGCTTTATAAGCTCCTTCGATGGCATCTTCGCTTAATTCGCTGCCAGCGAACATACCGGTCACTTCGGTGACCAGTTCTTCAATATCTTTCGCTGCTTTTGCGCCGCCTTTTTCATGAGCTTCTACGACATAGGTGCCGCTGCTTCCCAGCAGGTACTCGGAGCCTCTGACCTGTTACGGATGGCGTTTTTATGACAAGGATCAGGTAAAAATAGATACTTTCTGTGGAGCCTTTGGTGTTTCGAGATCAGTAGCAGCTATCCGCTTGGAACAACTGGGCTATCTGAACCGGAAAAAGGATTATGAATATCGTGATCCATTGGAGGTGTGGCCATGAGCAGGAATATCAGAGTATCGGAACCATCTGCGGAAATGCAGATTAAAATCATCCGGGCAAAGGATGCGATTGCTTCGCAAAAGCCCAGGATTGTCAGGTGCCCTTATTGCCGACACAATTCAATCTCGAACTGTCCTGCATCCTTCATGTCAGCACGGATTATCTTCTGATGGGCAGTGAGCCAAGTAAAGAGGAAGTCAAAAATGATCTTCTGAGCATTATTTCGGAGCTGTCTACGATTGCGAAGAAAATCTAATCGTGCTCTGCGTTTGGAAATGACAAAATAGAGATACTATACCATTGCAAAAAAGAAGTGAGCACGATATAATATGGATAAGAAGGCAAAAGTCACCGCAATGGTGTGAAAATAGATTTTGGCTGTTTCCATAAGGAGTAGATCGAGAGGCGTTATCCTCGGTGGCTGAAAACACAGATGTGTGATGCTTGCAGCAAGCTATTTGTATAAGCCGAAAGGCCGCAGAAATGCGGCTTTTCCTAAATACACGAGTTAGCTGAACCTAACTTGTCAATGTGCGCGTACTGGTTAGATAAGTCTAACCGCAAAAGGAGAGACAGCAATGCGAGAACACAAGAATTTTTGGGATAGAAATGCAGGTCTGTATGACTGCTTTATGCGAAAAGACAGGGCAGTATACGAGAAAATGTATGAGCTGATCTGTCCGGTTGTGAAAGACAAAACAGTGCTGGAGGTGGCTACCGGAACGGGACTGATCGCCAAGCACATCGTAAAAGCAGCGGCACACATCGAGGCGACGGATGCCTCCGTGGAGATGATCGCCGAGGCAAAGCGGGATAATCAATCTGCAAAGCTGCACTTTTCGGTGCAGGATATGTTCCGCCTGCCCTATGCAGACAAGTCCTTCGACGTGGTGATCGTGTCCAACGCGCTGCACATCGTGCCGCAGCCGGAGAAAGCCCTTGCCGAGATTCATCGGGTGCTGAAGGACGATGGCGTGCTCATCGCGCCGACCTTCACCCACGCGGGGAACTCGTTTTCCGGCAAGGTCAGGGCATTTTTCATGAAGCTGGCGGGCTTCCCTCTCCACAGCAAGTGGACGAGCGAGGAATATTTGCGCTTCCTGCGGCAAAACGGCTGGGCGGTGCGGAAAAGCGTTGTTCTGAAAGCCTCATTCCCGCTGACCTATGCCGAGTGTGAGAAAACGGAGGTGTGATATGTCAT
>OATU01001457.1_pt1 | contig 14201 bp, 10 predicted proteins | sample 1516711 | NCBI WGS metagenome assembly OATU01 (sample SAMEA2579971, study PRJEB22360) | human gut metagenome | biome: human gut; feature: human-associated habitat; material: faeces | place: Denmark | collected 2008/2010 | reverse complement strand
TATTGGTCTCAGCATGGAGGACACGGAGGAAGGCAAGCTGAGCCAGTTTCTGGTTGCCGCTAACCGTATCGCGTTTATTGACCCGGCAAACGGGAATGAAACGCCGATGTTTGTGGCGCAGGGCAACCAGATATTCATGAACGACGTGTTCCTGAAGCGCCTGACAGCCCCCACCATTACCAGCGGTGGCAGCCCTCCGGTATTTTCCCTGACATCAGACGGAAAGCTGACCGCTAAAAATGCGGATATCAGTGGCAGTGTGAATGCGAACTCAGGGACGCTCAACAACGTCACGATTAATGAGAACTGTCAGATTAAGGGGAAACTGTCAGCCAACCAGATTGAAGGTGATATTGTCAAAACGGTCAGCAAGTCTTTCCCCCGCACGAGCACTTATGCCAGTGGCACCATCACGGTAAGAATCAGTGATGATCAGAAATTTGACCGGCAGGTCATGATACCGCCAGTGTTATTCCGCGGTGGTAAGCATGAGAATTTCAACAGTAATAACCAACAGTCATACTGGTATTCAACCTGCCGGTTAAGAGTGACCCGCAATGGTCAGGAGATTTTTAATCAGTCCACGACGGATGCTCAGGGCGTATTTTCCTCAGTTATAGATATGCCTGCCGGACAGGGGACGCTGACACTGACATTCACCGTATCTTCATCAGGAGCGAATAACTGGACACCAACAACCAGTATCAGCGATCTGCTGGTTGTGGTGATGAAAAAATCCACAGCAGGTATCAGTATCAGCTGAATTTTATAACCCAGAACGGGCGTCAGAAATGACGCCTTTTTTATTGCAGAAAAGCGAGAGGTAATTATGCGTAAACTTTATGCCGCCATTTTGTCCGCAGCCATTTGTCTGGCCGTATCCGGTGCGCCTGCATGGGCGTCTGAACATCAGTCCACGCTGAGCGCGGGGTATCTTCATGCCCGGACGAACGTTCCCGGCAGTGATGATCTGAACGGGATTAACGTGAAATACCGTTATGAGTTTACGGACACACTGGGGCTGGTGACGTCATTCAGCTATGCAGGAGACAAGAATCGCCAGCTTACCCGTTACAGCGATACCCGCTGGCATGAAGATTCCGTGCGTAACCGCTGGTTCAGCGTGATGGCGGGGCCGTCTGTACGCGTGAATGAATGGTTCAGCGCGTATGCGATGGTGGGTGTGGCTTACAGCCGTGTGTCGACTTTCTCCGGGGATTATCTCCGCGTAACTGACAACAAGGGGAAAACGCACGATGTGCTGACCGGAAGTGATGACGGTCGCCACAGCAACACGTCTCTGGCGTGGGGGGCTGGCGTGCAGTTTAACCCGACCGAATCCGTGACCATTGACCTTGCTTATGAAGGTTCCGGTAGTGGCGACTGGCGAACGGATGCATTTATTGTTGGTATCGGATACCGTTTCTGACAACAGACGCCGATTTATCTTCTGTAAATATTGTTATGATACGCAGGTTCATCCACCTTATGGGGTGAACTGCGTTTGAGGAAACGTAAAGTTACACTGTCCTGAAGCCCGTGGCGTCACTGCTGCGGGCTTTTTTTATTGGTGGAAAAGTATGACAGTAAAAATTTCTGGCGTGCTTAAAGATGGCACAGGAAAACCAGTACAGAACTGCACCATTGTGCTGAAGGCCAGACGAACCAGCAGCACGGTGGTGGTGAACACGGTGGCCTCTGAAAATCCGGATGAAGCCGGACGTTACAGCATGGATGTTGAGCATGGTCAGTACAGCGTCACCCTGCTGGTTGAAGGTTTTCCGCCTTCACATGCCGGGACCATTACCGTCTATGAAGGTTCCAGACCAGGTACGCTGAATGATTTTCTCGGTGCCATGACGGAAGATGATGTCATGCCGGAAGCATTGCGTCGTTTTGAGGAAATGGTGGAAGAAGCGGCACGCAACGCCGAAGCCGCCTCTCAGAGCGCAGCGGCGGCAAAGAAATCCGAAACTGCAGCGGCATCATCGAAGAACGCGGCGAAAACCTCAGAAACGAATGCAGCTAATAGTGCACAGGCGGCAGCGACCTCAAAGACTGCATCGGCAAACTCCGCGACAGCAGCCAAAAAATCAGAAACCAACGCGAAAAATAGCGAGACAGCCGCAAAGACGAGCGAAACCAACGCAAAGTCCAGCCAGACGGCAGCGAAAACCAGCGAAACGAATGCCAAAGCCAGTGAAACTGCGGCAAAAAACAGCCAGGTTGCAGCAGCCCAAAGCGAGAGCGCGGCAGCCGGTTCTGCGACTTCAGCAGCTGGATCAGCAACTGCTGCGGCTAACAGCCAGAAAGCTGCGAAGACGAGTGAAACTAACGCAAAGTCCAGCCAGACGGCAGCGAAGACCAGCGAAACGAATGCCAAAGCCAGCGAAACTGCGGCGAAAAACAGCCAGGATGCAGCAGCCCAAAGCGAGAGTGCCGCAGCTGGTTCTGCAAGTGCGGCGGCTTCTTCTGCCACTGCATCAGCCAACAGTCAAAAAGCAGCAAAAACCAGTGAAACCAACACAAAGGCGAGCGAGACTGCGGCGACTAACTCGGCGAAAGCATCCGCTGCAAGCCAGATGGCTGCAAAAGCAAGTGAAGACGCAGCCAGGGAGTACGCAAGCCAGGCAGCTGAGCCGTATAAACAAGTTTTGCAGCCGTTGCCTGATGTGTGGATACCGTTTAATGACTCGATGGATATGATTACAGGATTTGGCCCGGGATATAAAAAAATAACAGTGCGCGATGATGTGGTCACTATACCATCCGACAAAATTGTCCCGTTTTCCCGCGCGAGTTCCGCGACCTATATCAATAAGTCCGGCGCTCTTACCATTGCAGAAATTAATGAGCCACGTTTTGAAAAAGAAGGGCTGTTAATTGAAGGGCAGAGAACAAATTACTTCACAAACTCAAACGCTCCGGAATTGTGGAATAAAAATCCAGGCCTGAAGATAAGCGAGACAAAAACCGATTCCAGGGGTTTTAAATATGCAACGTTTACCCCAGAAAAATATTTAGATAGTTCTGGCTCATATGGAATTATATCAGGGGCAGCAGCAAATAAGATAGCGGTAGTCAAAAATGATGCAGTTACAATATCCTTTAGAGCAAAAGGGGATAATGTAAGATTTGCGGCTAGATTTGATAAAGGGGATTCGCCAGTTGCTGTAGCTGCCATTTTTATTGATAGCGCCACACTAGATACATTCACGTCTGGAGCAGATGCGTCTAATATTGCTGTGAAAAATGTTGTTCGTGACGGTGAGTGGGTTGCTGTAGAGGCTGTTTATAAAGTAACAGACGACTCTACATATATTAACGGCGCCATTCTGATGTCAAACAAACTGGGTGCTAATTTTGATAAGACTAGTTTTATGGATGTAACCACCCCTCAAATAGAGCTAGGTTCTTGCTTATCATCATTTATTGTCACACCAGGTGTTCCTGCGACAAGGGCGAGTGATATGGTTATTTTTTCAACCAGAAATAACATAAGTTCTGTCCCTTTAAGCTGTCTTGTTGAAATACATAAAAATTGGGACTCTACGCCAAATCAGGCCCCACGAATTTTAACCACTATTGGCGTGGCGACTAATGATGAACAACTGGTATTGGCTTTCAGGACGCCTACAAGTCCGGATGTAGAACCTTTACCTTATGTTCAGTTTGGAGTGAGATCTGCATATCTTAGTCCATCTGTGAAGGCCGGGCGCAAAATGATTGCTGGTTTTGTCTGTAATAGCTCGACTGAATTTCGTTGCTGTTGTAATGGTTACCTGTCACCTGTTCAGACTTCGTCATGGAAGAATACCGGAGCTGCACATGAAATACGTATTGGGGGAACTTCTGCTGGAGGAGAACGTCACTTGTTTGGTCACGTTCGTAACCTGAGAATATGGCATAAAGAATTAACTGATGCGCAAATGGGGGAGAGTATTAAATGAAAGATTTAACACTCAAATTTGCAGACAGGGCCGACTTTTCGGCCTTTATGGAGAGCATTGGCTATTATGATGACGAGTTGATGCAGGATGATATTCTTATTGACGTGATAGGTAACGTGTACAAAGAAACCGGAGAACTGACTGAAGATGGCGAACCGGTATGTGTTAAGGAAGACGGATATTTTGTAAACGTGCGCATCATTAATGATGCAAAAAAATCGTCAATATTCGATGAATACGCGGTTGTTGTTGAACATCAACTTCGTGGCTGGATGTGAGGGAGACAAATGGCTACATCGACAGTAATTCCGGGAGACATCACCACGCTGAAGGGAGATGTCAGTAAAGCGAAGGAAGATATTTCCTCAATTAACAGTAAAGTATCAACGCTTCAGACTGATATGACCAGTGCAAAGCAGGATATCAGCTCCAGATACACAAAAACTGAAGTTGATAATAAGCTGAAAAACAAAGTGGAAGTGAACGATCTGGAAAGTGGTCGTTATGGCGGAGATTTTTATCCACTGACAGGTCGTGAAGCGTTTTATTTATGGAATTTGGCCACGACTACAGCGGCGGCAAACCTTTATCTTAATCCTGACCCTGCAATTTCGTCTGTACTGCGGTCAACATCGTCTATCCGCTATAAGCATTCAGTAGAGACGATAGATTCAGAGCACGCCGATCTCATTTTCAGGATGCGCCCTGTATGGTACAGGTCACAATGCGAAAATGACAGGCGTGACTGGGGATTCTACGGATTGATTGCCGAGGAAGTAGGAGAAATTGCCCCTCAGTTTGTACACTGGCGATCAGCTAACGAAGATGATGCACGGGAAGCTATTTCCAGCAATGGCCTTGTTGCCGAAGGTGTAATGTACGAACGTCTGGTTGTTCCACTGATTCACCATATCCAGAAACTGACCGAAAGAGTTGATGAACTTGAGTCAGAATTGAAGTTGTTATCAACTTCCCGAAGCGATATCGGATAAAGGAGGAGTAATGGATATAACACCTTTTCTTCATGCGCTTTGTGCTGTGGCTGCGCAGGTACTGATTGGTCTTTTTACCGGAAACTGGGTTTACGGGGCGATAGCCGGTTGTACGTTCTTCATTGCGCGTGAACACACCCAGGCAGAATATCGCTGGATTGAAATGTTCGGGCATGGCAAGCGAATGAATATGCCGTGGTGGGGCGGTTTTGATCCGCGAGCTTGGGATGTGGCAAGCCTGATGGATTTTGCTGTGCCGGTGGTGGCGTGTCTGCTGGTCTGGCTGTTGGTTAATCGTGGGTGAAAAAAGGTGAGCTGTATATGCAACGGAGGAAGAAAGATCGTTGCTGGAAGCCTGAAAAAAGTATCGGGTGCTGCTAAACCGTGTGGACACTTCCGTAGCACCAGATATCGAGTGGCTTATTCAACCATAATAAACAGTATGTATATCATAGGTTATTAATTGTGAGTTTTTTCGGTGTGTTATTTGTTTGTTTGATGTTATGCTTTTGCGCCCCAAAAGGTTGTTTAGATGTATTTTATCAATTGATTTTCAATATCGTTTAATAAAGAAAAATTAAGCAAGCTGGATGTTGGTTTTTTGTTAATTGGATGGTTCTAATAATGTTTTTTTACTGTTGTTGAATGTGACTTGATAAGAAATGCAAGTAAAAATGATACTCTTTTTATTTTAAATTCAAACGGTTGACATATATATAGCAAGAGGTTTCAGGTGCGTTGTAGTGAGTTTATGTTAATAAAAAGTATAGTAAGCGTTGAAAAATGTAACTTTGAAATACGTTAGAATAAAAAACAATATACATATAATAATTTAATCTTAAATGAAATTTATTAAAATTTGCAAACTATAATTTTGTGTATAAAAATATAAATGCACATCATCCTGATTATGATTGTGTATTTAATTGGTTGTTATTTGACTGCTATCAACTTGTTTTAATTTTATGATAGGTGCAAGATGGATTATGTTTGCTCCGTAGTTTTCATCTGTCAATCATTTGATTTAATTATAAACAGGAGAGTTATCTCGTTCAAAAAAAATTCATTGTTTATTGTAAGCGACAAAATTAGAAGGGAGTTACCAGTATGCCCCTCTAAACTAAGAATTGTTGATATAGATAAGAAAACATGTTTATCCTTTTTTATCGACGTGAATAATGAGCTGCCTGGCAAATTTACTCTTGATAAGAATGGCTATATTGCTGAAGAGGAACCTCCATTATCGCTTGTTTTTTCTCTGTTTGAAGGGATTAAAATAGCAGACTCACACTCCCTTTGGTTAAAAGAAAGACTATGTATATCCTTACTTGCCATGTTCAAAAAACGCGAAAGTGTAAATTCTTTTATACTAACAAATATAAATACATTCACCTGTAAAATTACTGGAATAATCAGTTTTAATATTGAGCGGCAATGGCATTTAAAAGATATTGCGGAATTGATTTATACGAGTGAAAGTTTAATAAAAAAAAGATTAAGGGATGAAGGAACGTCATTTACTGAAATATTGAGAGATACTAGGATGAGGTATGCAAAAAAACTCATAACTTCAAACTCTTATTCTATCAATGTCGTAGCCCAGAAATGTGGCTATAACAGTACTTCATATTTCATATGTGCATTTAAAGATTATTATGGTGTCACGCCATCTCATTATTTTGAGAAAATAATCGGCGTCACAGATGGAATAAACAAAACAATTGACTGATAATGTTTATTACAAGTTGTCTACATGTTAATTATAATATTATACAGCGTTTTTTCTGATGTGATATTCTGGAACCATTAATTTGTAATTGGGTTGCTGTCGCCTATTTTATACATACTATAATTGATGGTTTTCTATGTGATTTAGTTAATAACCTTCTGGGTTTATTTTAAGGGTTAATTGTTACATTGAAATGGCTAGTTATTCCCCGGGGCGATTTTCACCTCGGGGAAATTTTAGTTGGCGTTCTTAAAATGTGTACTTAAGACCAGCAGTAGTGATGAAGTTATAGTTTTCTATACCTGCTCCATTTTTGCTGTAGTCTGAAGTGTTATTATTGTGATCATAAAGTGAAGTATTACCTTTTTTATTCGTAACCCGATTCCATGCGCCTTCAACATAAACTTTTGCGTTAGGTGTGACGTAATAACCTGCATTGACTGCAACAGAATAGTAATTTTGGTCTTTGACCTTACTGCGATAAGTGATTCTTTTTCCCGGGTCATAGTGTTCATCGTTATCAGATGATTCCACCCAGCCGCTGTATTTAAATGTGCCACCGAGTTCAAAATCTTCATAACGATAACTTCCAGTCAAGCCAATGTAGGGCATTTTAAAACGTTGTTTGTAGCCGATTGCCCTTTCTCCATTCGGGAAGGAGCCGATATCATCTCTGAATCCCTCCTCAGAACTGTAGATATAGGAACCACCTCTGGCTGTAAAGCTATAACGGCTTTCCTGATATCCGGCCATGAGTCCCAGGCGGTAATTGGGTTCGTTGAGGAGCCAGCCTTTGATATTCAGATCAAATTCGTTGGCATAATTGAGTTGTGTATCAGGGTGTCTACTTTCATCCGTCCAGGTTCCGGGGTTACTGGAATCCATCCAGTCCTGATCGACCATATTGCCACCTCGGCTGCCGAGAGTTGTCCAGCCAGCAGCCCCGATAGATATCTGGGGCATCAAATCCCAATTAATTGCACCTTTAATAATTGCAGCGTTATTGAATTTCCAGTCGAGTTGACTGACTTTTCGGCCTCCTTCTTCGGCTAGATAAACACGCTCTTTTGTTTTTCCGCTCAGAGTTCCAAGACTAATGTCCGCATTTATGTTGTCAGGAGTAAACGATAAAGTCTCGGTAGAAGCAAAAGAGCTGATCGCAATAGGGGTTGTCAGGAATATTCCCAGAAGTTTCGCCCGCATAAAAGTTCTCCATTCAATCGTTTTAATGATTGAATATGTATTTTTTATATCTAACTTAATGAGTCAATTACATATTGCTCCACTGTTTATATTTTGTTTAGTATTGAATGATTATCACAATGCGCTATCTGTTTTTGGTTTAATTATCTGTTATTGTTTCATATTGCGGTTTTACTGTGTGGTTTTTTTATGCTTTTGTGGTGCTTTTATCTATTTAAGTGCCATGCCTTTAGAGGCATATAAGCGAAAATAGCATGAGGTTTATCCTCAATTACTATGTTTTTTAGTACAAAAAAGAGGGACAAAACTGAGACACATAAGGCCTCACAATGGCTTGCAAGGCTTTACATGTTTTGAGGTAGTGGGACGTGTGAGCGCAGAGATGGCGCGGTAAGTTGTTGACTTAAAATGTCGTTCTAGGAACTTCTAAGTCGTGGGCCGCAGGTTCGAATCCTGCAGGGCGCGCCATTTCTTCTTCATTTATCCCCGTCTTATCTGTTTCCGCTTTGCCCTTCACCACATCACTTTTTGTCGCTGTTTGGCGAGATAATTCAACGGTGTCAGGCCGTAAAACGCCTTAAAAACAGAGATAAAGTACGACGTGCTGCTATAGCCACATAATTGCGCTACCTGAGTGATATTTTTGTTATCCATCAATAACATCTGTACGGCGTAACGCATACGACACTCTGTGACAATCTGGCTATAGCTGGTATTTTCGTTTTTTAATTTCTTTTTGAGCAGGCTGGGGCTTAAACATAGCGAACTGGCGACAATTCGCAGATTCCAGTAATGCTGAATATCGCTTTGAATAATGCGGCAGACGCTGTCGCGGACGCTACTGCGTAAGATATACATCAGTAGGGCAATAAACCGCGATTGCTCAAGAAAGTTAGACAATACGGTAAAAAGCAATGCGCGCGTCAACTCCGCTTCGCAGGGTTTGCTGGGTTGCTGCTTGCTGTGGTTGGCGGCTAGCCGGAACACTTCCGGTGTACGGCTATGACAAGCGATAACCGGGGTAGCCAGCCGCGACCAGGGCTTTACGCAGGTTAAGTTCTTATTTAAAAACAACAGATAATCGTTGATGATGTTACGGTTGATGTGGGTGATTAATACGTGATTTAACGTTGAGAGTTCAATGACGTTATTGTTGCACGCGAAGGCGGCCAGGTAGTTTTTCGGAAGGGTAAACGTAGCATGGTTATTAACGCTTACCTCTACCTCTTTTTCGGTCAGGATCACCACGCAAGGTTCACTGCTGCTCAATTGCATTTCGCACTCCTCAGATATCAGAAACTCCGCTCAAAGGATCTATGCTTCCTGCATGAGTGATCGGCCCGTTCGCCGATAACGATCTTCTTTCTTTAGCACGCTTTTTAGCAATTAATCTTGATGGAATTCTGACGAGAGCGAAAGAGGTAAGCCAGGTCGTACCCGACTTACCTGGAGGAGATTTAATACTCGAGAATGCCGTGCGCGACGGGCAAATAGCGCAGAGAGAAATAGAGCGTGTCTTTACCGCAAGAGGAACGTTTCGCTAACAGCGAGGCAATTTCTGCGTCCGGTTTCGGTTTCGCTGTAAAGGTTTTGCCTTTGCCGGCGACAAACAGTTCATAAACAATGCCGCTTGCTGGGGCGGAACTCTGGCAATCGGCGCTGGCCTGTAGATAACGTTCACGCTGTTCAGCGGTAAGTTTATTCACGCCGCTGCCATCCTGTACCCAGACATTAACGCCGGTTGCTTTAACGTGTTCCAGCAGTTGGCGATAGCCATCGGGCGACATGTTTCCGGCGAAAAAACTACTGATATAAACCGGTTTTGCTGAAACATCGCTAATCAACCGCTGAGCGTTGTTTAACCATGTCAGCAAAGGTTGACGGGCGGCTTCGCTGCGCCAGTTCAGGTCGTCAATTTCCGCGCTGATATACCAGCCATCCGGCGTTACGCCAGGCGCGGCGCTCCATAATCTGGCTTGCTGGAGATCGGCAGCCAGCAGGCGATTAAGATAGCTTTCCAGCGCCGCGGATGACTGTTTCTGGTGCATAAAAAATTCCGGATCGGCATTCAGCCCGACAATCAGCTTCAGGCCAGCCTGTTGCGCAGCTGCTGCACGCTTAAACAATAACGCGCGCTGTTCTGGCTGGGTGAATGCATCGCCGTAACGGGTCCATTGCAAAACCAGGGTATCGAAGCCTTGCAAACGTAACTGACTCATCAGCCCCTGCCACTGGGTATCGGTAACCTGACTATCACGGTTTTGTGGTTGCCAGATAATACCTTTCATCGCAAAGGAAAAAGGGCTGACCAAAAGCAGTGTCAGCAATACGAAAATGAACTTACGCATTTACCAGTGCACTCCAATGGTGAGAAACGCGTTGTTGCGCTCTCCGTTACGTTGATTAATCGCCTTAAAGGTATGTTGATATTCGACGCCGAGACTGACTTTGTGCGGCCAGGCGTCGTAGTGCGTCTCGCCGGTCCAGATATTCCAGCGGACCCCGACACCGCCAAGCTGCGCGCCCTGAGTGCCTTTATCACGATAACCGTTGTCCTGAACGTGAGCGTAAGGCTCAATAGTCTGCCCGTTCGCCACCTTCTGATGCCAGCTGACGCGATAATCTGCCGTCCACGCCTGAATATCCTGACGGACATATTGCGCCGCATCGAGGTACAGGTTTTGGGCAAACCAGCCTGAACCGTTCGGGTGCCATTCGTCGCTGTATTTGCCGCCATTAAAGAATGAGGCGCTGGCGCGCAGCATGGTATCGGATGCGCCATTTTGCCCGTTCAGCGGCAACTGCTGTTCGACGGCGAGGAAAAAGATCTGATCGCGCAGCGGCTTCCAGCGCAGACCGGTGCCGGACATCGGATTTTTCACCGGCATCATCACCCCGTTTTCTCCGGTATCGGCAAAGACGCGGCTATAAACTGAGAGCAGGTCGCCTTCCAGCAGCATATTGCGTCCGATGCGGTACTCGGCTTCCAGTTGCCCATAGCTACGATAGCTTTTCCCTGGCGCTGCGCCGCCGACATTATTGTTACCGGTACTCATTGCGCCGGAACGCAAGCCGATAGAAGAATCGAAACTGAACGTCCAGCGGCGACCGACCTCCTCATGCAGACGGCGGAAATTGAAGCGTTGCTGATTTTGCTCTGGGGTCAGTGGGGTTATCAGCGCCTGATTATCAATGTCATCAATCACCAGCCGGGCGTAGTGCTGCGTCGCAGGCATGTCATCCAGACGCTGGTTCACGTAGGCCAGTTGTCGGATAAGTGCCGGATCGTCCGGTAGCCCTTTATGCGCCTGTTCGAGCATTTCCCGCGACTGTGCGATATCACCGCTATCCCACAAGGCGTAACCAAGCGCTGCCTGGGTGTTGCTATTATTCGGTTCCAGTTCCAGCGCGGCGCGCAAATCACTCACCGCCGCCGGGACATTATGACGTTGGCGATAAATTGTCGCCCGCGCAACGTAAGCGTTGGCAGAAGGCGCAATATTGATTGAGCGCGTGAGATCGTTCAGTGCGAGTTCCGGCTGACCAGGAATGTAACGTTGCGCATGCAGCCACCAGTAGAGGGCATTGTTTCCCAGCCCACGTTGTTCTGCCTGCTGAAGCCAGCGATCGCGAGCCGCACCATTTCCTGCCGCCTGGGCGGTATTGGCAGCAGCAAGCAGATCCTCATTGCTCATGTCGTGAAGACTGATTTTCTGCCAGGCCGCCAGTGCGGTGGCGTAGTCCTCAACCTGATACGCCTGATAGGCTACCGCACGATGTTGCCAGGCGTTCGGTTGTCGTTGTTCGGCCTGAAGCCATGCATACAACGCCACACCGGGTAGCGTGTCCCGATAACACTTTGCCAGACGGTTCCAGGCGGCAGCATCGTAGGAAGGCGACATATCGCCCAGCAAGCGAACTATTGCCGGGCAATTATCTGCAATACCCGGCAACTGACTTTGCCACTGACGTTGCTCCGCCAGCGGTAAGGGTTTCGATAAAATCGCCACCTTCGCCGGAGTTGCCAGGTAAGGATGACTTTCCAGCAGAGACGCCAGTCGCGCCATTAACGTCTGGCTGACACGCGCATCGCCCTGGAAAGGATAGCGTTGCAGCAATAAATCGGCAGCTTCGCGTGACTGCTCGTTCTGCATCAGTTGCCAGGTCAGTTGATCCAGGCGGGTAAGATTTGCCGGTTCTTGCTGATACAGCAATCGTGCCAGACGCAGAGCTTCAGCCTTGTTACGGGTCGCCACGCTAACGGTATAACGCTCCTCAAGCATTTCATTGGCGGGGAGGGTGGCGAGCAGTTTTTGCGCTGCGTCGTACTGACCTTCTTTTAACAGCACCGGTAGCGTCGCGCCAACAACATACTGGCGGTTATCGGCAAACTGTACCGTATAATTCGCCAACGCCAGAACGGGGTTGGCGCTGTATTTAGATAACAGATAGAGCCAACTTTTCTCTTGTGCATCCGTGGTAAACAGCGGCTTATTTTCAATGAGATAACGCTGGAGGCGTGCTTTTTCGTCACGATAAGCCAGCGCGGTCGCGTAAGTAATATATGACTGCGGATCGGTGAAGATCCCCTGTGATTGCAGCGCCAGGATCCGATCGTCCAGCTGCCCGGCAAGAAGCACATCAAACCACTGGCGGCGTTCTGCCGCGCTTAATGTGTTCTGCTGGCGTGCTTCATTGTATAGCGTATCTGCCTGGGACCATTGCTTCAGGTAGATTGCCCGTTGCAGCAGATCGGTTCGCAGCGTTTTTCCTTCCGGCGATGCAGCAAACGTCGCATCGTTCAGTTGCGCTCTGGCGACAGGTAATTGTGCCAGCCGCAGGGCATTCTGCCCAACTTCACTGCGACAACGCAGGGTCGGCGCAGCATCGCACGCTTTTTGCTGGGCAAGCAGTTCTTCAACAGTCGTAACGCTTTTCACTTCAACTGGAATAGCCGCCAGACTGCGCTCAAGTCGGGCATCTCCTGGGTGACGTTTCAGTTGATCCTCAAGCAACAGCCGCGCCCGGTCATCATGACCAAAATGGCGATAGGCTTCCGCAAGGTATAAAGTTAGCGGAATATTATCCGGCACCTGCTGGTGTATATATTCAAATTCGCGGATGGCGGTTGCTTCGTCGTTATTTTTCTGTGCCTTCAGCGCCTTGTCGAGACGGGGATAAATAACAAAATGGCGATAATCGCTCAGCCCCAGCTCTTCTGCGCTGGTGCCGATATTGTCTGCGAGTGCGCTGGTACTCAATAAAGACGTCAGCAGTAAACCAGACCATCCGATGACGCGATTAAGGTTATTCTCCTTCATTTTCGGACTCCAGTTGCGCAACCTGTTCTGTGTTTAAACCTGCTTTGAGTAATAGTGATTGCATCGAAACTTGTAATTCGCGTTGAATTGTCAGGACGCGATCCAACGTTTCCTGGCTGATAACGCCTTCGGTGACCAAAAACTTGCCGAGCGGCAGAGAACTGCGTTCATGGCGCAATAACAACACGTTAATTGCTGAACGATTAATATGACCGAGCGTGGTCAGTATTTCGGCGAACAGGAACTGATGCGGCACATATTGCCGCCAGATTTCACCGGCCTGCTGTTCCGTGAGCCACTGATGCTGAACCGCATTGTACAACATTGCCCGCGGATCGTGACCGCGTCGGCGCGCATACCAGTGGCGTAACCCCGTGACAATTTGTCCCCGCAGAACAATGACGTAACGCACTTTGCGTCCGACTTTACGCGTCAGGGCCGCCAGCGAAACCGGGTCAATACCATCTTCACTGCCGACAATTAACTCATCATTTTCCAGACGCAGCGGCAGCACTGCATAATGCAGCGCCACGGAGGCCGGCATTTCGGCAATCAGTGATGAAGGGATCTGCCAGGCGTCGATCGACTCCCACGCCACGCCGTTTTGCTCTGCCAGCGCCTGTGCCAGCTGTTCGGCGCTAATCAGCCCCTGCATCAGCATTGAACCGCCCAGGCGTAGACCTTCGACGCGATTACGCAGTGCTGTATCGAGTTGTTCTTCAGTGATGACCTGATTTTCCAGCAGGATTTGACCTAACGGACGCAACGAGCGGGTATCGCCAGTCACGCTGGGGAAGTCATGCGTTGTTTTATCCCACGCGACACGACGTGGATCGCCGTGTTGAAGTACCTGTTTTAACGCGCGCCAGTTGGCCATGAAGTTAATCAGGTTGCCCCAGAAAAGACGCAGGACAGATAGCAGCCCCTGCGTCAGGCCGTAGTAGCCAGTAACGAAAATCACCCGCTGCACGATGCGGTTAATCATCAAGCCAAAGTTTAGCCACAG
>OATU01001456.1_pt1 | contig 14202 bp, 11 predicted proteins | sample 1516711 | NCBI WGS metagenome assembly OATU01 (sample SAMEA2579971, study PRJEB22360) | human gut metagenome | biome: human gut; feature: human-associated habitat; material: faeces | place: Denmark | collected 2008/2010 | reverse complement strand
GGTGAAAGTGCTTCAAGGGGAGAAAGATGTGGAGCAAAATAATAAGATTCCATGCCAGATTGTAAAAAGATGTTCTACTGATTTCTAAAAGTTACAGAGCAGGCAAGGAATACGATTGTAAATATTTTTTGAATGTGGTAGTGTATAAAAGAAGACAGAACAGATTTAGGAGGATAACAGAATGAAAGATCAAAATTGTGCATATTGTGCAGAAGGCGAACTGCTGGATGCATTTGGAATTAAAATCTGCGAACTGGAAAGTTCCAAAGTGTATTTATTTAAAGAGCAGAGCCATTTCGGACGTGTGATCGTTGCCCATAAAAAACATGTGAGCGAGCTTGTAGAGCTGTCCCAGGAAGAACTTCACTTATACTTTGATGAAGTTGCAAAAGTTGCCAATGTACTTCATAAATTATTTCAGCCAGAGAAAGTAAATTATGGCGCATATGGAGACACCGGACATCATCTGCATTTTCACTTAGTTCCAAAATATAAAGATGGATATGAGTGGGGCGGTGTATTCGCGATGAATCCGGGAGAGAAGTATCTCACAGAGGAAGAATATACAGAATTAGTAGAAAAGATTAAAAACGAGTTATAAGATGCCAATGCGCTGTCTGGACTGGTCAGAAATGACAAAACTGGCTGTTTTTATATAACCACTCTTGTGCTAGGATAAAACTGTAAAGATAATATAGAAAAGGGCTGTGTCACGAAGAGCGAATTGAGCAATGGTGCAGCAAAGAAAGCATGAGAGGATGAGACATATGAAAATGAAAAATCAGACGGTTATGAAGCTGGCACAGACAGCATTGCTGGCAGCACTTTGTTTTGTATCATTTACTTTTTTACAAATTAAGATTCCGATGCCTGGAGGAGATGCAACATCTCTTCATATTGGAAATGCATTTTGTGTACTGGGCGCCTTGCTGCTGGGAGGCTGGTATGGAGGTCTGGCAGGAGCGATTGGAATGACGGTTGCGGATTTGATGGATCCGGTTTATATTGTAGGAGCGCCAAAGACATTTGTTTTAAAACTGTGTATCGGTCTTATCACAGGTCTGATCGCACACAGAATTGCCGGAATCAATGAAAGCAGTGATAAGAAATACGTTTTTAAATGGAGCATACTTGCTTCGGTTGCCGGATTGGGATTTAATGTGATCGCGGATCCGGTTGCCGGGTATTTTTATAAGCAATATATTCTCGGACAGCCACAGAAGATGGCAGAAGTTCTTGCGAAATGGAGCGCAGCTACAACGTTTGTCAATGCAGTAGTATCTACAATTCTTGTGGTAGTTATCTATAATGCAGTCAGACCCGTACTGCTTCGGAGTGGACTGCTCACGCCAGAAAAATAAGAATAAAAGACAGACCAGGGTATAGAAGAAAAAGAAAATATAGAAATGAAAATACGTTCTGCGCCGGAAAGGGAATGCAGAGCGTATTTTTAGTTGCATAGAATACTGCTCTTTACCTAAAAAAATAAAAAAAGAATAAAATGTATACAATAAAGAAAAAAGACAGAAAATTTAAGGGGGGGTAGATTGAAAATACTAAAATACACATACAATATAAATAGTTATACTTGCATTTGGAAAAAAGTATGATAAAATAATAGATGATAAATTAAAAAGATATATGAAGGATGATTCCGGAAGGAAGTGAATGACAGCATATATTATGAAAATCATAGATGATGAAAATGGAAACGATGCAAAACAGTATTCAAAGTATTGTAAAAAGCACAGAGGAAAAGAAAAAAATGGACAGCATGGGGAGAAGACATCGGGGAATAAAAAAGACAGAAAAAAACTTATTATAAAAATTTGTTTGATCATTTTAGGCATTCTGTGTTTGGCTTGTATAGGTACTGCAGGAGCCTTTTTTTATTTACGTGCCCAGGGAGAAAAGAATCTCAAAACGGAAGTTCCTCAAAAAGGGAAAAATACCGGAGGGGGCAGTGAAAAAAGAGAAGGGCTTTATATTACCTATGAGGGCAAAGAATATCAGTATAATTCTGATATCATTAATATTTTATGTCTGGGGATCGACAAAGATCTTCCTATCGAAGAAAAAAGAGAAACAGGAAGCGAAGGATTGTCTGATGTTATCCTGCTTGTGAGTGTGAATGTAGAAGAAAACAGTTTGAAAATTATGGCAGTACCAAGAGAGACGATCGTTCCGGTGAAAGTGCTGGACAAAGGAGGCGGATTTGTCGGAACGGAGAATAAGCAGATCACACTTCAGTATGCATATGGGAGAAGTGCAAAGGAAAGCTGCGAGCTGACGAAAGAATCGGTTTCCAATCTGTTGTATGGGCTGCCGATTCAAAGATATTGCTCCATTAATTTTCAGGCGCTTCCGTTACTGAATGATGCAATTGGGGGCGTAGATCTGACTGCGTTGGAGACTGTGGAATGGGCAGAAGGAGCTTTTTATCAGGGACAGCAGCTGCATTTGCAGGGGCAGAGTGCACTTGACTATGTAAGACAGAGAGATGAGACTGTTCCCGAAAGCAGTATGGGAAGGCTGGAACGCCAGAAGCAGTATATCACGGCATATATAGATCAGGGGAAAGAAGCTGTGAAGAAGGATATGAGTCTTCCGGTTACAATGTATCAGCAGCTTGCTGCAAATATGTGTACAGATTTGAATGCTGAGGATATAACTTATCTGGCCTCGGAACTTCTGGACGTGACTATTTCAGCAGAAAATATCAGTATGGTACCTGGAGATGTGATAACGGGGGGAGAGCATGAAGAATATCATGTGCAGACAGAAGCGTTAAAACAGTTGGTTGTTCAGAATTTTTATAAAGAAGTTCCAAAAGAGCAGTGAGAAAAGTGACAGAGAGGATGGTATAGAGTATGAAAAAAACATGGAAAGTAGCGCTTGCAGCCGCGGTGGCGGTGTTAGTTCTTGGTGGATCGGCTGCTGGAGCATTGTACTTTTTTGATCAGGATAAGGCAGTTCAGATAGAAGAAAAGAAGGAGAAGGCGGAACCGGAACAGGCAGAGAAGGACTATAATGCCATGCAGGGAGATATCGTCGCGAAAGCGGAAGATCCTTATCAGAGCAAGATAAATTTTGAGGAATTACAGAAAGTGAATGCAGACGCGTATGCGTGGATTCAGATTCCGGGGACAAATGTTGATTATCCGATTTTACAAAGTGCAACAGAGGCAGACGACTATTATCTGAATACAACAATTGACGGAAAGACCGGATATCCGGGATCTATTTATACAGAAAGATATAATTCTACAGCTTTCACAGATCCGGTCACGGTTGTATATGGCCATAATATGAAAGAGGGAACAATGTTCTCGCAGCTGAGAAATTATACAGATAAGGCATTTTTTGACAGCAATCCATACATATATGTGTATCTGCCAGATAAAACCTTGAAATATCAGATTTTTGCAGCAGTTGCATTTGATGACCGTTACATTTTAGGCAGTTATAATTTTGATGACAAAAATGATTTCCAAAAATATCTGGATGAACTTAGAAGTACAATGGATGGAAATGTAAACCCGGATGTGCAGGTGACCCAGGACAGTAAAATACTGACGCTTTCTACATGTATTGACGAATATCCAGAACAAAGATGGCTTGTAAACGCAACTTTGGTATCACAGGAACAGTAAGCTTTTATTGGGGTTAAAGTATTTCGAAAGAAATATTTTAATAGAATTACACAAAATAAGACTGAGAGGAGAAAAAGAAATGAGCAAGGTAAACAAAAAGATGAAAAAAGTCGCAGCTGCAATCGCAGTAGCAACTCTGAGCATGAGCATGAGCATGGGAGTATTTGCTTCCAGCCCGGTTGACCCGGAAATCCCAAATACAGAAGATCCAAAACCAGAGAAGCCGGCAGACAAACCGCTTCCACCGCTTTGGGGAGCATGGGGGACAGACAAAGATGGAAATAGAGTGACAGCATCCTCTAAAGGAGAGATTTCCAAAGAAGTGGAAGAAGTTTTAAAGGATGAAGAAAAAGTAAAAGACATTCTTGAGAGCGCAGGATATGATGTGAAGAAAGATCAGAATGCGGTTGTCCTCGGAGTTGGGGATCTTGAACTTATAGGTGGAGAAGTGCCAGAAGGCGGAGTGGACTTAAATCTGAACTTATATGAGTACATGAATGAGGGTGTTGAAGACTTAAAAGCTGGAGATACATTATATATTCTTCATCAGAAATCAGATGGGACATGGGAAGTCCTTGAAGGAAAAGTTACATTAGGGCAATATGGATATACGGTAAATGCACACTTTGACAGTCTTTCACCGGTAGCAATTGTGAAAATCATGTCTGATGGTAAAGTAGCAGTTTTGGATAAAGATGGGCAGCAGGCAGGAATTTTAGAGCCGGAAAGTGATTCGAACAAAGTTGCCAAAGATGAAACTGGCGTAAAAGTAGTAAAGACAACGACTGTAAAAAAATCACCAAAAACAGGTAACTAAAAATTAAATAAAGTTTGATTTACATTATTTTGTGTAATTTGTATATAAGCAAAGTCCTATTTGTCATTTTGGCAAATAGGCTTTGTACTATAGGGGAGAGAGATGAAAGGACTAAAACGGTACTATAAATTTCTGGCTTTGATCACTATATTTTTTTGCATCGGATACCCGTTTATTACTTACTTTCATGTGGAAAAAGCAAGTGGGATGGAACTGGAGTATTTTGCTAAGAAATCAAAAATTATTATAGATATGTTTTATTATCAAAAGGAGAAAGTATTATTTTTGTTCTCACTTTTCCTTTTGGTGGGAATAATTTCGGGGGGAGTTTTTTACTATATATTTTATGAAAAATTTCCGGGATATTATTTGCCGGACAGAGGAATACTACTGGCAGTGGTAAGCTACTTTTTTCTCAATATTCTTTCGGTGTGTTTCTCGGAATATAAAGAATATGGATTTATGGGATCGTGTATTGATTATGAGGGAATCGCGGCAATCTTTGGCTATATGGTACTGTTTTTTGGAGGCTTTGTACTATTCAGAAAAGAAAGAACAGAGAAGTGGCTGAGAATAGGGTTGGAAGTTTTGGCAGCATTGGTGATCCTGGGTACTTTTCTCGAAATAATCCTGGGACCTTTTTTTAATATTGAGTGGATCAGAAGGCTTCTCACACCAGACCGGTATGAACATCTTTTAGAGAATGTTCATTTAAACTATTATGGAAATGCAACGCTTACTTTTGGAAATCCGGGATTTTTTGGAGGATTCTGCGTACTTTTGTTTACCGTTTTTCTGGGAATAGCTTTGTGGGAGAAAAACAGAAAGAGACAGATTTTTGATATGCTGTTGACCGGAGGTCTTCTTTTTTGTATTTTTATGTCAGGATCTTCAGGAGCGTTATATAGTGCAGTCATTGTAAGTGTTCCGGAAGTGTTATTCTGGAGCAGAAGAGAAGGATGGAGAAAAGGAATACGATCCGCGGCAGTCATTGCAGTAGTGACAATCGTTCTGCTTGTGGCGATGCAGCTGTCTTCTGGTCAAAGTGGGGATGGCATATGGAAGAAGGTAAAAAATTTGGTGGGAAATCCACAGTATACAAAGGAAGATACTGTTTTTTCCATAAAGAAAATACAGCTTGACCAGGGGAAGGTGGAAATAGAAGGAGAACGAGAAACGTTTACAGTACAAATTGCCGGACAAAGTAAAGACGATTTAGGAATAGAGAATGTTAAAATAAAAGATAGGAATGGGGAGGAGGTCAAAACAGAAAAGGCAGAGGAAGGCTGGAGACTGATAAATGAGTTTTCCGAAGTGAAATTTTCTATAGTAGACCGTATTATTTCTTTTGATTTTGGATATGACGATCCAGTAGAATTTTATGCAGTTGAAAACAACCTCTATTATATTGATTTTAAAGGGTCGCTGCTGAATGAAATTCCGCAGCCGCAAATCGATATTGGGGAGAAAATTGGATCTGTATTTACCGGAAGGGGATATATCTGGCTGTCATGTCTTCCGGTTCTGAAAGAGGTTTTTATTTTGGGAAAAGGTATTGGAAGTTTCCCGTTTGTTTATCCACAGTCAGAAGTAGCCGGAATGCTGAATATTCATGGGAGCGCAGATTACTGTATTGAGCAGGCGCACAGCTGGTATCTGCAGGTTGCAGTAAATAGCGGGATTTTTTCTCTCATTTGTCTGTTTTATGTGTTTGCATGTGTATTCAGGAAGGGGTATCAGGAAGGAAAACAACAAGGGGGTTGCTGGAAAAATTTTATTTTCTGGGGAATTCTGGGATATTTACTTGTGGGGATCGTGAATAACAGCTGCGTGGCAGGAGCGCCATTATTCTGGCTGCTTTTAGGAGTATACCTGGGAAAAGATAAACTTGTTCAGATGGAAATATTATAGTAATTTTTTAATATGGATGATTTCGTTTTCTTCTGGATGACACATTTGCAAAATTAATATAGGTATGCTATATTTATTCGTGATTAAAATGTCTATTAAGTATAAGTATAGGTGGTAAGAAAATTATGGATAAAAGAGAAATGACACCAGAAGAGAGAAGAAACAGACAGAGAAGACAGCAGGAGAAATCCGGTCAGAGAAAGGCGCCTCCGAGGGCAGGCGGAACTTATCCAGGCGGAAAAAACAGAGCGAATTCTTACAGCGCCAGAAGAGATTCGTATGATAATCCTGCAAAATCAAGAGCAGGGGAAAGCCGGAGAACAGGTAATGCACAAAGAAATGACAGGCCGGTAAGGAAAAAGAAAAAAGCTGCTCCGAAGAAAGATATGTTTGGGCTGATTCTGGCAGGTCTTCAGGGGCTGATATCAGTTGTGTTCATGATCATGCTGATGATTCTGAACCTGCTTCCTGTGAAGTACGTGGGGATCATTGCAGTTGTACTTTTGCTGCTTTTTGTTGTAGTTTTTGTTTCACAACTGAATAAACGGGGAAACAGAACATGGGGGAAGGGACTTAGTTTCTTTGTGATGCTCTTATTGCTTTTTGCTACTTACTATGTGGGAAAGGCAAATGGTGCTTTAGGGAAAATTACAGGCGGATCTTATAAAGTTGATAACATGGTAGTTGCAGTGCTTGAAGATGACAGTGCAGAGAAAATTGATGATGCGGCATCCTATACTTTCGGAGTTCAGTATGCTATGGGTGGGGAAGATGTCAGAACCGCTGTCTCTGATATCAATGAGAAGCTTGGCACAGAGATACGGACAGTTGAATTTGCAAATTTAAGCGAACAGGCAGAAGCTCTTCACAATGGATCAATTCAGGCAATCATTTATAATGAAGGTTATACCGGGATTTTAGAGGAAACTTTTGAAAATTATTCTGATAATGTTAAGGTGATCTATCAGCACAGAATCAAAAAAGAACTGGATGATACTGCTTCAAAGGTAGAAGTTAAAAAGGATACATTCAGTGTATTTATCAGCGGAATAGATGTGTATGGGCCGATTGAAACAAATAGCAGGAGTGATGTGAATATTATTGCGACAGTAAACCCGGAAACACATCAGATTCTTCTGACAACGACTCCGCGTGATTATTATGTGGAAATACCAGGAATCAGCGGGGGACAGAAAGATAAACTTACACATGCGGGAATCTACGGTGTGGATGCCTCCATGCAGACTTTGTCGCAGTTGTATGATACAGAAATACAGTTTTATGCAAGAGTGAATTTTACATCTCTTGTCGAGATTGTAGACCAGCTTGGAGGAATCGATGTGGAATCGGATATAGAGTTTACAACAAGTCCGGATTCAGGTGTAGTTATAAATGTAGTTCAGGGAATGAACCATTTTAATGGAGAAGAGGCGCTTGCTTTTTCAAGAGAAAGACAAAATGTACCAGGCGGAGATAATCAGAGAGGAAAGAATCAGCAGGCGGTAATTACGGGAATTATTAAAAAGATGATTTCTCCGGCGATGCTGATGAATGCAAATGGAATTATAAACAGTGTCAGTGGTAATGTAGAAACAAATATGTCGCAGGACCAGATACAGGAGCTTGTAAAAAATCAGCTCAACGAAGGAACAGCATGGAATATTTACTCAATGGCAGCCACGGGAACCGGAGATGAGCAGTATTGCTTTTCGTATGGTGGAGAGCCTCTGTATGTAATGCAGCCGGATCAGACAGTTGTTGACTCAATCATGCGAATGATGGATGCAGTTGAAAATGGACAGACGCTGGAAGGATCAGATATAGCACAATAGTAAAGATAAGGTTGGAAATAGCAATGAAAAAAATGATAAAGATAATAAAAGGATGGGATCTGGCGGTTGTCTATAAAATAGCGCTGGTTCTTCTCGATATAATTTTTATTAATTTAGCTTCAGCGGCAGCGCTGGTCATCCGGTTTACACCGGAGGAGATACCCGTGGAGTATGCAGCCTCCGTGGAGCATATGGTTATTTTAAATACAGTTGTAACTCTGGCTATATTTGCCGTTTTCAGACTGTACAGCAGTCTGTGGAGATTTGCCAGTGTGAAAGAACTTATTTATATTCTGGAAGCTTGTTCCTGGTCTCTTATTTTCAATATGCTTGCGTATTTTCTGATGTACCAGCCAATTTACAGAAGTTATTTTGTTATCTATTTTGTTGCTTTGTTTTTGTTTACCTGCATTACCAGGTTTGCATACAGATTTACGAGAATGGTTTATCGCAGAAACGTTCATGGAGAACATATGCGGCATACAATGATCATCGGGGCAGGCGAAGCCTGTGACATTGTGATGAAAGAGTTGGAACTAAGTCAGGAACTTGATGCAAAGATCTGTTGCGTAATAGATGATGATCCGAAAAAACATGGTACCTATATCCATGGTGTCAGGGTTGTGGGAGGCAGAAATAAAATTCTGGAAAATGCAGTGCGCTATAAAATCGATGAGATTATTATTGCAATACCAAGCGCCAGAAAGAAAGATATACAGGCAATTTTAGAGATTTGCAAGCGGACATCAGCAGAACTGAAGATACTTCCGGGAGTATACCAGCTTGTAAAAGGGGAGGTAAGCGTCCAGAAACTGAGAAATGTTGAGATTGAAGATCTGCTTGGAAGAGAGCCGATAAAGACTAAAACAGAGGTAATAGGAAGATATGTATGCAATAAAGTTGTTCTTGTGACGGGTGGTGGAGGCAGTATAGGAAGTGAACTCTGCCGTCAGATTGCAGCCAACGGGGTAAAACGGTTAATTATATTTGATATTTATGAGAATAATGCCTATGATATTCAGCAGGAATTGAAACAGAAATATCCTGATTTAGATTTAGTCGTATTAATTGGATCTGTCCGTAACAGCAGAAAGCTTAACAGTGTATTTGCAAAATACAGACCTGATATTGTATACCATGCAGCGGCGCATAAACATGTACCACTTATGGAAGACAGTCCAAATGAGGCAATTAAAAACAATGTTTTTGGAACTTATAAGACTGCGCTGGCAGCGGATATGTATGGAGCAGAAAAGTTTGTACTTATTTCGACAGATAAAGCAGTAAATCCTACGAATATTATGGGGGCTTCCAAACGTATGTGTGAGATGATCATACAGACATTCAGTCACCATAGTAAAACAGAATATGTGGCGGTACGTTTTGGAAATGTGCTTGGAAGTAATGGAAGTGTTATTCCACTTTTTAAGAAACAAATTGCAGCAGGAGGACCTGTGACTATCACGCATCCGGACATTATCAGATATTTTATGACAATACCGGAGGCAGTTTCTCTTGTGCTTCAGGCAGGCGCCAGTGCAAAAGGTGGGGAGATTTTTGTTCTGGATATGGGAGAACCGGTTAAAATACTGGATCTTGCAAAAAATCTGATACGGTTGTCGGGATATACACTGGGGGAGGATATTGATATAAAGTTTACCGGATTAAGACCGGGAGAAAAGCTTTACGAGGAGATACTCATGGATGAGGAAGGTCTGCAGAGTACAGAAAATAAATTAATCCATATAGGAAAGCCGATCGACTTTGATGAACAGCAGTTTTTAAAGGATCTGGAAGAGTTGTACCGTGCAGCCTATGCGGAAGAAGAGGGAATGAAAGAAATTGTCCATAAGATTGTTCCGACTTATCATATCCGTCAGGAAGATATAGAAAGGGACCGGAAGATTGCAAGTGAACTGAGGAAAGATTTTTCAGATACACGGTCAAAACTTCCGAGTGAATTTTTAAACAAAAGAAAGTAGGGAGAAGTTATGAGAGTAGAATTTTCACCGCCAGATATCACAGAAGAAGAAATTGCCGCTGTTGCGGATACACTGAGAAGCGGCTGGATCACAACCGGACCAAAGACAAAACAGTTTGAAAAGGAAATCGCACAGATGTGTCAGACAACCCGTGCGGTTTGCCTTAACTCGGCAACAGCCTGCATGGAAATGGCGCTGAGAGTTATGGGGATAGGACCAGGGGATGAAGTAATTACTTCTGCATATACATTTACTGCTACATGCAGTGTAATATGCCATACGGGAGCAACCCCGGTTCTGGTAGATACACTTCCGGATTCGATCAACATGGATCCACAAAAGGTAAAAGAAGCAATTACAGAGAAAACAAAGGCGATCATTACGATAGATCTTGCAGGAATTATTTATCCTTATTATAAAGAATTATTTGAAATCGTGGAGGAAAAGAAACATCTGTATTGTGCGAAAACAAGTAAGCAGAAAGCGCTGGGAAGAATTCTGATTATGGCTGATGCAGCACATGCTTTTGGTTCGGAGCGCAATGGGGAAAAATGTGGACAGATTGCAGATATTACATGTTTTTCATTTCATGCCGTTAAGAATCTTACAACAGCTGAAGGCGGGGCGGTTACATGGAAAAGCCTAAAGGGGATAGAAGATGACGAAATCTATCAAGAGTATATGCTTCTTACTTTGCATGGACAGTCGAAGGACGCTTTGGCAAAAATGAAAGCAGGCGGATGGGAGTATGACATTGTTGCGCCATATTACAAAGCGAATATGACAGATATTACGGCGGCAATCGGTCTGGTACAGCTAAATCGGTATGGGAAACTTCTGGAGAGAAGGAAGCAGCTGATTGAGAGATATGACAGAGCATTAGAACCGTATCAGGTACAGGTGCTGAAGCATTTCAGTGAGGGAAACAAATCAAACGGACACCTGTACCTTGTAAGACTGAATGGTAAAAAGAGAGAAGAATGTAATCAAATCATTCAGGAAATGGCAGAAGCAGGCATTGCCGTCAATGTCCATTATAAGCCGTTACCGTTATTGACTGCTTATAAAAATATGGGATTTGCTATCGAGGATTTTCCGAATGCCTATAAAGTGTATGAAAATGAAATTACACTTCCACTTCATACATGTCTTACAGATGAACAGCAGGAATACGTAATAGATACTTTTCAGAAGCTATTGAGGGAACATGGATTATGTTAAGAAAATGGTCAGAACTACCAGAAGATATGAGAAACGATTCGGTAAGAGAATATTATGAAATTTTGAGCAAGAAGAAATCTGCTTTGCGTGTAAAACGCATGGCAGATGTGTTTCTTGTTCTTATTTTTATTATTTTATTATCACCGGTGATGTTTTTGATTGCCTGCTGGATCAAGCTGGACAGTAAAGGACCGGTATTTTACCGGCAGGAAAGAATAACGCAATATGGGCGGAAGTACCGGATTTTTAAATTTCGGACAATGATTACCGGTGCAGATAAAAAAGGACCTCTTGTCACAGAAAAGGGAGACAGCAGGATTACAAGAGTGGGAAAGAAGCTAAGAAAATTACGTCTGGATGAGATCCCGCAGCTGTTTAATATTTTGACGGGAGACATGACATTTGTTGGGACAAGACCAGAAGTACAAAAATATGTAGATTGTTATACCGATGAAATGAAAGCAACACTTCTTCTTCCGGCAGGAATTACTTCAAGTACAAGTATTGTATATAAGGATGAAGATGATGTGATAGAGTCTTATCTGCAAAAAGGTATGACAGATGTGGATGAGATTTATATGAATAAAATTCTTCCGGAGAAGATGAAGTATAATCTTGAATATATCAGGACATTCGGTTTTATAAGTGACCTGAAAATCATGTTACGGACAGCATTAGCAGTAGTAAAATAAAGTTATTGGAGCATAAAATCATGAAAAAAATCGCAGTAATTACAATGGGAGTTAAGTTAGATAACGAAAAAGGATATACAAGGTTTAAATTTTTGTCGGAATTTCTTGTGGATGCAGGATATGATGTGGATTTGATCACAACAACATTTCAGCATTGGGAGAAAGCGCAGAGAAATATTTCGGAAGTGCAGAAAACAAAGTATAAATTTAATTTGAAATTTATTTATGAGCCGGGATATAAGAAGAATATTGATCTTAGAAGAGTACATAGTCATAAAGTAGCTGCGAAAAACCTGACAGCATTGTTGGAAAAGGAAGGCGACTATGATTTGATTTATTGTGAAATTCCTCCAAATGATGTAGCGCTTGCCGCTGCAAAATACGCGAAGAAAAAAGGAATTCCGTTTGTACCGGATGTAAATGATCTGTGGCCTGAGGCGATGCGTATGGTGATGGATATTCCGGTTATCAGTAATGTGATGTTTTACCCGCTTCAGAGAGATGCAGAAAAAGTATATTCTCTTGTTTCCGGTATCGTTGGGACTTCGGATGAATACAGAGACCGTCCATTAAAAAACCAAAAACTGGATGTGCCAAAAGTGACGGTATATGTTGGAAACGAAATCAGGGAATTTGATGCCGGAGTAAAAAAATATTCTCCGGAAATCGAGAAAGAAGATGAGGAGTTTTGGGTCACTTATGCCGGAACAATCGGGACAAGCTATGATATCCGGACACTTGTTCTTACAGGGGAAGAATTGATCCGGAGAAGAAAACTGGACATTAAGATTAAAATTCTCGGAGGGGGACCTCTGAAAGAGGAGATGGAACAACTGGCACGGGAAAATCACTGTGAGAATGTAGAGTTTGTCGGTTATGTTCCGTATGAGAAAATGGCAGCATACCTTGCGAAATCAGATATCGTTGTTAATTCGTTTGTAAAGAAAGCACCACAGAGTATCGTAACAAAAATTGGCGATTACCTTGCTTCCGGGCATCCGATGATCAATACCTGCATGAGTCCGGAATTCCGAAAGAAAGTAGAAACAGATGGATTTGGAATCAATATTATGCCGGAAGATGAGGAAATTCTGGCAGATGCGATCGAGAAACTGTACGAGAGTAAAGAACTGCGGGAAGCGATGGGGAAAAAGGCGAGGGAAGTTGCAGAGTCACAGTTTGACAGACCGGAGTCATATAAGAAGATTGTAGAGTTAATCAGAGAACTGACGGAGAAATAAATTATGAGACCATTTTTTAGTATTGTAATGCCAGCATATAAAGCTGAGCAATATATTGCAGACACATTGGCATCCATTGAAAGGCAGTCCTTTCGAGACTGGGAGTGTATTGTAGTAGAAGATTGTTCTTCGGACCGGACAAAAGAGATCGTAAGAGAAGCTGCAATGAAAGATTTCAGAATTCGCTTAATTGAACAGCCAGAGAACCGTGGAGTCAGTGAGGCAAGAAATCGGGGGATCCGGGAGGCTTCCGGAGAATACCTATGGTTTGTAGATGCAGATGATACAGTCGAGGAAGATCTGCTTGAGAAGGTATATCAATCGCTGCAGAAGAATCGGGCAAAGCTTGTGTTATTTGGCATTGTTTTAGAATATTATGATCGGCAGGGAAATTTTTCTTATAAAGAGGTGCGGGTTCCTGAAGAAATGTATTTAACAAATCCAGAGCAGATTCATCAGCAATTAATCTATATGGAAAGGGAAACATTGTATGGATATCCGGTAAATAAAGTCTATGATCTGCAATATCTGAAGCAATTGGAAATTACTTTTAACGATTATAGAAAAGCAAAGTTTATAGAAGATATTTGCTTTAATATTGAATTCTGTATGGACATAGACAGTATGAATCTGCTGAATTTTGCACCCTATCACTATGCAAAAAGAGTGAACGGAAGCCTGACAAATGAATTTGTTCCGGATTACTATCAATTTTTGCGGAAGCGCATTCAGAAGCTGTATGAACAGTGTATCTACTGGAAGGCGGATACAGAAGCAAACAGACAGATTCTTGGAAGTCTGTATGGAAGGTATATTTTATCTGCCATGGAGAGAAACTGCGATCCACGTTCAG
>OATU01001448.1_pt1 | contig 14255 bp, 10 predicted proteins | sample 1516711 | NCBI WGS metagenome assembly OATU01 (sample SAMEA2579971, study PRJEB22360) | human gut metagenome | biome: human gut; feature: human-associated habitat; material: faeces | place: Denmark | collected 2008/2010 | reverse complement strand
CCAGCCGATCCACGATGGTGAGGAGCTGGCGTTTGCGAGAGGCAGAAAGCTCTATGCGCTGGACGCAAAAGCTGATATCCGCTACTCTCATGAGAACCCGGATATCAGGGAGATCTACAGTGATTTCTTTGGAAAGCCGATGTCCCATAAGGCGCATATGCTGCTGCATACGGAGCATTGGAAAAATAATTAAAGTGTCAGTTAAATTACGGATACAGGAAAAGCACGCAGATGCAGGAAGCAGATGCGTGCTTTTATCTATTTTGCAAAGCGGATAAATAGTAAAAATAAGGTCCTCTGGTTTCATAAATCGGGATAAAAGGCAAAAGATAGAGGACGTATATGTTTAAATCGCAGAATGAACAAAGATTTAGTTGATTGATGTTGATGTCCCCCACTCCTGCAGCGCTTTCGTCACCTTCGCATACTTTCTGTCCGGGACCGGAAGTACGGTTCCGTCGGTCAGGGTGATCTCGAAACGGCGGATGGACTGGACGAAAAGCGGGTTTACCATGAAGCTGGCGTGGACCCGCAGGAAAATGTCACTGTATTTTTTCTCGAGCTTTGAGATAGATTCCGTGGAATTGAACTCGCCGTTTAAGGTATGAAAGACCGTGTACGGGGAGCGGGATCCTGTCTCAATGTAAAGAATCGAATTCGCTGCCAGAAAATGACATACATGGTTCGATCCGGAAATCGTGATGCGGGGGCCGGTTGCAGGCGTGAGTGTCGTCGGGACTTTCATTTCATCATAATGGACCGGATAGATCTTATCACGGTCATCGTATGGAAAAGCGTTGGAGATATGGATGACAGCGGCTTTTGGAACCAGATGCTTTTTTCCATCGGGGCCGGTCACTTTTTTATCTCTCCAGGTGAAATGAAGCCTCTGGTCATGAACCGTCATTGCACCGTTTGGATAGTATGTATACACGAGATAGGTCAGAATGATCTCGCAGGCATGAGTTCCGCAGGAGATTGGTGTGGCGGAGATATTGCTCATCCGGAATGTCAGATGGTGTCTCCCTTCCTCCTGAGTGAAGGCGTTTAAGATATTTTCTTTTCCCTGCATCCACTGTCTCTCGGCAGGACCGATCCAGAGAAGATCGTCGTCGATGGCATCGAAGAACGGCTGCAGGCGGTTTTCGTAGTATTCGGTGATAATGTGTACGGATTGCTGGATCTGTGCGGAAATGTTCATAGATTCCTCCAATGAGGGCATGGGTCAAAAATTTTCGATTCATTTTATCATGCCGGAATGAAAAAAACAATTGATTTCGTGTCGAAAATGAAAAGTGAAAAGATCGTGAATTATGGTGTATTTGATACATGAAATCCTGCATTTAAAACCGGAGAATTGAACACTATGGGTTTGAATGATAAAATTGTAGAAAAAACGAAAATAAAAGAAAACGAAACGAAATAAAATAAATATTCTGTATTTTTACAACTCGTGCAGAAAAACGACATCTTGTGCAGGAGATGTTGACGAAGAATGTCGAACATGTAAAAATGAAAAAAGTCAGGACTTTCGGAATCGGACAGAAATATATTTGCGGGAAGGAGGATACAGAAATGAAGACAGCAGAGGTTCTGGATCAGACAGAAACATTTGAGACAGCAGGCTTTGATATTTTGAATCATGTCGGAAAGATCACACAGGTAGATATGCCGATGGAATACGGAAGAGTCTGTCTGGCAGAACAGGTCGGAAAACACGCAGCCCTATTTCTGGACTTCACACAGGAACTCGATACGGTAGAGGAATTTATCCTGCGGATCAACGAGAACTGTAAAAGACAAAGCATACCCGTAGAGATGAGAGATCTGTATGAACTTGCTTCTTCAGAGAAACTTCTTCCGGAAATCAAGCGTTACCTGACTGCGGAGATGGCTGTCAGGATCACGGAAGCGGCAGGTTTGGAAAAGCTGGTGTCGATTTCCGGGATCCGGTATCTGAATTCCCGTGAAGTGATGTTTTTCGGGGGACGTCTGATGGAAAAGCTTACGGAAAGAATGAAAGTTGTTGTCTGGCTGGACTCAAAAGGACAGGAAAATTTATCGGAAAACCGTTTGAGGGAAATGTTTTGTGGAGAGATCTTCCGGCTGCGTCCGGAAAGAATGCTCCTTCCGGAAAAAGACATCAGACAACTGGCCGATATCAGGCTCTCAGGCCGTTCTGCAGAAGAAAAAGATCATATTGCAGCTGAATTGAGAAGATATTTTGGCGGATTTCCGGCTGGAATATGCTATGCGTTGGATCTCATGGCAAACGGGGAGAAACGGATTCCGGTAGAAGATCTCTGCAGACTGAAGGGACATCCGGTCTATGGACAGTATGGGAGAAACTGTCTGATAAAGCGTTTTACGGAAAAAGGGATGAGTATTTTAAAAGCCCTCTCCGGGCGGGAAAAAATCGACGGAGACACAGCGAAAAGGACATTAGGGATCCCGTGGGTTGGGGAATACCTGAAGTTCTTAAAGGAAGAGGGAGTTCTCCTGTATGATCAGAAAGAGAAGTGTTATCTGTTTCCGGGGATGTTTCGGGATTATCTGCAGGTGCAGGGAGAAAATAAAACCATCTTTGAGTACAGAAATACGGAGGAAGATGAGCAGGAGACCAGCGCGGGAAAAGTCCGGATCAAAAGCTTTGGAAGCTTTCATGTCCAGTACCATGGTGAAGAACCGAAGTGGCGGACAAAAAAGACGAAAGAACTGTTTGCGTTTCTATTTAATAAACAGGGGGTTCCGGTGAGCCGTGACGTGATCATAGGAAGTCTTTGGCCGGAACTTGAGGAAGATAGAGCCAGAAAACTTTTTTATACAACCATGACGTATCTGCGAAAAAATCTGAAGGATACCGGGATACCGGAGCTGATCATATGCAGGAAAGGAATGTATTATCTGGATGTTGGAAAGACGGAATCAGATTATGCGTCAATCATGGCGATAAAGGGACAACTGGAGAATGAAAACTGGACGGAGCTCTGGAAAATGCCGGATATCAGAGAGCTTTATGGGGGTGCTTATCTGGAATTCTGTACAGAAGAGTGGACTTATGGGATCCGGGCTTATATGGGACGCATTGTACAGCAGTGTCTGAGATCTCTGGGCTCTTATAAAATGAGAATCGGGGAGACGGCGGAGGCCGCGGAATATCTGGAATTGTTCAGAAATGAGGACCCCTATTCGGAAGATATCGCAGCGATGCTGATCACGGCATACGGAAGACTTGGTGATTATAAAAACGCAAACCGTGTATATAGAGAATATGAAGACCTTTATCTGCGGGAGTTTGAAGAAAAGCCCGGTCCGGAAGTCAGAAAGGCGTTTGAGGGCTGCAGAAAGAAATGGTGATGGAATGACGGATCTGGAGAGACGGATCGGGCTGGTGCGGGAACGCTGTTCTCTGACAGCCTTTGGAGCATTTGCGCTGGAGCTTTTATTGCTTGCTGAGTGGGATCCTGATCTGAACGGGACCAACGGGATCTATCCTGATGAGCTGATCCGGGCATGGGAAAAGAATAGACCGAATGCGGAAGCTGGGGGAAAAACAGACCGGGCGGAGCTTGATAAGGAGATCCGCACGATTGCCGTAAGGAACGTGGAAGAAGCGTCTGGCCGAATCATTTACCGCATCAGGGAACAGGTTCTGAGATTTATTGAGCAAGAATTTCCTCCGGATCCAGATGAGTTTTTTCTGGAGATTTTTTCGAATTTTGAGAAAGCGGAGGAACCGGATCCGGAGCGGAGTGTATACAGGGATATGATCCGGGTCGAACAGAAAAAGAAAGAGCATTCAGACGGATGGATCCTCCTGAATCTGGCTGGAAAAGACGGGAGCGGGAGGCTGGAGAATGTAAAAGCGTTCTGTCGTGAGAAGAAAATGGGGCTGATCCTTCTCGATGGAAGCTCTTTGCTGGAACTCGGGCGGGAAAAATTCCGGAATATGTTTGGAGAGCTCGGGGTGAATGCCCTTTTAAAGGAACGTGTGATCGCTGTAACCTGGGAAGATGCACTGGGGGAACGGGAACTGTTCCGGGTTCTGAGGGAGATGGGGCATGAATGGGACAGACTTCCTGTTTTAGTGATAATTATCACGGAAACGCCGCTGCGTCCGGTAATTCCGGGGTCAGCGCAGGTTCCCGCAGTGTTTGAGATCCGGGAACCGGATCAATTTGCCAGAAAAGACATGGGAATGCGGTACGCGAAAAAATGGCAGATGCCATTTGAAGACGGATTCGGGGAAATGTGGCAGAGATTCCGTTTCACTCCGGGACAATTCCAGAACGTGCTGGAACAGGCAAAGGATATGGCTTTTGCGCGCAATGCGGAAATTCCATCAAGGGAAGAACTGAGAATTGCATGCAGGAGGCAGGCAGAGTACCGTTTTCATGGGAAAGCAGTATTGATCCGTCCACAGTTTGTCTGGGAGGATCTGGTTCTTCCGGAGACGTCGAAGAAGCTCCTTCAGGACATCTGCAGCCGAAGCAGAAATCAGGAGCTGGTATATGGTACCTGGGAATTTTCAAGCAGATTTCCATATGGTCTTGGGACATCTATTCTATTTACAGGCAGCCCGGGGACCGGAAAAACGATGGCGGCTCAGGTCATGGCAAATGAACTGGATCTGGAGTTGTACCGCATCAATCTGTCAGCGGTGGTCAGTAAATATGTGGGAGAGACGGAAAAAAATCTCAACATGATTTTTGAAGAAGCGTCAAAAAGTCTCTGTATCCTGTTTTTTGACGAGGCAGATGCCCTGTTTGGAAAACGGACGGAGGTAAAAGACTCTCAGGACAAGTATCAGAATATGGAAGCGGCATTTCTCCTGCAGAAGATGGAGGATTACGACGGAATCAGCATTCTTGCCACAAACTACCAGCAGAATCTTGATGAGGCATTCAAGCGGAGAATCCAGTACGTGGTGGAATTTTCCATTCCGGATGCAGGGGAGCGGCTTGAAATGTGGAACCGGGTATTCCCTGAGGCATGTCCGGTCAGAGAGGATGTAGATCTGCAGTTTTTGGCAGACCAGTTCGAGCTGACGGGAAGCAATATCAAAAACATTGCTGTAAATTCCGCGTTCCTTGCGGCAGCGGACGGCAGGGAGATCGACATGAGCCACATTCTCCGGGCACTTCAAAATGAATTTCAAAAGAGCGGGAAACGGCTGACTGGCGCGGAGATGGGACAGTACGGTATGGTTTAGGAAAATATCTGGAGGAAATACCATGGAGTACGATTACAGGGAATACCGGAAAGATTCACAGGCTGTGCTGAGGGAGAAGAACAGCCGAAGAGAAAAGATGGATCACTTTCTGTCCTCCGAAGAACGAAAAAAGGAAGGACGGGAACCGGAAAAAAAGCTGGAAATCGGGAATTCTTACGGAACGTTTGAAATCGGATTTTCGAAAGCAGCAGCGAAAAAGAACAGGGAAGATGTTCAGAAAGCTCCGGAAAAACTGGCAGTCATATCGGGACTCAGAAAAGATCGGAGAAAAGAACTCAGGGATTACGAATATGTCCGTGAAAATGGGGCTGTGCCGCTTCCACTTCTGCAAAAGAGAGCGTTTGTGAATTCGCATGTGAAAGAAAAGAGCGCAGCAGCACTGAAACTGGATCAGGAAAAAACGGGAAGCAGGCTGACAGAGAGTCTTTCTGCGATGAGGAATCAGGGAAAGCTTGAGACGGTTCAGGAGATGCTTCCGTTTTTAGACAGCGAAAGAGAGAAAGAGGAACGGGCGCAGCTTCTGGAAGAACAGAGGACAGTGGGGAAACTCTCGACGGTGAAGAATCAGTATCTGGATCAGTTAAAAGAAAATGAACTTCACAAACAGAGGGAAAAGGAAAGATTTATTCAGTCGGTTGATAAGATCCTGAAGAATAGAAGTGAGGAATTGCGGGCAGAAAAACGAGTACATAACGGAAGTCTTGAGGAATATTTAAAGAAAGTATGGAAAAATGTTCTGACGAAAGATGCGGAGAAAGATGGGGATATAGAAAATAATGGAGAGAAGGAAGGATTTGTTTAGAAAATGTTTGGCAACTCCTGCTATGATATGAAAAACAAGTCGAATCATGACCGTTATGTGCGAGAAAGGAGAAATGAAGGTTATGGCTGAGTATTTATCACCCGGCGTATATGTTGAGGAGTTCGATTCCGGTTCAAAGCCGATGGAAGGCGTTGGAACCAGTACCGCAGGATTTATCGGATTAGCGGAGAGAGGGCCGGTCGAAGGCCTTCCGCAGCTCGTTACAAACTTTTCCGACTTTAAGAGAAAGTATGGTGGGTATTTATCCGAGAATGAATTTGGCGAATATCGTTTCCTTGCGTACGCAGTAGAACATTTCTTTATCAATGGAGGCGCAAGATGCTTTATCGCCCGTGTAGCGCCGGAAGACGCGAAATGTGCGGCAGCAGCTGTTCCGTCAGAGGATAGTGCTGTTCTGACACTTACCGCGAAGAACCCGGGTATGTGGGGAAATAACATCCGCGCGGTGATCGCTCCGGCGAGCAAGGCGAAGACGCAGATCCTCGAGATCGTTCAGAATGCGTCCGGAAAAAAATATGTTGTAAAGAACGGCGGAGGATTCAATCCGGGAGATGTTGTAAGTTTTTCTGACGGAGAAAAGCTTGTCTACAACCGTGTCGTAAAAAATCAGGACAATATTCTTGAGTTTGAAAAAGAGTTTGAAGAAGATGTTGTTGATAAGAATCTGGTTCCGAAGAAAGTGATCAGCACATGTGAATTCACTCTGGAAGTCAGATATGAGGATCAGACAGAGGTTTACGAGAATGTATCCTTTAATATCGATGCCCCGAACTATATTGAGAAAAAGACCGCGAAATCTGACCTGATCACCGCAGCGTGTGCAGCAGGAGGAGCGGAGATAAAATCCCCGTTTGACGAGCTTTCTGCTGAGGGGGATGCGGTCGTAAGCGTTTCCTTTGCCGGTGGAAGCAATGGTTCCGTATCTTCGATCACTGCAGCGGACTTTATCGGATATGACAACGGAGCCAGCAGAAGAAGCGGAATTCAGGCATTCCTGGATAATGACGTGGTGTCTATTCTGGCAGTTCCTGGTGTTACAGATCCGAATGTGCAGCTCACCTTAGTTGCCCACTGTGAAAATCTGGGCAGCAGATTCGCAGTCCTCGATATGCCGAGGGACGCGAGAAAAGTCGATGACATGATCGCACACAGGGAGATCTTTGACAGCAGCTATGCCGCTTTATATCATCCGTGGCTTCAGGTCTTTGATCCGCTCGATAAAAAGAATTTTGCGATTCCGCCGTCCGGTTCCATCATGGGAATCTATGCGAGAAGTGACAACAGCCGCGGTGTACACAAAGCGCCTGCAAACGAAGTAGTCCGTGCCTGCGTGGGACTGGACTGCCAGTTTAATAAGGGAGAACAGGATATTCTGAACCCGAAGGGAATCAACCTGATCCGCGCGTTCCCGGGAATGGGAATCCGCGTATGGGGTGCGAGAACCGTATCCAGCGATCCGTCCTGGAAATACATCAATGTCCGCCGTCTCTTTATCTTCATTGAGGAGTCCATTAAGGCGAACACGAACTGGGCTGTATTTGAGCCGAACGATGAGGTGCTCTGGGTTCGCGTGAAACGTACGATCGACGTATTCCTGACCGGAATGTGGCGCGGTGGTTCCTTAGCGGGAAGTGTTCCGTCAGAGGCATTCTTCGTAAACATCGGACGCGACACAATGAGTCAGGACGATATCGACAATGGACGTCTTGTATGTGTGATCGGTGTTGCACCTGTGAAACCTGCTGAGTTCGTAATCTTCAGGATTTCTCAGAAAACGAGTGATTCAGGCTCTGCCGAGTAATTGAGAGGAGAGATAAGACATGGCAGGATATCCGCATGGGAAATTTAACTATAAAGTAGAGATTGACGGCCTGGAGGCCGGGGGATTCTCAGAGGTTACCGGTTTTGATGCGTCCATCGATGTGATCGAATACCGGGAGGGCGATATGACACAGACACCGCTCAAGATCCCGGGACTGAAAAAATATGGAAATATCACTCTGAAACAGGGGCTTGTAGACTCCATGGTACTTTATGAGTGGATGACAGCAGGACTCGAGGGCGATGTGGAGAGAAAAACACTTACGATCACGCTCTTAGATATCGCGGGAAGCCCGGCTGCTTCCTGGCAGATCATCAACGCATGGCCGGTAAAATATACAGCACCGGATTTCAACGCGACATCCTCTGAGGTTGCGATCGAGAGTCTTGAAATCGCCCATGAGGGAATGACAAGAGTCTCATAAATACATAGCGGGAAATGGTAACGGATCCGGTATGACGGAACGTTGCGGAACATAAATGTCGGCTGGACTGCAGAAGAAGAAGGAGAGAATCCGGAAATTTTGCGGTCCGGCTGAACCTGCAAGAAAGGGGAACCAGCAATATGGCATTTCAGACCGAGTTTACATTTACGCTCCCAAGGGGCTATATCGATGATACGGGAATGATCCACAGGGAAGGGACCATGCGTCTCGCGAATGCAGCGGACGAGATTCTTCCGTTGAAAGATCCGCGGGTTCAGCAGAATCCGGGATATCTTACGATCATTCTTCTTGCGAGAGTTATCACGAAACTTGGTTCTCTTCCGGCGGTGGATACGAGGACGGTAGAGAAATTATTTACGATGGATCTGGCGTATCTTCAGGATCTTTATGAGAGGATCAACACAATGGAGATGCCGACCTACACAGGAATCTGTCCGCACTGCGGAAAGGAGATCAGGATCCCGGTAAATTTTATGGAGGCAGGTCAATAGAGACGTATCCGGCAGACAAAATCTACAAGGAAGCGGCATTTCTGGCCTATTACCTCCACTGGTCCCATGATGACATTATGGAGATGAGCCATTTGGACCGGATCCGGTGGTGCAGCGAGGTGTCGGGAATCAACAGCCGACTGAATGATGAGCCGGAAAATGTATTTAAGATCTAAGACCTGCGGCTTTGCCTGAGAGGAGTTCATGAGAAGCTGCCGGTATCAGATCCGGCAGATGACAGGGGGGTAAATATGCTGGGACATGGATTAGGAAGCTGGGCAGATCTGTGTGATAATTTTTCCTTCCGCGTGTTTATTGATAATCAGGAATTTGGTTTTTCCAGGGTAATGAATCTGGAGCAGGATCAGGAGGTTGAAGAATTTCAGGTCGGTGGAATGAATTTTGCGCCCCATATTGCGGTAACGCCGAATAAAAAGGGCGGGCGTCTGATTCTGGAAAAGGGCAAATGTTTTTCTTCCGGTCAGAAGCAGATCAAAAACTGGAGAGCCGGTTACCGGATCAACAGCCTGATCGATGTGTTCATATATGACCGTTCCGGATCATTTGCCGGTTCCTATGGGATCAATGGCGGAGTGATCGTAAAGTGGGAGGTTTCAGGACTGGACGGGCTTGGAAATGAATTGCTGATCCAGAAGTTTGAGATTGCGCATGCCGGTGTGCAGATGGGAGACGCAAGGACAGGCGGAACGGGGGCTTCTTTCCGTGGATAATATAGAAGCAAAAACAGGATCGATCTATAAAAAAGCGTGGTGATCGGATGAGAGACAGGCTATGGAGGATACGGCAGACGCCGCAGAAATTCCATTATCTTGACTGGTGTGAAAAAATTAAAGAAAAATATTCTTCGAGAGAGGAATATGGGTTCGCCGGAGCGACACTGACATTTTTGCAGGGAGAGAAAGAATCTGAGCAAAAAAAGAGCGGTGAAGAGCGCCGTCTGATGTTGTTTTTTCAGAATCTCATTTTTTGCTGGCAAAATTCCATCGGAGTGAAGATATCTATCGGAAATGCGCGGATTCTGGAAGAGAGCGTCAGGACTGCGTTGGAACTCTCGATGAAAAATCTTTCCATGGAAGAAGAAAAACGGTTTTCGCGCGAGGTGAAGATTGCCAGGGATCTTCTGGCTGGAAAAGGGAGAACGGAAGCGGAAATGCGGGAGAGTCCGGTATTCTGCCGTTGGCAGGATGGATTCAGTTGGGAGGAGATCAGCGGGATCCGGGAAATACGGGAATACGCGAACAGCCAGAAAAAGACATTGGAGATCCGCCGGGAGACTGCACGGATCAGGAGCACGGGACTTACAGGACATTTGGAAGAACTGCAGGGAAGTGCGGAGAGGGGTGCAGAAAGAAGTACAGAAAGAAGTACGGAAAGAAATACAGAAAGAAGTATGGAAACAGCTTCAGGCAGAAGTACAGCAGAACTTCCGGAGAGCCGCATGGTGTATCTGGAACCGGGAGAAAGAAAAAAAGATTCTGCAATGGAATCCAGGGAAACCACGGAGGTCAAAAAAAATATTGACCGGCTCCGAAAAGAGACGGCGATACAGAGAGAAAAACTGACGGAAGCGGAGAAAAAGCTTCAGACAGAACGCGTCGAGGCAGAAGCACGGATCTTAGAGAGAGAGAGACAGATAGAGAGGGAACTGCAGTTAGAGAAGAAGAGACAGGCAGAGCGGGAACTGCAGTCAGAGAATCAGAGACAGACCGAGAGAAAACTGGGGTCAGGGAAGGAAAAGCAGGCAGAAGAACAGGGGCCAAAAATAGATAGACAGCAGTTAGAAAAACGGCAGCAGACAGAAGAGAAACGGTTGTCGGAGAGCCGGAAACAGTTGGAAAGAGAAGTGCTGTCAGAGAGTTCGGAACAGCCGGAAGGAGAACCACAGTCAGAGAAAGAAAGGCAGATAGAGTCGGAAATTCATCTGCAGGAACAGAAAGAAGAATTGCAGATTGAATTCCGAAAACAGATAGAAAAAGAACTCCAGCGGGAAAGAGATTCCCAGAGAGAAGATTTGATCCGGAGGGAAGGACGGTTTCTACAATTTTCCGAAAATACAGATGAGTATGCAAAAACTGATATACAGGCGGAACCGGCGGGAAATGAACAGCTGGAGATGCCGGAGAGCCATCTTGTGTACCTGACACAGACGGAAAAACAGGAAGAGACACCAGGAGTGGGAGCTCTGAAAACGGAAGAAACCATTCTCCAGGATAGCAGCCGGATGCGGGAAGAAAAACGAGAGCTGGAAGATAGGACAAGGCAGTTCGAGTCGGAAAAAAAGCAGCTGGAAGAAAAGCTGTATAAGACAGAAAAGATCCTGCGGACCGAGAAACAGAGAGAGATAGACAATGTTCAGCGGATCGAGAAACAGCTGGAGACCGAGAGACTTCGACAGTCGGAAAAACTGCGTGAGTTGGAAAGATTTCAGCAGTCGGAAAAACTGCGTGAGTTGGAAAGATTTCAGCAGCCGGAAAAACTGCATGAACTGGAAAGACTTCAACAGAAAGAAAAAATTTCCGAATTAGAAAAACGATATCAGCTGGAGCAACATCAGACGGAACAACTACTGACACTGCAGCAGAAACAAGATACAGAAAAGCAGCAGGAGACTGAAAAAAGACAGCAGGTCGAAAAACTACTGGAGATTGAAAGACAGCAGCAGATAGATCACCGGTCAGAACCAAAAAAAACTTACCAGTTTGAGAAAGTGTTGGAAACAGAGAAATTTCAGCAGGAGGTTGAAAAAGAGCGGCAGGAGAAAAAGAAACTTGAATCAGAGTTCATACAGCAGACAGGAAAAAAATCAGAACTGGAATTCCTGCAGCAGTTAGGAAAGAATTCGGAATCACAGTCTGAAATTGACCGGGAGAGCCAATGGGAAAAGCAACTGGAACTGGAACAAGCACCACTTCCGGAATTGCCGGAGGCACAGCTAATCTACAGGAATCAGGAAAATCAGTCAGGTTCTTTACCAATGGACAGATCGTCAGATCAGGATCAGACGCCCAGTCAGCGAGATCGTCTGGAGCAGTTTTTGCCGATGACGGCAGCCGGAAAATCAGCGCTGGTGGAACAAAAAATTATAAATGAGCGGACAAATGTTATTTTAAAAAGTCTGCTGTCTGAATTTCAGCCAAGTGCAAGGCAACCAGATACGATCATAAATCTTCTGACTTCTATAAATCGACCGGATAATAAAACAAAACTTCAGGTACTCATGAGCAGCCAGGAGAATCAGATGAAACTTCGGACGGTTATGAACGATCTGGGTAATGCAGAAAAAGTCCGGAGTCTTACAGAGTATCCGGAAAGTATAACGAAATTTCATACACTTATGAGCCACCCGGAAAACGCGGCTAAGTTTAAGACAGTTACCGCTCAAGCTGAGAATACAACAAAGTTTCGGACGATTATGAGTCGATCAGAAAGCACAGCCGGATCTCAGTCAGGCGTGAATCCTATGTCAGGTGCGAATCCTATGTTGGCCGTAGCCAGCCGGATATCGGAATCAGGTGGATATCCATCAAATTCAGGATACTCGGAAATCCTGCCCGGCATCACAAGATTCCGCACGAGACGCGGTGCCCCGGGAAGTATCACGGAGATCCGCATGATATCGGGGATCCGGCCTGCTGTGCTGCAGATCCTCAAGACGGAAAATGACCGGTCGAGAGTCATCCAGAGCTTTGCTGGAACTGATCGCTTAAGAGTCATCCAGAGCTTTGCTGGAACTGATCGCTTAAGAAGCGCCCAGAACTTTGCAGGAATCGATCATTTAAGAGCAGCTCAGGATCTTGCTGGAATTCATCCGCTAAGAGTACTTCACAGATTTTCCGACATCAATCCGGCAAACAGTGTCCGGAACATGAATGAATCTGATCCGGAAATGATCCATATCCCGGATCTGGCCGGAGCCGTGAAAATCCAGTACGCAGATCATGGAAAGCACAGACAGGATCAGATAGCCTCAAATTCTGATGTCTTAGCAATGTCCGCAAAACTCACGCAGACAAGGGAAGAGACAAGGATCCTTAAACGGGATTCCGGATTTACAAGATCGACGCTCATAGAGCAGGAAAAGAAGATCAACGGACTTCGTCAGGAACTTCGCGAACAGATGCAGACAGTAAACGAAGAAGTAAAGCGCCTGATAAACACCCAAAAACAGGATGCATCCGTCCGGAATATGGCGGACCGTGTTATGAAGGAACTGCAGAAACAGTTCCGCACGGAGAAGATCCGCCGGGGCTATTAAAGCAGGAAAAATGACAAAGCAGGCAGAAGAACAAATACCGGTGCATATGAAGCACTGGAGCAGCTGCGGAATATCAGGGAAAGGAGCGGAACGATGGGATATGAGAAAGCGGTACTGATTCCCGAGGACGGGAAAAAGGAGATCAAGGTCCAGTTCAATCCGGCAGAGTACAACCTTTCCAGAAGTACAACCTACGCCGAAAAAAAGGTTCTGGGTCTGGATGACCCATTTACCCAGTATATCGCCGGGGAAGCTGAGACATTAAAGATTACGCTGATGTTTGATACATATATGCCTCCCGGAGAAAAAAACGCGGAGGAGAGTGGATCGGATGTGAGACTCCAGACAGAAAAAATCGCGAAGCTGATGGAACTGGATCCGAAAAAACACCGGCCGCCCAAAGTAACATTCCGCTATGGTTCCCTGATATTCAGCGGTGTGATCACGGAATTGAACCAGACATTTACGATGTTTCTGGCGAACGGAATGCCGGTCAGGGCAAAACTGGAAGTCACATTCCGCTCGATGGGAAAAGAAAATACCCATGTTCCGTTAGAATCCCCGGACAGGACGAAATGCCGGACGCTTTATGAAGGCCAGAGTCTGTGGGGGCTTGCTTACGAAGAATATGGCGATCCGGAAAAGTGGAAGGAGATCGCAAGGGAAAACCATATTACCAATCCGCTGCAGGTAAAACCGGGACAGGTGTTAAGACTGCCAGCCCTGTAAAACCGGACACAGGAGCAGAAAGATATCAGGGAAAGGAGGCGGCTTCATGGCTGATCTGATGACGGGAACCTATAGTACAGAAAACCTGCGGAGAGATAATGGCGGTTTTATGATACCGGATTTTTCCATTGAAGCAGATGGAAAACAGATCCGCCGGTCTTCAAAGAGCGGGACGCTTTTTATTGATTCCGTTCAACTGAAGCTCTCCGCCGATGCCTCCGGATCCCTGACATTTGATGTATTGAACGCCTATGATCTCGAAGCAAGAAAATTTTCGGATAAGGTAAAAGAAATGTTGAAACCGGGGAATGCGGTCAGCGCAAAGTTTGGGTATGCCGGAAATCTCGTGGAGATCTTCAGCGGATATATCCACAGCGTAAATTAACCTATTGTGCTATTTCAAATAAAACGTTTAAAAACTTGTAAAAACCGCAAA
>OATU01001436.1_pt1 | contig 14331 bp, 16 predicted proteins | sample 1516711 | NCBI WGS metagenome assembly OATU01 (sample SAMEA2579971, study PRJEB22360) | human gut metagenome | biome: human gut; feature: human-associated habitat; material: faeces | place: Denmark | collected 2008/2010 | reverse complement strand
CATCCCCGCCAAGAGGGATACTGACACCCCGCAGCCGGGGAAAAAGAAGCACCAGAGGGTAGCGGCCTACTGCCGGGTATCCACCGACAGCGAGGAGCAGATCACCAGCTACGAGGCGCAGAAAGCCTACTACACCCAGAAGATCGAGGAGAATCCAGACTGGGAGCTGGCCGGCATCTTTGCTGACAAGGGACTTTCGGGGACCAGCATGAAAAAGCGGGAAAACTTCAATAAGATGATCGCCGCCTGCAAGCGGGGCAAGATCGACACCATCCTGACCAAATCCCTCTCCCGCTTCGCCCGGAACACGGTGGACTGCCTGGAAACAGTGCGGATGCTGAAAGCCCACGGCATCGGCGTCATCTTTGAAAAAGAGAACATCAATACCCTCACCGAGTCCAGCGAGTTCCTCATCACCCTGTTCAGCGGTTTCGCCCAGGCAGAAAGTGAGTCCCTCAGCAAAAATATCATCTGGGGCAAAGAGGAGAGCAAAAAGGCAGGTAAGGTGCCCTTCCAGTATAAGAAACTGCTGGGTTACCGGAAAGGGCTAGACGGAAAGCCGGAGATCGAACCGCAGGAGGCAGAGACAGTGCGGCGCATCTATCGGAGGTACCTGGATGGATGCAGCCTGTCCCAGATCCAGCAGGAGCTGGAGGCGGACCGTGTCCCCACTGCCCAGGCTGTTCAGCGGTGGTCGTATCAGGTGATCCGCAACATCCTCACCAACGAGCGTTACATTGGGGACGCCATGCTGGGCAAAACCTTTATCACCGACTGCATCAGCAAACGGGTGAAGAAGAACAACGGAGAGCGGGGCCAGAGCTATGTGGAGAACAACCACCCCGCCATCATCCCCAGGGAGCTGTTCTACCGGGTACAGGAGGAGATGACCCGACGGGCCAGCAAGCGGAAGGTGATGCAGAAAACTGGCAAGACGGAGCTGGGCAAATACTCGGCCAAATACGCCCTCTCCGAGCTGCTGGTGTGCGGGGAGTGTGGGACCCCCTACAAGCGGGTGACCTGGGCCAGGAACGGAAAAAAGCGGATCGTTTGGCGGTGCATCTCCCGACTGGAATTTGGAACGAAATACTGCCATAACTCCCCCACACTGGACGAAGAAAAACTGCATCAGGCCATCCAGGAGGCCATCAACGAGTTTGCCCAGGCTGGAACGGAAGTGAAGGAGGATATGTTGACATTCACTGCAATGGCCTGGGGAGGCGATGCCATTGATGGAGTCAGTCTCATCGACCTGCGTCAGAAACTGAAGGACATCACCGCCCAACAAGCACTGCTGCTGGATCAGGTGCTGGAACACATGGATGACGAGATCCTCAATGCTCAGCTCAAGGCAATGATGGACGAAAAACAGGCCCTTCAGGAACAGATCGCGGCAGCGGAGCAGAGCCAGACCCACAATGCAGCCCAGGAATCCCGGATTGCGGAACTGCGGGAGTGGATGGCGAAACTGGAGGTCAACCAGCAGTACAGCGATGAACAAGTACGCATGGTAGTGGAACGGATCACAGTGGTGGACGCTGAGACCATCCGAATCCGCTTTCGGTATCCAGGGGCGGAACTGGAGAAAAAACTGTGATATAATTAGGAAAAGGAGACAAATAGAATGGAACTTTACATCACAGGAGATACCCACGGAGACTTTAGCCGTTTTCGGCCTGAGAGCTTTTATGAGCAAGAGAGACTGACAAAAGAAGATGTCATCCTGGTCGCCGGGGACTTCGGCGGCGTGTGGTACGGCGACAGCCGGGATGACGCAGGCCTGAACTTCCTGGACTCCCGGCCATTCACCACGGCCTTCGTGTCCGGCAACCATGAAAACTATGACGCCTTGGCTGCCTACCCCCAGGCGGAGTGGCACGGCGGCAGGGTGCGAACGATCCGCCCATCGGTGCTGATGCTGGAGCGTGGGCAGGTGTTCGATCTGGGCGGGAGGATGTTCTTTGTGATGGGCGGCGCCAGCAGCCACGACATCCAGGACGGCATCCTGGAGCCGGACGCGCCGGACTTCCTGCGGCGGTTCCAGCAGCTCAACGCCCAGGGCGCAGCTTTCCGGGTCAACCACCGCTCCTGGTGGCGGGAGGAGCTGCCCAACGAAGTGGAGTATGCCGAGGCCAGGGCCAGCCTGGACCAGGTCGGGTGGACGGTGGACTACCTCCTCACCCACTGCGCTCCCACCAGCATCCAGAACGACCTGCTGGGGCCGCTGTCCAAACCGGATGCCCTCACCGACTTCCTGGAGGGAATCAGCCAGCGGTGCCGGTTCAAGTATCATTTCTTCGGACACTACCATGAAAATGAGATCATCCGGGAAAAATATGTGCTGCTGTACGAGCAGATCATACGGCTGAAATGAAAGCATCGGGGATGGACGTGCTGAGTATGGACGTCTATCCCCGATGTTTTTATTCCCGAAGAGTATACAATGAGGTCAGTATACTGCAAGTAAGGCTGTGGATGCTTAGTACATCAGTTCTTGCAGATGTAATCCAAACATCTTGTTGGGCGACATAATCTCAATTGTAATTTTCGACATCATATGATATGCTTTTTGTAAGATTTGATTTTGTTTTCATTGAGAGGTGAGGCGTGTGGCAAATCAAAGCGCCCTTTCATATTATGATACGCTAAAAATTGACGAGATTTTCTCTCAGCATGGATGGCCGAAAGATGCTGTTAATAAAAGCAGTCTGTATAAACGGTTTATACGTACATATGAACAATTGAGCGTTGATGAAAGAGATTTATTTATAAAATTAAGTCGGTTATATAAATGGGTTTCTCTATCCGAATATTCGGATTTAGTAGTACAGTTATTAGAGAAAGCCATAACTAAATATTATAATATCAAGGCTCAAGATATTTGGGTTTATCCCATAAAAAAAGCTGAACATTGTGGGGTAATAAAAAGTGCCGATGTTGTATCATATTTATGTAAAGCAATGCAAACCCAATATAGCGACCAACTTTATAAAAGAAAAGTCCATGTAATAGGCTCACTGTCTGAACTTTGTACGAAAAAAAGCAAATTCAAAGACAGGCCCCTGTTGATTTTCGATGACTTTGTAGGGTCAGGGAAATATGCTTCGGAGGTTCTTGATGAGTTAGTTTCCACAGGCATTCCTGCTACCAATGTGGTTATTTGTTCTCTTTTTATCTCCGAACTTGGATTACAACAACTTTCATCAAAAGATTGTCACATTGAATATATTGAGGTCGCACAAAGCATTATAGATAAACTCCCAGAAAAGGAAAAAGACTTGCTAAAGCATATAGAAACATCTTTGGGTGTGGAAGAAGATTTCAAATTTGGATATGGCCACTCTGCAAATCTAATTTCTTTGCTTAGAACTCCCAATAATTCACTCCCCATATTTTGGCTAGATAAAGGGCGTTCGCATTCAGCACCCTTTCCTCGATAAAGAAGGAGGATATTATGTCATACGATTTGGAAGAAATGTTATTTTTACTCTTATCACTTAAACATACCACTTCCTCTTCATTTGTAACAGAACATTTATCATTTTCGGGGGTAGGAGCCTTATGTTCAGAAGCAATCCGGGAAGGGTTTATTATCGAGACTAGGAAAGAGCTAAAAATAACTGATAAAGGCCTTGCATTTATTTCCGAAACAAACAACAAACTAAATCGTCATGGTATAGAACGCTCCATTGCGCGTATTCCTGATGTTTACATTGAGAAGCTCTCTGCTGATGCCGTTTACTTGCCAGAAAAAATATGATAATATAAATGTAGCATAGCACCCTGCTAGTGTTTCGCATTTTTGCGATAGTGATGCGAGTTCGTATTGCGAATGTTTTCTGGCCTTCAAGCCCCAGACAAACAGCCCTTTTGTCGAGGACGCCAAAATGCCTGTTTGTCTGAGCCAACTTCTTCTCTGGAAAGAAGAAGTTGGTTTCGCCCATCACATTTTTAATATGCTCCACATATTAAAAATGCGATGGCCGACGGATATTTTTTCGTAGCAGGGTGCTATGTTTTTTTGTGTGGTGATAGTATGAATTTTTCAACATATCAACGGGAGTTTATTGCAGAGGCAAGAAAGCACGATAAAAATGACGAATATATTGAAAAATGTCTTGCTTATGCGAAAAATCTTGTAGATAAGCGGTTGCCTATTATTTACGATGAAAAACATTTTAGCCAGCTTGTAGGGATCGACTTGGATTATTTATTGTCAGCAGCAAATAGCCCAAAACATTTCTATCGATATTTCACCATTCCAAAAAGAAATGGAAAGATTCGAAAAATTTCAGAACCGCTTCCTGTTCTAAAAGAAGCACAATATTATATTCTCAATAATATTTTGAAAAAGGTTCCATGCAGCATTTATGCTAAAGCATATAAACCAGGTGCCACATTAAAAGGCAACGCAAAGTTCCACCGTAAACAGCCAGTTTTAGTTAAACTTGATTTGAAAGATTATTTTCCGAGTTTGCATGAAAGCCGTGTGTTTCAACTTTTTCATCAGTCATTTGGATATGGGAAATCTGTCAGTATTCTAATGTCAAAACTATGCACTTTAGATGGCGGATTACCACAAGGAGCACCCACCAGCCCCTATCTTTCAAATCTGCTAACTTCAGAAATGGACGATAAAATTTATCAATTCTGTTCTAGTAATGGAAACCTTCGCTATACTAGATATGCTGATGATATTTCCATTTCAGGTTCTATGAACCCCTCAGATATAATTTCTGGGGTCAGCCGTATTGTTTCTGAGCATCACCTCCAAATAAACAAATCTAAGACTGCTGTTATTCGTCCACATAAAAGGCAAGTAGTAACGGGTGTTGTTGTAAATAATAAAATACAAGCATCTAAAGACTATCGTCGCTCTATTCGGTTAGAAATGCATTACTGTATGAAATATGGTATTGAAAGTCATATTTCAAGGGCAACAAAGAGATCAAGCGATGCAGTTGATAGGGTTAAATTTTGTCAAAGTATGTTAGGAAAAATCAACTATTGTCTGCAATTGAATGGTAAAGACACCGAGATGCAAAGATACCGGGACTATATGTTGGAGCAGTTACATGGCAATGCTCAATAGCATTTAAAAAGTTCCCCCTATGGATTAAAATGCCCCAATAATTTGGACAATGCCGCAGACCTGAATCTAATCGGCATTGCCATCTTTTAATTATTGGGGATGAAAGCCTTGCCTGCTACTTGTAAACCATTGATATTACTGGATTTTCACAAATCCTTTAATGACACTCCGACCACGTTGGAGCAAAGTTTGCTTTGCTTCTCCTTCTCTGCGAAGAGCCGCGCTCCCACCACCTGTTCGCTTGCATGCGCCCTCACCACGACTCTGGTCGCTACCGGCTTTTTGCGGCTTGGCCGCCTGCGACGACCTTTGGAAGACTCTAGAGTGCACATCTTTTTTATCAACACATGACATGATAAGTTGACAAACCCAAAAGCCAGAAAACGGCTTATATCAAGGGTTTGTCAACTTTTCTTTTCGCTTAAAGTAGTGGAAAATGGATTTTAAGTGAGTCGAACCCTCTTGCATTTAAATATGAAGTATAGATGTTTAGGACACAGCTTCGGGCTGTGTCTTTTGTTATTCAAATTGCAATTATGAAAGGAACATGATAGGATGAATACGACAAAGAGTGAGCAGATCAAAGCTGGGCTTCGAAAAAGTTTCCAAACTGGGGAATCTGCAAAAGCCTCCACTGTGTGTTACGGATATAAAGTAACATCCGAAGGCAAGTTGGTAGCTTATCCCACAGAGGCGATTATTGTATTCCATATTTTTGAACGATTTGCCGATGGAGACAGTCTAGGGAAAATCGCTGCTTCTCTGGCCCGTATGAAGGTGAAATCTCCCACCGGCAAAGAGTTGTGGACGCGAGAGACAATTAGCAAGATTTTGAGTAATGAGAAATATGTGGGCGATGTGATTTTAGGAAAAACGCAGGTGCAAAATGGCGTGCAGGTCAAGATGGTCGATCACACTTCTCAGACAGTCATAAATGGTCATCATGAGGCAATTATCTCCAGAGAACTATTTGATATTGTCCAACAAGAAAAAGCCCATAGGAGCAGGCTAAAAAGTCATTCTCATGTAGTGTAAACTTTAAGGGGAAAATCATGTGGTCCGTCAGAACAATACCACCAAATAATCTCGTCCCCACGCAGCTAAAGGTGGCGGCATACTGCCGTGTCAGTACGAACAGCTTAGAGCAACAGACCAGTTTGTCCTCACAGGAACAATACTATGAGGAATGGATTAAGCGAATTCCTCATTGGACATTCGCCGGTATTTATTCCGACATTGGAAGCGGGACACAGGCGAAGGGACGCCGTAGATTTAATGCGATGATATCGGCTTGCCAGCGGGGAAAGATCGATACGATCCTTACAAAATCGGCACACCGTTTTGCCCGTAATACTGTAGATGCGTTGGAAACTATACGGATGCTGCGACGGTGGAAGGTCGACATTTATTTTGAAATAGAGGGAATCCATTCCCTCTATGAAAGTTCGGAGTTTCTTCTGGCGGTAGTCTGCGCTAGAGCACAGGAAGAAAGCTATTCCAAAAGCGAAGATATCAAATGGGGGCTGAGAAAAGCATTTGAGAACCCAGAGTCTAGGTATTATCAGAGAATCTGTTATGGATACACTCATAACAAAGATGGCCGACTCGTAATCAATGAGAAGGAAGCGCAAATCGTCCGGCTCATTTATGAGATGGCCGGTGAGGGTAAAAGTCTCTCAAGGATATCCTCTCGCCTAAAAGAAATGGGGATTCCTTCTCCGAGAGGCAAGGAGACATGGAGCAGGGAAACCTTGCGAAAGATTTTGAAAAATGAGAAGTATACGGGTAGTGTGATATTGCAAAAGACCTATGTAAAAAATTTTCTGGAACACAAACAAGTACAAAATGAAGGACAATTGGATCTATATCAGATAAATAACAATCATCAACCGATTATTGATGATAGATAAAGATGGTAGTATAGTCTCTTTTGATAGGGAGTGCAAAGACGGGATTTTTGTAGATTGAATGATTTTATTGCTAAATTTTATCATGCCATATTGTAGTAACATCTACTTCAAAGGAGAGACAGTATGCGAATAATAGGAATTGATATTCAGAATTTTCGAAAACTATTTGGATGTCACATTGATATCAGTAAAGAAACAACTCTGTTTGTGGGGGCAAATAACAGCGGAAAAACTTCAGCGATGGATGCTCTTGCAAAATTTTTAGCAAATCGCAGTTTTGTTTTTAATGACATAACCATTGCAAAACGTATTGATATAAACAGAATAGGAACTAAATGGGTGGAAGCGGATTGCGAGCAGCCTGCTGATTTATTAGATTGGGATACTATTGTTCCTAAAATGGATATTTGGCTTGATGTGGCTCCTAATGAAATGCATTATGTTGCCAGCATAATTCCTACCTTAAAATGGCGCGGAGGAAAATTGGGAGTTCGGTTAGCTCTCTTACCAAAAGATGTTTCTAATTTATTTAATGAGTATCGAGAAGCGTACTCTTCAGCTCGCACCACAGAACATGCAAGGGTTGAAAAAAGTTCTTTCAATCTCTTCCCAAAAGACTTGTGTGAATTTCTTGATAGAAAATTGACTACATATTTTTCTATCAAGGCATTTATCCTTGATCCGTCACATTTCGAAGATGCCCCTGTACAACCAACATCCTTTGAGGCAGAATGTTTAACAGATAACCCACTAAAGGACATCGTAAGGGTTGACATGATTGACGCACAACGCGGATTTGCAGATCCTGACAGTTCAGAAGGAACAGAAAAGGTTCGGAAACAGTTATCTGCCCAAATGCGCAATTATTATGAAAAACATCTAGATCCAGAAAAGGCTCCTTCTCCAGAAGATTTAGATATTTTAGAAGCTACTGAAGGCGCACGCCAAGTTTTTGATAAGACACTTGCATTAAAATTTGCTCCTGCAATAAAAGAATTAGAAGGGTTGGGTTATCCGGGTATTAGTGATCCCAAACTTACAATAACAACTAAAGTTATGACTAGCGAAACATTAAAACACGATTCAGCCGTACAATATGCGCTCAGTAAAACCGACAATACTTTGAAACTACCAGAAAAGTATAATGGGTTGGGTTATCAAAACCTTATTTCAATGGTTTTTGATTTGATGGGTTTTAGAGATGACTGGATGCGTGAAGGAAAAGCTAAAGATACTAATACCGTAATTGAGCCGATGCATTTGGTGCTGGTAGAGGAACCAGAAGCTCACCTCCATATTCAAGTGCAGCAAGTTTTTATACGCCAAGCATATAAAGTTTTAACTAACCATAAATTTCTCAAGCAAAACTTGAATTTTACAACGCAATTGGTGATCAGCACCCATTCGAGCCATATTGCTATAGAAACTACTTTTGGAAATTTAAGATATTTCAAACGGCTACCAGAAGGGACTGAATGCGCAGTAGCGACATCCAAAGTAATTAACTTATCTGATGTATTTGGGGATTCAGATCAGACCAACAAATTTGTTACACGTTATCTGCAATCAACCCATTGTGATTTGTTTTTTGCTGATGCAGCAATTCTGGTCGAAGGTGTAGCCGAAAGTATGCTATTACCACATTTTATACGCTCAAAGTTTCCAGAACTATATCAGCGGTATATTACAATTCTTGGGGTTAATGGACGTCATGCTCACCGGTTAAGTCCTCTGATTGAAAAGTTATGCCTCCCAACATTGGTTATTACAGATTTAGATCCAGCAGAAAAAGAAGGTTATCACAAATCTGTAGTTCCCAAGAGAGGAGAAGGCCAAATCAGTGGAAACTACGCTATTGCAAAGTGGCTGATGAAAGAAAAAGACATCGACAAGTTGGTAGATTATTCAGAAGATAAAAAGGAATTTTCTTTTGCTTCTCCGTATCGATTTTCTATTCGTTTAGCCTATCAAACTCCTGTAAAAGTGGACTTTGAAGGAGAAGAAAAAGAGGCCATACCTGGAACTTTTGAAGATTGTCTTATATATACAAATTATGATCTTTTCAAGAAGATAAAAGTCACTGATTCTGGGAACTTGGTTGAACAAACGCATGATTTACTTAACTCTAATGACACATTCGAAATGATCCATGAAAAAATTTATAAAATGCTGCGTGCAGGAAAATCAGAGCAGAAGGCAGAATTCGCATTAGACGTAATTTTTGAAATTAGTCCAGACGAGCTTTCGGTTCCACCATATATTAACCAAGGTTTAATGTGGCTACAGGACTATTTACATCCGGAGGATTAACGATGGATAAAATAAAAGAGGTAACCGAAGAATTATTAGATGATCATGTAGATGACCATGTAGATGAAGAAATTCAGAGATGCTTTTTAAAAGAAGATCCAAAATGTTTCTTTGTTTTTGCGGGAGCTGGGTCAGGGAAAACTCGAAGCTTAATAAAAACCTTAACTTTCTTGGATGAAACACTAGGTGACTGGCTTCTAACGAATAGAAAACAGATAGCCGTAATTACTTACACCAATGCAGCTTGCGATGAAATATCCAGGCGATTACATTACAAGTCGATTTTCTCAGTCTCAACTATACATAGTTTCTTGTGGGAGCTTATTAAAAACTATCAGTCAGATATCAAAGCGTGGGTAATCAATTCGATAAACCTTGAAATCGCAGAACTTGAAGAAAAGCAAAGAAAAAGCAAAGCGGGAAAAACTTCAGAAAAACGAGCAGAGGATATACGAAAAAAGCAAGAGCGACTAGCTAAAATCAATACGGTAAGAAGGTTTACCTATAATCCAAATGGAGATAATGTAGGATATGATTCTCTCAACCATAGTGAAGTAGTAAAAATGGGGTCGAAATTTATCTGTGCAGAAGATACTATGCAGAACATTTTGATTTCCCAATATCCTATTCTCCTCATTGATGAAAGCCAAGATACAAAAAAAGAACTGGTAGATGCCATTTTTACCGTATGCGAAAGGCACAAAGGAAAGTTCATAGTTGGCATGTTTGGGGATACAATGCAACGAATCTATCAAGATGGCAAAGAAAACCTTTCTCAGTGTATCCCTGATGACTGGGTAAAGCCCCAAAAAATCATGAACCATCGCAGTGCATCTCGAATAGTTACTTTGGCAAATGCCATAAGGTTTACAGTCGATACTCAACAACAACGCCCTCGGTCAGACGCAGAGGTGGGAAATGTAAGGTTGTTTATCGTTTCTTCAGATGCTAATAAAGAAGTGACGGAGCAGCGAGTTGCGGAAATCATGTCTGAAGAAACTGGTGATGGTGAGTGGCGTGACAGTAAACAATATAAAAGTCTCATACTAGAACACCATATGGCTGCTAGTCGCTTTGGCTTTTTAGAACTGTATTTACCACTTAATGAGGTTCCTGTATTTAACACATCTTTGCGAGATGGGTCAATTTCAGAACTTTCTTTTCTGTCAAAAGTTATATCTCCGCTTGTTCAGGCCTATAAAGGCAATAATGACTTTGAAGTACTAAAAATAGTCAAAGAGTATTCTCCTTTAATGGAAAGCAAGAAATGGATTTCTCTTGACGATCAAACAAAAGCACTGCAGCAAGTCGAAAGTGCTGTAGATAAATTGATGGAACTATGGAAAGATGATGCTATTCCAACTTGCTTGGATGTCCTCCGCTCAATTCAAGACACAGGGCTATTTAAACTGGATGAACGTGTAGATAACATATTGTCATCTCCTGCCGCAGACGAATCTATAAGGATAACGGCTTTAAGAAAGGCTCTATCTGTCCCATTTACCACTTTAGAAAAATATTTTGCATATGTCTCTGATAATACGAGGTTTGCAACACATCAGGGTGTTAAAGGCTTGGAATTCCCAAGAGTTATGGTTATTATAGATGACGCAGAAGCAAAAGGATTTCTTTTTAGTTATGAAAAACTTTTTGGCGTCAAACTAAAAACAGAAACTGATATCAAGAATGAAAGAGAGGGTAAAGACAATAGTATAACAAGGACAACCCGTCTGTTTTATGTTGCTTGTACTCGCGCACAAAAAAGTTTGGCTATAATTGCTTATACATATGACTGCGAAGCAGTGAAAGCAACTGCCATGAAAAATAATTGGTTTGAAGATGATGAAATTCGTCTTTTGGAGTAAGGCAATAAAAGCCGTTGCAGAAGTTATTAGACTGAAACGCTTCCAAAATGCTTATTCTGTTTCGTTGCAAAGCTTTTGAAAGTGTGCATCTTTTTTGTCCACACATTTCATTCATAGAAAACGCCGCAGTGAAAACTGCGGCGTTTTCTCGTTTGACCACAGAAATACCACAGACGGATTTCTGCTTTAACTACTTGACGGGTACCCCCTTTCAGGAGTGCCCGTCTTTTTTGTTTGTGCCTATACTGTTTAGCGCCTCCCAACTAATCTCGTTGGAAGTTGCCGCTATCTCTCAAACAGTCGCATTTTCAGCATAAATCTTCTCTTATATTTTCTGAGAATATTTCTTGACCACAAATTTGCCCATAGACAGAAAAAATCAGCCCGCCGGATGGGCACCTTCCATCGGCGGGCCGGTTTTGCAACATTTCAGCTTGCTTTGCGACTCCATCGTTTCCTTGCTTGGAAGTTTGTCATGGAATGTTCTCTCCGCTCTTCTGGTTGTTTGACCTCTGCTTTCGCGGTATCACGGTCAATCTTTTCCGCCGCCAATTGCTGCATCTCGTCGGTTATGTGGGAATATGTGTTCAGGGTAGTAGCGCTGGATACATAACACAAAATTGTCGGCAGGGTCTTGATGTCCATTCCGTAGGCCTAGGCGTTGGTTGCAAAAGTATGGCACGGACCATGAAATCTCACCCGTTCACATCCCGCATAATCCAAAATTCTGTGCAGGCGCTTATGGGGCGAGGATGGACGCATGGGCAAGTCCTCTTTCTTTGGGGATGGAAACATCCATCGTGAATCCACCTTGGTCTTATACTCTGCCAGCACTCGCCTGACGGATGGCGGCAGGATCATGGTACGAACCGCCGCTTTTGTTCTGGGTTCACAGATGACTACCTCTGATCCGCCAATGCTAGCTTGCTTGTCGATCCGCAGCTCTCCAGTCGTTAAGTTCAAATCGTCCCACTGAAGGGCGGCCAGTTCCCTCAGTCGCAGGCCAGTCGCAGGCCAGTGGCAAACTCCAGAAGGAAGAGTTCATAGTAATTTTCCTCTTTGGCCTGGATGAGTACTCTCTGCATAGTTTCCCCTGAGGGAATTTTCATCTCTTCTCGTTTTGCAGGCGGACACTTGCATCCAATGGCCGGGTTGCAGAGGATCAAATGCTCCTCAACTGCTTTCTCCAGTGCCTGCCGACATAGACTGCGGCAACATCGAATCTGGCTGTCAGCAATACCTTTTCCATTGGCATGCTCATCTGGCTTCATCCACACACAAATTTGCTGCTTATCATTTTCTGTTAGTTTGTTCAGTGGAATATCGCCTAGCCTTGGTTTGATGTATAGCCGGAGATACCCTTCGTAGGTTCGATGGGTTCTGGGCCGGATTTATGGTTTGCTGTAGGTTTCGTACCAATAGTTCAGACACTTCCCAAATGGCATATCTGCCCGAACCTTGGCCGGATTTGCAGGTGCAATGGTGTCTTTCAGTGTTTTCAATTTATCCACGCACTCACCTTTGGTCTTGGCCAGCACATTTTTCGTCTTGGGAAGGCCGTCCTTTCTCAGCTGGGCGGTGCCTTCGCCGTTTTTTCGCTTTCTTCCCATAGCTTCAACTCCTCTTCAAAGATATTTTTAAGAAATTCCTCTACGATCTCAGCCGCCCGCTTTTGTATATCCCTAGTGGTGTGGGTAGGTGTCTTGGGTGAACGCCGACCTGGTATGTCCCAGGATTCCAGACAGAGTCTTTACATCTACACCAGATGCCAACGCATGGGTGGCAAAAGTGTGGTGCAGACCATGAAACCGGATATCAGGCAGCTCCGCCCGTTTTAACAGGGCTTTCAGCCGATCATAGGCAGTACTCGGGTGGGTAGGCTGTTCTGGTTTCCACGGATGGGGGAAGATCCATTCCGTCAGAGCGGACTTTTTCCTCTCCCGGAGCAATTCTACAGTACTGGGCGGCAGGGTGATCGTTCTGGCACCAGCTGATGTCTTGGTATCCCAAGTAGTCAGTTTTCCGCCACGCTCCTCATGTACAGCGCGGCAAATCTTGAGCCTTCCATCATCTGCATCAAAGTCCCTCCACTGGAGGCCGCAGATCTCACCTCGCCGCAGTCCGGTTGTCAGTTCTGTATAGAAGAAGTCATACCAGACGGCATCCTCCCGGATAATCTCCACAAATCGTTCCAACTGCTCATCCGTTAAAATTTGTTTTGCCTCCCCCAGTGCTTCATGGAGCATGGAGTGAATCCCACGGACAGTACTCCTGGCAAGCACTCTCCTGTGGTTCGGTTTCCCTGACGAGCCAGCGTATCATATAACTTTTTAATGTCTTTTCCGGTTATCTGAGTGATTGGCTTGTCTCCCATAAAGGGGACAATGTGGTTCCGCACAGTACCTTCATATCGTCTCAAGGTAGAGGGACGAATGTTAGGAGCCATGTTTTTCAACCATTGCTCCAGCCACTGGCCCAGTGCCATCCGACTCTCCTCAGTCAGCTCGACACTCTGATACACCTCAATACTCTGCCGGAGCTTAACTGTCAGTTCCTTCTGGATATCAGTATAGATATAGCGGAAGATGGACTCACCGTTCTCTTTGTGGCCCACTACGGGATGTGCCTTGAAATTAGGGACGACTGGTTCACACACGTAGTCCCTCGGACACCGTTCGGCGCACATCGGCCCGGCTGTGGCTGAGCCCCCCTGGATCAAAGGCGACTGAGGAGTATAACGGATGGCCTTGCAGCGGAGCTCACCGGCCATGTCCAAAGTCTCCTGTATCTTTCAGCTTTCGTGGCCGTTGACCGTCTCTTTAAAAAGTATCTACGCACCGTGCTCTGACTGCGCCGCATAAGCCAGCAGAAAAACCAACCTCCTGGATCTAATTTAAAAGTTATCCGACAAAAAGTGATTCCCGCACAAAAAAACACGCCCCATGCCGTCCGAAAATGGAATGGCATGGGGCGCAGCTTTATTTTATACCGGCCGAGCATAGGCGGAACTATGGTCGGCCCCGGCCCTTGCCGCCGGTGGCTGGATGCGGAGGACAGCACGTCCTCCCCTCTACAGACTCATATGGCTGGTTTTCCATCTCACCACAGATAGCAAAAAAACTGTGAGGATAAAGATATCTGAACCGCAATATGT
>OATU01001432.1_pt1 | contig 14392 bp, 15 predicted proteins | sample 1516711 | NCBI WGS metagenome assembly OATU01 (sample SAMEA2579971, study PRJEB22360) | human gut metagenome | biome: human gut; feature: human-associated habitat; material: faeces | place: Denmark | collected 2008/2010 | reverse complement strand
AAGCTCTTTTTTCTTTACCTTTATTTTATCACAACTTCTTTTTTTTGTCACTTCCTCTATTTTAAAAAACTGCCTTCGGAGTTCCAAAAGGAAGGCAGCTCGATAGAAAGGAATATATTTTAGGGATATCTAAAATATAAAACGATTATAACACATTACTTAAAATGGACGCACAAAAATAATCAATAAAAAAAGGATACTCTGACGAATCGTGTTAAAAATCAGAATATCCTTTTTGCACTATGTTAAGGCTAATTAAAAACACTCTCATACTCTCATAAAGTTGCCATAATAGGTGCTTTTTTTGCTTTTGTAAACCTTTGAAAAACTAAAACCGCTTAACCATGCGTTTTATGTTGATTATAAGTTTCGGAAAAACAATAATTTTTTCGAAACTTATTATTTCTAGAGTGAAAATCATTAAACTCCCTTTTAAAACTTTTTTCTTTTTTATAATGAGAAATCTCTTTCAGTCAGAAGTAAATTTTACTATGGAGATTTTAAAATTAATGACTGAGATTTTTGATGGAAATATTTATTTAAATCTGAACTTAAAAATTATTTTCGAAAGATATTGTTCATTTTTTGTTTAAATATTTGATTGTAGTCCAATAAAATATAAATGAATCTTTATCAATATTTATAAAAAGGAGAAAATTAAAACAAAAAAACTGATCACAGCACATAATGATCAGTTTTTAGCGCCTGCGCTTAGATTAAGAAGAGCAGTTTTTGATTAGTACGGTAAAATAATACCATAGTTAACTGCCAAAATCAATTTATGATAATTTTCTAAGCTTTTTTACTTAGATTTTATTTTTAATAAGTCACGTATCTCAATCAGAGTGTCCAATTCTTTATTTTGATTTTCTTGCTTTTCTTTCTCTTTATGTGGAATTAATCTGTTAACAAACTTTATTATTATGAAAACAACAAATGCAGTAATAACAAAGTTAATGGTATCATTTAAAAAGGCTCCATAAGTGAATTTTGTTTTACCAATATAAAAGTAGAAGTTAGCCAAGGCTGTACTTTGAACAAACATTCCTATTAAGGGGTTAATGAGATTATTAACCAAAGAAGTTACTAATCCAGTAAATGCGGACCCAATAATTACCCCAACTGCTAAGTCTAATACATTTCCTCGTAGAATAAAATTTTTAAATTCTCTTAACATTATGATTTCCTCCGTACCCAAACTATTTTCTGATTTGTTTTTGTAGCTGTCTGATGTCCTTTTTGGTTTCATCTTGTACGCTATTGATCATCTTTTTTACATCATTAGCTTTTCGTCACCCACTACAGTTGACATAGACCCATAAAAAGCTTAAAAACCTTGCGATGTAAGATTGGCACGAAGAAGACCAATCTATAACCACAAGGCAAACGTATTCAAATTTTATTTAAGACTAAAATTATAACAGATTTTAATTAAGGATCGTAATGTCATAGGACTTTTTAGAAGTATCTAGAGGTAAAACTTTCGTTACCTGTCGTTTATCTTCTAAAATATTACCTTCTTCAAGTGAAGTGGAAAGCCCACTCCAAGGTTCTAAGGCAATGAATGGACTTTTATTGGTTGTAGACCACAGTATCAAGTTTGGAAAATCATCAAAATCAACTCGAAGACCTTTACCAGACTTTCTCGAGCGAAGTGTCACGCTGCGAGATTTCAGTCGGTCAAGTGTAATGGCGTCATGAGAAAAAAGTGAGTAATCCAAATCAAGAGACTTTTGGTTTTCCAAAAATGGCGTCCGATCTTGTAAATCTAATAACCCTGTCTCAGGGAAACTCTTTGGTATCGAACAAGACTCAACCTCACTAAATTCAAGAGAATAGTCCTCATACTTTTCGCCTTCTACTAAAGGACAATTGAATGCTGGATGGGCTCCAATGAAGTAAGGCATCGTTTTTTCAGTTTCCAAGTTCGTTACCTGAAACTCGGTTCTAATGGATTTCCCATTTAAGGTATAAACAACTCTTAGTTCAAACTGATAAAGGTAATTATCAAGCATCTCAGCATTTGGTTTAATACTGAAAGTCACGCTATTTTCATTAACTTCTTCAAGAGTAAATTCTTCTTTTCGAACAAAACCATGTCTACGAATTAGACCTGTAAAAAAAGGTCTTTCTTGAGGTCTATAAATAGCCCAATCATTACGTAAACTACCACAGATAGGAAATAGAATTGGTGCCTGTCCATTCCAATACTCTGGATCAGCTTGCCAGAGATATTCTAACCCATCTTTGTCTTTAATCGAAGTCAGTTGACCACCAAGTGTTTTAAACTGAACCGTAAGATACTCGTTTTTTAATTCGATAGTCACAGTCAATTCCTTTCTTTTTGTTATTGGAAAGGCAAATAATCTACCTCGAAGTGAACAGTCTCACATATTGCTACATCGAGTAATTGTAAAACTTCCCATTCAAATTCGGATAATGCTAAATCAGAATGGCAAATCCATTCTTTTCCAGGTGAAACATACCAGTTACTACATTTTGTAGTGAGGTAGCTTCAAGCTCAGGAATTATAGGACAATCTTCGAAATTAATAATATATACCTTTTCAAAGCCTGATCTAAAAATCAGATAACAAATTATTACATTCTCAGGTGATATTACTCTATCACTTGAGTTTCTGCTAATTTCTTATACCAATGTGCTGATTTCTTAGGATAGCGTTCTTGCGTATCAAAGTCTACATAGAACAATCCATAACGTTTTTCATAACCATTTGACCATGAGAAAACGTCCATAAGTGACCAAATGAAGTAACCTTTAACATTTGCACCATCCGCAATCGCGTCTGATAAAACTTCCAAGTGTTGCTTCACGTAATCAATACGACCATCATCATAAACAGTATTATCTACAAACTCATCTTTGTATCCGAGACCGTTTTCAGTGATGTAAATCTTCTTGTAATTCGGATAATCATTTTTCACTCGCATGATTTGGTCATACAAGCCTTCAGGATAAATAATCCAATCCCAGTCTGTGCGCGGAACATAGTCAGGAGCTACTCGACGACCAACACCCTTAATTTGGTACTTAGAGCTTCCTTTTTCACCCTTACCATTGTGAATGATTTCAGTCTCACCATCAAAAGCTTGCATCCAATCACTCATGTAATAGTTGATACCAAGGAAATCATTCAAATCTTTAGCTGCGTCAAGAGCTTGGAAGTCTTCATCACGAAGATCAAGTTCTCCACCATTCTCAGCTAGGATATGGTTGACACCTTCCATCGTTTTATCTGAATAGTGCCCAAGATAGGTTGCATCCAAGATAAATTTGTTATGGATGATGTCTTCAAGTTCAGCAGCACGAACATCTGCTGGATTTTCCGGATCATAAGGGTATTTAGTTGGTAAAGCATGAACAACACCAATTTCACCTTTATAACCTTTATCCTTATACAATTTTACAGCACGTGCATGAGAGACCATCATGTTGTGGTGTGATTGGAAGACTTTGGCAAGATCATATTTAATGCCTGGAGGGAATTTACCAACCAAGTATTGACCATCACCAATTGGGCCAATTTCATTGAAAGTTGTCCAGTAGTTTACTTCTGGAAACTCTTCAAAACAGAAAGCGGCATAATCTATAAAGTGTTCTATATTTTCGCGGTTTAAGAAATCTCCATTTGAATGAAGAGCTTCTGGTGTGTCAAAATGATGCAAAGTCACAAATGGTTCAACATGACGCTTGTGGCATTCAGCAAATAGTTTATGGTAGAATTCAACACCTTTTTCATTTACTTCACCGTAACCCGTTGGGAAAATACGAGACCAGGCAATAGAAATACGAATACCATTAACACCATATTCTTCAGCTAATTCTAAATCAACTGGGTATTTATGGTAAAAATCACTTGCAGGTTCTGCTGTATACCAATAATTGTCTGCAAGATACTTATCCCATGCTACTGGGCCCTTACCATCTGTGTGAGTTGCACCTTCTGCTTGATAAGCAGCTGTAGCACCACCAAAAATAAAATCTTTAGGAAGTGTTTTAGTCATAAGTGTAAGTCCTTTCAAAAAAAGCATTTGAGACGAGATTCTGTGTTCTGAAAACCAAGGAAATGGAATGAGTGATCTCGTCTCAAATAACTTTTACAAATTTATTAATCAAACTGTTGTTGAACAAATGCAAGAGCACCTTGTCCATCACGTGTCAATTTGATATATTGAGCTCCTTCAGTTTTTACAAGTTTAATGCCCAATTTATCTGTTTCAGCCTTCATATCATCGAAGTTTGAAGCGACCTGTGGAGCCAAGATTACCAAGTCAAACTCTGGCAACATTTCACGGTGAGCACCGTAACCACCCGCTGCCGCCTTGACTGGAACATTGTATTCTGCTGCTGCTTTGTTCAAGGCATTGGCAAGCAAGCCACTTGTACCTCCACCTGCACAAAGAACAAGGACATTAGTTTCTTTTGTGATATTATTGTTTGCTGCTACATCTTCTTTAGCAACGCCTGCTTTTCCAAGAACGGCATCTGCTTTAGCAGTATTGAAGTTTGCAGCTACTTTTTCTTTAAGAGCATCGTTTGTTTTACCAGAACGTTCTTCTTCAAGAATTTGTTCATCGTATACCTTAACAAATGGGTAATAAATGATAGTATCAACAACTACCAAGAGTCCGGCTAAGATAAATGATAGAACTTGGAAGTTAGTACCGAGTACAATTCCCAACGGACCAGGAGTAACCCATGGAAGGTTGGCAGAGAATGAGTTCATGTTCAATGTGTCAACAAAGAATTTAAAGATCCAAACGTTGACAATCGGAGTGAAAATGAACGGTACAAAGAAAATCGGATTCAATACGATTGGTGCACCAAATAAGATTGGCTCATTAACCCCAAAGAATGTTGGAACAACTGAGGCACGTCCGATGGCACGGTTACGATCTGATTTACAAATCCACATGAACAAGAATGGAACAATCAATGTAGCTCCTGTTCCACCCATGGTAGCAATAAACATTTGAGTACCAGAAGTGATAACTTTATCTGCATGTTGTCCATTTTGGATAAGATGCAAGTTGACATCGATATTGGCATAAGTGATAGCAGCGATTGCTGGTTCGACAATTGAAGGACCGTGAATACCAACAAACCAGAAGAAGGCATAAGCACCAAAGATAAGTGTAATTCCAAGGTAACCATCTGCAGCTGAGAAAAGAGGAGCAATAAGGGTACCGATTGATTCTGCAACAGTTACACCAAGAGTTCCCTTAACAAGGAGTTCAAGTCCATATAGGAGAACAACTGAGACGGTGAACGGAATCAAGTCCTTAAATACTTGAGAGATATTTGGTGGAACATCTTCAGGCATACGAATGGTAACATTATTTTTTACACAGACTTTATAAACATTAACTGTCACAAAGGCTGCGATAAATGCTGTCAAAAGGCCTTTTGTTCCCATGAAGGCTGTCAAGAAGCCTCCTTCTTTTGCAGGCTCAGCTGCCATCAAAAGGAACCCTACCATAGACGCTAGCATCGTAGATAAGAAGTTAATCTGATTGGTCGCAGGTAGGTCACGGTTCTTTGAGTCCGTCAAAGCTTTAGCGGTAGTACCACCAACAAAGAATGCTAGGATACCCATCGAATAGCTATAAGGAGTCATCAAGAAGGTCTCAATGTCTTTTGACCAGTGGAATCCCCAAGCATTTGGGACATAGGCAATAAGGATAAAGATAGATGAGAAAAGGATGACTGGCATACCAGCAATAAATCCATCACGAATAGCACGAAGATAGATGTTTCGAGAGATTTTCTCAAAGAATGGTTTCCCTTTCTCAATAAGTTCAATGAGTTTATGCATTAATTACTTTGCTCCTCTTTTATAAAGTTCGATGAGGTGATGAATCACATCTTTTAATAAGATCGTAGTCATCAAGTGATCCTGACCATGCATCATAGTAACACTGTATGGAAGTTCCTCTCCAGAAGCTTCTCGAGCCAACATACCTGTCTGAGAACTGTGAGCCTCTGCAATACAGCTTCCTGCTTCTACTACAAGACTATCTGCCTTAGCGAAATCACCATTTTCAGCCGCTTTAAGCGCTTCTAAAAGCTTAGAGCGAGCATCTCCAGCATAAGCAACAATTTCAAACCCTAAGAGAGTCATCTCTTCTCTGTTCACACCAATATCCTCCGTTTTATGTTTTTACTATACTTTATCAGTCCATGGACTAGCTGTTTTAACAAGAACTTTGTTAAGTTCATCAATATTTTCGAATCCAGTAGTACGCAACCATTCACGTGCTGCTTTTTCACCTTCTTTGATGTAAGGTTCTACAGATCCTGCCCAAGTAGCACGTCCACAAAGCACCCCATTAAACTTGGCACCTGAGTCGTGAGCAAATTGCAATGTTTCTTGGAACAATTTAGCAGATACACCTGCACTTAGGTAGATGTATGGAAGGTTAGTCGCTTCTTCTTGTGCTTTAAAGAAGTCAGCAGCTTCAGCTTTACTGTAAACCACTTCACCATCAGCAAAACCTTCGACATATTTAACGTTAACTGGTACTTCTACTTTAAGAACATCAATGTTAAAGCGTGGATCAGAGAAAACTTTCATCGCTTCAATAACTTTGCGAGGTTTCACTTTTGCATATTCAACGGAACCTGCATCTGAGATTTCTTCATCATAAGCAAGGATTTCCAAGAAGAAAGGAATATCTTCAGCGACACATTCAGAACCAACACGTTCAATATAAGCTTGTTTTTGTTGGTTAAGTTCATCTGAGCTGTCTACATCATAGTAAAGCAAGAACTTAACGGCATCAGCGCCTTGCTCTTTGATACGCTTTGCAGACCAAACATCCAAGCAGTCAGGCAAACGTTTTGTACTTGATGTATCATAACCTGTTTTTTCATAGGCAAGAAGAAGACCTGCTTCTTTATCCAATGCTTTTGTTGCTGGAAGTCCATATTCAGGGTCAAGCAACATTGAAGAAGCGTATTTTGTAAGTTCATCAGCAACCAAAACCTTTAGTTCTTCCATTTGAGCTACAGTTGGTTCTGTATCTTGATACTGTGCCATCAAACGTTTCAAAGCACCACGTTGGTCAAATGCCAAAGCTGAGATAAAACCGTTTTTATCTGAAAGTTTTTCCAAAGATTTGCGTTTCTGTTCTGTAAGTACCATTTTTATACCTCTTTTACTCCAATTTGTGAGTTTAGTGTTTCGTAATTAGTCATATTCACATGCCCTGTCATTGTTTCTTGAGCATTTAACATACCCAATGTCATCGCATGTTTTAATAAGTCAGCGTCACTTTTTTTACTATTTAAAGCTGATGCAATACCAGCTACCGTTGAGTCCCCTGATCCGACTGGATTAACAACTGGGATATCAGGAATATCTACTTTATAGAAAACATCACCATGTTTTGCAAAGGCACCGTTTCGACCTAATGAGACCACTATCCATTCGATACCACTAAAAAGTGACTCTTTAAGAACGTCTTTGAGTTCTTCAATATCTTTTGTTACTTCTTTTCCAAGCAACTGTGAAAGTTCCTCATTATTAGGTTTGATGGCAGTAGGTTTAGCCGACGATTTTAGAACTGTTTCAAGTGGTGCACCTGAACAATCCAAAACGACTGCTACTCCTTCATCCGAAGCAAGTTGGATAAGTTTTTCATAATAATCGTTGGGAAGTCCTGAAGGCAAACTTCCTGAAATTGTGACAACTTCTGATTGCTTAATAAGATTGCTATAGTGGTCAAGAAAGCCTTCTGCTTCTTCATGAGAAATTGTTGGTCCTTGTTCCAAAATTTCTGTTTGGTTACCCTCGTGTAAGATAGCAATACAGTTTCTAGTGTTTCCTGAGATTTTATAAAAAGCTGGACTAACAGGAGATTGTTCTAATTCGCTTTCAATAAATTCACCAATTTTACCACCTAAGAAACCTGTAGCAGTAACTTTATCACCAGATTCATACAAGACTCTAGTAACATTTAAGCCTTTTCCACCAGCTGTCTTACTAACATCTTTCACCCTATTCACTGTATCAATTTTCAATGTTTCTAGAGGATAAGAGATGTCTACTGAAGGATTTAGTGTGACTGTCAGAATCATTGGTTATACCTTAATCGTGGTACTCACCACGGTCCCATTTTTCAAGGAATTCTGTAAAGAAATCCCCATCTGCTTGATGTGCATTATGTGTTTCAACGTGTTTGATTTTTGCAATCAATTTTTTATTTTCTTCTGTTGGTTTGTACTCAGCTTCAATGAAAGCTTCAATGATGTCATTCATAAGAAGACCACCAGTAATCATTCCACCAAAACCGATAACATTCGCATTAAGTTCTTCCTTAGCATATAGAGCTGACGTCATATCACGAACCAACGCTGAGCGAACACCTGGAACTTTATTGACTGCATTGTTAATGCCGACACCTGTACCACAGATACATACTCCCAAGTCTGCTTGACCACTTACTACTGCTTCACCGACTTTTTTACCATAGATAGGGTAGTGAGTACGTACGTGGTCATATGTCCCGAAATCAAGGACCTCATGTCCTTTTGATTTCAAGAATTCTGATACTGCCATTTTTACATCTGTGACAATGTGGTCACATCCAATTGCGATTTTCATTTTTTAACTCCTTTTCTTAACACATCTTGTTAAGCATATCTACTCGGACTTGATGACGTCCGCCATCATATTTACCATTGACGAAAGCTTTAGCGATGTTTTTAGCAAGCTCATCACCGACGATTTCAGCGCCAACCGTAATCATTCGTGCATTGTTATGTCCACGTGTCATATAAGCTGAGCGTTCATCTGAAACTTCTGCTGCAACCATACCTTTAATTTTAGTTGCTACCATGAATGGACCAGCTCCATAAGCATCAATTACAATACCTAAGTTTTGCTCATCTTTATTTACTTCAGAGGCAACTGCCAAGGTAACATCAACAAAATCTTGTCCGTCCTTAGTCACATCAATTACCTCAAAACCTTCTTCTACAAGAAAATTTTTCACAACATCTTTTAATCTCGTACCTTTGAGATCTGCACCAACAACAATAGCCATTTGGACTACCTCCTAAATTTTAAAAAGAAATGCTACGTAGAAGTAGAAAATATTTTGCAAAATGTTCAAGATAACGTTTTCATCATTTCTTTGTTTATATGATAACAAACATTCAAACAAAAAGCAACTATTTTTGTTAATTTTTTGTTTTTTTTTATTTGTTTTTTTAAAAAATAGATAACACCGTTAAATTATTGTTCATTTAATCCATCACAAAATGGACGTGAAATATCTATTCAGGTATTACAAAAGTCTTTTGCTTTCTATAACTTACTGATTAAGAGGTCCTACTTTATTTTCGTCTTATACAAAATCTGACCTAAGCTAATATACGTCAATCCTCTGTTCTTATTTCATCATCTAACGTTTGTTTTTGTTTGAAATTGTTTGTTTTACCTTGAAAATATTATCTTTTATGATACAATTAAAAGAGAATTATCATTGGAAAAAAATTACTTTATGAAAGAAAAGTCTTCATATGAACAAAAAACGACGATTAGAAAAAATTTTAGATATGTTAAAGATTGATGGGACCATAACCATAAAAGAAATAATAGATGAACTAGATATTTCCGATATGACAGCCCGTAGAGACCTTGATGCTCTAGAAGCTGATGGACTTTTAACACGTACTCATGGTGGTGCACAATTGCTTTCCTCTAAAAAGCCACTTGAAAAGACACATATCGAGAAGAAAAGTCTAAATACAAAAGAAAAAATTGACATTGCTAAAAAAGCCTGCTCTTTAATCAAAGATGGCGATACTATTTTTATTGGACCCGGAACTACACTTGTACAACTGGCATTAGAATTGAAAGGTCGTAAAGGTTATAAAATTCGTGTCATTACAAATAGTCTCCCTGTGTTCTTGATTCTAAATGATAGCGAAACCATTGATTTATTGCTTCTTGGCGGTGAATATAGAGAAATAACTGGAGCTTTTGTAGGTTCAATGGCTTCGACAAATTTAGAAGCAATGAGATTTGCCAAAGCTTTTGTTAGTGCAAATGCTGTTACCCATAATTCTATTGCTACATATAGTGACAAGGAAGGTGTGATTCAACAACTTGCCCTAAACAATGCTGTAGAAAAATTCTTATTAGTAGACAGTACTAAATTCGATCGATACGATTTCTTTAACTTCTACAATCTAGATCAACTCGATACCATCATTACAGATAACCAGATTAGCCCTCAACACTTAGAGGAATTTAGCCAGTACACTACTATTTTAAAAGCGGACTAGAATTATGACTTATAAAAATATTGGACTACTCTTAAATAATTAGACATAAAAAAAGCACCGTATGAATCAAACAATTCTACGGTGTTTTTTTATTATTTCTAATGTATGGTTTGTCGAAAATATGTACACATTATTTAACTTTCCAAAAAATTGGAGTTTTCTTGATAATTGGATATCTCCTACTACGAACATATCTATTCCCTTTTTATGGTATACTTTTTAGTGGCGTACCTTACCAATGCAGAAATGCCTTAGGGAGGGGGTGAGATAATGCTTCTGCAAATCTTCGTATCAGTAGTCGCTCCTATTGTGGTTGGAGTAATCCTTGAGCTGGTCAAGGATTGGTTAAAATACCGACGTAAGCGCCATTAATCCACATTCGCTCAGTTTCGCAGAACTGGGCGTTTTTTGTACAAAAAACTGAGGAATTCGCAGTTCCTCAGTTCCTATTGTGAGATACCACTCCCACAAATCTTCGTTAACTAAATTATAACATTTCAATAGTCTTTGTCAATAGCTTGATTTTTTGCTTTTATAAATCTTCGTTTTTGAGTCGCAATACTGATACCAGTTTTTCGCTCAATCATCTTGTAAGTCATTCCTTGCTGTTTTAACTCATAAGCAAATTGAATTTGTTCTTCGGTAAATTTTTGAGGACGCCCTTTCCTAAAACTTGGATCATGAAGCTTAGCAAAATTTTTTCCTTCCTGAGTCCTGGTTACAATAAGGTCTCGTTCAAACTGCGAAAAAGCACTGAAGATGGTAAAAATCAGCTGACCAGTAGGTGTATTATCAATAAGACCAATATTTAATATATGAACCTTAATTCCTCTATTAAATAACGATTGAACAATTTCTAAAACTTCTCTAGTGTTCCTGGCTAATCGGTCTAACTTTGTCACAATTAAAGTGTCACCATCCTTTAACTTTTTAAATACTAGATTAAATTGTGGACGTTCGACATTAGTTCCAGTAAACTTTTCTTGGAAAACTTCTTCTGCTCCTGCTTCTTTCAGAACTTCAATTTGAGATTCTAATTTTTGTTCAAAAGTACTGACACGTGCATACCCAATTTTCATATTTTGACCTCTATTAATAACCCTAAGTTGTGAGTGATGTTATCCTTAAATCTTAGAGTCACTATTGTATAATTTAGACAAAGGACAAAAACATGCAAAAACGCTACTCAAAAGAATTTAAAGAAACCCTTATCGCCTTCTATCATTCTGGTCAATCCGTCACCCAGCTGTCTAAAGAATACGACGTGGCCCCTGCAACAATTTATAAATGGATAGACCTCTACTCTAAATCTAATGAAAGCTCCGTCTCTAAAGCTGATTTTCTAGAATTAAAAAGACAACTGGCTAAAGTTAAGGAAGAACGAGACATCTTAAAAAAAGTATTGACCATATTCGCCGAGAAAAAGAAGTGAGTGCTGCGGATATGGCTCAAACCATACAAACTTTAGCACTCAATGTCAGACTAAGCTGTCAACTCCTTGATGTTCCTGAATCAAGTTATTATGAACGGATTAACCGACATCCATCTAAAACTCAATTAAGGAGACAATACCTGTCACTCAAAATTTCTCAACTCTTCAATGCTAACCGAGGAATCTATGGTGCTCCTAAAATTCATCATCTTCTACTTAAACAAGGGGAAAAAGTCGGGTTAAAACTGGTACAGAAGCTAATGAAGCAAGTTCTCCGGTTATTTGTGTTTGACTTGAACGCATCCATTCTACTAACTCTGCTTTGACAACTGGTCGATTCATCATGGGGTTACTTGTACGTTTATATGTTTCAACCATTTTTAAAGATGGACTCCTTTTTCAACTAATTTTTCTAATTCACTCAATCGATTTTCAAAAAGCTCAAAGGCAGCATCTAAATAATCGGTAGATTCCATATCAACTCCAGCTTTGGCAATTACTTCTAAAGGATAAGCTGAGGAACCTGCCTTCAAATATTCAAGATATTTTTGACGATCCTCAGTTGAACCATGAACAACTTTTTCAGCTAAGAAAGTTGCCGCAGCAAAACCTGTTGCGTATTGAAAAACATAGAAATTATAATAAAAATGCGGAATTCTAGCCCATTCATACTGAATTTCTGGATTTTCTTTGACTGCTAAATTATAGTATTTTTCATTTATTTCGCCATAAAGTGAGTTTAAGTATTCACTTGTTAACACTTCACCGGCAGCATCTGCTTCATGAATTTTTTGTTCAAATTCGGCAAATTGACTCTGACGGAAAACAGTTCCACGGAAACTATCAAGCCAGTGGTTCAAAAGGGCGAAGCGCTCCTTATCATCTTTACTTTCCTTTAATAAAGTTTCAGTTAAAATATTTTCATTTGTAGTTGAGGCAATTTCAGCTAAAAAGATTGGATAATCCCCATAAACATATGGTTGGTTTTCACGCGTGAAAGCACTATGCATTGAGTGCCCCATTTCATGAACTAAAGTAAAAAGATCATCTAACGTTTCTTGCCAATTTAGAAGCATAAAAGCATTGGTATCATAAGATCCACCTGAATAAGCACCCGAACGTTTTCCGATATTTTCTTCGACATCAATCCATCTTTGTTCAAAAGCTGCTTTAACTTTTCCTTTATATTCTTTACCAAATATCGCTAAAACTTCTTCTGCTTTTTTCACTCCATCTTCATAGTTAAATTTATAATCTAAATTAGATAATGGAGTATAGATATCATACATCTTTAAATCAGTAATTCCTAAAATTTTCTTGCGTAGTTCAATATAACGATGTAAAAGTGGCAAATGTTGATGAATGGCCTCCATCAAAACATCGTAAACTTTTTCTGGAACAAAATTATTAGCCAGAGCAGCTTGACGGGCTGAATCATAAGAGCGGATTTGGGCTTTAAGATTATGGACTTTTACATTAGTCTGTAAGGTCTTTGCATAAGTATGCTGATATTGTTCATAATTACTATAAAGTGCTTTGTAGGCTGCTTTTCGTACTCCCCTATTCTTACTTTCCATTAAGGAAGAGTAATTTCCATGCGTGAGTTGGATCATCTCATCAGATTCATTTTTGACCATAGGTAACTTAATATCCGCATTATCAAAAATTTCAAAAGTTTCTGAAGGACTTTCAAAAATTTCACCAGCCGCAGCCAATAACTTTTCCTCTTTTTGACTAAGAATATGCGCTTTTTTTGCAAAAAGGCGCTCAAACATATGGTCATAGTTTTTTAATTTTTGAAGCTCCCCCAACCATTTGTTATAAACTTCTTTTGAAATTTTCAAAAATTCAGGTTCATAGAAGGCATAGACCTCTCCGAATTTCACATAGAGGGCTGTTGCTTTTGATTGATACTCCTGATATTTAGCCTCTCTGGTATCTTGATCATTTTTCATTGAAGCATAAACATATAGTTTTTCAACTTGTTGAGAAATGGATAGCATTTTTTCGGTAATTGTCAGAAGACTTTCAGCTGAATCAAGTAAATGACCAGGGTCTGTCTCTTCAACGAGTGAAAGTTCGCTTTTTATTCTAGTTAGCTCTGCTTCCCATTCTTTATCTGTTTTATAAATTGTTGTCAAATCCCAAGTTAATTTTTCAGGAATTTCATTTCTATTCTTAGCCATGAAGCTCACTCCTTTTTATTCAAAATAATTTTTATTCACATTAAAAACTTATTAGCAGAATTTCATTCATTCATATCCTTCTTCTGCTTTTTCATTATAGCATAGAAACGGGGAGGATAGACTGCCTTAAAGCTATTTTGCTGAAAATTTATTAAAAAGTTTTCATAATAGAGATTAATATTCTGCTTAATTTGAGTAAATTTATGTAAAGGGATTTCATCATCAAAAACTTCAAGTAAGTTCAACCCCAAAGGCGCAATAAAAGAACGTTCAAAAGTCAAATTCAACAAATTTTCACCTCTTTGGTAATATTTTTCCTGAAGTTTCAACCATTTTGGTGAACAATAATAAAGTTGCCGACGAATAAATTCCGCTAGTTTAAGATCAACAATAAGTGGTATTGTCGGTTCTGTTGCAAAGTTTTCTGATAAGTCTATTTTAGTGTAAAATGAATAAAAAT
>OATU01001431.1_pt1 | contig 14394 bp, 9 predicted proteins | sample 1516711 | NCBI WGS metagenome assembly OATU01 (sample SAMEA2579971, study PRJEB22360) | human gut metagenome | biome: human gut; feature: human-associated habitat; material: faeces | place: Denmark | collected 2008/2010 | reverse complement strand
ATACCGCGTCCCCCCGGCCGCCGTCAGACTCACGCGCGACCAGGAACGCTCCATGCTCATGACGGACGAAGACCGCCGCGCCCTCGCCGATCTGATCGACCAGGGACGGAGCATCCTCCGCGAATACGGAAGCAGCCAGTTCGACGACGCCTACCAGCCATGCTCCATCGACATGCAGGACGATCTGACCGAACGGTTGAACCGGCTTGTGGACGGTGATCCAGCCAACGTGTTCGACCATTGCGACCGTATGCTCGACCAGCTCGACGACGTGTTCGAACGTGGAAAGGACGGACGATGAGCAGCGAACAGCCCAGCCTGTTCGACCAGTTGACGCCGTCGGACTCGCTGCGTGACGACCTCGCATGGATCGACTCCCTGCAGGAAGACACGCAGGAGGACGACAAGCCCGCCAGGCAGGAACGCAAGCCACGCAAACGCCGCGGCCGGAAGAACATTCCAACAGGACACGATCAGCTCGAACAGCCCACTCCCCCGCCACCGCCGGCCAAACCCGGACACGAGCCCGAACAGCCCATGCTCATCGTGCCCGACATGACCCAAACGGATGAGCCCATCCCACCGGCCGGATTGGAGGCTCCGACCACCGTGATCGAACCGCCCGACCCGGAAACGCCGGATGAGAGTCCAGCCGAAACCACCGTGATCGGACCGGAACCCGAATCCGAAACGACCATCCTTCCGGAAGAGGTGTTGGAGGACGTGGCCGACCCCGACTCGCCCTCCGGCGACTCGAAGGCCATGACCTGGGTCAAACGCGGTCTGATCATCGCGGGCGCCGCCATCATGCTGCTCATCATCCTCGCCCTGGCGGGCTCCCACTCGACGGCCGTCAAGGAGAAAACCGCCTATGAGCGCGTGCAAGCGTCCATGAGCCAACTGGCCGCATGCAACGGCAAAGCGAAAAACACGGTCGGCAATGCAGACAAGGCCGGCGTGGACGATAAGGACGTGGACACGCTACGTGACCTCGTCGCATCGAACGGCAAACTCATCCGGTCCAAACGCGCCGGCCTGTCCATCAGCGAGTCCGAACGGCTCTCCACCAAGGCCGACAAGGCCACGAAACGAACCCGCACACTGGCCGGCAAGGTCGACCGGCTCGTCAAAGCCAAGCCGTTGACGGACGCGAGGAGGAAATGCCGGGACGCGTTGGACAAGGCCGTGAAAACGTCGACGGACGCGAAACCATCGGATGATGCGACCCGCGCCGCGAAGACCACATTGGACAAGCTGATCGGCCAGGCCCGCAAGCTCGACGCGAAAACCACCGTCGACACGTGGAACGACATGGCATCCAAGCTCGACAAGGCGCGCGGGAACCTCTCCCAGGCATTGGACGCGAAAGCCAAAGCCGACGAGGAAGCCAAACGGCAGGCCGAAGCGCAGGCGCAAGCCCAACAGCAAGCCCCGCAACAGCAACAGCAGACGATGCCCGCGCCGACACCGCAATACCGCCGCTCCTCCGGCTCTTCCGGCTCAGGCTCCACCAGCGTGCCGCAAGGCAACGGCGGAGGAACCACGAACAACAACAATGGCGGAACATCCAACGGCAACTCCGGCGGATGGTACGTGCCACCGGAAACCAACGACAACAGTCTGCCGAACAACGACTCAAGCCTCTGACAAACGGGAAAGGAGCGCACAATGGGAAAGAACAAACACCGTCAGGCGTCCACGCCCGAATCGAAGAAACAGGCGGCCATCTGGTGCGCGATCGCCATCATCGCCATCACCGTCATGGTCCTGGTCGCTAACCCATGGAAACAGCAGACGTCCGCGACGTCCACGCCGCAATCCAGCCAATCCACACAGACACGATCCCACAAACAGAACAAGAAAAAGAAGACGACGAAACCGTCCGGCACCCTGCAACAGCAGGCACAATCCATGTTCACCGGCGACGCGGAACAGATCGCCGACGACGTGCGCGACCTGTTGAACGCGCCGGAGAACTCGAACGTCGACCCGCTCGGCAACCTGCTGTACCGGCACAACCGGCAGGACCTCGCCGAAGCGACGGACCTGTACGACGCGATCGGACAGCAGAAGGACATCGACACGATCCGCAGCCTCGCACGCGAATGGTATCCGCAAGCCATGCAGGCCGGTATCGAGGCGAGACGAGACGACCTCTCGTCCGGATTGGACAACACCGCGCGCGAGGTCGCCACCATCAAACAGGACGACCTGTCCGGCACGCAAGGCTGCGGCGATCTCAAAGCCGCGTACGAAACCGCGAAACGACTCGTGGACTCCAAGTCGGATGATTACGACGCTTTGACCAAAGCCCAGCAGAATCTGACCACGGCGATGAGCGGCTGCGCGACCAACCTCGATCCGACAGACCGGGAGAAAGTGTTCGGCCAGCCGCAGGGAACCCTCAAGGAAGACAAGGAGTAGGAGAACATGGTTACCACGAACAACCGCTCTTGGAAAGCGTTACTGCCACGGAACGGCGGCATCGGAGTGTGCCCGCAGATCGGCAGGGTGAAGATCCCGCCCGTCTGCCCACGTTCCACGCTCAACCTCACCGGGGGCAGACGCATCAAAACCGTCCGCGCCTGCTGGTTCGAGGGCGACGAGGCGCGTTTCGTCTCCCTCATGCCGTCGACCGGTCGGATCCGCAAGGAATTGGACTCGTTGAAGGGCGGCGAAACGGTCGAATTCATCGGACGTCCCTGCGAATGGCATGACATGTCTGGACAGAACTACTACATCGTCATCGTCACCGACATAGTTATCCTGCCAAAACGGCAAAACGCTTGAATTTTTCAAATAAATATCAGTATGGCGTGTGCCTGTTGTAAAAATATCGCGGAGCACACGCCATAGCATCACGTATTGCCTGGGATGCGGTCTCCGTATGGTAATAGTCTGATATATCTACTCATATTGTTCTATTCACGGCCAAATGCTTGAAACTTAGTTGATGTGCTGTATAGAATGGCTTGGTTTGAACAAAGGATGACCCGAGATAGCTTCCCCCAAAGACAGAGTCATATCTCCGGTAAGCAATGGCTTCGTTCCGGGAACCTCGTCAATTTTGCCAGCTTATTCCCCTCTAACTTCTTCGCCTTTTTCCATACAACTTCCCGATAAAACAGTTATTCTCAAAAAATCTGAGAGTTATTCCCGAAATTACGCGAAATAGTAACCCCCCTCCCATTATTATTGTTTCTAGCAAAAGTTCAAAAGAAAGGCGATGGGATGGACTCAACGATTGATAACGCTGATGTTAATCGGAATCAAACGTTTTTCTTCAATCTTGGCGCTTGGCCTCGCAGCTACAACAATCCACTCGAAGAAGCAAAGAAGCATCTATTAAAATGCAAATGGAAATTGACCGAGGATAGGAACTCATCATGCTGTTTTGAGAAACAGTCGACGCACCTCTATGTCCATTTCCTTGGATTTGCTGTGGCAACAGGACCAGATGTATCAACGGATGAGGTCATTGCCAATTGCGGTACGAAGTGGCTTGGTAACACTTCTCTTCCTGGAAGAGAGGTCAAGAAACAGAAAATTGATGGAAACAATTGGGAAGAAGAAGTTGCCCAAGCAGCGGCGGTCTTGGCATTAGAGCAGCTAAAAGATTGGGCCACTGCTCCCTCTTTTGAGGGTCAAGTTAATAGCGCGGATCGCTTATTCCTTCAACTCCAAAGAATCCATGAACTTTTTCCTCCGAATGACAAAAAAGTCGAGGAAACATATAAGAACGAGCTTGACGAAGCAGTGGAATTGATGGAGAGAATTCGGCGAAATGCTTCGGTGGAATACCACAGCAGCAGATTTATCCTTGCATTAAAAGTGATTGAACCGGCCGCAATTCCAGCGGGCACTTTCTTTACTGGCTTAGGAGCCAATGATGGGCCACTATGGGCATGGGTGTGCGCAGGTATGGCATTTGGTGCCAAATTGATGATGCATTTCATGTAAAAAATGTCTCATGTAGATGAGACGCCCATTTTGCAATTGCCTCGCAGAACAGTTGAATCTGACAACTAGTTTTAACTTTTCTGTCATCAATGGTGCCAATTACTCAGTGGGTTGGCTAGTCTTACGGAACATTGATTATGAAATGGGTTATGGAACATGTTTTTTCGTCAGTGAATCGAAATTTCTCAGGTTAAAAGAATCCGTTTCATAAACGGACGTTTTCGGGATGTCTATAAAAGTAAGCGTCACGTGGCCATCTCCACGCAACGCTTAAGCGCATGTTTTACCGTGAGTCAAACTTTTTATTGTCTGTACGACCACGGAATGCAAGAGGCCGGTGTCCGAAGACACCGGCCCGACGCTTTGCCAGGGGATGGGAATGAGACCACCCCACCGATCTTGGCCATGTTTGCAGTGCCCCGATCGGTGCTTCCATACTAGTCGATACCATTGCTCATGTCGAGAAAGTCTTTTTTAGATAAAAATCTATATTCCAAGATTAGGTACATCCATTCCATGAATTCCATCAGGATCAACGTCGGGATTCGGTTCCGGAAGATTCGTCGTATCGTGTATCGCTCTAGGAACACGATACGCCTTGCCATCTCTGATTCCGCTAATCATTTTGACGCGCTTCGCGAGTTGCTCCCTGATGGCGTCGAGACGCTCGGGCGCGAACATACGCATGCGCGACAGTTCGTGTGCCACCTCGTCCGGCCAATCCGATAGGACATCTAGGTCGAACCGGCCCCAGTCCTCCACCAGTTTGAGCTGCCGCAGGGCCGATGGCCGACCGGTCGCAGAGTAGAACGGTTTGGCGAACCAATCCCGGCCGTCCACATCGAGCTCGCCGCTCCACAGGCTCGCGCCCGTATCGTAGATTGGGGCCGGACGGACCGCAAGGGTTTCGACGTCACGGATCAGACCGAAGTTGTTGTAATGCCGGTCGGTGTTGCGCATGAGGTAATCGATCACGAGCCAATCGTCAGTGGCATCACGCACCGCCCGCCCGTCGGCTCCGAAACCGGTGGCGGCGCGGATCCACTGGTCATGAGTGTTGAGGCCGTTGACGGTTTTGACGGATTGGAGCACCTGCCAGGCGGAGACCAGTTCCTCATGGTTGGAAAGCATGTCCGCGCAAGTGCATACCAGACGGTTGCCGCTACGAGCCAAGGAGTATCGGACGGACGGGACGCCCAGTCTCGAGCAGAGTTTCGAGGCGATGACCTCGTTCATGGGCTCTTGGCCCGTGCGGCCCGACTTGACGAGCAGCCTGCTGCCGGTGACCTTGTCGATCGTCCAGCGTTTGGGCAGATCGCCGCCAGTGGATACGTCGGGAGCGTTGAGGCTGATGTCATGGGATGACGAATACGAGGTGAGCAGGATCTCACCCAACGCCTCGTCGAAGGGATTGTCGAAGAAGTTGATGTCCTTCCATTCGACTGGATCGTCCTCGTGTCTGACCCAGTATTGGTCCGACAGGCTCAGCCCGTAGGTCCGGTCGAGCAGTTCTCCGGTAGACGCCGCGCCGAGCGATTCGAGTACACGGCGGATACCATCGCGCGTGGAGGGAATAGCGCGGGACTTCCACCATTCGTCGATTCTTTTGGCGTACAGTGCGCTCTTGCCGTGCGTGGTGAATTCCAAGGGCAGTCGCATGGGGTCGAGGACCTCGCCCGAGGAACACGCGCGGCCGGACTCGGGATCATATTCGAACGCAAGGACCGGATGGTTCCCGCACATGATCAATTTGCGTGGCATGCTTCCGCTCCTTTCATATATGTTGGAAATTACTTCATTGTAACTGTAAGCTACGGCGTCACCCTCAAGAATGCCTTCCATAGTACATTTACCTTCAACGATGCAGGATGTAGTGGATATAAAAAACGGATCCATCCACACCAATCGTCGTTTATCTTTAGTGTAAATCGAGATTTTTTAGCGGAATGGATCCGATGCTTTCTAGGAACGTGGCGCATGTCAGAAACCACGTTCCAAGCTATCACTCGCTTGGCTGGGTTTGTTCGGCCTGTGCCAGAGTCTGAACCGAGGCCGGCTGTGCGGCTTGTGCCTGCTGGTTGGCGAGCATCTGCTGTTGGATGAGCACACTGTTGGTTTGCGCGGTGTACTGTTTCTCGGCCATGTGCATGCTTTCCTCATGACGCAGCTGGTCGGCGTCCGTGAACACGCGGGCCTGGATCTCTTGGGCGAGGCTCATGAGCTTGTCCTTTTCGAGGATGCTCACGGTGATGGCGTTCGCGCCGCCGGATGGATCGTGGAATGTCAGGGTGGCGCTCATTACGTTCGCAAAGTTCGCGACGGCGATGAGCAGGCACACGATGGCGACCAGTGCGTTGGAGTTGAACATGCCGAAGCCGACGAACAGGAAGATCAGTCCCCAGACGAGGCTGCCGAGGTTGAATTTCGTGTTCGTGTCGACGCTGGCGATGTTGCGTAGCGGGATGGTCTTGGTGGATGCGCCGAGTGGGATCAGCCCGAACAGGGTGTTCGGCGCCTTGTACTGCACGCGCGTGCTGGACGCGGCGATGGAGGTTTTGAGCCAGAAGATGATCACGCTCGGGCTGAAACGGTCGCCGACGATGTTCTTCTCGCCGGGCGCGTAAGTGAATTCGGTCATGGTCTGTGCGGTTTCGGCCATGTTCTTCTCCTTTTTGCTTTCTATTGTGTTTTTTCTTGCCCTCTCTCTTTCTCCCGTATGGGTGTCGGAGAGAGGGAACGGTCTGATTGGTTCCGCCGTGCGGTCCTATTGGCGGATGATGGCGGCGGATCTGAGTTTCTCGAAGTCCCGCCGGCTTATGTGCCGTTTCGCCCGGGTCCAGAATTCTCTGATTTCCCTGCCATCGGATGCCTTACGTTGGTTTCCGCTTGTTTCGTTTGTTCTCATGGTTCAAGTCCTGGATTGTCCGGTCCGCCGGCCGTCGCGTCCTGGTCGATGGCCGGGTCCGGCAGCGGAACATTCGATTGGATGCTTGGGAATTCCAGAAGTTCCCGCTTCGGAACGGGAGTCTCTTCCGAATCGACGCCGAGCCGGTAGATTCGTTCGAATCTCTTGCCCAGATAGGTGCCGTCCGTCGTTTCTTCCAAAACGGTGCAGTGCAGTAGGTCCGGGAGGAACACCTCGCTTTCGTTGGGCACATCTCCCCTGCTGCCGACCATTGGCACTCCTTGGGAGGCGCCCTCGATGATGAACAGGATTCCCCCGCCTCCGAGCCAATGCGGGGTGGTGACCGTCGTGGACAAGCCCGGTCCCATGGTCACCTGGTCTCCCACGTTGAAATCCATCAGGGCGAGATAGTCGCTCGTTTCCAGGGTGTCATGGTCCTTGCAGCTTCCCGTGGCGAGCGTGCGCAACAGCCTCAACCGTGGGTCGATCTGCCGTACCTGATGCTGCCGGTATGCCTCCTCGGCGGCGTCCCTGCCCCATGGGGTGGGTGGCAGCATGCCTTTGGGATTGTCTTGTGGAACGAGACGCATGTATGACATCCCATCGGTCACTCCGGCTTGTTTCCTGACGTTTTCCCTGTAATTCGGATCGGTGTCCAGGGATTGTTCGACCAGGTCGAGGATCAGTTCCAGGGAGTTGGTGGAGGTTGCCTTGTCGGCGATGATGTTAACGTCTTCGAACAGCCGTTCCGTGAGACGGTTCAGATCGTATCTGTCGCGCGACATCGACGTTTGTTCGTCTTCGATCTCCGCATGCAGCCGGTTATGCCTGCGCATCTTCATGAAGGACCATGGATGTTCCGGCGTCTCCGACCGCATTTCCTCTTCCAGGTCCTTGATCGTCCGGTCTTGTTCGGCCAGACGGTCGGATAAGTCTTTGATGGTTTCTATCCGTGATCGGATTTCCTCGGCTTCGGCCATTTTGGATGGAAATACCTTTCTGTTTGTTCCATCCGGTTCACGTGCGGGCATGCCGATATCGGAAAAGGACCGGAAGGGATTGGCTCCCTTTCCCGGTCCTTTTTCTCTGGATGCCGCCCGAGCGGACGTCACATGCACAGTCCCGACATGCCTGTGCCACCGTTGCACGGGTCGACGCATGGATCGGGCATCGGAACATCGGTCGTCTCCACTGTCGCGGGGAAAGAGTCCGACCCGGATGGGCCGGATTCCACGGCCGCGCGCGCGACCTGGGGTTCCTGCGACTCGTCGAAGTGGAACGAGGCTTCGGCAAGATCGGCCTGTCCGTCCTCTTCGGCCGGCGTCGGGCCCTTTCCGTGTTTGATTTCCAGGTTCATTTTTGCGATCTGGCCGGTGAGGTCGTCGTACTCCTTCTGGCCTTCCCATGGCTGGTTCAACGCGTTCCACGCGCTTTCCAGGCTGGCTTTCGCATTGCCAAGCTTGACGCCGAGGCTTTGCGCGGTGTTGGTGTTGTTGGAGATGATCCGGTCGAGCTGTCTGATGACGCTGTCGGCGCTGTTGTTGATGTCCGGCACGCTGGTGCCGGCCCAATGCTCATGCTCGCCTTTCAATCCCACGAACGGGCGGAACACGTTAAGGCCGTTGACGGCCATGTTCCGTGAAGCGACCATGACGGTCAGACCGCAGTATTCGCCCACTTCCCGCGTTTCGCCTCGGTCGAGCCCGCGCGCGATGCCGACGAGGTCGTGGATGGCCTGTCTGCGGTCCATGATCGGGCCGTCGCCGAGATCGAGTCCACATACGCCCTGGGTGAGATGCCGGCCGCGGATCTCGACGGCTTCGCGGAATTTCGGCTCGTCGTCCAACGCCTCGCCGTGGAGTCTTTCGAGATGGTCCACGGTCGGCTGCAGTTGCATGTCGATCTTGAACCGGATCGATCTCTGCTGGTCGGCGTGGGCGCGTTTGAGCAGTTTCATCTGGGTGAGCTGGTTCTCAAGCTCCATACGTTTGGCGATGTTCGGGTCTCCTGTGGCGATGGCCTTCATGTCGGCGAGGCTGAGCACCGTGGCGTCCACGTCGGACGCTTCGCGTGATGGCGAGCCGGAGCTCATGATCTGGCTGATGAACCGCGCCTTGCGCTCGACCGTCTGGAACATGTAGCTGTCGAACGTGCCGACGGTGACGTACCGGTAGTCCTGCACGTTGTCGAACATGTTGCCCTGCCTGCGGACACGGCCCTGGCGTTGTTCGAGTTCGGCGGGCTTCCAAGGGCAGTCGAGGTCGTGGATGGCGAAGAGCCTGTCCTGCACGTTCGTGCCGGTGCCCAGGGTGCCGGTCGAACCGATGAGCACGCGCACCTCGCCCTTGCGGACCTTTTCGAACAGGGCCTGTTTCTTCTGTGGATCCTTTTCCTGCGCGGCGAACATGATCTCGTCTTCCGGAATTCCCAGGTCGACGAGCCGTCGTTTCAGATCGGATTGGATGTTCCACTTTCCGGACGCCGTGCTCGACGAGTCGCAGAACACGAGCTGTGTGGCCTTCTCTTCGGCATGCTCCTGCCAGATCTCGTGGATCTTCTCGGCGCAGACCTGCACCTTGCCGCCTTCCATGGGCTGGATGTCCGGATCGGACACGTCGAGCAGTTTCGGATCGAGACTGACCTTCCTGCCGTCGTTCGTGATGTTGAGCATGTTATCGTCCGACGGGTCAACGGCTCCGTCGCGCACCAGTTCGGCCCGTTCCACCAGCGCGTCGACGGCCTGTTTCTGCGCTTCGGTGGCCTCGACCGCGACGGACACCACCTCACAGTCCGGCACGTCGAGGTCGAGCTGGTCGGCGGTCAGCAGGTCCGCGTAGTCGTGGAACGTGCTCATCAGCTCGGGAAGGTTATGGAATTTCGCGAACCGTTGCTTGATCTGGTATCCGCTGCCTTCCGGCTTGACTTCGACGCTTTCGACGATGCTGCCGTACGTGTTGGCCCAGCTGGTGAACGCCTCCACGCCCTGCGCCTTGAGCAGGTCGGGAGCGAGGTAGCGTTGCATGTTGTACAACTCGGCCATGGAGTTGGATACCGGCGTGCCGGTCGCGAACACGATGTTGCTTCCATGTCCCGCCTCGCGCAGGTACTCGCACTTGTCGAACAGGTCCTCGCATTTCTGCGCGGCCGCGACGTCCACGCCGGGCACGCTGATCGTGGTGGCGATGGCGAGGTTCTTGTATTGGTGGGCTTCGTCGACGAACAGCATGTCCACACCGAGGTCCTCGAAGTCGATCCACTCCTTGCTTTCCCCGCCGCCGCGCAGCGCCTGGAGTTTGCCGTCGACACGCATGCGGTCCTTCTCGGCCTGTTTGACGGTTTTGCCGAGGTTCTTCTCCATTTTGCCGATCTCGTCCTTCAGCTTCTTCGCGGAGAAGTCGTTGCCGTCCGACTTCGCGGTCTCGATGCTTTCGAGCATCTCCGCCTTACGCCGTTCGAAATACTTCTCACGGCGTTCGGGACTGACGTGCATGCGTTGGAACGTGTCCTGCCGGACGATGACCGCGTCCCAGTCGCCGGCGGCGACTTTGGCCCAGAAACGTGCCGCGCCCTTGCCGGTGCCGTCGGCCTCCGTCATGGACAGGATGTTCGCGTCCGGGTAGAGCGTCAGATAGTCCTTCGCCCATTGTTCGGTCAGATGGTTCGGTACGACGATCATCGGCTTGGTGGCCCGGCCGAGTCGTTTCGCCTCGTGGCAGGCGGCCACGCCGGTGAACGTCTTGCCTGCGCCCACGACGTGCGCGACGAGCGTGCCCTCCTCGGATTGCAGGATCCTCGCGACGGCCTTGCGCTGGTGGTCGTACAGGTCGATGTCCGCGCTGATGCCGGGGAATGTGAGATAGGAGCCGTCGTATTCGCGCGGGTGGATGCGGTTGAACCGTTCGTTGTACACGTTCTCCAGCATGCGGGTGCGGTCCGGGTCGGTCCACACCCATTCCGCGAACGCCTGTTCGACGGTGTGGCGCTTCTGGTACAGCAGCGCGGTGGCCTGCGGGTCGCGGATCCTTCTCTTCCCGTTCGGGTCGTTCGGGTCGGGTTTGGTGAGGTTGCTGGTGGTCGCGTTGAGCGCTCCGGACACGACCTCGAACGGGTTGCGTCCCGCTCCGGTGCCCAGACCGTATTTCCGGATGGTTTCCTCGTCGAGTTTCGATCCGAGCGACGCGTTGACCTGCCAGTTGCCGGTCGTCTCGTCATGGCTGACAGTAAGGCTCCGCATGCCGCCGCCGGTGATGTTGGGCTGTTGACCGAGGTTGAACGTGTCGATCATGAAGTCGCGGATCACTCCGGTCGGGATCCACGCCGAGCCGAGCTTCGCGGTGATGTCGTCGTGGGTGAGTCGCGCGGGCAGCGATCGCGCGAGCCGTTCGCGCAGGGATTGCAGGTTCTTCAACCGGTCCATGTCGGCCGGTTCGGCCGGATGGGAATCCATCCATGCATTCCTGCGGCTTCTCCACTGTTCCAGGCCTTCCATGTCGACCATCTCGTCCAATGGTTTGAACGTCTTCTGATCCCATGAATTGTAACGTCCGTACCGTTTCTCGATGGTCGGATGGTCCAGCCGGTCCACGTCCATCGCGTACAGATATTCGCAGGTTTCCGGATGGGCGCGCAGGTCCTTGGCCAAGGCGAGGAAATCGCACTTGGTTTCCTTGTAGTAGCCGTGGTCCTCCACCTCCCACAGGCTTGGATCGGTGATTTTCCTTAACGCGTCGCATGCCGGACCTCGTTTGAAGCTGCCGGCGTTGAGGATCGTGGCGATGACCTTGTCGTCGATGGCCTCGGGATCGGCCGAAACGGCCTTGTACAGCATGCGCATGGCGCTGTTGGACGATCCCTCGTCATCGCTTGACCAGCCGTTGTCGAAAACCACATCGAACAGGTCGTTGCCCGTGGGTTGTCGCGCGTCCCAATTTTCCCCGAGCAGGTCGACTCCGGGTTTGCAGTCATCCAGGAACATGGCCGCGAAGGCCCTCTTCTGGCCGTGTCCGTGCTCTTTGAGCACGTTGGAGAACCAGGGTGCTTCGACCACGGACTTGTTCGCGTGGATCGGGTCGGTGGCGCTCTGCCATGCCCCGGTTTGGATGAGTTCCGTCCGGCATCGTTCGACGGACACGGGTGGCATCGCGTCTCCGAGCCCGTTGTCGGCGAGCCATTCCCGCACGCGCGCCCGTTCGGGCTGGTCGACCATGTTCCGGAGCAGTCCGTCGACGTGGTCGAGTTTGCCTCCCACGTCGCCGGACAGGTATTCATCCGCGGGCAGCGGCATGCCGGTGTCCGGATTCATGACGATGAGGTCGCCGAGCCGGTCGGTGGTCTCGATGTCGTCCCGGGTGTCGAGCAGTCGTCCGATGAGGTCGAGGTCCACGTGCCCCACGCGGTCGAGGCTGACGGCCATCGCGTCGACGGGCTCCTGCACGTGTTCGGGCATCGGAGGCACCGGCGTGACGACCCTTTTGGATAGCATGTCTCCTTTGGCTTCGAAGCCGCTGGGGCCGATCTTCTCCAAACTGTAGAGCTGGTTGAGGCTCGGATCGGAGTTGTTCGGGTCGAACACGCGCAGGTTCTCTTTGGAATTGAGCCTGCCGTAGGATGCGACGAACCGGTCGTACTCCTCGTCGAGGTCCCGTATGCCCTGGGTTACGGCGGTGTCGGTGGAGTCCGGGTCTCGTTCGATGGCGAGCAGGCGTTCCGTCCGGTCGCGTAGGCGCAGCATGGCGGCCATGCGCGCGTCCCCGCCTTTTCTGACGCGGGAGTGCGCGGGAACGAGCTGTCCGTCCATGTCGCCGTACCAGATGTGGTCGTTGCCGTCGACCGTGTACCGCATGGCCTTTTGCACGGTCCTGTCGGGAGCGACGATCGGCTCGTTGACGCGTTCGCCGAGTCCGTCGTGCAGGTCGATGCCGTACTCTTCGAGCTGGCTGGTGAGGATGCGTTCGACCTGTCCGCCCAATCGGCCGATGTCGCCGGTTCCGGTGACGTCGATCTGCGGGCCGAATGGTCCCGAGCCGATGGTCATGGTTCCGGCGACGAGTTCGGGATGGTCGACGAACAGCCTGTTGGCGGTGACGCCGTCCCGGAATTCGGTGGTGTCCTCCCATTCGGCGGCCGTGTCGGCCAACGGCTCGTCGCGTTTGCGCAGGATCAGGATGTCGGAGACCACTTCGGTGCCGGCCTGTCTGCCGAACGTCTCCCTGGGCAGGCGGCATGCGGCGACGAGTTCGGCCCTGCGGGAGAGTTCGCGGCGCATGTTCGACGTGTTCTTGTCGAGCGTGTACCGGCTGGTGAGCACGGCGACGAGGCCGCCGGGGCGGACCGTGTCGAGACTGTGCCGGATGAACCAGTCGTGGATGACGGTGCCGTCGATCCTGATCGCGTCGCTGTATGGCACGTTGCCTATCGCGAGGTCGAACGCGTCCGTGGGCAGGCCGGTCCGTTCCATCCTGTTGTTGATGATGTCGTCGTCCGGGCACAGGTAGCGTGCGATGCCGGCGCTGATCGGGTCGGCTTCGATGCCGGTGAACGCGTAGGAGGATCCGGCCGGAGTGCTGCGGATGAAGTTGCCGGTTCCGCAGCCCGGCTCCAGCACCATGTCCGGGTGCTTCGGATCCCGGCCGAAACCGGCCTTGCCGAGCGCCTGCCACATCGCGTCCACGACGGGCCGCGGCGTGTAGAAGGCGGTGAGCGTGCTGCTGCGCGCGTCCGCGTATTCGGCGTCGGTGAGCAGTTCGCGCAGACGCGTGTTGATCCCACTCCATGCCGGATCGGCTCCATCCTCCTCGAACGCCTTCTGGGCGCCGCCCCATCCCGCGTACGCGGCGAGGGCGCGGATGTCGTCCTCGGTGGGTTCGCGGCCGCTGTCGTCGAGGTCGCGCAGCACCTCGATGGCGCGCACGTTCGCACGCGCCCGTTCGAGGCTGGATCCCGTGGCCTGCAGGTCCGGGTCGAGCAGACCGCGGTCGATGTGGGTCAGAGGGCTTCGATCACGTTCCTGATGGCGATCTCCTCGGCCTGATGCTCCGCCATCTTGAGTCCCTTGAACCACGGATCCCAGTTGCCCGGCTGCTTGAGGTGCTGGTGCGTCTTGTCCCAATGGTTGACGTACTCGGTGATCGTCCGGCCGTAGTCCTTCTGGACCTGGTCCATGTAGGCGTCCAACGCCGGCATCCCCTGCCTCTTGAGTTCCTTGAGCTGTTCCGGCAGATGCTCCGCCATGAACAGGTACCTCATCTTCTTGATTCCCTGGTACGGACAGTACGTGACCGTCATTCCGGATCGTCTCCTTCCTCGCATCGTTTTCTTCCGTTTCATGGGAAGAGCCCGAATTAGACACCGTGCCTAATTTCGTTTGGCTATAATTTTCCCCCCGATTCTGCCGGGAGTCAAGTCCGGACGGCATGTCGTCGAAATCGAAGGCGAGTTGTTCCGCTTCGATGGTGGCCGCGACCACCGGTTCCGGAGCTTCCGCGACGTTCTCCGACGCCAGCCCGTCGCCGCTGTCGGGCAGGTCTCTC
>OATU01001425.1_pt1 | contig 14415 bp, 9 predicted proteins | sample 1516711 | NCBI WGS metagenome assembly OATU01 (sample SAMEA2579971, study PRJEB22360) | human gut metagenome | biome: human gut; feature: human-associated habitat; material: faeces | place: Denmark | collected 2008/2010 | reverse complement strand
GTAATGTCGTGCAGCTGACACCATTCATCGATTTTCATTCCCTGTGGACGGTTTTTACAGTCCCTGATTAGTTCTGCCCATTCGCTCAAGCGGGTTTGCTGTGCAACTAAACTTGTGTGAGATTTCATGACTCACCTCCTGTAGCTAAGTCTAAAAAGTTGAGTACTAAACTTTTTGGACTTTATAATGATGAGTCTATTATCTCACATAGGATGATTTTGAAAAGGTACTCGCTATTTGGCGTTTACTTATTACTCGTACTGTAACTCATTATCAATTACTCAAAATTACATTACATCAACATTCACTCTGTCTGTTTTCAAATGACAATACATTTGTAACCGTCGGACTTACAGCCCCAACTTTTCCATTCGCTAACATTCTATCGCCAACTACAATGCACTGTCCTTTCTGTAATCCTTGAATCACACTTAACCAATTTCCGTCTCCCGTAACATCTATCTGCTTTGAAATTTTTGTCATCTCATCGTCAGTTGGTTTGAAATATAGTTTAAATGATGCTTGTAACAATCGTACGACCTCATCATCTTTTAATATCTTAAGTGATTGCGTAGCAAACCATGCTGACCATCCAAATTTTCTTCCTTCGGTTAATATAGCTGCACTTGGAGATTTAATTGTATGTGATAAATTTTGTGCTTCATCTAAAACAACCACAAATGGTTTATCTTTTGATCCAAATTTTTTGGTATAATACCAGGCATCCCACAGCATCATCTCTGTAATAATAACCTGCATTTCTCTCGAAAATAAAGTCAATTGTATGATATTAACTTTGCCTTCATCATTATACAGTATATTTTCCCAGTCAAATTCTGGATCTTCTGTAAAATCGACAGTTCGAAAGAATGGTGTCATCTTTGAAATTACTGTATTTGCCGCTTTATTTATCTCAGCAACTTCCTCTAATTCCTGCTGAAACTTTCGGATATTCATATTATCCCCATACTTTACAAGACCATTATATGCTGCTTCAAAAATTGCCGCATTCTGTTGTGCCCCAAAGTCATAGACATGAGAAAAAATATCAGATAATCTTGCTGCTACATCGGATTCTTTCTCAAGAATCTTCATTCCCGCCAAATCTACTTCGTGGCGTTTAAATGGGTTAATTGGTACTCCTGTACTATATACAATTTTTTGAACTATCTTTCCATCGAGAGATTCCTTAAAAGGAGGTTCCAATTGTTGCAACATAAATCCTTCTGTATAGTCGAAAATAACAGAAGAAATATCACATCTAGCTAGTTCATACAACATTGTCTGAATGCTATAAGTTTTTCCCTGTCCAGATGTTCCAGTAATCAATAGATGACGATTGGCCAACGCTTTATTACCAAATTCCCAGTAAATGTCATGCTTATATTTATCTCTGCCTATAAGCACTCTAACCACTTCTGGTTTCTTATCCAGATGCACTGGTTCCATTTTATCAGTTGTTGATTCCGTCACCTGTACTACATCATTTTCTTCTTTTTCAGAATCCTCTACTGTGATATTGCTCTCTTCTTTAATTTCTTCTAATTCACTTATATCTTGTACCATATCCCACTTGACAGATTCTATCTCTGAAAATGGTACTGCCAATAAATTCACACCCTCCGTTTTAGATTTTTCAACAACTAAAACTTCCTCATAGCGGTGTTCATGCTTTTGAACATTATCATCTTTAAATGAAATAACTCCTGCTTTTCCCATATCTGGAACTAATGAGTCAACAATTTCATAGTTTTCTGATAGCAAGTCTTTCCTAAGATCAGAATCAACGATTTCTTGCCATCCTTGATTTCCATCTCCAACTTCATACATTAGCATTTTTTCAGCATTAACCATTACTTGCTGGACAAAGAAATTTCTATATAGCCTGGTCTTTATAGACTTATCTTTGCACGTACCTTTTCCTAAAATATCATCAAAGATTTGTCTGGTTTTCTTTGCTTGATGGACTCCCTTATCCAAATATCCATTTTCGACGTGACCAACTTTTACTTCTATTGGATAGAATGCTATTTTTACTCCATTTTTATTGCTAATACCTACCAGCAATAAATCGTCGCTTGTTGATCCCTCAAATCCCAGATTCTTGGCCGAAAACATAGCTTCATTCCTTGAAAGTCCCACCGCGCCTGAAACTCGTAATATTTCTTCTAACGAAATTGGAACCCATGTAACACCCTCGACAGCGTATCTCTTTACAGCTAATTTCATTGCAGATAATATACTTAGTTTTTCAACCGGAAAATGAGATTTATAGGAAAGCATTCTAAGAAGCCAATCCCCATTCAACGCATTAAACATGTTAATTATGTTCTTTGCATGATGTTCTACATCATCAACACCATTTTTCTTTAAATATCTTGAAATAGCATCCTGATACTGTTTAGATTTCTTTGTGACCGTTATAGCATCATAACCACTAGAAGTAAGATTATATTGATCACTATAGTGGATAATCATTAAATCTTTTGCACTCGGGTCACTTTTAAAATAATTCAAATCGACTTTCGGTTTTATAAAGGTAACCCAGTTGCTAGCTGTGTAAACTCTATCAAGCATTTGTTCTTTGCCTGGACTCATTTTTAGGGTTTCACATACCCCTCGACGATATGCGTCTCCATTTATAGCCGCATTAAGCGAATTATAACTTACAACCGTATCAAGTAGTGATGTATTAACATCTAAATACTTTGTACCAAAGCCTGTTCTATACGAGTTTCCTAAAAGAACCGACGATACACCTGAAGAAAAACCATTCATAACCACACCTGTTGGAATATCTTCCATCTGTGTTGTAATAGCTTGATTATCGTCATCTAATTCCATAAATGTAATATGCGCATAATCTAGTTCATCATAAATATTCTTATAATAAAAACGAACGTTCTCTCTATAAATATCTATAATTTCATCCGGGCTCATATCTTCAACTTGAAGTTTCAAGCTAAGAATCTGTATAAGTTCATCTGCATTATCCTCTTTTGACATTATTTCAAAAGCATTGTCCATTTTTTGATCTGAGTACATCGTTACTTGTATTGGCATTACTCTTTTTGAGTTATTAAGCTCTCTTACATAAAATTGCACCAATCCCTGAACAACCTCTCTACAATCACCTGTATTAATCAAGTTAATTCTCACAGGTGCATGAACACTGGAAGAAAACAAATAACTAAAATGCTCGACAAATTCTCTTACTTTCTCCGACACAAGTTTTGAAACAAAATCTTTTGACCCCTTATATCTTGGAAGCGACTCCTCCACATATATTTTCCATTCAGGCGAATGAAGTTGCTCTACAGGTACAAAGATCTTATTTTCTTTCGAAACAGGGTCAATATTTATATACGGAAACAAAGCTGTGTTCTGGAACTTCCTGATTAAATCATCCTCACTTTCATCAATTCCACTAATATCCGTATTTAAAACAAAAAGTTGATACGAAACATTTATTGGATGTAAAGGTGTAAGGAATAGCTCATTGTCTCCAGTTAAATTTTTCATCATTCCAATATAAAAGAGGTTTTTTTGTGGCTCATTGAGATAATCACCATCTTTAATACTGCTTACTTCTTCCTTGATTGCACTTACGTAATTGTTATAAAGTATCTTTAATTCTTCATTCACATAAACAAGGCTTGGAATTTCATGTGCTTCCTGGAAATAAGTAATTAACGCATCAAAAGCAGACTGCACTTTCTCAGGCAGTTCAAGTTTGACAGCGTTATATTGATTTTCACCAGTAATAGTCACTAAAGGAGCTGATTGATGTATAAACGCTCGCTCCATTTGTAACGTTTTTCTAAATTCTCCTCTTGTAAAATATCTCTTTGTTCCAAAAAACAAATTGTTCTCATTTACGAGTTCAAAATTTCTTTTTCTAGTATTCTTCAAATACCAAAGCTTCATTCCATCAATAACAATAGGTCTTTCAGCTACATATGCTTTTGTTAAATTTAAATCAAATGTACCGTCGCTTATAGCGAATTTTATGTCATCACTATCATCTGGATTTTGAAAATCATCATTTATAGATACTATTGTTTTTTTGCTTGAATCGAGAATAATAACTTGATTAGACTCATTCAATTTTTCTTTATTTACTTGCTCGTTGTTTGGATAAAAAACAATACTGTCATCTTCTGTATTGATACGTATAGAAGATTCGTCTGGCTTCTTTGCAATTTCTATTGTATATTGTGTTTTAATATCACCCAATAATGATTGATTGCAACGCAAAACTGCTATCTTGAACTCAAATCTTGTCCCGGCATCATTATACTTTACACAATAAAAAGAAGATTGGTCTAACACTCTTTTTAATACAACCAGTAGTTTTTTTCCTGTGCTAATACATTCAAGCTGTGCCTCATAGCCTTTATTTATGCTTACATTATCTTTTCTTGTAAAGTCAGAAAACGGCAATGCAAGACGATATTCATCTTCTATGCCATTATAAAAAATGATTATATTACGTATCCTACTCTTAGCCTTTGTATTACCTTCTTCTCTATCCCAGATAAATGAATTTGTCTCTATCGGAAAATACTCGATAACCGGTTTGTTTTTCTTGTTATCTATAAACTTTTCAATTTCTGGATAAGTTAAATCTTTCCAATCATCTTTTGCTAGTCTTTTTGCACCATCCTCACCATAATACTTTTCTAATCTTGTTTCATCTAATCCATAATTATGGATCTCAGATATCCGAACGTAGTGTGAATGATTATCATTTAATCTCGCAATTAGTTTTTTTTCATTTAGCCCTTCAAGATTTTCATCAGGGAATAATTCGAAAGTTCTATATTCCGAAGACGTAATTTGAGAATCGCCTAACACTTCTATAATATCTTCATAATCAAATATTGATTCATTAGTACCTTCTAGCTCGTTACTCTTGTTTTTTAGATATTGTAAAAGAATATGCTTATCTACTCTTCCAAATCCTGTTTCTTGTATTTTTCTATTAATATCTTTCTTTAGTAAACCAATATTAAGAGGCATTCCTTCTTTACTAAGACTTCCTGCTCCGCCTAGAATACTGTCAAGCGAAGAACAATGAATGAATAGTATCGCCTTATTTTCATATCCAGCATCTCTTCCAACCATATTTCGAAGTTGTGCCAAAAAATCCGGATGTACCCCGCCTTCAATTGCTGCTGCAACAATCAAAAAACATTCACCAAACTTTAGCTGATACGATTCATATGTTTGTGCACGCTTATCATCATGATAAACGAATTTTTCTACAATAGTATTATTTTTAAGTTCCTTATATAAGGTTACAACCTGCTCTTCTGTCTCAAATTGAACATAAAATTTATCACCTGACAGAGGATTGTTGTTTTTAAAATATGAAATTATCTTTTCTGATAAATAGTTATAAAACCGACTTGACATATTGTGCATCCCCGCTATCCGAACGCTTTTCAAGGAAATTCATTTTCTCAAAAAGTTCTGTTATCTTTCTCTTAGATTCTCTATCAAAAATAAGGCCTCGTTCCTCAAATTTTTCAAAAAGCAGCGAAAGCTTTAGCTTCCCTTCATTTTCTGCCAGAATAATTTTAGTAAACATAATAATATCATTCTCTGTAACGCCAATAGTATACCCTAGCGTACCCCTTCTCTTACCAAAATTTTTCTGAACAAACTCTATATATTTTTTGTTATATCCGTTGTAATGTGATGTACGAAAACTATTTAAAAACTGATAGTCGATTGTTTCAAACAATCTCTTGACCTCATTCAAAGTAGCACATGTCGAAACTGATTCACTATGCTTGCAACCACTGAAATCTACATTATCTATCCAACGTTCATATCGATCGTTAATATCTCTTACTTCTTGGGCAACATCATTATCTTCTGTCGTATCATTAAATCTTTCAAATAAGCCCAGGTAGTCATAATGTACTTCTTCTATGTTTTTAGATAGCAATTGCATAACCACCGCATGGGAAAACATATGTCCCAAAGAATTAAGAACCTTTTTCCAGCCATATTCATAGCCTGGCCTCACTCTGGAAAATCCAACCTCCCAGTTCAGTGTCATGAAAATTTTTTCCATTCTTTCTCTATCAGCATTGCCAAAAGCGTTGAGTTTTACAGCAAGTTGATTAATATATGTCATATAATAGTATGCTAACAAACGCTGAACATTTCCTTTATACTCGTCCGGATTAGACATTAAAACACCAAAATCCTTGATAAACACATCTCGAATATACGGAATATAGCAGCGTCCTTTAGATGCGTTTTCCTTTACTTCAACTTGTGAATCTTCAAAGCTCTCATATAAACATTTCTCTAACGCATTTGAATCCTCTGCTTCTGCCATATCTCCAAAACGATCTTTTAAATCTGTATTTTTAACAAAAATAGCATATAAATATTCAGCTACCTGACGCTGTGTGATATTACTACTAATCAAAGATAATGACTTCACACTTATCGGAATAAATCTACCCTCTTGAAAATATAAGCTTTTTACAACATCGAATAATACTTCAAAATCCTCTTCGCTATTTGTCCTTACCTTTTCTCTTAACAGCTCTTTAACGTCGTCTAATGTCAAATCTTTCTTAATTGTTGTGCCAGATATTAGACACGAAAATTCACTAATAACCCCCGCAAAGTCCTCATATCTATTTTTATCAACTTTCGTTTTGAACGGTACTAGAGAGTCATCACCAAAGTGCTTCTTAGATTTATTTCGTACCGGATCAAAAAAGGCATCTATTCCATTGTCACCATCGTATTGAAACCATCCCATATATTATTTCTCCTCAAATAAATACCCAAAGGCTGTGTCATATTCAAATACATATTCCCGCGCTGATTTCTGAGTAAGATTTTTGATTGTCAAAGTTTCCATTTTAGAGCCACCTCTTGAAATCTTATTTATAAAATCAACACATCTTACATTAACCCGCTTATCTACTAGACTAGGAATATAGCCTTTTATAACTTGTTTTAATAAAGTGTATAGATTAAAATCTATATCTAAATCACTTATAATCTGGGTACCATTAACTTTATACTTAAGTTTAATCTCATCACGAAACGTATATAATACATCTGCTTCCTCTGTGTATGGATCAGATGTCACAATTTTCAAACTGATGTCTTGGTACAAATGATATTCAGAAACACTATTAACAGTTTGCAGCTGCATCTCATTTTTTCCTGCTGCACCGTTCCATGATAGTATACCCCTTCCTATATCTTTATATAATGTGACCAATTGCTGATGCATTCCGATATTCCACAAATACAAATACTTCATATAGTCACTATATTCTTTATCTTGTGGCAAAATATCCTGCCTAATAGATAATAATTTACACATTCTTATGTATAGATGAAGTAAGTTTTCTTTTAGTTCGTGATTTGCATAATCAGAAAAATCCGAGTCACTCACCTTCAAAAGAATATTTTCATATTCTTTTAAATCCTCTTTAAACACATTTAAAGCCAATTCATCATTTTCATAATCCACAAAAAACATATCCACATTTTCATTCCTTATATGTAGAGGATCCATTTTATGAATCGCCGCTAAGAATTCTGATGATCCTGACCTATCATATAATGCAGATGGCAAAAGAGATTCTATGTACTGTTTTTTTGTTAATTTAGCCGGAATTTTTCTTGGTTCTAATGATCCTTGATCAAAATAGTTTTCGTTTACTAATATTTCATATATAAAATTAAGCAATGTACGAGTAGAAACAATAAGTTTACACTTTACAATGCTCTCAATAATTGTTGATACGACACCGGCTCTTACATTTCTATCTGATAACAATTTGAAATTAATACAAACCGGACAAATAGATTTAGCATCACAATTTCCACATTGGGAACAATATGCATTATAAAATATATTTTCATCAGTTTCATGAACTATTCTTTCGATTAAATGCTCAATATATAACGACGTCGGCCCACTTTTACTTATCTCATACAAATGATAATCCGCAAAATTTACACAATGAAAATATAGGGTGTCTACGTCATTGTCTTTTTTTCCTTCAAGAATTCCAGCCTCTCGAACGTAACTTGCAAGACGTTTAAAACGTTTTTCATCGTCTTGATCTAAAAAATTACTAAGAGTGCCCAAATTCATAGCAAGAATCACTTTATTATTTGACTGTTCTATTTTTTCGTCAGAAAATGGATCCAATAGTTCTTTTAGCGTAAAAGAAGCTGGCTTATCTATATATAAACTTGCCGTAGAATCATTATGGACATAAAACTCGCTCATTAAATCAGGATACTTGAAATTACACATCTGTAGCATATGCGATTTACCATCACCTACACTTCCGCACAATAAAATCAACTCTGCATGTGATGAAAGAGCTGCCTTTTTTAATTGTTTCTCAAATTCTTCCTGCACAGGTCTATCAACATGCATGTATACAGAAAGTTCATCAACATAATCAGCGGATACAACAGCATCCTTTGATGATTCTCTTAGTCTCATTAATGTACTTATTAAGCAATCCTGATTGCGAATTGACTCCATATCTTACGTCACCTCTATATTGTTTCTCTCAGTATTTGTATTAACTGATTTACCTCTTCATCTGTTGTATTCTTACTAATAGAAATCCGAAGAATCTTAGACACTTCTGATTCCAATCCCATTGCACTTATTACATGTGATGGTTCTCCTGCACTACATGCAGATCCTGTAGATATTGCCAGCCTATGCTTAACGTGTTTAATATATCTTTCATTATGAAAATCTCTTTTTTTAACAATAACACTGATAATTCCAGGCACTCTACTACTAGTTGGATTGGTCAACTGTATATCTGGGATGCTTAATAAACCATCAACAATTCTTGCATCCATTTTTTCTATCTTGGCTCTGTCATGCACCAAGTGTTTTTTCGTTATTTCTGCTGCTTTTCCAAAACCAACTATGTTATGAACAGCTAGTGTTCCACCTCTGAGTCCATATTCCTGTTCTCCACCATGAATCAATGCAGATATGGGCTCAATTCCATAATCATCACTTTTTAAAATAGCTGCCCCAACACCTTTAGGACCATATATTTTATGTGCGGAACAGGATGCAAAATCAATATTTAGATTTCTCAAACTAATATCCATTTTGCCAACTGCCTGAGTTATATCCACATGATATGCAAGGCCATATTTATGGCATAATGCCCCTATAGCACCAACATCACTAACCGTACCAACTTCATTATTTACATATATTGTGGATACCATTGCTGTATTTTCTTTAATTTCATTTTCTATGGCACTTTTCTCTATTTCACCATAAGGCGTTGGTTTCACAAAGGTAGCTTGATATCCTCTATCAACTTTTCTAGAACTTCCAAAAAGTGATACTGTTGGATCGTTGTTTGAATATATCTCTCCTGCCAAGTACTTGCATGTATTTATGGTTGCCTTATGTTCAACTGCAGACGTTATAATATGGTTTCTTCCATCTCCATAGTATCGTCTATAGTCCATATATCCTTTAATTATGAAATTTGTACTTTCTGTTGCTCCTGCTGTAAAAACAACTTCTTGTGGAGTCACATTAAGAAGATCTGCAACTTGTTCGCGTGCATCTTCCACTGCATTACTTGCATTAACTGCTTTGCAGTAGTATTTACTTGATGGATTTCCAAATTCCTCTTTTAAATAAGGAATCATTGCTTCTAAAACTTCGTCACTAACTGGTGAAGTCGCACTATTATCAAAATAAATCATACTGTATCTCCCACACCTAATACATGAAGAATATATTTATCGACACTACCCGCATGATTATACATATCAAGTAGTAATGCACTTCCTCTATCAATATGTGCCTTCACATATTTAGGAAAATACTCTTCATCTGGCAAATAACGGCCTTCTACTTCCTCTATCAACGCTTTAAAATAAGCATCATTATCGCCAGTTATAGTCTGTCGATTTAAATCCAATCCTTCTGCATCTGAAGAATAATTCTCAACTGAAGTATTTTCTTTAAGAGACCATGCAATAGCATGTTTAACCAATGTATACGGTTTATAATTTGTCCGATTTTCCAATTCTTGGAAAATCTCTTGTGTTCTTTTTGATGTCTTTAATCTAAATATCATTTTTATTTGCTCCAAAGAAATAGTGTTGTTCTATTGATGTTCTGTTTTGACTTTCATCATTAACCAATAGATATTCTCTAGCAATATGAGGTTTCAGGATCTCATAATACTCTTCATCAATCTCCTCATCTGTTGATAAGATTATTACCTGCTTACTGATATTCGGGAAAAATTTCTCCGATATTTCTTTTCTATGATTTGCATCTATTCGAGCATATGGAGTATCTATAACAAAAGGAATATCTTGTCCTGATAACTCTATAATTGCCCAATACAAAGCAAGAATGAAAATTTGTCGCTCGCCCTTCGAAAGTCGACTAATGTCAATCTTCTTAAACAGATCTATGGTTGCCTCTGAATCTGAGGCATTAAATGCCTTCTGCAACTCATTTATAGATATTATGTTAAAACGCTTCTTTAACATCTCAATTCCAGCATTTCCCACCTCGTCCGCAAAGTTATCTACTCCTAGATTTCGGTATAAATATGCGAGCTCAGAATGTGTATAAACCGCATTTTGGTATAAATGAAATCCAAAATTTTCATCTATTTCAATCTGTGTTATCAAATTATTCTTTCGGTACATATGACGAAGATTGTTACTGATCAATTCCCCTAAATTTTCTCTTATTGATATCGCTTTCTTCTTTAATACAGAATCCATGATACTTGTAATTCCTGAACTTAATTCGTAAACATGTTTATTCTGTGCATTTTCCTTTAATTCCTGCAACGCCTTGTTTCGTTGCTGTTCAACAACAACAAATTCTTCTTCAATTGATGTACGTTCTTCTTGTAGATCTTTAATCATACGATGACAATCATCTTTTTTTCTTAAAAGTAAGTTTTCTTTAGTTACATATCTATTTGCATCTTCATCAGACATAGCACTTCTAAGAATTTTATTTATTTCCATGGTTCTTTCACTATAATGTTTACGCTGATTAATGATCTCTATCATTTCTTCTTTATCAAAAGCTTTTAGATTGTCAATCATAATATTGATACGTGATATTTCTTCTTTTGACAAATCATGTATAAATTTAAAATCAGTTTCATCACTCGGCTTTAGATACTTTAAAATCTCATCAAACAGAGTTTCTAATGCTTCATCACCTATCGATACATTATTATGAATAGTCTCAGTCAGTGCAGAATCCATGATATTTTTTTCAAAATATTCATATGTCTCTTTTTTCTCTTGAATAGAAAACTGTTTTGTAATCTTGTTTGCATATTCTCCGACAATAAAAAACGGCATCAAGCCCTCCACAAACATTTTTATTTTTATAGAGGCTTCTGTCTTTAACTTTTCTGCTTCTTCAAACTCTCTTGCTAATTTTTCTCGTTCCTCCTGCGTGATACCACCAGCATTTTTATATGCAGTTTCCAAATCAAAGAGTTCTACTTCTAATTGTTCATACTTCTGTTTTTCTTCCTCAAGACGCTTTCCAAGGCTCGTTTTCTTATCGTCTAACTGTTCAGCCAATAATTTTAATTGCTCATATTGACTATAGCGCTCTTTATCAACTTCACCTGATGGTTTACTACTGTAACTGCAAGTAAATTTTCTTATGATTTCAAAAATATCTATTCCACAAAGAGTATAAATAGCGTTCTTAATATATGAATTGTATGAAGAAGTCGAAAAAATATTTCCAACCTCCTCTCCATCAAATAAGAAAAATTCAAACAAATCTGGGGGAATCAATCCTTGAAGATAATTCTGAAAATAAGACAGTTCTTGTTGTTCAAGAAATCTTCCTTCTTCTTCAACAGAATACTTTTCTTCCAGTTTTTGGTTGACAAATCTCCAGCGTCTTGTTACCACATAATTTTTGAGTTCTCGTTCAACCATCAGCGACAAAGTAAGCTGAACTTCAGATTCAACCTCATCCTTTTGAAATGCTTTCGAATTTATGCAATCCTTTATCTTCGCAATGTAATGTGAATTTGCTCCAACATAACCAAAAGCCAGCGGTCCATATAACGCAATCTTTATTGCCGTAAATAACGAGGTTTTTCCTGCACCATTTTTCCCGCCAATAAGAACAATGTTTTTTGATTGATCTTGATTTACAAAGTCAAATTCATTTTCACCTTCATATGAATTAAAATTGTAAAGTTTAATTTTATTTATCTTCATTTTCTATTTCCTTAAGGACATCGTAATGCAGCCATTGCTGATTCAACAGACGCCCCATAGCCTCTTTCATTATTCGTTTATTCGAAAAGTTTTTATTATGATAGACAGACAGCAAAATATTACGAACCAAATCAAATGGAACATCATTTTCCTCTGACAAATTCTCCAATTCTTTCATCGTCTCAACATCTATTAAGGCATCTTTATATTGATCCCAAGGCAAACTCTTCCCGGTAATCTCTCTGTATAGGTCAACTAATGCTCGTCTAGATAAATCAAGTTCATCATCCCAAATTTCATCAATTGCCTCAAGTTCTTGAATAGTAATCAATTCGTATCCCATTCGTTCCTGAGTTTCCAAGAGTTTCATCAAAATTAACTTTCTAGCTTCCCAAGTAAATGGTCCATATCCCATATCTCCATTCTTCGTTTCATATACAGTACCATTTCGTCTTCTTTTTTCACGATATTCATCAATATCACGAATACTCATTAACCATTTTCTAAACTCTGCTAAAGGTATAAGTTCTCGGTGTCCACTTTTTATAAATCCATTTAAAGACTTATCTTCTTTGACAACAGTACATACCCAACAACCAAAACGTGAATTACCACACGACTGTGTCTGACCTCCTGCATGAATTCCAGCAAAAGGACATTCTCCACTATCTGCATCTGCATATAACGAAACCAATTCATTATTATTAGAGCCCCATGGTGTCTTTCCGCCATCTACTTTAAGAAGAACATCCCAAACATCATCTGTTGTCAATTCAACAATTGGATTGTACACATATGCATCTTGTATCGTCTCATGTCTATTCATTAAACGATTTGCTAACTCTCTACCTTCAATTCTACGCTTACGTGCGATACTTTCTGCCTTGCGGACTCCTAGCAAAACTACAACTTCTTGATTCTCTTCTTGAATAACCCTACGAATATAGTCCGCACTCGGATTAATTTTCAATCTGTCCGTACACCATCTAAATGTTCCATTCATTCTAGGTGTCGGAAAACCTCTTCCAATTACATTTGCCCAAAACGAATTACTTGGAGGTGGAGTAACCATTGCAGATTTTATCGGTACAAAATCTCTGATAGCAGCTTTTCCTAGCATATCATTCATTTTGCTAAGATATATTTTAATTAACGGATTCTCAATCAATGTGTCAGAAGACACTATGTACACATTTTTTGTTCGTTCGTTTTCCGGGAGTTTCAAGAGCATTTTATATACAAGTTCAACCACTGTTGTAGAGTCTTTTCCCCCACTATATCCTATTACCCACGGTCGCTTATCAGATTTATATACATATTCAATTTCCTCAATTAACTCTTCTAGTGTGTTCTCATTAAAGTAACTATTCGTTGTTTTCATTTTTACCTCTATAATTTACAACCTGACTCAATAATCCCAGGCTTAATTCCTTTCCTTCATCATCCATCTGTTTCAAAAAATTAAGTATTTTTTGTTCAACATCATCTGAATGCTCTTCAAAAAAATCACGACCAACCAATTGATCTAAAGACATATGGTATAAGTCAGCAATTTTCTTTAATTGTTCAATATCAGGCGTTGTTTTATCACACTCGATATTACTAATTACCTGTTGAGTTACATTTAATAACTCTGCCAAATCTGATTGCTTTTGTCTGTTCTCGCATCTGATTTTCTTAATTCTTTGTCCTATTGTTTGCATTATGAAAATTCTCCACTCTCGATTGTGAAACGAGTAAAATATACTTATTTTTAACATAATCACACTATTTGTAAGTATATAATAATTCGCATCTCTGCACAATTATTTTTTGTATTTTACCCTCTTTACTAACAATATCTTTGTGTGTTATATTTGTATACAACCATTTTAGGTATATTTAATTTATTAACAAGGAGAAAAACAAGTATGATTTGTAAACTATGTGGTCGAATTATTTATGATGAAATCTGCTACACGAAAGATCCTCGTTTTTGCTTAGATTGTGGTTCTAATCGTCATCAGTATTTCAAACAACGCCGAGATACACTCTCGTCGCTACGTGAAATGAATCTAGAATCAAAAATAGTTCAAACTAAACCTAAATTATTCACGGAACAGTATCTGAAGCGATAACTGTGCCATGAATCTAAAA
>OATU01001420.1_pt1 | contig 14463 bp, 17 predicted proteins | sample 1516711 | NCBI WGS metagenome assembly OATU01 (sample SAMEA2579971, study PRJEB22360) | human gut metagenome | biome: human gut; feature: human-associated habitat; material: faeces | place: Denmark | collected 2008/2010 | reverse complement strand
GAGGGTGTAGGAAACCTACCGCCAGCGGCGGCAAGGCGCCTTTACCCTACCCTACTATCTGTTAGATTCTGTTCTTGCAAGTACGATGATTTCCAACAGTGAGTATATCGTGATGCTTAATCAGGCAGAGCCGGACAGAGCAAAGTTGGCAACACTTCTGAATATCTCCACTGAGCAAATGGGATATATCACAAATGCAGATGCCGGTTGCGGTTTGGTGAAATACGGAAGTTCACTTGTACCGTTCGTCAATAGATTCCCGACCAATACAAGGTTGTATAAACTGATGACCACAAAGCCGGGAGAGGACAGTATCAACCGAGGAAGAATGTAACTTCAATAATCAATTTAAGAGAATGGCACCGGAAATCGTCACAATTTGTGGCGTTTTTTTAGTGCCGGAAAAGGAGAAAAATATGTCAGAAATCAGATTTTCATCAAAGGAACACGAAAGGTTTTTTTATCAGATGTTAGCAAAATGCGGAAAGCACGACAGTTATTACAGTTCATTTTTCTATTGTGTGGGAATTTCTGAAGATACCAGAAATCATGTTGACCGCATGTTTGATTTTAAGGAGCGTTTGATTAAACCGGAAGCACTGCATGAAGGGTGGCAGACAGGCGGTTCGGCACGATTGACGAGACTGGCATTTAACTTGTGGAATGGATATGTGGAGAAAGGAGAAGAAAGTCTGTCTACCCCATACGAGATGTTTGATTGCGGTCATGCACCATATTTTTATGAAGCAATCCGCATAAAGTATCCAGAATACTGCCGGGAACTGCCACAGGTGAATAAAAAAGAAACTGATCATGAACGCTAGATAAAGATTCAAATGGAGGAAAGCGATGGATCGTAAGATAAAAACACGCCAAGTCCATAAGGATATTAAAGTATTAGATAAGACGGTTACGGTGACAGACCATGTCAAACATTCCTATGTCAGAACAAAAGAAACTGTCATGCAATCGACGGAGAAATCCAGTGATAGAGAGAATAATCCGGTAGGTTATGCAGAAGATGCGGCCAGCGAGTATGCTGACCGCATCTTTCACGAAACAGGGCATCAGGTACGTAGACAGGCAGGAAAGATTATTGAACGGAAGAAAGAGAAAGTTTCTGTTTCTTTGGCAGGCGAAGAAACAGTTTACCAGCCGAAAGAACAAATCCGACCAGTACCGCCTTCAGGCGGGGAAAAGGCACAGGAGCAGGGAAAAAAACTTGCTGTAAAAAAAATCAAGACTGTTGAGCGGGATAAAAGAACCATTAAGACCGGGAAAGCATCGGAGCAGGTTGTAAAGAATACCGGAAAGGGTACCATCAAGACATCTGGAAAATCAGTCAAGACTGCAGAACAGACGGCAAAGACCAGCATTAAGACATCGGAGCAGACTGCAAATGCTTCTGTCCGGGCAATGCATTATTCTATGAAAAAAGCAGAAAAAGCAGTGCAGACAGCAAGGCAGACTGCACAGAATACCAGGATTGCAGTGAAAAAGACAGCAAAAGCGGTAACACATGCAATAAAAGCGTTGATTGAAGCTACAAAAGCATTACTGAGTGCATTGACTGCAGGCGGTTGGATTGCGGTTATGATTTTGATTATCGTCATTTTATTTGGTGGTTTTCTATGCATGACAGGTGGGGATAATTCCAGTACGGTTTCTTCCGTCAGTGCAGAAGTAGAAGCATACGAACCACTAATCCGACAGTATGCAAATCAATATGGCATTGGAGAGTATGTGGAACTAATCAAAGCCATTATGATGCAGGAATCAGGCGGGAGAGGACTTGACCCGATGCAGTGTTCAGAAGGGAGCTTTAATACAAAATATCCCAAACAGCCGAATGGAATCACTGATCCAGAGTATTCGATTTCTTGCGGAGTGCAGGAGATAAAAAGCTGTCTGGAACGTGCAGGAGTAAAAAATCCTCTGGATATGGAAAATATTAAACTGGCATTGCAAAGCTACAACTACGGAAATGGATATTTGGAATGGGCGAAAGCCAGAGGTGGATATACCCTTGCAAATGCAGCAGAATTTTCTGATATGATGGCACAGAGAATGGGGTGGAGCAGTTATGGGGACAAGCAGTATGTACCGCATGTGCTTCAGTATTATGCATTTGGAAGAATCCCGACAGGCATCGGTAATCAGGCAATCGTTCAGGTAGCAGCATCTCAGGAAGGAAAAGGCGGAACAACCTACTGGAGTTGGTATGGATTTGGAAGCCGAGTAGAGTGGTGTGCCTGCTTTGTGTCATGGTGTGCAGACCAGAGTGGTTATATCCAGAGTGGAGCTATTCCAAAATTCTCTCTTTGTTCGGACGGTGTGAAATGGTTTGAAAGTAAAGGCAGGTTCCGGGACGCCAGTTATACCCCGGCGGTAGGAGATATTATTTTCTTTGATTGGGGAAATAATGGAACGATTGATCACGTTGGAATTGTAGAGAGTGTCAGTGGTGGAACCGTAAATACCATCGAAGGTAACAGTGGAGATAAAGTGGCAAGACGGAGTTACAGTATTGGAAGCAGTAATATCTATGGATATGGTGTTCCGGCATATTAGAGAAAATGTTGTTTGGGATGATAGTGGAGATATTTATAAAAATAAATCTCCTTTTTTAAAACGAAAAGAACCAGTGAGAGAAGCGTTAAATTTCACTCACTGGCTCAATTCATTTCAAATTTCTCGGACAACTCTGTCAGTTCTTTCACCGTTTCCTGGGTGTGATGCAACAGGGTGTCACGCATTTCTGGCGGACAGCTGGAATAAAGCATTTTCATCTGATTGACACCCTCATCCTCCAGAGAAACATCTGGATTTATAAGTGTATCTAAAGAGATGTGCAGGACCTTTGCCAATGCTCTTAAAATTAAATAAGAAGGATTCATTTTCCCCTTTTCGATATTGGCGATTTGCTTTACAGAAACATGGCTCAGATCAGAAAGTTCCTGTTGTGTCAGTTCTTTCTTCTTCCGGGCTTCCCGCATTTTCTGCCCTAAAGCAGTTAAATTATCAATCGGCATAATCGTTCACCTCAAGAATATTGTATCGTTCCGGTTTATACAAAGGAATGACCTTATTATGCTTGTTGAGAAGTACGATTATACCGATTTGACAAATGAAAAGAAAAAATGTGTTTTAGAGGATGTAGGACTTATGTTGCCGTAGGCTGTGAACTATTTTTTTAGGTATACAATAAAAAGAGATGCAAACTTAGCACCTCTTTTTTGCGGTAATATAATTAAAAAATTTATCATAAAATGGCAAGTGATTCTAATCTTTACGCATATTATAATTATTTTTTCGGTAAAATTCAGGCGATTGATTAAAATAGTTTTTAAAAGCGCTAGAAAATTTACTTGCGTTTTGATATCCTAAATGTTTGGCTATAGATGAAATTGATAATTCATTCTTTTTAAGTAACAGTGAAGCATATTTCATTTTGGATTGTCGAACGTATGTCCCAATAGGAACACCATACATTTTTTTGAATGATTCTCGAAGTTTGGTTTGTCCCATTGCTGCTATTTTGCAAAGCTGCGAGAGTTCTGGTGGGTTCAAAATATTCTGCTCAATAGCCTGACGTACAGATTCCAGCGCCTTTTTCTCTTGTTTGGAAAGAGACGGTTGTTTAGATGCTATCTCCTGTCGCTGTTTATGAAAGTTGGTTGCCACAATAGAAAGCAGTTCACCTACTTTGCTTTCGTAGTAAAGACGGGAGGTTTCGCCAGCAATCAGTTTATCCCGTATCTGCAAAAACAGGGTTCCAACTTCCGGGGTATTATAATCAAAAGCTTTCCAATCATAAACCTCTGCATAGTCAAAATCGTCCGGGGTAAAACGGTCTTGCAGATTTTTCTCTATGTAATCTTCAAACAGCAAAACTGACGCATAGCTGATTGGTATATTGGGGTGATATAATACTCGCCCCTGTGACGGCTTATTTAGATAAAGGTGGATTCCCTCTGTGATAGGTTGGGCTTTCCGCCCATTCTGGATCAGGGTAACACCGCCGGATTCCAAATAATAAATTTTCACCAGCTTTTGATTGATTTCATATTTGCGTTCCATTGAGGCGTATGGTATCCAGCTTCCGGTTGACAGGAATAATCCATCTGTCGGTTGAACCTGATAGATATTTCCATAGCCTTGTCTGTTTTGCGGCTGCAAGGTGCAGATTCCATTATGATTATCCTGTCGAAAATGATAATCATGCAGATAAAAAGAAGCATCCCCTAATTCGTGCGCGGCCTGTGTAGAATCGGTCTGCATCCTACTCACCCCCATTTCTTATGTAGTCGGAATAATCCGCAGTATCTTTTTTTATGCTCCAAAATGTCGCAAAGGCTGTCAGCAAAACCACAAAAAGCACTGATATATCCGGTTGTTTTTCCGCTTTTAACTCCTGTTTTGACCTTTTTTGCCGGATTTGACACCCATAAAATCACTGAGTAGAATGGCATTACTGGCTGGTTAGCTGATTCTAATCACAGCAATTCTATCACGATTTTGTGCGTAGGTCAATGAGGCTTCTGCCAGCAAATAATAAATAGGAGGACGTTGAAAATGTCTAATTCACAACAAATGAAAAAAGGGCTGTCTGTGCGCGATTTGATTACCACCGGCATCCTTGCTGCTTTGTACATGGTATGCGCCATGATTGGCGAGGCTATCTTTGGGTTCTTCCCTGTACTGACTTTCCTTTGCCCGCTGTCTATTGCGCTGCTGTGCGGCCCGGTTTATATGCTGATACTGGCGAAGGTGCCGAAGCATGGCCCAATCATTGTCACCGGTATTTTGGTGGGAGGCGTACTGTTCGTACTCGGTATGTACTGGTCTATGTGCTTGGCGTATTGTATTCTTGGTGTTGTGGCCGATCTACTGGCCGGTTCTGGGAACTTTAGAAACAAAGGGCGTAACCTGCTGTCATATATGATCTTTGTTCTCAGCCCGGTTTTCTCCTACGGTATGCTTTGGTTTGACCGCGACGCCTATGTGCAATATTTGGTGGAAAAGGGAACAGAGCAGACCTATATGGACACTATGGTTTCAACCGCACAAAACTGGATGCTCCCGGCAATGATTATCGGCGTGTTGATCTGTGCTGCTATCAGCGGTCTTGTAGGCCAGAAACTATTGAAAAAGCATTTTGAAAAGGCCGGAGTAGTGTAATGGAGATGCAACTGCAAACAAAAGATACACTTGCCACATTACATTTAGACCCTCGCACAAAACTATATCTGTTGATCGTCGGAAATGTTGCGTTGTTCCTTGCGCCCTCTTTACTCTATGAGATTGCGCTGGTTGTATGCGTTGTGATTCTCGGCGTTCTTACAGGAGCAAAGCGGTTTACGGTAAGAATGGCTGCTGTCTATGCGGGAATGGTTGTTCTGCATATCATTGGAACAAATTATTTGACAGGGACTTTGCAGATTGCGATTGTAACATTTACCGTATTTATCCGTAAAATCTTTCCCTGTGCCATGCTCGGAGGTATTTTAGTCAGCACGACAAGGGTAAATGAATTTATGGCGGCCATGAACCGTATTCATATGCCAAAAGCAATGGTTATTCCTCTGACGGTCATGCTTCGATATTTCCCTATGGTACATGAGGACTGGGGCTATATCAGCGATGCCATGAGGATGCGCGATGTAGCTCCAACCGTCAAAAGTTTGCTGACCCATCCGGCCCGAACAGTGGAATGTATCTATGTTCCGATGATGATGTCAGCACTGAAAGTGGCGGATGAATTGTCGGCGGCTGCTGTTACAAGGGGGCTGGAAAATCCGAAACCCCGAACCTGCTTGCAGGAAATCCACTTTAGTGTTGCGGATGCCGTATGCTTTATTCTGTTCACTTTGTTTATGTCAGTGTCAATCTGGCTGAAATTGAAAGGGGGTGCAGGCTAATGATCCGTTTTGACAAGGTTTCTTTTACCTATCAGGAATCATTACAAAATGGCGGACTGCGCGATGTTGATTTGACAATCAACAAAGGTGAGTGTGTGCTGTTGTGTGGGCGAAGCGGCTGTGGGAAAACCACATTGACCCGTCTTGTGAATGGCCTGATTCCATACTTTTATCCGGGAGAAGTCACCGGCACAACCTATGTTGACGGTAAAAATATACAGGATTATCCCATATATGAAGTGTCCGAGTATGTGGGGTCTGTATTCCAAAATCCACGCTCTCAATTTTTTAATGTAGATACAGACAGTGAAATTTCTTTTGGAATGGAAAATCTGACTTATCCAAGGGAAAAAATGAAAGAACGCATTTCAAAGACAGTTGCAGAATTGGATATAGCCCATCTGACCGGAAGAAGCATATTTGAATTGTCTGGCGGTGAAAAACAAAAGGTGGCGTTTGCGTCCATCTATGCTATGTCTCCGAGTATTTACTTGTTAGATGAACCATCTTCCAATCTGGATATGGATGCTATTGAGGATTTGCGGCGTACACTTGAACTCCTAAAGAAACAAGGCAAGACCATTCTAATTGCAGAACATAGGATTTATTATCTGAGGGAATTAGTTGACCGCATTGTGTATATGGAAAACGGGGCTATATCTGCTGTGTTTTCTCCGAGCCAGTTTCTTTCTATTCCTGAAGAACAGCGGCACAGTATGGGACTTCGAGCTTTAGATTTGTCAAAGGTACAGCCAAGGACCTTTGCTGAAAATTCTCAAAAGCCGATTTTGGATGTCAGGAACTTATCCTTGTTCTATAAGAAAAAGCTGGTTCTGGACGATTTGAATTTGAGTGCGGCACCGGGAGAAATCATAGGAATTATCGGCCATAACGGAGCTGGAAAATCTACATTTTCCAGAACACTATGCGGCCTGCACACAAACTGTACGGGAAAGATTCTTTGGGATGGTAAAGAACTGAACGCAAAGAGCCGATTAAAACACTCCTATATGGTGATGCAGGACGTAAGCTATCAGTTATTTGCCGATACATTGGAAAAGGAATGTGTATTTGGAATTAAGCATCCTGATTTGGACGCAGCAAAACAGGCAATGGAACGGCTTGGTATTTATGAGTACCGTACTCATCATCCCAATACACTTTCCGGGGGCCAGAAGCAGCGTGCGGCCGTGGCAGTAAGTATGGTATGCCGTAAGGATGTTTTAATTTTTGATGAACCGACTAGCGGACTTGATTATGACAGCATGATTCAGGTCGCAGGGTTATTTCAAACGCTTTCTAAAATGGGAAAGGTAATTTTTGTTGTAACCCATGATTACGAATTTTTAGCGGCAGCCTGTACAAGAGTGATTCATTTAGATAACGGAAAACAGCAGGAAGATTACCCGCTTTTCCACGATAATCTGCATCGACTACGCGATTTTTTCTTGCGGTCAGAAAGGAGACAGAACCTTGAGGAGAATGGAAAATGACCTCCTGTTCTTCCATGAGCTGATCGGTAACTGTTCCGTTGAAAAGGATTCAAAGATATATACAATTTCTCCAAAATTTGGGAAAGGCACCATGCAGAGCTTTGAAGTGATGCCTGGTGCTGAAATTGTTTATAGCAATGTTCATATCACAACTCCAATTCAAAAGAACATCCAATGTAAAGATCGTTTTATTGAAGTCACCTATTGCTTTCATGGGCGAGTGAATATGCTGTTCAGCAACCAGCCGGAGATGGTTATGAGCGACCATTATATTTCTGTTTTCAATGGTGCAAGCCACCTGAAAAGCTGTGATTTTGGGGAAGAACCTTTTGTTGGTGTTTCAGTGGTGGCTTATCTGCCACAGATCATAAACAGCCTGAATATCATGCTGGGGACAATCGCGTTTGACGAGGACATGGATTTTCAAGGGCTTTTTACAGCGGGCGGTTGCTTTATAGCGCCGGCGAAAAAAAGCGTGGAGCATATTTTTACCGAACTGCTCTTGCTGCCGGAACAGTACCGCAATTACCTTATGCGTATTAAAGTCATGGAACTATTGCTATACCTAGTTGGCAAAATGGAATATCGGACAGATTTTGGAATTTCACTATTCTGTAAGGAGGAGATGAATCGTAATGAGTGATGTAAAAGCTCTGTTTGGACTAATTGATAAGAAAAATAAGCGTCGCCTGATCGGCGCGGTAATCTGTTGCGTCCTGTCTGTTTTGTGCGGCATCTTGCCCTATTTGGGTGTTTGGGGCATTGTGACCTGTTTTCTGAATGAACGGACAGAGAACCTTTTTCAATATGTGTGCCTGATTGCCGCAGCAATCATTTTGAAACATCTGCTGTTTGGAACCGGCACAAAAATCTCTCACAAGGTAGCCTACCAGACCTTGGGGGAAACCCGTAAAAAGCTGTTCCGTAAAATTGCCCGTTTACCAATGGGCTATGTGAAAACAACGGCATCCGGGCAGGTCAAAACGATCATTATGGACAATATGGAGCAGTTGGAAACATTTTACGCCCATAACATTCCAGAGATTATTTCTGGTCTTGCTGTACCGCTATGTATGGAAATCCTGCTGGTGATATTGGACATCAGGATAGCCGGTATCATGCTGATTCCGGTCGTTCTGTTTATTCTTGTCGGTATTCTTATGATTATCGTTCAGATGAAAAAAATGGACGAATTTAATCAGGCGTTTTCTGACGTCAGCGTTAAGACAGTGGAATATGTCAACGGCATGAAAGAACTGAAGATATTTGTCGCCGATGAATCCACTTATAGCCGCCTGTCAGAAAGCATCCGTACTTACAGCACCGTTGTAACAGAGTGGTTCCAAAGCTGCCTGAAATATGTTGCTTTCAATCATGCCGACTTAAACAGCAACCTTGTGTTCCTGTTTCCGCTTGCCGGTTTGATGTACCTCTCCGGCAGCGTGACAGCGGCCAGCTACATTATGTATCTGTTTATGGGGCTTGCCATGCTGATTCCGTTGGAAACTGTTTCTAATAACTTTGATTATATCGGCATGAACGCCTCTGTTGCAAAAAAGATAGACGAAATTCTGAAGCTGGATGAAATGACAGATACGACCTCAAAGGCAGAACTTTCCGACCACACGATTGCGTTTGAACACGTTACATTTTCCTATGGGGAAGAACAGCCGGTATTAAAAGATGTCTCAGTTACTGTTCCTGACGGAAAAGTAACGGCGCTCGCCGGTGTTTCCGGCAGCGGCAAAAGTACAGCGGCCAGCCTGATCTGTCGGTTTTGGGATATAACCGAGGGACAGATTTGTATGGGAGGCGTACCGCTGAACCAGATCCCGCTATCCGATCTGATGTCCCAAATCTCCTTTGTGACCCAGAATACGTTCCTGTTCAAAAAGAGCATCCGGGAAAACATTATGATGGGAAACCCAGAGGCTACGGAGGAAGAAATGATGCAGGCAGCCAAGGATGCCATATGTCACGACTTTATTATGCGACTTCCAAAGGGCTATGACACAGTGATAGACAAGGAAACCAAGTTGAGCGGTGGCGAAAAACAGAGAATCACATTGGCAAGGGCGATTCTGAAAAATGCGCCGGTTGTAATTCTTGACGAGGCAACGGCTTACATTGACGCCGACAATGAAGATTTACTGCAAAAGGCGCTGGCTAAATTATCTGAGGAAAAAACCGTACTCGTAATAGCGCACCGTCTTTCCAGTATCAAGGAAGCTGATTCGATTGTGGTTCTGGAACAGGGCGAAGTGATTGACTGCGGCACACATGATGAATTGATAAACCGTTGCTTCCCATATCGGGATATGTGGGCGGCCTTTGAGCAATCCGATCAATGGAAAATGGGAGGTGTAAACGCATGATTGCTATGATACGGAAATTCTTAGACCTTGCAGGCGAGCGCAAAAAGCAGCTTTATCTTGCGTGGCTGTTTCAGGCGTTGACCTCAATTTGTGAGGGCGCGATATATTTCATGCTGTTCCTTGCGATAAAAGATATTTTGGACGGCTCGTTTACAAGGGAAAAACTGATACAGTATGGCCTTATGTTTCTGGTTTATACTGTCCTGCATTTTGTTTTTTATTACTTTACGATTGCAAAACAGCGTCCGGTATCTTATGCCATGATGCGGGATGAACGTCTTTCGATTGCGGCGAAAATCAAACAGTTTCCGCTCTACTACTTTACAAAAGACAAGATCAGCCAGCTTACATCTTTGTTTACAACTGATTTGAGTTTCGTGGAAATGAATATCATGGAGATTATTGCCGGTTTCGTTTCCAGCATGATAATGACGGTTGTATTTGCTCTGATGCTGCTTAGTGTGGACTGGCGTATGGCGCTTCTTCTGTTTGTGGGAATCATCCCCGGCTATATCCTCTACCAGCAGTTTCAAAAGGGCATGGTTCAACTGGGAGAGCATAAGAAAAATGCACAGGTGGCAATGATTGATTCCACGCTGGAATATGTACAGGGCATGGAAACGATCAAGGCATACCGGCTGGAGCAATCTGGTAAACTCATGGAGAATCAGGTGGACGGATATTGCACGGCTTCTGACCGATATGAATCGACGCTGACGAATTGGAGTATGGGTTATAAGATTTGCCTGAATCTGGGACTGTTTTTGAGCTTGGGTGTTGGCATTACAATGATTCGTTCTGGTTCATTAGCCCCGGCAACCTATTTGTTTTTTGCAATCATGGGTATTATTTTTTACCGTCCGCTGGAAGCTCTGATGGGTTCCTTTGCCATGATGAATCTTGCAAACGCATCGTTGGATAATATAGCAGAAATCAACAACCTGCCGACTGAAAATGAAAAACAGGGAATTACACAGTTTACCGATACACAAGCCGATGTACGGTTTGAAAATGTATCGTTTAGCTATGATGGAAAGCGTGAAGCAGTTAGCCATGTAAGTTTTTCAGCTAAACCCGGAACGATCACCGCATTGGTTGGCCCGTCTGGAAGCGGCAAGTCTACCCTCCTTAATTTGATTCCGGGATTCGTGACGCCGAAAAACGGACGGATTCTGTTGAATGGGAAAGATGCGGCAACATTAAAGCATAGTGACCTGGTGCGTCATGTGAGTGTCGTTTTTCAGGAAGTATATCTTTTTCAGGATACCATGATGAATAATATTCGGATGGGAAACCAGAGCGCAACGGACGAGCAGGTGATAGAGGCGGCAAAAAAGGCTCACTGTCACGAATTTATAGAAAAACTCCCGCAGGGTTATCAAACGGTTATCAGCGAGGGCGGTGCAAGCCTTTCCGGTGGTGAGCGTCAGCGTGTTGCTATTGCGAGGGCAATTTTGAAAGATTCCCCGATCATTCTTTTGGATGAGGCGCTTTCCAGTCTGGATGCCGAAAATGCCGTAGCAATACAGAAGGGCATAGAAGAAATGATTAAGGAAAAAACGGTGTTCCTTGTATCACACACTTTGTCTTATATCCAAAATGCAGATCAGATACTTGTTTTATCTGACGGTGTTTTGCAGGGCTGTGGAAAACATGATGAATTATTGCAGACTGTACCTCTTTATAAGACCATGTGGGAAAAAGAAAACTCTGTAAAGAACTGGAAATTAGCATAATGAGCAGCAAGAACAAACTTCATGCGTCCGGGGAGGACTATCTGGAAAACATGAACGACTAAAGGTATTGGGCAATTTTAAATTAAAGAAAAACGCCATGAATTTTCTGTTTATAACGTTCATCACACCATATTCAATTTCTTCCCACGCTGTCTGTTCTTGTGTCTAACAGCGTTTCAAACTGCATACGCTCCGTAGCTTTGCCATGAAGGATTTGCTCCATAGAGATATGATAGCGGGACATCAGCTCTAAGAATATCTGTACGCTGAGATGCTGTCCCTTATTTTCGATATTGGCAATTTGCTTTACAGAAACATGGCTCAGATCAGAAAGTTCCTGTTGCGTCAGCTCTTTATTCTTTCGGGCTTCCCGCATTTTCTGTCCTAAAGCAGTTAAAACATCAATCGGCATAATCGTTCATTTCAAGAATGTCGTATCGTTCTGGTTTATATGATGGAATAACCTTATTGTATTTACTAGAAGACATGATTATGTCGATTCTGTGATAAAAAAAGATGTGTGTACAAATACCGTTATTAAAGAACCAGACGCAGAGGCTATGAATTTGTGAGATAGTTCACAGATTATCGGTAAAATATATTGGGAAAGAAATTTTCAATCAGGCAGGGCATTTAGAGTAGGATGGAGGGTATTTAGTTTGTTTAAAATTGAAATGAAATAAGATGTTCGTTATAATTGGAGCGAATGGAGATGGTTTAAGTGAAATTGCGATTACATCAGAAGCAAGAACTTGAAGAAACAGAGATAGATATTGTTTATTCAAGGATGACAAAGCGATTATCAAAAATGGTTAGTTATATTCGTCAATATGCGTATATGGTAGAAGCTTTTTGTGACGGAAAATCTTTTTTAATACCATTAGATGAGATATTATATTTTGATACAACAGATAGAAAAACATTTCTATATACAAATAAACAAGTTTACGAATGCAGAAAGACCCTAATCACGGTGGAAAATGAGCTGTCTAATACTACAATTATACGGATAAATAAAGGGACTTTGCTAAATATCACAGCATTGGTAAATGTAAGCCCATATCCAAACCATAGATTGCTTGCTGAACTTAGCAATGGAGAACACTTAATTATTTCAAGAAAATATATCTCTGTCTTACAGAATACGATAAGGAGTGAAAATTATGTCAAAAGTGTTTAAAACCTATATCCCTGCATTATCAATGGCGTTTACTTTTATGATTTTATGTGCAACTATTTATAATATAATTTGTGGGAATACAAAAGATGATTTTTTATATTTTGTTTTAGAGGTAGGTGGATTTCTTTTAATTGCTATGGTGATTGATTATTTAGTGGGAAAAATTAACTTTAATAAGTATATTTCTCATTTATGCTTTGAAACGGTTTTTCTGTATCCCTTTGCTATTGGAGTCGCAATTATGGGTAAGTGGTTTGGCGCGACAGTATTAAATGTTGTTGTGTATTCCCTCATCTATATAGGGGTTATGATTCTTATTCATTGTTATTTTTATTATATATCAAGACAACAGGCAGAAGAAATAAATAATCTATTGAAAGGAATGCGTAATAATGGGGGATTTTAATAAATTTCAGAATAGTTTTCTCTACTATAGTTTTTATGCTTTATTGATTTGCATCATTGCGTCAGAAGTCTTTATTTTTCTATTCACATATCAAAAAGGTAAAGGTAAAGCAAAAAAACATTATTACGATAAAGATAAAGGCACAAAGTGGCTATTATATATAAATTTTATAATTTGTCTTTATATATCTGTTTGGTTTGTCAGCCAGAGTTGCCCTTTAATTATACGCGATAAGTTGTTTCCATATTTTTTTTCATATGTTGGTATCTTATTTATGCTATTTGGCATTATTGTTCGTTTAGTGGCGGTATTAACCCTAAAAAAAGCATTTACATTGAATGTTCAGACAACTAATGAGCAGCATTTGGTAACAACCGGAATATATCATAAAGTCAGAAACCCTGCTTATACGGGAAGTATTATGAGTTTGGTTGGAATCGCATTATCGTTAAGAAACTTGTTTGCAACAGTATTAGTTTTATTATTTAGTATTATTTGTTACTCTATTAGAATTTATGTTGAAGAAGCTGCTTTAAGGGAACGTTTTCAAGATGAGTTTAAAGAATACACAATAAATACATTTAGGTTATTCCCTTATATTTGGTAATGGGATAAGGAGTTAATATATGAAATTTTTAGAATGGGTACGATGCCCCGTTTGTGGTAGTAAAACTCGTGACAGAATAAGAGAAGATACAATTTTGAGAAATTACCCTCTCTACTGTCCGAAGTGCAAGCAGCAAACATTGATTGAAGTACAAAATTTACAGGTAACAGTCATCAAAGAGCCAGACGCACAGACGCAGAGCCGATGAATTTGTGAGAAATAAACTCACAGCTCATCGGCTCTATTTTTATATATTAGCATTGGACTTGCCACATCAGTGTTGTGCAGATGCTTGGGGTTGGCGGATAAACGCATGGAACTGGGCAGCTATCTGTGTAAACTTCCAATGAGTTCTTTTGCTTCTGACAGTATTGGAAAGATCAGTTCTCAGTACCGGTATAGTATTTATTAAAGAAATTGATATGAGTATGTAGGGAAATATAATGAGCCATTTGCTGTCCGCGCTGATTTTGTTGGCTTTCATGTTTTATCTGAACTGAAAAATTGGTTTGATTGCCGCAGTAGTTACTATTTTGGCATGGCTGGTATTTAAGGGAATGAACAAAGTTTTTCTATGAGAAGCATCGAGGTATCAGGAATAGAGCGAACGGCTGAAAGAATAATTATAGAGTATGAACCTGCCCCGACTAAGGGGAAAGAAAAAAACCGTTGGTTGGGGCAGGTGATTTTGCGCGCCTATTTTGAGTTATTACCCTAACGGCGGTTTTGAGAAATCAGAGCCGCC
>OATU01001412.1_pt1 | contig 14542 bp, 11 predicted proteins | sample 1516711 | NCBI WGS metagenome assembly OATU01 (sample SAMEA2579971, study PRJEB22360) | human gut metagenome | biome: human gut; feature: human-associated habitat; material: faeces | place: Denmark | collected 2008/2010 | reverse complement strand
GGCGGCTACAACAGCCGCTTCCGGGCCAGGAGAGGCACCGGTAGTAGTGCCGGTGAAACCAGAATAGGCTTTTAGTGAAAAACAATAAAAAATCATGAAAAAATAAGAAACAGTCCCCATACCGTTCTCGGATAAAAGCGGTTGGGAGACTGTTTCTTTGCTACCTGCACAAATTATACTGTATACATTGTATTTTTTGCAGTAATGGCAATTAAGCATTTGCAATTTGTTAAACAATTGATTATAATAGTATACAGGTCAGTTTGCGTGGGGCTAAGACCTACAGGCGGACTTAAATGTATACTATCATATACATATTTCACTAATTGCAGGAGGAAATCAAAATGGCAAGAAAAATGAAAACCATGGATGGTAACCATGCAGCAGCTCATGCTTCCTATGCATTTACTGATGTAGCGGCTATTTATCCGATTACCCCATCTTCACCTATGGCTGAAGCCACAGATGAGTGGGCAACAGACGGAAGAACCAACATCTTCGGTCATGAGGTTCAGATTACAGAGATGCAGTCTGAGGCTGGTGCAGCAGGCGCTGTACACGGTTCTCTGGCAGCAGGTGCGCTGACCACCACCTATACTGCTTCTCAGGGTCTGTTACTGATGATCCCCAACCTTTACAAGATCGCAGGCGAGCAGCTGCCAGGCGTATTTAACGTATCCGCCCGTGCACTGGCAAGCCATGCGTTATCTATTTTCGGTGACCATTCCGACGTTTATGCCTGTCGTCAGACCGGATGTGCTATGCTGTGTGAATCCAGCGTACAGGAGGTTATGGACTTAACTCCCGTTGCTCATCTGGCAGCAATCAAGGGCAAAGTTCCTTTCATCAACTTCTTCGACGGTTTCCGTACATCTCATGAGATCCAGAAGATCGAGACCTGGGATTACGAGGATCTGAAGGATATGGCTGATCTGGATGCCATTGCAGCATTCCGCAAGAACGCTCTGAATCCAAACCATCCATGCCACAGAGGTTCCGCTCAGAACCCAGATATCTTCTTCCAGGCAAGAGAGGCCTGCAATCCTTACTATAATGCTCTTCCTGCTATCGTTCAGGAGTACATGGACAAGGTAAACGCCAAGATCGGCACGAACTACAAGCTGTTCAATTACTACGGCGCTGCTGATGCAGAGCATATCATCGTTTCCATGGGTTCTGTAAATGATACCATTGAGGAGACCATTGATTACCTGGCTGCACAGGGAAAGAAGGTTGGCGTTGTCAAGGTTCGTCTGTACAGACCATTCTGCGCACAGGCGCTGATCGACGCAATTCCCGAGTCTGTTAAGACCATCACTGTATTAGACAGAACCAAAGAGCCAGGCGCCATGGGCGAGCCTCTGTATCTGGACGTTGTTGCAGCTCTTAAGGGCAGCAGATTCGATCAGGTTAAGATCCAGACCGGCCGTTACGGCTTAGGTTCCAAAGATACCACACCTGCTCAGATCGTAGCCGTATTTGAGAATGAGACAAAGAGCCCATTCACAATCGGTATCGTGGACGACGTTACCAATCTGTCCCTGGAGATCGGTGCTCCGTTAGTTACCACTCCAGAGGGAACAACCAACTGTAAGTTCTGGGGCCTTGGCGCTGACGGTACCGTAGGCGCTAACAAGAACTCCATCAAGATCATCGGCGACAACACAGATATGTACGCTCAGGCATACTTTGATTACGACTCCAAGAAGTCCGGCGGTGTTACTATGTCTCACCTGCGTTTCGGACACAGCCGTATCAAATCTACTTACCTGATCCGTCAGGCAAACTTCGTTGCCTGTCATAATCCTTCCTATGTACGCAAGTACAACATGGTTCAGGAGCTGGTTGACGGCGGTACCTTCCTGTTAAACTGCCCATGGGATATGGAAGGCCTTGAGAAGCATCTGCCTGGACAGGTTAAGAAGTTCATCGCAGACCACAAGATCAACTTCTACACCATTGACGGCGTTAAGATCGGTATCGAGACCGGCATGGGCCCGACCCGTATCAATACCATCCTTCAGTCTGCATTCTTCGAGCTGACAGGCATCATTCCTGCTGAGAAGGCAAATGAACTGATGAAGGCAGCTGCAAAGGCAACCTACGGCCGCAAGGGCGAGGATGTTGTTATGAAGAACTGGGCAGCAATCGATGCCGGCGCTAAGGGCGTTCACAAGGTAGAGGTTCCTGCAAGCTGGTCTGACTGCGAGGATGAAGGCCTTGACTACAAGGTAGTTACTGAGGGACGCAAAGATGTTGTTGACTTCGTAAACAATATCCAGTCCAAGGTAAATGCTCAGGAAGGAAACAACCTGCCTGTATCCGCATTCAAGGATTACGTTGACGGTTCTACGCCATCCGGTTCCTCCGCATACGAGAAGCGCGGTATTGCTGTAAATGTTCCTGTATGGAATGTTGACAACTGTATCCAGTGTAACTTCTGCTCCTATGTATGTCCTCACGCTGTTATCCGTCCAGTAGCCATGACAGCTGATGAAGCTGCGAAGGCTCCTGCCGATATGAAGATGAAGGATATGACCGGTATGCCAGGCTACAAGTTTGCCATGACCATCTCCGCACTTGACTGTACCGGATGCGGTTCCTGTGCAAATGTCTGCCCAGGTATGAAGGGCAACAAGGCTCTGGATATGAAGCCTCTGGAAGAGAGCCTCAGCGAGCAGGCAATCTTTGACTTTGGCCAGACGGTATCCATCAAGGATGAGGTTGTTGCAAAGTTCAAGGAGAACACTGTAAAGGGCAGCCAGTTTAAGCAGCCTCTGCTTGAGTTCTCCGGCGCGTGTGCAGGCTGCGGCGAGACTCCTTACGCAAAGCTGATTACTCAGCTGTTCGGTGACAGAATGTACATCGCAAACGCAACCGGATGTTCCTCTATCTGGGGCAACTCTTCACCTTCCACACCATACACCATGAACGCTAAGGGCCAGGGTCCTGCATGGGACAACTCTCTGTTCGAGGATAACGCTGAGTTCGGTTACGGTATGCTGCTGGCTCAGAATGCAATCAGAGACGGTTTAAAGGCCAAGGTTGAGAGCGTAATGGCAAATGACCAGGCAACAGAAGAGATCAAGGCTGCCTGCAAGGAGTGGTTAGATACCTATGGAATCGGCGCATTAAACGGAACTGCAACTGACAGGCTGGTTGCTGTATTATCCGGCGTTGACTGCCCAACCTGCAAGGACATCGTAGCTAACAAGGATTTCCTGGCTAAGAAGTCTCAGTGGATCTTCGGCGGTGACGGATGGGCTTACGATATCGGTTTCGGCGGTGTAGACCACGTTCTGGCTTCCGGTAAGGATATCAACATCATGGTATACGATACTGAGGTTTACTCCAATACCGGCGGTCAGGCCTCCAAGTCTACCAAGACCGGTGCAGTTGCTCAGTTCGCAGCTGGCGGTAAGGATACAAAGAAGAAGGATCTTGCAGGCATCGCCATGAGCTATGGCTATGTATACGTTGCACAGATCTGTATGGGCGGTGATATGCAGCAGACGGTTAAGGCTCTGGCTGAGGCTGAGGCATATCCGGGACCATCTCTGATCATCGCGTATGCTCCATGTATCAACCATGGTATCAAGAAGGGCATGAATAAGGCTCAGACAGAAGAGAAGCTGGCATTAGAGTGCGGTTACTGGAATAACTTCCGTTACAACCCGGCAGCAGAGAAGAAGTTCACTCTGGATTCCAAGGCTCCTAAGATGGAGAACTATCAGGAATTCTTAAAGGGCGAGGTTCGTTACCTGTCTCTGACCATGAAGAACCCTGCAAGAGCAGCAGAGCTGTTCGCACGCAACGAGCAGGAGGCTAAGGAACGTTATGAGTACCTTTCCAAGCTGGTTGCTCTGTATGGAAATGACTAATTTCTGCAGTGAAAATGTATATTGAATGATAGAAGGGCTCCTGGAATGTGAAAGCATTCCGGGAGCCTTTGCGTATTTGGGAAAATGTGGTAAACTATATAGAATAACAGAAAAAGCAAAAGAGTCGGGCAATGCCGGAAGGTTTCCCGATGCCGCGAAAGCCGAGAGGGGAAAGAGGAACTATGACAGAAAAAATTACCATGGCGGATATCGCCAGGATGGCGGGCGTAACAAAAAGCACTGTATCCCGGTACTTTAACGGAGGGAGCATAAAGGAGGAAACCAGAGAGAAGATACAGACTGTGATCCGAAAACACAATTATGAACCCAATACGTTCGCGAGGCTAAAGGCCAGAGAGAGCAATGTGATCGGAGTGGTAGTTCCTACTCTGAATTCCAAGGTTACCAGCCGGGTCGTCACCAGCATCGGACGGTATCTGAGAAACCAGGGTTATGAGGCACTGATCAAGGATTCTGATCACAGTCCGGAACTGGAGTTTCGGAATATCCAGAGGCTGATGGGGCGGAATGTAGATGGTATTCTTTGCAGCGCCATCTCTGTTACGGAAGAATTGCGCAGACTTATCCAGTCCAGCCCGGTACCGGTGGTAGTGCTGGCTCAGGAATTTGAAGACGGGATTGCGGTAATGGTAGATGATTATGGGGCCGGAAGATTCATGGGACGGTATGTGGGAGAACGCATCCGAGGCCGGGTAGCTTATCTGGGCGTAGATGAGAGGGACGCTGCTGTGGGAATATGGAGAAAACAAGGTGTCATGGACGGATTGAAAGAAAGAGGGATCCGTGACGTGATCACCTTTTTGGGGGATTACAGCTATCAGAGCGGCCAGGATATGATGAAACAGGTTTTAAGGCAGGGAAAGGTGGACGCTGTGATCTGCGCTACAGACCGGCTGGCTTTTGGAGCCTATCAGGTTCTGGGAAGTCATGGGATCTCGATCCCGGATCAGGTGTCTGTAGCAGCTTTTGGAGGCTATGATGAGAGCGAACTGCTTCATCCTCAGCTGACTACCCTGCGGTTTGATTCCTATGCGTTGGGATATCTGGGTGCAGAGACGCTTTTAAAAGAAATACGGAGAGAACCGGTGCCGAAAAAACAGATTGTGGGATATCAGCTGATTGAGGGGGGGAGTGTTCGGAAATTAGCTGAAGGATTGTGAGTTATGCACAAAAATCTCGGATGAATTTTTACAAGCAAAAATGGAACCGGTGCCAATGATATATTGACAAAAGTGGACACAAGGTGTAAGATTAAGATGTGGAACCGGTGCCAAAACAAAAAGGCTATGTGTGGACCAAAAGGCGCCGGATTGGAATATTTGCACAAAATGCAGTTCGTTCTGAATGGAATCCTGGTTTTTGTCCCCCACGGAGGGAAAGGGATGGATGAGAGAGGCCGGACAGAGTGCTGCAGTATAATAAGAGAAGGGGAAAATCATGGATTACGCAAAGACAGCAGAACAGGTAATCAAATATGTGGGCGGAAAAGACAATATCAAGTCAGTGGCCCATTGTGCTACGCGCCTTCGTTTCCAGTTAAGAAATAACGATCTGCGCGATGAAGAGGCCATAAACGGCTTAGAGGGCGTAAAGGGCGTATTCCTTACGCAGTCTCAGTTTCAGATTATTTTTGGCTCAGGCACCGTAAATCTTGTGTTTGCCGAGGTGCAGAAGCAGCTGGGGACACTGGAGGTGAAAGAGGATGAGCGGGAAGAAAAGGAAGGCAATCCGCTCCAGCGGTTTATCAAGATGCTCAGTGATATTTTCGTGCCCATCATTCCGGCCATTGTAGCAGGAGGTCTTTTGATGGGACTAAATAATCTGCTGACCTCGCCTCTTCTTCATGGACAGTCTGTGATACAGACATATCCACAGTGGCAGGGGCTTGCAGCGGCGATCAATACCTTCGCCAGCGCACCGTTTACCTTCCTGCCAGTGCTCATCGGCTTCAGTGCGGCAAAGAAGTTTGGCGGAAACGCCTTCCTCGGAGCTGCTATGGGGATGATCATGGTTCATCCGGATCTGTTAAATGCCTATCAGATCGGTGTCGCAGAGCCGCCGGTGTGGAACGTTCTGGGATTTAAAATAGCTGCCATCGGCTATCAGGGAACCGTTCTTCCTGTGCTGGCTGTGTCGTGGATCATCGCCAACATTGAGAAACGGCTCCGCAGGGTTACCCCGTCCTGGCTGGACAATCTGACTACGCCTCTGCTTTCGATCCTGATCACCTCCTTTCTGACTTTTGCCTTTGTGGGACCGGTTTTACGGGAGGAAGGAAATCTTCTGGCATCAGGCATTACCTGGCTGTACAATACCCTTGGACCTGTCGGCGGAGCTCTTTTCGGACTGACCTATGCGCCGATTACCATGACAGGGATGCATCACAGCTTTATTGCCATTGAAACACAGCTTCTGGCAGACAGTGTACACACAGGCGGAAGCTTTATCTTCACTACGGCCAGTATGAATAACGTGGCTCAAGGCGCGGCAGTTCTGGCAGTTTTACTGCTTACGAAGAATGAGAGAATGAAATCTATCTGTTCCGCTTCAGGAATCTCCGCTTTGCTTGGCATCACAGAGCCGGCTATGTTTGGCGTAACCTTAAAACTGAAATATCCATTTTATGCGGCTATCATCGGTTCCGGCGTGGGAAGTGCCTATCTGGCGTGGACAAAGACACTGGCGCAGGCCCTGGGCGCTGCAGGCCTTCCAGGCTTTATCTCCATGAAGCCGGAGGAATACGGACATTTTGCCATTGGACTGGTTCTTTCCATGGGCGTATCTTTTCTATTGACTGTAATATTCTGGAAAAAGTTTGGACTGGATAAAGCAGAACGGGCAGAAAAAAAGGATAAAGCTGATCAAATGCAGCCGGCAGAAAAACAGTCCGATGTCCCGGATGCTTCCGTGTTTGTTTCTCCTATGAAGGGCCGGGTGATGCCGGTAGAGCAGTCGGCCGATGAAATGTTTGCTGCAAAGATGCTGGGAGACGGGATTGCCGTTGATCCGGAGGACGGCACGGTATACGCACCCTGTGACGGCACCGTAAGCCTTCTGTTCCCCACCCGCCATGCCATCGGCATTAAAGCGGATACGGGGGTGGAGGTACTGATACATATCGGTATCAATACAGTTCAGATGGAAGGAGAGGGCTTTGAAGCGTTTACAGAGCAGGGCGCAAGGGTTTGCCGGGGCGACCGGCTCATTTGTGCAGATCTTGACCGGATTCATGCAGAAGGCTATAATCCTCAGACTATGATGATCTTTCCTGAGGGAAAGGATCTGGAAGTGACCGTATATGCCAACGAGCAGGGAGATGAGAAAACAATGGCTGCCAAGGTAAGGAGAACGCAGAGATGACATTTAAGAAATATGAAAAAGTATTTCGGGAAGATTATGAGAAATGGTATCGCGCAAATGAGGCCTATCGGAATAAAGTTAAGGCAGATCCCGACCGTCTTTCCTACCATCTGATGCCGGAAACCGGCTGGCTCAATGATCCCAATGGCCTGTGCCAGTTTAAGGGAGAGTATCATATTTACTATCAGTATACCCCGTTTGAACCTACAGGGGAATTAAAGCTGTGGGGGCATTACCGCACCAGGGATTTCGTTCACTTTGACAGCTGCGAGCCGGTGCTGTTTCCAGACAGCGATGAGGATGCCCATGGAGTTTACTCAGGATCTGCTTTTTCAGAAGGAGATACAATCCACTATTTCTACACAGGCAATGTAAAGCTGTTTGATCGGCCGGACTACGATTACATCATGGCCGGGCGGCTAAGCAATACCCTTCATGTGACCAGCAGGGACGGCTTTCATTTCTCCCCCAAGCAGCTTCTTATGAGCAATAAGGATTATCCTTCCGATATCAGCGCTCATGTCCGGGATCCTAAGGTTATTCGCCGGGAGGACGGCTGCTATATGGTTCTTGGCGCAAGAGATGAAGACAGCCGGGGTCTGGTGCTGGTATACCGTTCTCAGGATTTGGAACGCTGGGAATACCATGGACGTATCGTGACAAAAGAGGCGTTTGGCTATATGTGGGAGTGTCCGGATCTCTTTTTGCTGGACGGGAAACTGTGTCTGATCTGCTGCCCTCAGGGAGTAGAGAAGAGCGGACTGGATTTCTGGAATGTGCATCAGTGTACCGCTGTGGTTTTAGACTATGATTTCAGACCGGGAACCTGGGAGCTTCCAGACAGGACAGCGATTCATATGCTGGATCGGGGTTTTGATTTTTATGCCCCTCAGACCTTTGAGGATGAGAAGGGGCGGCGGATCCTGATCGGATGGATGGGGATTCCCGATGCCTCTTATACCAATCCCACGGTGAAAAAGGGCTGGCAGCACGCCCTGACTCTGCCGAGGCAGCTCCATCTGGAAGGAGACCGCCTGATCCAGGAACCCATGGAAGAGCTGAAAGCGCTTCGGAAAGGCTGCCGTAGCTACGAAAACGGAAAGAGCCTGAAAGAGGAGCACGCGCTCTGCTGTGAAATTCTTGCAGATTTTACAGATTGCACTTATATGAAATTGGAACTGCGAAAAGGGGTATGGCTCACCTGGGAAGACCATATTCTTTCCCTGAAGCTGGGAGTCTGCGGAAGCGGAAGAGACACCAGAAAGGTGGAAATAGAGCGTTTAAACAAGCTGCATATTTTTTCAGACACAACTTCTTTGGAAATATTTATAAACGAAGGAAGAGAAGTTTTTACCACCAGAGTGTATGGCCAGGAAAGCGGACTGTCTTTGGACTGCGATGGAAAGGTACAGGTGGTTGTATATGATCTGGCAGGCCTGGAATACAGGAAAGCAACTTCTTAGGCAGTTGCCTTTTGAAGTACTGCTGTAAACGGAAGGCGGGATGCCAAAAATGTGCCGGATAAAGGGCATACGGCATCCCGTACTTTCGGATTTTTGAAAAACGGGCCAAAAAGTAAAAAATGCTTGATTTATTTCTGGTAATATGGTATTATCATCAAGTCAGCAGTTGCTGATAATTTATTCCAATGGGGGTATAGCTCAGTTGGGAGAGCGCTTGCATGGCATGCAAGAGGTCATGGGTTCGAATCCCACTATCTCCATGTTAAAAGTCCTGTATCTACGGGACTTTTTTTGTGTGCTGTATAGCCTGCCAGAATAGGTGTCTGCTGTAAAAACTGTCTTTTTGTACTTATCAGAAAAGGTTGGCGAAAAAATGCACTTTCCCGTACTGCTTTTCCGGGAGAGCGCATTTTGTTTACAGAAGCGGCCCATCTGTATGGATGCAGTCCTTCCGCCGCATACAAAGCGCTGCCAATGCTACCATGCCAGTACTTCGTATCCATTTTCTGTGATCAGCACCTGAATCTCCCACTGGGCGGAGGGAAGGCCATCGTCGGTATAGACGGTCCAGTCATTGTCAGCATCCACAAATATATCAGGGCGTCCCATATTGACCATGGGCTCGATGGTAAAACACATACCGGGCACCATGAGCATCTCAGATCCCTTTTTCGATACATAGCTGACCCATGGCTCTTCGTGAAATTCCAGGCCGACGCCATGGCCGCCGATCTCCCTTACGATGGAATAGCCGTTTTCACGGGCAAAGTCGTGGATGGCCTGCCCCATATCTCCCAAAAATCCCCAGGGACGAACTTCTTTTAAGCCTACTTCCAGGCATTGTCTGGCTGTGTCCACCAGCTTTCTTTTCTCTTCAGAGACAGTTCCGATACAGAACATACGGGAGGAGTCGGAAAAATATCCCTTGTAAATAGTAGAAACATCTACATTGATGATATCCCCTTCTTTCAGCACATCATCAGCGGAGGGGATGCCATGGCACACCTGATCGTTTAAGGAGGTGCATACGCTTCGGGGGAAACCGTTATAGCCCAGGGGAGCAGGAATCCCTCCCAGATGGGTAGTCTGCTCATAGACCCACTGGTCGATCTGCTCCGTGGTAACGCCGGGGCCAATATGTTCAGCCACATAATCAAGGACTGCCACATTGATGTTAGCGCTCTGTCGGATTCCTTCAATCTGTTCTTTTGTTTTGAGCATGGACCGGACCGGCGTTTTCACGCCGTTTCGGCGGTACTGCGCCAGCTTTTCTTCCAATGAAAGATGACAGTCTTTGTATTTTTTACCGCTGCCGCACCAGCAGGGATCATTTCTTCCGATTTTTGGCATAACGAAGGCCTCCTCTTGTTTGTTGCGCGCCCAAAGACGTTTGGGGCTGTATGTAAGTATAGCACGGTAGCAGGGGAAAGGCCAGTCTGCTTTTTATCGTTAAGCCGGACCGGCATCCTCTTTCTGGGGCACATATGTGGCAATACCCTCAATGCCGCAGTGAAGGATCCGGCACAGGTCGTCAATGGTAATGGTGCTTAAGGGTTTGTCCCTGCGCAGGCGGTCAATGGTAGCACTGGAAATATTGTATTTGTGGATCAGGGTATAGGTAGTTTCAGATGATTTCTTTAAAGTTTCCCAGAACGGTTTGTAGCTGATCATAAAAAATCCCCCTTTATCAATAAGTATATGACCGTATATTTTATAAACGTTTGAAAAAAGAAAATTCCCCGCCGGTTTGTAAAAAAAATGAAATTATGTAACGATTCAGGACAGGGCGCTTTCCTGAATGCTCAAAAGCCTTGCATTTTTGTAAAAAAAAGGTATAATGTGAATCGGAACACAGTGTATAGCCATATGGACATACATCCTGTGCTCCACAGGAGGAAAAGAGGAATATGAAACTGAAAAAAGTATTAGGAAGCTTTGCCTGGGTGATTCTGGCTGCCGCGCTGATCCTTATCAATGCTGCCGCGGCGAATGCAGAGGAGTTTTCCATCCAGGAGCAGTATGCAGTGAAGGAAACAGTAAGATAGGCAAAAAAGATACCTTTTCAGAGCAGGAAGATATGTCCCGTACCAGAGCAGAGAGCAAAGGTGCGGGACATATTTTCATGTTCTCAAAAACAGAGAACCAGCATTGGCAGTCCTATGATTTTCACCGCAACTTTTGCAATAGAATGAACAAAAATGCATATGGATTATTTCAGATGGACGTGGTAAGATGAAGCCATAGGTTTACGTGCAGCATGAACTATTATGGTGTGCCTTACAGGCTTTTTTGGTACACGCAATCAACGAGGAGGAATCGGCTATGCATTTACTTGACAGTGAATTAAAAAACAAAGAGCAGTGGGAGAAGGCAGGGATCGCCTTGCCGGAATTTGACAGAGAGGCGATGAAGGTAAAGACAAAGGAAACCCCTCAGTGGATCCATTTTGGAGCCGGAAATATTTTCCGCGCGTTCCCGGCCGCCCTGCAGCAGAACCTGTTAAACAAAGGAATCGAAAAGACGGGCATTATCGTGGCAGAGGGATATGACTATGAGATCATCAGAAGAGCTTACCGCCCTCAGGATGATCTGAGCCTTTTAGTAACCTTAAAAGCAAACGGCACCATTGAAAAGACCGTGATCGGAAGCCTTGCTGAATCTCTTACCGTAGACCGCCATGACGCTGAGGACTGGAACCGCCTTCAGGAGATCTTTGCCGCAGACAGCCTTCAGATGGTAAGTTTTACTATCACGGAAAAGGGCTACAGCATCACAGGGCCGGACGGCTCCTTCCGCAGCGATGTAGCGGCTGACTTTGAGGCCGGACCTGAGGGCGCAGACAGCTATATCGGAAAGCTGGCAGCTCTGTGCTACTGGAGATATACCCACGGCGCCGCTCCGGTTGCTCTGGTAAGTATGGATAACTGCTCTCACAATGGGGACAAGCTTTTTGCGGCGGTAGATGCCTATGCGAAGGCCTGGACTGAGAATGGAAAGGCAGAGGACGGTTTTCTGGCTTATATTGAGAATCCGGAGTGCGTATCCTTCCCTTGGAGCATGATCGACAAGATCACCCCGCGTCCGGATGACAGTGTAAAGAAGATGCTGGAGGAGTGCGGATTTACAGACACGGAAAATATTGTTACCAGCAAAAACACATATGTGGCTCCTTTTGTAAATGCAGAGGAGGCAGAGTATCTTGTCATTGAAAATGCCTTCCCCAATGGCCGCCCTGCGCTGGAAAATTCAGGGGTTATGTTTACGGAGAGAGAGACGGTTGAGCGCGTAGAGCGCATGAAGGTATGCACCTGTTTAAATCCCCTTCATACTACTTTGGCGGTATACGGCTGCCTTTTAGGATATACAAAGATCAGCGACGAGATGAAGGATGAGGATCTTGTAAAGCTGGTAGAAACCATCGGCTATAGGGAGGGACTTCCTGTTGTAACCGATCCCGGCATCCTTTCTCCGAAAAAATTCATCGATGAGGTGCTTCAGGTTCGTGTGCCTAACCCGTTTATGCCTGACACCCCCCAGCGTATTGCCTGCGATACCTCTCAGAAACTGTCCATTCGTTTCGGCGAGACCATCAAGGCATACCTGGCAAGCAGCGAGCTGGATGTAAAGTCCTTAAAGTTTATCCCCATGGTACAGGCAGGATGGTGCCGTTATCTCTTGGGAGTGGATGATGAGCTTAATCCGTTTACTGTTAGTCCCGATCCTATGTACGGGGAACTGGCGGCTAAGCTGGCAGGCGTAAAGGTGGGAGAGAGCTGTGACGTCCACGCGGTTCTGGAGCCGATCTTCAGTGATGCCGCAATCTTTGGCGTAAACCTTTATGAGGCAGGTCTGGGGGAGTACGCAGAGGCTGTCTTTGCAGAACTGATTGCAGGAAAGGGTGCAGTAAGACAAACCCTTAAAAAGCATCTGGCAAAGGTATAAGGCGGGCTGTAAAATTTTCTCCCAGGAGAGTTTAGGGTCATTGGATCTTAACATCATAAATATATGACAATGACAGCAGGCAGTCTAAGCGTCTGCTGTCAGAAAGGCTGGCCGGACAGTGCAGGTGATGCTGTCCGGCCGTTTTATATGCAGAAAAAACCTTTCCTGGCGGCTGCTCTTACAGTTGGTAAGCGGGAACTGAAAAGCCCTTTGACTGTAAAATGAGATATGGTATACTCTATAGATGAACACAATAGATCCGGCTTTGTCCGGGCAGGAAAGAGGTGTGTAAAGATTGGATCAAAGAGAATCTGTACCAGTGCCGGGGACATTTTACAGGCATTTTAAGAATAAGCTGTATCAGATCGTTGCAGTAGCAGCCCACTCAGAAACGGGGGAACCCATGGTGGTGTATCAGGCTCTGTATGGGGATTATGGGGTCTACGTCCGGCCTCTGGATATGTTTATGAGTCCGGTGGACCGGGAAAAATACCCGGATGTAAAGCAGCAGTATCGGTTTGAACGCGTGTGGCCGGGGAGTGAAAGCCCTGGTTTTCAGACACAGAAAGAAGGTGCCGGGGAAAGCCTGCCGGAGGAAGAAGAACTTCCCGGCCCCTGGCTGGAGCGTTTTTTAGATGCAGACCGTCCGGAGGACAAGCTGGCTGTTTTAAAACAGATGGAGGGAACCGTTACCAGGCGGGAGCTGGACTGTATGTTTCTTTCCATGGACTTACAGCCGGAGCCCAAAAAGGATGTGAAGGAGCAGATCCAGGCCCTTCGCCGGTATGTCCAGCTGCTGCGCCGGTATGACGGCACGCGGCTGCGCTAGCAACTGTTTATACACGTTCAAAAGGAGAACGAAATAATGTTTGATCTGGAAGAAGAGTTAAAAAAGCTTCCCTCCAGTCCCGGAGTGTATCTGATGCACAATGACAGGGATGAGATCATCTATGTGGGAAAGGCAATCAGTCTGAAAAATCGGGTGCGCCAGTATTTCCAGAGCAGCCGGAATAAGACGGCCAAGATTGAGCAGATGGTGTCTCATATCGCCTGGTTTGAGTACATTCTTACAGATTCGGAACTGGAAGCTCTGGTGCTGGAATGCAACCTGATCAAGGAGCACCGGCCCAGGTATAATACCATGCTCAAGGACGATAAGACATATCCCTATATTAAAGCCACAGTGGGAGAGGATTTTCCCAGACTGTTGTTTTCCAGGGATATGAAAAAGGACGGCCGCAGCCGGTACTTCGGCCCTTATACCAGCGCCGGGGCGGTGAAGGATACGCTGGAACTGATCCACAAGCTGTACCGGGTGCGCACCTGCAGCAGGAATCTCCCCAGAGATGCGGGAAAGGAGAGGCCCTGTCTAAATTACCATATAAAGCAGTGCGATGCGCCCTGCCAGGGATATATTTCAAAGGAAGAATATCAGAAATCGTTTGGTCAGGCTCTGGATTTTCTGGGAGGTCATTATGACCCACTGCTGCGCACTTTAAAAGGAAAAATGGAAGAGGCCTCTGAAAAAATGGAGTTTGAAAAGGCCATTGAATACAGGGAACTGTTAAACAGCGTAAAACAAGTAGCCCAGAAGCAGAAGATCACAAGCAGCAGTATGGAGGACCGGGATATCGTGGCTCTGGCCAGAGACGATCGGGATGCGGTGGTGCAGGTGTTTTTCATAAGAGAAGGAAAACTGATCGGAAGGGATCATTTCCATATATCAGCTGGAGCAGCGGAGAGCGAGGAGGAGATTTTAGACGGCTTTGTGAAGCAGTTTTATGCAGGCACGCCCTTTATCCCCAGGGAGCTGTGGCTTCAGTATCCATTGGCGGGGGGGGGGGGGATCGGCCCGAGGGCTTTCCATAGACCACC
>OATU01001410.1_pt1 | contig 14557 bp, 9 predicted proteins | sample 1516711 | NCBI WGS metagenome assembly OATU01 (sample SAMEA2579971, study PRJEB22360) | human gut metagenome | biome: human gut; feature: human-associated habitat; material: faeces | place: Denmark | collected 2008/2010 | reverse complement strand
CACGCTCACTGTGTACCGGGTCGAGCCGGAGGAGGAGCTACCACCGTGGCTCTCCTCCACCACGGTAAAGGTATTGCCATCGTGGCTCACTCTGTAGCCGGAGCCGGCGATGATATCGTCCGGGTTAAACTTTTTTTCATTGGTGTCAATGCTAAAGGTGACCTCACGGCTTACTGTCACCGTGCCGCTGACATCCTGCTCCAGCCTGATGGTCTGGCCGTCCTGCACGTTGTTTACGGCATCCTGGAGTGTCTCATAGTAGGTACCGTCAATCTCAGCCGCTGGGCTGACCTCCGCCTTCAAAGTGAAGGTGCTGAACCCGTGACGGGTGGTAAAGGTGGCGGTATTGCTTCCACTACTCTCCGTCACTGTCGCCTTGTAGAGATAAGTGCGTCCGTTGTCCTTGGCGTGCTCCACATAGAGGTTGTCTGTCCTAAACCCGCTGGGCAGGGGCACGCGCAGAGTGACGTTGGTAGTCACGTTCATCGGCTTGGGATCTTCCATAACGACCGCATTTTTCTCGCCGCCTTCAAGGATAATGGTTCCGTTTTTATCTACGTCCGCCGTTGTCGCCACGGTGCGCACCATGGGGGTAATGTCCAGCTTCATTTCCTTGGTGCCATAACTCTCTACTGTAATGTCCAGATACGGCTGCACCACGATAGTGACGTTCTTATCCGTGATGGTAATATCCTCTTTCTTCAAGGCTTCCGTGCCCGCTTCCACGGTCACAGTATTGGTGTTTGCCTCGCCATTGGCCTCGCCGGTCAGTCCGGTGGCCTCAGTCTTAGCAACTGCCTGGGTCACACTCTCTCCAATACCATCAGCGGCCTTCACCTCAGGCTCGCCAGCCACAACCTCAGCCGCAGTCGTATTCTTGTCCTGGATGCCGTACATGCCGTCCTCCGCCACGGCGATCTTCCCCTCAGTCACATAGTCGGAGGGATCGAAGGAGAACCGGCCGCCGGAGATGAAGCTGGTCTTATTTTCGCTGTATACGGCCAGCGTACCGCTGTTTGTCGTCACAAATGTACCGCCAGTCACGTTCAGCTCGACCTTCTTCAGAGCATCGTCATCATTTTTCTCGGGGTTGCTTTGGTACAGCGCGGTATAGCCGGAAATGGTTCCGCCGGAGATATTGACCTTAAGAGGGAGCTTGGTAGTATGCTGCGTCACGGCAATGCCAGCGCCCACCGTGGTTGTGCCGCTGCCGTTGGGGGTAGTGGTTGTCGGTATCCCTTTGGCGGTGATAACTGCATCCCCGGAGAGGTTCAGTTTACCCGCGCGGATCTCAATGCCGGTCTCCCCGCCGGTCAGCCTTCCGCCCGTAATATTCAGCTCGCCGGACTGGGGGTGGTAGATGGCATAGCCGTCGGTACCGGTCAGCTCGCCGCCGTTGATGTTGATCACCGTGTTGTGTTTTGTGCCATTGCCCATGATGGCGGCGCTGCCTGTCTCGATGCGCGTCCCCTCATTGACCGTGAGGGTGGTGGTAGCACTCTCCTCGCCGGCTCCCATGATGGAAACGCCGATTGCACCGTATGTTTCGTCGTTGTCGTCGCCATTGGGCAGATCACGGAGCACTGTGCCCGCATCCAGGGTCAGTGTACCGCCGTCCGACACCTCAACGACCTTGTTGTAATAAGGAGATGCCAGAGTGCGCGGCTGATAGGTCTGGAACTCTACCGACGAAGTCGTTACCTTCGTTGCGCCGGTTACGTTGAGTGCGATCATATTCTGCGCGGTCTTTCCCTCACCGCGCATGTCAATGACTGTACCATTTTTCACCACGCCGGTTCCTGCTGTGAATTGGAGACCATATGCAACCCCAGACGTATCGCTGACAATCCGCAGGGTATGGCCGTCCAGGTCGAGCGTGATGCCTGCGCTGGTGGTCACCGGAGCGGTGGCCAGATCCTTGAGCACCGTCACGGTCTGGCCGTCCTGGGCTGCGCCGACGGCCTCAGCCAGAGTGCCATAATAGGTTCCATTCACGACAGCCGCGGCGTTACTCTCATTCAGCCTGTCCACGCCAAAGGTTCCGTCGCTGTTGGCGATCAGGCTGAAGCCCTTCGCCAGGTAGTCGCTCACATCGCTGGAGAACGTGCCGCCGGAGATCTCCATACGGCTCTCCTTCGTTTCATCGGATGTCCGCACCACCACAGAGTCCACACCCGCGCCGGTAGCCTTGATCACGGCGCTTCCGCTGATGGAAGCCTTGTCTCCCGAAGCAAGGGCTGGATATTTTGCGGCCTCATCATATACCACGCCGCTGCAAGGAATTGCGTTCTTATTGTCGCCTACCCAGCCGGCCGCCGTACCTGTTCCGGTAATCGTTCCGCCGGTAATCTCGGCGGTGCCCGCACGCATCAGCACGCCCACGCCGCCGTCGGCGTAAATATCCACATCGCCGGAGATGGTCAGCTTGCCGCTCTGGGGATGGTACACGCCGCAGGCAATGTAGCCGCTGGAGGTAATATGCCCGATCAGTGTGCCGCCGGTCAGGTTGATCTCGGTGCCGCCGGCATTTGTTGTTTCATTTACCGTACCGTTTCCGGCCACCACGGCATTGTTATCTGCCACGATCACGCCGCCGCTTACGTTCAATACAGCCTTGTTCCCATAGGCGCCGAGACCATACTCCTCCGAATTCACATATCCGCCCTTCACGGTGAGGCTGGAGCTAACCACCTCCCCATTCGGAGTCTGCTGGGTAAGCACATTGATTCCGTTGCCTTTTGTGGCGATAACCGTACCGCTCTCCAGCACCAGATTACCGCCGTTCTGCACCTGAACTGCATAGCCGCTCGATGCGCTCTCAATCTTGCCGGAAGCATAGGTCACGGTTTCATAGTCCGCGCTGACCACGGGGCCCTCAGCAGACGCCTTGCTGTCCCGGATCGTAAGATCGCCCTCCGCAACAAGCGCCCAGCTATCCGCCTTTCCCGTCAGATTGTGACCATTCAAATCCAGGATGAGCGTTTTACCAGCAGATACCTTAACGTTCTCCGTGGTATCCCTGTTCAGTGTCACGACCTGTCCTTCCCTCTCAACGGCATCAATCGCCTCTTGGAGGGTGGCATAGTGCTGGCCGCCGACCTCTGCAACACTGTTGCTCTCGTCCAGCTCGCCCACGATGAAGGTGCCGTCGGGGCCTTCGGTGATCTCCGTTCCCTCCACCACATACTCGCTCACATCGCTGGAGAAGGTGCCGCCAGCAATCTCTAATCCGCCAAGTGCCTCGTCTACATGAACTGCCTCTTTATCGTCAGATTGAGAGATAAAGCTACCGCCATAGATATGGACTAGCGCCTCCTTCTTATCTCCGCCATCGTTACTATTTCCAACAAATGCTGCAACTTTACTTATAGAAGTAAATTCACCACCATAAACATTACACTCTACCTCACCGGATTCTCCCGCAACGTACAGTGCATAGAACGCAGAACTACCATTGGAGTGCTTATCGCATGCCGCGGTTTTAAACTCGCCGTCCCGCACTTCCGAATAGCCTGCCGATGTGGAAAAAGCCCCTTGTACACCAATAACAGTACCATTATAGAAATACAATTCCGGTTTGGCACTCTCTTCAGAATCCTGATGGCTTTGAATGGTATATCCCCAACTGCTACTATTACAGCTTGAGCAGGAACGGCAATCAAAAGTACCATCGTATATATAAGTCTTGCCTGCGTTATAAACCGCTGTCATTGCTCCGTTAAACGTTCCATCCTGAATCTTCAAAACACTATCAGGGCGATTTTTAATGGAAGCGCCACTTGCATCAACTGAGCCAGTATATGTACCGTTTTCGATAGTCAGTGTACCATAATTGTCAATCGCGCCATATCCGCCTGTCTTAGATGCAGACGCATCGATTGTGCCGTTCCCCGTTACCGTCAGGGTACCTTTGTTCACAATCGGCCTGCCCGTAAAGTCCGACGCCACGGTAATACTGTGGCCCTCCATGTCCAAGATAATATTCTTGTTTTCCGGAATGGTGATGATCTGCTCCGTCGTCATCCCGGCGATATCACCTGCCAGTGTAACCGTAGTTTCTTTACCATCTGATGCAGCTTCAATCGCCTGCTTCAGAGCGCTGTAGGCTCCGTTATCTGGCTCGGCAGGTTCTCCTACCGGCTCCACTGCTGTCAGTTGTTATTGTCTTTTGCTAGCAAAAGACAGAAGTGTGCCGGCACACTTGGCATCCTTACTGTATCACATTGTCCCAATATTTTCAAGAGGGCACGTCCACGGAGTCCTCTTATGCGTTGTAGGGGTACAGTACATATTGAATAGTTGAAGTTGCGCACAGCAACTCGGCAAGAGGGTCCTATCCTTTATGGGAAAGGGTATAACACAGGATATGGTGTGAGCGGAGCCATCAGGAAATACAAGTAAGATCCGGTCATATATCTACTTCTGGAAAGCCCTCCGGAGAGGAACATTGGAGTCTTTCGTCTGCTGGTTTGGCCGAAGAAAAGCGGGCCAAAACCACTGTTCAGACGGTTTTCACCCACTTTCTTATTGTACCTTTCTATTTTGTCCTAAACACTGTATTTTGTAACGGACTGCTTTTCCATTTTACTGGTCTCTGGATTCTCCCCCCGGGGGCCAGGGGGATCTTTTCCAAGGGGGGGGGCCACGCCTGGCGGCGGTGGTTCACCACCGGTTGGACCGCAGGCCGGAGCGACACCGGCTGTATTTCTGGAATAGCCATTGCCTCCAGTGTTTCCTCCGGTATCACCTGACTTGGATGGTACTATTCAGGGCGTAAAACAGCAATTTGCTTTTTCTGAAAGGTATACTTTTCCAGCAGATTTTTTACTCTGCCGTAATAAATATGCAGGAACTTATTGGAACCGCTGTCATGTAAACCGGGTAAGGCCTCCCTCAGAGCGTTTCACGTCCATGACTCAGGAAAGGGCTTTCGTAGTGCGGGTGGCCCACTTTTAGAAGTCCTATTAGTATATTGCGCCCACAGCATCTTTTTGAAAACAGGTTGATAGAGGCCGCTGCGAGGAAAGCCTCAGACCGTTCTCTGCGGAAAGTGTCAAAATATATCCCAGTCCGTTGGGAGCCTCGATCTGTGGCCATTGCTCTGGTCCCCAGTGGTTCAGCGCTGTGACCGCTGTTTTAATCAGTCCGGAATGTGTCACTACCGTAGCGCTTTGACTTCCCTGAGCCAGGCAATCCCTCATCAAGCCTGCTACTGCCTCCAGAACCCTCCGGCGAAACGCCTTATATGTCTCTACATCAAGGATGGGGTGCCCTGCCAGCCAAGCCCGGAAAAAATGCATAAAGTCCTCCTGTGTACCAGGACGGTTTTCCAATGAGCCAAAACAGATCTCGCGGAACTCCGGGCGCAGGCCGTCCAGTACGATGTGCGGTCCGTACAGTTCCTGAAACGTCTCCCTGCAACGGGAAAGGTCGGAGCTGAAGTAGCGTCCCGTCCTAGGGTAGCGGATTACCTGCCGCAGCTCCCTCAGTTCCCGGCGCCCCCTTTCTGTGAGCGGTACGTCGCTCCACCCGCTGAACAGGCTTTTTTCGTTACCCAGCGAGTAGCCATGGCGCACCAGAACCAGTTGAAATTCCATCAGGGCACACTCTCCTCCCGTTTCAGGGCTGGCAGTTCCACCGTCATCAGTGTCTGTGCCAGGCGCACTTCTCCGTTCCACTGGGCCTTCACCTGGTCCACCAGCAGATGAGGGTCCCCATACAGCGGCAGATGACTGAGTAGCAGCATGCCTGGCGCAGCCCTACGCCCCAGTTGGGCCACGTCCGTACTGGTCATGTGGCCAGCACGGGCTCCATCCGCCCCGGCATACAGGCTGCACTCTGCGATCAGAAGATCGGCACCCTCTGCAAACTCTGCCAGTTGGGGCGTATAGGCGCCATCTGCCGTATACACCAGAGTGGACTGCCCACATTTTACTTTTACCGCAAGGCACTCCACCGGATGTGCTGTTTTGTGAAAGGTGCAGCAAAATGGCCCGATCTGCAGCTTATCATCTGCCCCAATAGTCTGCGCATAGGTATACGGCTCCATGGTCAAACGTTCAAAATACGGTTCGACCGGCAACCCATAAAAATGCAGTGGTTGCTGTGCAGCCCCAGTCTGCATTTGGATCAGCCTGCCATAGCTCAGTGCCCCCGCGTCGCTGCAGTGGTCGTAATGATAGTGGGATAGCAGCACATGGTGTAACTCCTGAAGAGGCAATGCGTTCTGCAGCATAGACGCCGCCCCGCTGCCGCAGTCCAGAAGTAGATGTTCTCCTTGGCAACTCAACAGATAAGCACTACAGGCTTCGTTTACCCGACAGCACCCCCCACAGCAGCCGATTACCGTACACCGCATACACAGCCCTCCCCCGTTGAACATGAGCTTGCAATCAGCCGTTTTGTATAGTCGTCTTTCGGCGTACGGATCAACTGGCTCCCCTCTCCCTGCTCCACAATGCGGCCACGGTTAATCACAACGATAAAATCCGACATATAGTGGATCACGCCAATATCGTGAGAGATAAAGAGATATGCTGTAGAAAATTCCTTTTGAAGATCCTTCAACAGGTTCAGGATCTGCGCCTGAATGGACACATCCAGCGCGGACACACATTCATCGCAGATAATGACCTCGGGCGAGAGCAGCAATGCGCGGGCAATGGCAATGCGCTGGCATTGCCCGCCGCTGAGTTCCGAGGGATATTTGCCCAGGGTGGAATCCGGCAGTCCCACACGGTTGAGCATCTCCCGCACCGTTTCCCGGGCTTTATGCGGTTTAAAGCCGTCCACCAGGATCTTCATAGGCTCTACAAGGATTCTCTCCACAGTATAATAAGGGTTCATGGATTCTTTGGGATTTTGGAAAATATATTGCACATTGCGGCGAAAGCGCCGGTACTCCTTTTCTCCCAGTGAGCGGATATCCTGCCCTTTGTATCGCACGATTCCCGATGTAGGCTGCTGCAGATCGCCAAATATCTCTCCCAAAGTGGATTTTCCGCTTCCGCTTTCTCCTACCACGCCCAGAGTCTGTCCTGAGTACAGTGCCAGATCGATCCCCTGAAGCGCCTGAAACGTGTCCCTGCGTCTCAGCAGCATCTGTTGCTTGACGGGAAACCGCTTTTCCATGCCGATTGCCTCCAATACTGCCGTCATGCCCTGCACTCCTCCCATGCTTTGCTGCACCGCACAAAATGTCCATCTCTCCGGGAGCTCTTAACCGAGCCGCCGCACTCCTGCCGGCATGCACTGCAGCGGGGCTGGAACAGGCAGTGGCTGGTATCCCTTCCATGCTCCGGGACATAGCCTGGAATCTCATTGAGCCGGACGTTGCGGTCCTGGTCCAGCCGGGGGATCACAGACAGCAGCGCCTGTGTATAGGGGTGCTGCGGCTGTGAAAATACTTCGTTGCTTCCGCCCGACTCCACTATCTGTCCCGCATACATTACCGCTACCTTGTCGCAATACCGCCGAATCAGGTTCAGATCATGAGAAATCATAATGATCGCCACATGCTGCTGTTCGTTGATCGAGTGGAATAGTTCAATGACCTGCTGCTTTACAACGCAGTCCAGCGCGGTGGTGGGCTCATCCGCAATGATGACCTCAGGCTCGCACATCAGCGCCATGGCTATGTTTACCCTTTGGCGCATCCCGCCGGAGATTTGTGCGGGATAGCTCTCCATCACGCGGTTTACGTCGCGGATACCCACCCGGTCCAAAAGCGTTTTCGCCCGTTCCTGCGCAGCCTTTTTGGACGTCTGGAAATGGATGCGGTACCCATCCGTCAGTTGATTCTTGATTTTGATCAAGGGATGCAAATAAGCCACCGTGTTCTGCGGTACAAAACCGATTTTCTTGCCCAGAAATATACGCCGCTCCTTTTCCGGCAGGTTCAGCAGATCCTCCCCCAAAACCCGCAGATGTGTCACAGAGGCTGTCAGGTCCTGCGGCAGTAGATGGAGGATCGCTTTTGCTGTGATTGTTTTTCCTGAGCCGGACTCGCCTGCAATTCCCAGACATTCCTGCCGTTTCAGACAGAGGCCCACATTTTTCACCAGAGCGTCTCCCTCAGCGCTGCGCACCGTAAGTCCCTCAATTTCCAAAACCGCATCATTCATGTTTTCGATCTCCTTTTCACCAGCCGGTCGTTCAGCCCATCCCCCAAAAGATTAAACCCCAACACCGTAATCAGGAGCACCACACCCGGGGCAATAGCAATATACGGATAGTTCAGAACAAACTGCCGTGCCTCGTTCAGCATCATGCCCCAACTGGGTGTCGGAGGCTGGATCCCCAATCCTAAAAAGGAAAGAGAGGACTCCAGAAGCACAGCACCGCCGATGCTGGAGCTGAATTGGGTAATCAGTCTGGGAAGCATATCCGGCAGCATATGAAACAACACAATATATCCTCCACTGCATCCATAGCTGTGCGCGGCCTTGATATATAGGCGCTGTTTATTCTCCAGCACCATGGAGTATACCAGCCTGGAAAATGTAGGAACCATAAAAAGCCCTATGGCCAACACAGCGCCCAAAATCCCCTTGCCCAAAACCGTGACCAGCATCATCGCAAGCAAAATACCAGGAAAGGACATCATGCCGTCAATAAACCGCATAATAACTGCGCGCACCGCGCCTTTGAGCATGGCCGCCGATGCGCCAATAATGCTGCCCGCCAGCGCGCCCACGGTGACCGAGCACACGCCTACCAGCAGAGCCCAGCGAGACGCCTCCATGATTCGGCTCAGGACATCGCGCCCAAATTGGTCGGTCCCTAAAAGGTGTGCCGCACTGGGCAGCGCAAACCGGTTCAGTGTATCCATCTTTTCTGGATCTGCAGGCATCCAGAAAAACGAAATGATACATATAGCTACGATGCTGGCCGCCATGATAGCACCTGCCCAGAAAGATACGCTCTGTTTTTTCTTCATCCCTGTACGGTCTCCTCTCCGGTACGGATAGTGGGGTTGGCGGCCATAACCGCCAGATCCGTGACCAGCGATACCAAAACCACCATGGAGGTAATAAAGAGCACGATTCCCTGCAAAAGAATGATGTCCCGCTGCTCCACGGCAGTCAGCATCAGACGGCCAATGCCCGGCAGAGCAAAAATTGTCTCTACAATGACCGTTCCTCCCAATAGTTTTGCCAGCTGCATACCTGAGATGGTGATGGGGGCAATAATCGCCGAGCGCAGAGCATAATGCACAATGGCCCTAGCGGGAGGCAGGCCTTTCACATTTGCGCTCATCATAAAATCCTGTTGCAGGGCCGTCAGCATGGATGACCGCACAATGCGGATCAGAATTCCCAGTTCCCCGATAGCCAGCACCAGAGAAGGTAATGCGATGCATTTCAAAAACGCACCGAAATTTTCACCGGGAGCGGTATACCCCGTGACCGGGAACCATCCCAAATAGGAGGAAAACAGCAGCATAAACAGCATAGCCAGCCAGAAAGAGGGCACCGCACCGCCAATCTGCATCACGGTACGCGACAGTAGATCCACAGGTGAACCCTTTTTCAGCGCGGCCAAGATTCCCAAGAATAGCGGATACAACAAGTGCGGCTGCCATGGACAGCAGCGCAACGGAGAAAGTAACGGGAAGCCGCTGACAAATTAGCGTCCAAACGTTTTCACCGTACAGATATGAAGTGCCCCAATTCCCGGTAAGTACCCCCTGAATCCAATGCATATACTGGACGTACCAAGGCCGGTCCAGCCCCATCGAGGCACGCAGGGCCTCAACCTTTTCCGGCGTGGCCTCAACCCCAAGAATCAACTGCGCGGGGTCACCGGGGATACATAATAGAACCACAAATGTAATAAGCGATACAACAAACAGCACGGCAATGGCGCTGAGTAGACGTCTGACCACCAGTTTCAGCATAGAGAACTATCCGTCCTTCCTGAGGTTACTCTCCCTTATCTAAGAAGTGCGTGCAACATCAAAATCCTTCAAAGCAGGCGGGCCCTGCATCCGGCAGGACCCGCCCCCTGTTCTTATTGTCCGAGAGATATATCTTTCAATTCATAAATATCGATGGGATACAACTGAAAACCGGTTACTGCGCTGTCTGTCACGTAAATGGTAATAGGATCCTGAATATAATAGGCAGGCACATCCTGAGCCAGGATCTCTTGGACCCGCTGCACGATTTCTGTACGCTTGTCCTCATCGGTTTCGCTCTTATAATCTGCAAGCAGCTGATCCACTTCTTCATTGGAATAATTGAAGTAGTTCTCACTGCTGTCAGACTGATAACGTGCCAAGAGCACATACGGGTCCAGACGCCCCGTGTGTCCTACCACAGTCAGATCATAGTTTCTTCCGTTGTACACGTCCGACAGCCACGCCGCCCATTCCACGATAGTGATATTACAGGTGATTCCCACTTCTTTCAGCGAGTCAGCGATGACCTGCCCGGCGCTGACATATGCTGGATAACTCTTGGGCAGATACATTTCTAGCGTGAGACCGTCCTGATATCCCGCTTGAGACAGCAGTTCTTTGGCCTTTTCCGGATCGTAAGGGTATCGGTCATTCATATCCACATATTCTTTCAGAACTGTGGGGTAATGCGAACCGATCTTCTGACCATAGCCCCACCATACCGTGTCGATCAGCGCCTGCTTGTCCACCGCATAGTTGATAGCCTGACGCACCCGTACATCCGACAGCGCCTCGTTCTGCAAATTCATCGCCATCAGCTGAAGACCATTGGACGGCGTGGTGATTACATTGAACTGCGGGTCATTTTCAAAGGCAGCCACCTGATCGCCGCTGACCGAGATAATGTCCAGTTCTCCATTACGCAAAGATGCAATCTGCGCCGTTGCATCCGGCATCATCTTGAAGTTGATCGTATCCAGATTGACCGTGTCATAATAGTCCGGATTTTTTGCAAGCGTCAGGGATTGCTGAGGCACCCACTCTTGCAAACGATACGGGCCGGTGCCTACCGGTTGATTTTTCAACGTATCTGCGGCCTTGACATCCACAACGGCGGACCATGGATAGGCAAAATTGGAGAGTGCTGCCACATCTAGTGCTTCACAGGTTACTACCACAGTATCCGCATCCTGAACAGAAAACGTATAATTGGCATAGTCCGCAGCGCGGGGGCTTTCCTCTTCCTTCAGACGCTGGAATGAGGCTACTACGGCCTGTGCGTCACAGATGTCGCCGTTATGGAAGCGAACATCCGGCCGCAAGTGAAACGTCAGTGTCAGACCATCCTCCGATACCTCCCACTTCTGGGCCAGCCCTTCCCTCAGAGAACCATCTGTATTGACCCGAAGAAGCGTATCGTATAGATTATTGGTAATCTGAAATGTACTGGCAGCTGTTGTGCGCTGCGGATCCAAGCCATCTGGATCTACTGAGAGCGCCATACTCAACTCCCGTCCAGCAGACTGCGATTCCGCCGTTTGAGATGGCGGAGCGGGCGTCTGACCGACAGAATCCTTGCTGTTGGAAGTACCGCAACTTGCAAGAGACAGCGTCGCGGCAAACGTCAGTGCTGCGGCAAGCAATCGTTTCATCCTGTTCATTTTAAATTACTCCCTAAAAAGTATTGCGCATATTGCACAAATTAAGTATAGCAAAAATGTCATTTTGAATAAATCAAATGTATGAAAAAAACGAGTGCCTAATGTAATGGTTTATATAATCTAAGTAAAAAACGTGCTGAAATGATTTGACAAAATCATTGGAGCAGTGGAATCCATTCCTCCAAATTAGCAGGAAAAAGCCGGGTCAAAGACAAGATCGTTTTCGTGAGAAAAGGCAATGTCCCGGATAGCGATATTGTTGACAATTAAAAGCGCAAGAAAAAAGCAAGAATTTGTTTGGAGAAAACCCGTAGATAATGTGCTAAACTATATTTAAATATAATCTGCAAAATGGAGGAAACCTCTGTGGGCACTATACATATTTCTCCTCACGAGCGTTTGAAAAAATACGCATTAAAAGATATAGACGAGCTTTATAATGATTTTCATATAAAGGAAGGCGGCTTAACCCAAGAACAAATAGAGCAGATGCGAAAACAGCATGGCAGCAATCATGTCGGCTATTCTTTACAAGCCCATTCTTTTTTTCAGCGTATAAAACGGGCGTTTATCAATCCCTTCAGTGTGATATTGTTTGTATTGGCTATTGTCTCTTTCATCACCGATGTCTGTTTGAAATCCAACTCCGGCAGAAACGGGACCAGTGTGGTCATCATTTTGTCTATGCTTATAATCAGTGGGATGGTACGGCTGATCCAGGAACGAAAAGCCGGCCATGCCGCGGATACTCTCATTCAGCAAATTAAAACGACCGTTTCCGTCTACCGACAGGGACAGCAGCTTGAAATTTCATCGGAGGAATTGGTAGTAGGAGACACTGTGTCGCTTTCAGCCGGTGAGCGGGTCCCCGCGGACCTGAGATTGATTGAAGCGCAAGACCTGTTTGTTTCGCAGGCCCTTTTAACCGGAGAGAGTAATGTATTAGAGAAAAATACAAATCGTCTGGCCTCTGCTACTCAAATTCCACTGGATCGCTTTTCCAATATAGCCTTCATGGGGAGCAGCGTAATCAGCGGAGAGGGAAAGGGTATCGTCTTGGCTGTGGGCGGCAGCACCGTATATGGAGGCTATCTCTCCGAACTCCAACGGAACAAGCACAGCTTTGATACAGGAGCAAATTCGATTGCCTGGGTTTTGATTCGCTTTATGGTGGCCTTGGTTCCGGTTGTATTTGTCGTTTCCGGCATCACCAAAGGCGACTGGCTGACCTCGTTTCTATTTTCTCTTTCCGTGGCTGTCGGCCTGACCCCGGAGCTCCTTCCCATGGTGATCAATGCTTGCCTTGCAAAAGGAAGCTCTGCCATGGGGGAAAAACAAACGATTGTAAAAAACATAAATGCGATGCAGAGCTTTGGCAGCATGGATGTCCTGTGTGTAGATAAGACGGGTACCCTAACCGGAGATGAAGTGATACTGGAATACTATCTTGATATTTTGGGGGAGGAAAGCAGGGAGGTATTGGACTGCGCCTACTTAAACAGCTTTTATCATACAGGCGTTGCAAACCATTTAGACCAGGCAATCCTGAAATGTTCCAGTATGCCTGGAAGGGAAAACCATTTTTTCTCGTTGGGCGAAACGATCCAAAAATTAGACGAGCTCCCTTTTGATTATGAACGTAAGTGCGGGTCGTGTCAAGATTTTTTCGCACTTTAGTTTGCAAGCTCTGGCATGAATGGAGTCAGCCGGCAATGGAGGCATCCTCAATGGCGGCCTCCAGGTGCTTCATATTCATGTACTTTTTGTTGCCCCACTGGGAGCCAGCTACATGGCGTAGCCGGGCACAGACCAGCATAAGGGCAGAGTTGCCGTCCGGGAAGCTGCCCACTACACGAGTACGGCGGCGGATCTCCCGGTTCAGCCTCTCAATGACATTGTTGGTGCGGATACGGGTCCAATGCTCACTGGGAAAATCACAATAGGTCAGAGTCTCCTCGATGCTGTCCTCCACCTTCTTAGCAGCCTCTTTCAGCTTCATGGAACACAGCTCCTCCACTACGGCCCTGGCCTTTTCACGAGCGGCTTTTTTGCTCTCCTGGGCGTGGATCGCCTTGAGCATTTTGGCTACCAGTTTCACCTTGGAGCGAGGTGTGACAGAGAACACATTACGGTAAAAGTGGACGGTGCAGCGTTGGTATTTGGCTTCAGGGAACACTTCGCCCACGGCCTCCAGCATACCAAGGCACTTATCTCCAACGATGAGTTTCACGCCGTCCAGGCCACGGCCACGCAGCCACTGGAAGAAGTTGATCCAACTGGCCTTGTCCTCTTTCATGCCCTCGGCGGCACCTAAAACCTCACGATATCCGTCCTCATTGACCGCGATTGCCACCAGGATGGCCACATTTTCAAACTCTCCACCCCAGTTGCGGCGCAGATAGATCCCATCCACATAGACATACGGATACCGCCCGCCTTGCAGAGGACGGTTACGCCAATCCTCGATGTGGACATACGCTTTCTTGTTCAGCTCACTGATGGTGGAGGGAGAGACCTTACTGCCCCAGAGAGTCTCGGTAATATCCTCTACACGCCGGACGGATACGCCAGCCAGGTACATCTCAATGAGAGCCTCTTCCACGCTACTCTCCCGGCGGCGATACCGCTCAATGATGGCAGTCTCAAAGGAGATCCCCTTGAGCTTGGGCATCTTGAGTGTGACATCCCCAGAAGTGGTGGTAAGGTTGCGGTTGTAGTGGCCGCTGCGGTAGCCCTGGCGTTGCTCATTGCGCTCGTACCGGGCCGCCTGGGTCAGCTTCTCCGCTTCGGCCTCCAGCAGCTCGTTGAGGGTTTCCTCTACGCTTCCGCGCACAAGTTCCTTGAGCTGCCCCTTGATAACTTCTTCGTTTAGCTGTACAATCTTTTCGGACATGGTTTGCTGTCTCCTTTCGAATGGTGGTGTCGCAACTTCATTCTACCAGACATCTGCAAACCATGTCTCTTTGTCTTTTTGCGAAACTTATTCTACCTGACC
>OATU01001404.1_pt1 | contig 14658 bp, 12 predicted proteins | sample 1516711 | NCBI WGS metagenome assembly OATU01 (sample SAMEA2579971, study PRJEB22360) | human gut metagenome | biome: human gut; feature: human-associated habitat; material: faeces | place: Denmark | collected 2008/2010 | reverse complement strand
GAATTTATGGATATTTTAGACAGAAAATAATGTAGTTAATTAGATAATCAATGTCCTTTAGATAAGGTTTTTTGTAATATTTTTAAAGTTTTTAGGCATAAAAACAGTGGCTTTCTATGACAGAAAACCAGATTAGCAGCCCCACCGGCGCAAATATTGTGCGGTGGGGCTGTGTTTGTTAAAATATGAAATAAAATGCTAGTTTACTGTAACCTTAATTGTTCCGTAAACACCATTGTTTGCGACGACATAGATCACACAGGTTCCTGATTTCAATGCCTTTATTTTTCCGGTTTTCGATACAGAAGCGACGCTCTGATCGGAGGTGTAATATCTGTATGCTGCTGCGTGGAGCAGCTCTTTTTTATTGGTGTTTTCGAGTCTGGTGCGGCTCCTGATCACAAATGTATCTCCTGCTTTGAGCCGGACGTTTGTCTGATTGACAGTCACTTTTTTTGCGTTCGTTGCTTTCGCGTCTTTTAATGCGACATGGAGCGTATTGGACTTGGCGATGTATACCTTCTTGCCGTCAATCAGCTTGTAGGCGGCTACAAAATATTTGTACCGTCTGTTGTTGGCTAAGCGTCTGCTGGTGACACGGTCTTTTGCCGCTTTTATCGTGGCGAGCTTCTTGTAGCTGCGTTTTCCGTCACAGTATGACCAGTAGCAGTCATATCCGTCTGCGTCCTCATAGGAGCGCCATGAGATAGTGATCTTCCGGTTGCCGCCTTTTCCTGTTGCGAGCAGAATCGGAAGCTTCAGCTTTGATACCTGACTGCCGTTGAGCGCTGACTGATCCTCTGTGTCCGTATCGGGAGTCACCCTGTTCTCGTCATAACCGATCATGTAGACGGAGAGGTGGCTGGTTTTCCAACTGATCAGCTTCTTTACCGGATCATAGCTGGTTTCACAGCTTTCCCTGTTACCGTTCTCGTCTACATAATAGACCACGATTCCATTGGACTGCTCGCCGGAGCGCAGCTCATAGGGGGTGTGGAGCGTAATCACGCCGCCCATGTCAGAGATGTTTTTGCCGCCGCTGGTGAGCTTAATATCCCACGCGGGCTGGCTGCCCACTGCCTGCTGCTGTAGGGCGCTCAGGGTGCTGTCCGTGGTGCGTTTGATGGATATGGTAATGTCGGTCTGGTTTGTCTGTGCGGTCTTTTTGGACAACGCTTTTTCGTCAAATTCAATGGATGTACCATCGGTAAGTACGATCGAGAGGCTTTCCGCATCATTGGACGGGTCTTTCACCGCATCTGCGATCTGCTTTATGACGTTGGCAGGGAGTTTTACAGTATCGATCTGTTTCTCAAGTACGGAAAAGTCGATGGTCACAACACCTGTTTTCACATCATTGCCAATGACAGTATTCAGTTTGGAGAGGTCAATATCTTCAATCGTGGCAGTCGTGCTGCTGACAGTTGAATTCACCCGGATCGTTTTTTCCTCGCCGGATACCGGGACGGTCACAGAGGTGGAGGGGGTAGTATTACCACCAGAGCTGCCACTGCCAGTGCCGCCGGATGTGCTACCGGTGCTGCTACCGCCACTGGAGCCGCTGTCTTTTTTCGGGATAGTTTTGCCGTCAGCGAGCTTGGTATTGCAGCCCTTGCAGTAGGTGTCGCCTGTGTAGCCCTCTGTGGTGGTGGTTGCCTCTACGCTGCCGCGTACCTCAGTGCCGCCGGTGTGGTTGGTCATATCCTTGGCGCCGTAAGCTGTGTTACAGACAGCGCATATTGCCGAGTTCTGACAAGTAGCGATACCGCCGGAGCAGGCATTTGTTTCGGTGTGGCTGCTGTCCTTTGCGCAGGTGCGGGTATGTGTTCCGTCACCCTTGGAGATCCATGCACCCCAGTCATGGGTGTGTTCCAAAGCCGGGGCAAGCTCATAGCCACATTCTGTACAGAGCTGCGGAGCCTCCTCGGTGGCCGCAGGACCGGGCGTATGGGCAGCAAAAGCAAGCTGCTCATTGCAATTCGGTGTCTGACAGGCGTGCCAGTGACCGCTTGCGTCCTTGTTCCAAGCGCTTGCCGGAACGTGGCTGCCGAGGCCGCCGTAAGGCTGATGACAGGTAGAGCATACTGCTTTGTTCTGGCAGGTAGCGGTACCGCCGGAATGGGCAGCTTCCTCAGCGTGGACACCACAGCAGGAATACTCTTTCCAGTGTTTGCTGCCGTTTGATTTCCAATCATTATTTAAGATGCCGCTGTGGTTGTCAGGGTCTTTGTCGCCGATTTCAAACGTATCCGCGCCTTTTGCGCCACAGACGCAGGACATATAGTAAGTCGCCCCAGATAGGCAGGTCGCAGAGGATTTCTCATACGCTTTTGTTTTAACTTGCTGGTCGTAGGTGTGTGCAGCAATATCCCCTTTGCCTTTGCAGATGGAACACTCATGCCAATGAGAGAAAGAATCTGAACGCCAAGTTGTTGAATTCCAGTTATGCTTACACACGACGAGGTCAGCGGTGCTGCCATTTTTGCTGATGGTCGCACTGACAGGGGTGCTGTCGTTCTCGTAGCTGAATTTTTCCGGAGCGGCATCGTTTTTGTAACCCGAAGCTATGCGAACATAGTTAGAAGCATCCGGCGTCTTTTCCGTTGTCACACCGATTGGCTTGCTGCCGGTCAGTGCACCCACAATAGTGATATATTTGTTGGTTGGCAGATAGACGTTGTTGTCTGCGCCCGCTTTTTTATTGCCACTGATGTCCAAGTTACCGGAAATACTGAATGTATCGCCGCCAAAATATACACCGCCGCCGTCGCCTGTCGTAGTATTTCCGGAGATGCTGCCGCCGTTCATCGTAAGCGTGCCTTCATTCTTAAAATAAATACCGCCGCCATTACCGGTTGCAGTATTACCGGAGATGCGCGCCGATTCGGAAATGGTCATATTACTACTAGAATAACCATGGTAAAACACACCACCGCCCATTACAGCCGTATTGTTTTCAATCACGCTGTTGCCGGATATTTTGAATTCGTTGCTGTTCGTGCAGATGCCGCCGCCAGATCCGTCCGCTGTGTTATCACGGATGGTTCCACCGTCTATATTCATAGCACCACCGCCCCACACCATCACGCCGCCGGCGTCTGTTGCGGAGTGGTTATTATTGATGGTACCGCCGTACATCGTAAATGTGCCACTGGTTTGCGCGCATACACCACCGCCACCGTAGTAGGACCCTGCATATTCCGCATGGTTATCGCTGATGGTGCCGCCATACATTGTAAAAGTGCCGTTCTGTATCTCCACACCTGCACCATCAGGTCCCCAGCAATTCGCATCGGTATGATTGCCGCTGATCGTTCCGCCGTACATGGAAAATGTGGCGGCAGCGGTGTCTGACCCGCCAACCCGCACTCCTTTTCCTTTTGCACCGGACGAGTGAGTGATCGTGCCACTGCCTTTGCAGTCACAAAGTATGAACTGCGCACCATTGGAGACATTGATGACCTGACTCATCCCTTGCCAAGCGTCGGAACTTGTTAAGGAACTTTCCAGTTTTTTGCCATTCAGACAGAGATAGAGCGTGTGGCCTGCTTCTATATCAAGGTAATCGTCTCGTGTCGCATCCTTCTCCAGATAGACATAGGCGGTCTTGTTAGCATCGTATGTAATCTCGTCTGTTCCATTCCACGCGGTCCATGCGACAGCGTCACACGCGCCTGTGTGGTCGCCAATATCGGCATGCGCTGCACCGCAGATGGGGTGGCTGTGTGCTGATGTATACGCCGCCAGCGTAGGTGCAGGCAGCAGCCCCATCACAAGAGAGGCTGCAATAGGGATCGCTAATAATCGTTTCCAAAGCTTCATTGTTTCTTCACTCCTTCTCCTTTAATGTTTAACTGATGGCTGCTGTGTCAGACTTGACAGCAACCGATGTTTTTTTATAATGGTAGTATCACTATAACCCGTTCACCCATGAACGAAGCAAGTGTTTTTTAGGAGGTACCGGATGGAAACAGATACAAAGAGCCTCTTTCAGATCACGGAGGCAGCGCACGCCTGTGGCGTTTCCCGCAGCACATTGATGCGCATGGAGGAAAAGGGGCTGCTCGCGCCCGTCTATGTCGCGCCGGAGAGCGGGCGGCGGTACTACGATAACCACAACATCGCGCGCGTTTTACAGATCGAAAAATTCAAATCCATGGGACTGGGCGCACAGGAGATCGCGGACTATTTTGTCAGGGGCGGCGAGGTGTCGGGGCTGCTCGCGGTGTTGGAGGAACGCCTGCAGGAGCTTTTGCAAGGTGTGGAGGAGCTGCGGCTGCGGGCGGGGGATCACAGCGGTATGTCGGTGCAGCTGACATCACTCCACGACGTGACCTGCTGCATGAAGAAGTGTATGGGACGTACGGTGGAAGAAAAGTATGCCGCCATGTATGGGTTTTACAGCGAGTGTATCAGAAAGGGCTGTGTGCTTTCTGATGAGCCGATGTTCGTGGTACAGGAGCGGAACGATTATCTGGAGGGCTATATCGGAGAGAAGCCCTATCCCTACTGGGTCTGCGTACCGGTTCGGAAGGAACAGGCACCGGAGGACGCAGTCGTGCTGCCGGCATGCCGTGTGCTGTCCGTGTTGTATTACGGTGAATATGACGAAGGCGTAGATGAAGCATGGCTGACGCTGGGATGCGAGGTGAAGGAGCGGGGACTGACACCTGCCGGTCTGCCGCGTGTGCTGGGTATCGTTGCGCCCTATACGGGGCGGGAGATCGAAGCACGGCGCTACTGTTCGCGGATTGTCCTGCCCGTGAGTGACTGATCTGGATTTTTCTGGCTGCTCAAATATGTGTTTATCGATTTCTCTTATGATGAGGAGGGCGATGATGAGCAGTAATCAGAAGATTATATTAACGGTATTTATCGCATATCTGTTATTCAATGTGATTGTAAGTATTGTTTACAGTAAAAAGGCAGAACCGGGGCAGTGACAGTAGCAGGTTACCTGAAAGCGCGTTACAAGAGTGATGCTCTTGTGGTCATCACCAGTCTGGGACTGATTGTCATGTGTATCGGAACCTTCCTGTTTTTATTCTTTGTTCTGAGAGCCGGTGGAGGGCTGGCAGCAGTCATGTCTACGGCAGATTCGCTGCTGATTCTAACGGTAGCTGCGATCGTAAAGGATCTGTGGGAAACCTATATGGTGAAGGATGATCCGGTCAAAAATGAGAGCTATGAGAAGCATGTAAAGCTGGTCATCACCAGCTTCTCATAATCCTTGATAGGATTGTAGATGGATGGCTTGGCATCGGCTGCAGGGGTGATATAACATTTCCCATCTGCAGAAGTGCGCCATTCATATTTATTATATCGTACCCAGTTTGAACTAGAGTTCTGAAAGATATTCTTCATTGTAATTCCTTTCTCTGCAAAAACTATTGATTCATACAATCAGTATAACACAAAACAAACGTATGTTCTGCAATTATTTAATAGAAATCGAATGTTTGTTTGCTAATGCTGGCGGAGTAGCTGTGAATAGCAATTGTTAGTGTATGTGAGATTGTATGTGCGCCTTTTAAAGGGAAAAGGTATTGCAGTAATTTTTGATAAAGAGAATATCAATACCTTGACGGAACAGGGGAAAATGATGCTTACACTTATGGGAACGCTGGCTCAGAACGAAGTGGAATCCACATCAAAAAATGTGAAGCTGGGCATTAAGATGAAGCGTGGAGAACTGATGGGCTTTAACGGTTGTCTTAGGATAACCGTTCCATTTTTTATGGTAGGTGCATCTGAATCCTGCATTTGATATTGATAGTAGAGGTGACCTTTATCGTCACGATCCACACTCATTCGATTAGCCATCAGCGGATATAGAGCGACGACTTCACCTTTGCCATTTCGTATAATTTGCGCGTAGGCATTTCCATAAAGGAGAAGATGCGTCATCAAGGTCTCGCGGAAGACAAAGGATGTCATTCCCGGATTTGGCTCATCGTGAATCAGTCGATACAGAGGATGTTTGATTGCCTTTTCTTTACTACCAGAGTCAGTATACTTATAAATATGGACCGGCAGTCATCTGCATGGCACTTCGTTCGTTGACAGCTTTGCTAGAGTTGCTTTCACCAAAGAGAAAACGATAGGCGCTGCCATTGGTACTGTTGGTGGGCTTGTCTCTGGAATGAAATAGCCCCGATAAAAATCCCATAAATATTCCTTTCTGCCTTAAGAGGCGTATAAAATTCAAAGTTACGTCACAAAATAATTTATGCAAATGCTTGCAATTGCAAGCAAAAGCGAATATAATAAAGAAAAAGGAGGCGATACTATGGCAAATACATCCGCTGTTTATGCAAGAATAGATACGAATCTAAAGGATAATGCTGAGAGTATTCTTTCTCAGCTTGGCATTTCTCCATCCAGTGCAATTCAGATGCTTTATAGTCAGATCGTACTGAAAAAAGGTATGCCGTTTGAATTGAAACTTCCTTCTTCTAAGTCATTAGCTGTTGGTGCAATGACCAGAGAAGAACTTGATGCAGAACTCCAGAAGGGTGTTGATTCCATCAAAGCAGGAAAAGTATATTCTGCAGATGAAGTCGACGCGGTACTTGCAAAGGAGTTTGGCATATGACGGATAGCTACAATGTCGGCTATTCTGTAGATGCACTTGGTGATTTACGTGAAATCTATTCGTATATTGCGAATGAACTTCTTGTTCCGGAGACAGCCGCAGCTCAGCTGGGGCGCATACGAAAGGAAGTTCGTTCCTTGGATTTCATGCCAGCTCGTTATACGTTAGTTGAATGGGAGCCTTGGCATTCGATGAAAATGCATCAGCTTCCGGTAGACAACTTTATTGTGTATTATCTTGTCGATGATAAAGAGAGGACAGTTACAGTTTGATGAAAAAATCGTTATGTCAGAGAATGAAAACGGTGAAAAGGATGCGCATACTGTAATTGGTAATGCTCGTATTATCCATGACGCATTGCCGAATGTTACATTTATCGGATTTACCGGTACACCGATTTCAGCCAAAGATAGAAACACTCGTGAAGTTTTTGGTGATTATATCGATGTTTATGATATGACACAGACCGTGGAAGACGGTGCTACTCGTCCGGTTTATTATGAAAGCCGAGTTGTTCATTTGAAGTTGGATGAGAACACATTGGCGTTAATTGATTCTACTTATGATGTCTTAGAGCAGCAGTCCGATGCACAAACAATCGAGAAGAGTAAAAAAATGCTTGGTCAGATGGAAAGTGTACTGGGAGCTGATTCAACAATAGAATCTCTTTGTGATGATATTGTTGGACATTACGAAAAATATAGAGCAAACCTTCTGACGGGTAAAGCTATGATTGTGGCGTATTCTCGTCCGATTGCAATAAAAATCTATCGCCGAATCTTAAAAATTAGACCTGAATGGACGGATAAAGTTGGTGTAGTCATGACTGGCGGCAACAACGATCCGGAAGATTGGAAAGAGATCATCGGAACAAAAGCGCACAAAGAAGAGCTCGTAAGGAAGTTTAAAGATAACAATGACCCGATGAAGATTGCCATTGTAGTTGATATGTGGCTCACCGGTTTTGATGTACTTTCTTTGGCTGCTATGTATGTGTATAAGCCGATGCATGGTTATAACTTGATGCAGGCTATTGCTCGTGTTAACCGTGTATTCAAGGATAAAGAGGACAGATTGATTGTAGACTATGTTGGAATTGCATCAGCTTTTAAGGCTGCAATGAAGGAATATACGAAACGCGATCAGTCTAAATACGGTGACATGAACATTGCAAAGATGGCATATCCGAAGTTTCAGGAAAAGCTACAAGTTTGCAAGGATTTATTGCATGGCTTTGATTTTAACGGATTTATAGGTGGCTCTCCACTTACAATGGCTAAGCTTATTACGGGTGGCGTAAATTTTATTCTCGATGCAAGTGTACCAGAAAGAAAAGATTTCTTCTTGAAGGAAGCCATGCTTTTGAAACAATCACACTCGTTTTGTTCCAGTATGACAACAGAGCAGGAACGCCATGAAGCGGCTTATATGGAGGCTTTGAGTTCTACTGTTATTAAGATCACGTATGGTGGAACAGGTGGAAAAGTTTGTCGCTTACTGAGATTAATGATCAAATCAATGAACTTTTGAAAGCGGCAGTACAGAGCGAAGGTGTCATCAGCTTATTTGACAGCAGCAAGAGTGGCGGTGAAAATTTCAGCTTGTTTGATCCGGCAGTCTTAGATGAAATCTCCAGAATGAAGGAAAAAATATAGCTGTTGAGATTTTGAAAAACTTATGGCTGAGCAAGTGGCTCTCTACAAGAGAACAAATGTGGAACCACGAAAAGAGGAAAAACTCTATAAATATGTATCTGAAATAGAACTAAGCAAGGTGGCAGAGGATACGGTTTCTTATGGAGAAAAGAAGTAATGGAGGTGCGATATGGATGCACGTAAAGGCAATATTTATGAGATATTGAACGGAAATAAGCAATTCTTGATTCCGGTTTATCAGAGATTCTATAGCTGGGATATAGATCAGTGTAAACGACTTTGGAACGATATTGTAGAGATGCAGAGAAAAGGTAAAGTGGGCCATTTTGTAGGTTCTATTGTTAATATTGCTGAACAGGCAATGCCAACAGGTGTTCAGAAATATATGATTATTGACGGCCAACAGCGAATGACTACCTTAACACTGCTTCTTCTGGCTTTGCGCGATTATGCAATAAAGAATCCGAATGACACAACAATCAATGCTCGTCGTATAGATAATATGCTTCTAAAAAACGAGTATGAAAGTGGTGATGAACGATATAAGTTACTGCTGACTGAAACAGATAGAGATATTCTTATAAGCCTTGTTGAGGAAAAGCCAATTGCAGAAGGCACTCGATCAAGACTGATTGAAAATTACAATTTTTTTGCTGGAAAACTCGCTGATAAAGAAATTCAGCCTGCAGAGGTATATGAGTCAATTGGAAAATTACAAATTGTTAATATCACATTAGATCGTGCTGTTGACGATGCACAGGCAATTTTTGAAAGTTTGAATTCTACTGGTAAGGAACTTTCTGAATCTGATTTGATTCGTAACTATGTTTTGATGGGATTAGAGCCATCTGAACAAACTTATGTATATGAACATCTTTGGCGGCCTATGGAACAGCTGTTTATCTATGAAACGCAAGGAACGGTAATGGATGCTTTCTTCCGCCATTACTTGACCATGAAACTTTCTCGTATTCCAAAGCAAGGACGTGTATATGAAGAATTTAAATTGTATCATTTGAATTGTGAATTTGGAACTATCAGAGAATTATGTCAAGATTTGCTTGAATATGCAAAATATTATACAAATATTGTATTCAAGCGAAATACTGACACGGATTTAAAGAAGTTATATGAGGACATTATCGATTTAAGAATGGAAGTATCTTACCCGTTCTTACTGAAAATTCATCATGACTGCGTAGAAGGACTAATTACATCAGATGAACTGAAGACAATTTTGAAGCTTTGTATTAGCTATGTTCTGAGACGTGCAATTTGTGAGATTCCGACCAACTCAATGAACAAAACCTTTGCAACATTGAAGAATTATATTAGACCAGATGATTATCTGAATTCTATTAAGGCATTTTTCGTGATGCAGGATACATATAAAGAATTCCCAGATGATGATAAGTTTGAAGGTGCATTTGTAAGCCGTGATATTTATAATATGCGTGCTAGAAATTATATTCTCAGTCGTTTGGAAAACTTTGAAAACAAAGCTCCAATTATAATAGAGAATTATACTATTGAGCATATTATGCCGCAGAACAAAAATCTTTCTTTAGAGTGGCAAGCTGATCTTGGTACTGAGTGGCAAGAGGTTCAGAAAAAGTATTTACATACAATTGGCAATCTTACTTTGACTGCATATAATTCTGAAATGAGTGACAGGCCTTTCTTGGAAAAGATGGATATGCCGGGTGGATTCAAAGAAAGTGCACTTAGGCTTAATAAATATGTGGTTTTGCAAAATAAGTGGAATGAAAAACATATCCAAGAGAGGGCAAACGAATTAGCAAAGAAAGCAGAATCTATTTGGCCATATCCAACTTTAACAGTTGCAGAACTTGCGCCATATCAAGTAGAAGATAAAACAGTGCAGAAATATTCCTTGGAAACATATGATGTAAATGCTTTTACAAGAATACTATTCGAGTCTTTAGATAAGCGCATTATGAACTTATCCCCTGCGGTTAAGAAGGAATATAAAAAGTTGTATGTTGCCTATAAACTGGATACTAATTTTGTTGATATTGTTTTTCAGAAACAAAGATTGCGTATCTCGATTAATATGAAGTTTTCAGAGATTAATGACCCTAATGGTATTTGCAAAGATATTACTGGCTTAGGACGTTGGGGAAATGGCGATGTAGAATTGTTTATGGAGCATCAGGATGAATTAGATCAAATCATGGAAATCGTGAAACAATCCTTTGATGCACAGGCAGAATAATGATTTTGGGACGTTAAAGGAGGCCTCCTATTTGAAAAAGAAAAAAGACGAAGTAACCATCCGTTCCAGCGCAGCGGAATACCTGACTTATGTTGCATCTATCGGTGATCAGCAAGACAGTATTGAGATGAGCTATGAGGATGAGAATATATGGCTGACACAGAAGATGATGGCCACATTGTATGACGTTGGTTTGCCAACGATAAATGAACATATTAAAAAGATTTATGCAGATAGTGAATTAGAAGAGTCTTCAACTATTCGGAATTTCCGAATAGTTCAAACCGAAGGTTCACGTCAGGTGACTCGTGATACAAAGCATTATAATCTTCAAATGATTATTGCTGTTGGATTCAAGGTAAATAATGAGCGAGCGGTGCAGTTTCGCAAGTGGGCCAATGGCATCGTGAAGGACTACACCATCAAAGGCTGGGTCATGGATGATGAACGTCTGAAAAATGGTGGCTCTGTGCTAACAGTAGAATATTTTGACCGTTTGCTTGAGCAGATTCGAGAAATCCGTCTTTCTAAGCGTAGATTCTATCAGAAGATAACGGATATCTATGCTACAGCTTTCGATTATGACAGAACAGCAAAAACAACCAAGCAGTTCTTTGCAAAGGTTCAAAACAAGATGCATTATGCAGTTCATGGACATACAGCAGCGGAGTTGATTTATGAGCGGGCCGATGCTGATAAGCCACATATGGGATTAACCACTTGGGCGTCAGCACCGGAAGGAAAGATTGTAAAAAGTGATGTGAGCGTTGCGAAGAATTATCTTTCAGAGAAGGAAATGCGTTCATTAGAGCGTATTGTATCTGCTTATCTGGATTTGGCAGAGGACCGTGCGGAACGTCACATTCCGATGACAATGGAAGACTGGTCAAAGCGTTTGGATTTATTCCTGATGGCAGATGACAGAGAGGTTCTTCAGGATGCAGGAAAAATCACAGCGGAGATTGCAAAGGCAAAAGCTGAGACCGAATTTGAAAAATACCGCGTGATTCAGGACAGATTATTTATGTCTGACTTTGATAAGTACATGCTGGAACTGGAGGAGAATGCGAAGAAGTAGCAACATCGCCATTAAATTTTTAGCTTACCAAGGTCGAGTGTATGGGAGTTGGGTCATCAGTCGGGGCGAAAAATAGCCGTTGACCTGTTCTTTGTACGAAGAACAGACAAGGTGGAGACAGTTGTCTTACTTTCCCAGGGGGCTAAAGGTCCGGTGGACCTTTGCTCAGCGCGGACCGAAGTGGAACGGAGAATGGTCGACAGCAGAAAAGGAAGATGCAATTATGCAGGCGTTTAGGCATTTTGGAATCATATAGGTTGTGGATAAACTGCATCATGTGTTAAAAATATAGTGAAGTATGGGGAAAAAGGACATTCCGGAACTGTAGATTTTGCAGGTCAGGGGGATGTCATTTTTGCAGATAGTGCGCCTGGCGGTGCACGTTTCGTTTGTGCGCCATGGGCGCGCTCTCGCAGGTGAAAGTCCTGAACATGCCCAGGTAGTGGGAAATGTATAGTTGAACAGCAAGGGTGTCCATCGTGAGGTGGAATCTGAAGGAAGCTGTAGGCAAATCCTTGGTCCGACGGACAGAAATCGCATATGAGGCTAGGCTTCGAGAGATAAGCTGGCGAAAGACAGTAAAGTCTAATAACTACCACATTTGTAGAAGCAGAGTAAATGCGGCGGATTTATGAGGAGAAAGAGCGTGCACCTTAAGCGTGGAGGTCTCACAGAGGTTTCATTTGCCTAGTAACAACGAACTGTGAGAAGTCAGCAGAACCCATAGTAGTGAAGAAGTTTCTGTAATGGAAATGGAGCGAAGGGGCGAACAATCAATAAGTTTGAGTATATCTCGTATTGCAGAAATGGCAACATCTGCCGTAACCAATCGGGTAAAAGGTGGTCAAATCAAGCGAGACGGAAAGGAAAGAACGCATGAACACAAGTAGTCTAATGGAGCAGATACTTTCTAGCGATAACCTCAACAGAGCATATCTGCAAGTCGTACGAAATAAAGGTGCAGAGGGTGTGGACGGAATGAAATACACAGAACTTAAAGAACACCTTGTAAAGAACGGCGAAATCATCAAGGAACAGTTGAGGACAAGAAAGTATAAGCCTCAGCCAGTACGAAGAGTGGAGATACCAAAGCCTGATGGCGGTGTCAGAAACCTAGGAGTACCAACAGTAACAGACAGATTTGTACAACAGGCCATTGCACAGGTACTTACACCAATCTACGAGGAACAATTCCATGCCCACAGTTATGGATTTAGACCAAATAGATGTGCACAGCAAGCAATCCTAACAGCGTTAGACATGATGAATGATGGTAATGATTGGATTGTAGACATTGACTTGGAAAAGTTCTATCTGATTTAGAAGAAATTAATTATCGTGCAATGATGGGAGAATATATCATATATTATCGTGACAGGATTGTCGGAGGCATATATGATGACAGGTTATTTGTGAAACCGACAAAATCTGCAGTTTCTTATATGGCAAATGCGACTTATGAATTACCGTATGAAGGGGCAAAAGAGATGCTGCTACCATGTCGTTTTGTGTTATACTGTTTTATATTATTATTTAGCAGGAGGTATTATATATGTACAATTTTACATTCAACATTCCAACAAAAATTCATTTCGGAAAGGATACAATTTCGAGCTTATCAGAGCTTAAGGCATATGGTAGTAAAGTGCTTTTAGTGTACGGAGGCGGCTCTATAAAGAAAAACGGTCTGTACGATATCGCAATGAAGATCCTTAAGGACGCGGGACTGACCGTGTTTGAGCTTAGCGGAGTGGAGCCAAACCCAAAGATTGAGACAGTCAGAAAGGGTGTTGAAATCTGTAAAAATGAGGGTATCGACATGGTACTTGCAATCGGAGGCGGCAGTACAATCGATTGCTCAAAGGTTGTTGCAGCAGGTACAAGGTATGACGGTGATGTATGGGATCTGGTGATTGATGGATCAAAGGTCAAGGCGGCACTTCCGATATTTGATGTGCTTACTCTTTCCGCAACAGGAACAGAGATGGATCCTTTTGCTGTTATCTCTGATATGTCTAAAAATGAAAAGTGGGGAACAGGATCGCCGTATATGGTACCAACTATGTCGATATTAAATCCTGAATATACGTTTTCTGTATCAAAAAAACAGACCGCAGCGGGAACAGCGGACATGATGAGCCACACAATGGAGAATTATTTCTCTATGGAGAATGCAGACTGCCAGAAATTTATGGCGGAGGGATTGTTACGTACAATGATTAAAAATGGGCCGGTTGCCCTCGCACAGCCTGACAACTACGATGCCAGAGCCAACCTGATGTGGGCAGGCACACATGCAATCAACGGCGTTGTGGGCGATGGCTGTTCACCGGCATGGTGCGTACATCCTATGGAGCATGAGCTGAGTGCTTTCTACGATATTACCCACGGAGAGGGACTTGCAATACTCACACCGGCGTGGATGGAACATATACTAAATGACGACACACTTCCGATGTTTGTGGAGTTTGCAAAAAATGTCTGGGGACTTTCCGGTGATGATGAGTATGCACTTGCACACGCAGGCATTGATGCGTTGAAGAAATTCTTCTTTGAGACAATGGGCATTCCTGCAAATCTAAGAGCAGTAGGAATCACAGACGACAGGAACTTTGAGGTGATGGCTAAGAAGGCCTGCGATGGTTCAAAGGGATCGTTTGTACCGCTTAGCAAGGATGATATTGTGGAGATTTACAGAGCGGCATTCTAATAAAATCGTTCCTGCATTCGGTTCTCTGGAATTCAAAGGATATTGCAGACAACTTACGTTCATAGCTTCCACACGTTCCGGGTCCTCCGGTCAGATCTGCGAAGCAGGGAACGTCTTCCCCGGATACTTGATACCGGATCTGCCCTACTCATTCTCATGCGCCCGGTTTCTCACATTCCATAAACCTGGAATTGCCAGTTCGACATTCAGATGCGGATGAAAACTCCAAAATAAAAAGTATCTGATTATCAGAAAAAAGTCGCTCAGACTGTACAAATGCGAAAACAGTTCGTGCAATAAAGAATTTATGCATAAAAGTAGAAAAAGTAAAAAATATCGTGGATATAGTGCTAGAATTGTTGAAAAAAGTAAGCTAAAATACAG
>OATU01001386.1_pt1 | contig 14888 bp, 10 predicted proteins | sample 1516711 | NCBI WGS metagenome assembly OATU01 (sample SAMEA2579971, study PRJEB22360) | human gut metagenome | biome: human gut; feature: human-associated habitat; material: faeces | place: Denmark | collected 2008/2010 | reverse complement strand
GAGCCGGATCCTGTCGCTGGCGGACGATATCAAGTTAAACCTTGCGGCGGCAGATATCCGTATTGAGGCGCCGATCCCCGGAAAAGCAGCCGTGGGAATCGAGGTGCCGAACAAGGTCAACAGCATGGTCTATCTGCGTGACCTTTTAGAGAGCCCGGAATTTAAAAATCATAAATCGACACTGGCTTTTGCGGTGGGTAAGGACATCGGCGGACAGGTAGTCATTGCAGACCTCGCAAAGATGCCGCACCTTCTGATCGCCGGGCAGACTGGTTCCGGTAAATCAGTAGGAATCAACACGATGATCATGAGCCTGATCTACCGCTCATCCCCGGATGATGTGAAGCTCATTATGATCGATCCGAAGGTGGTTGAACTTTCCATTTATAACGGAATCCCACATCTGCTGATCCCGGTAGTCACTGACCCGAAGAAGGCGGCCGGTGCCCTCAACTGGGCAGTTGCGGAGATGATGGAACGATACAATAAGTTCGCTTCCTCGAATGTCCGCGACCTGAAAGGGTATAACGCGAAGGTACAGACCCTGGCGGAGAGCGGGGATATCCCTGCGGACCAGATTCCGAAGAAACTGCCGCAGCTCGTGATCATTATCGACGAGCTGGCGGATCTCATGATGGTTGCCTCAAACGAGGTGGAGGACGCGATCTGCCGTCTGGCACAGCTTGCCCGGGCAGCGGGAATTCATCTTGTTATCGCGACCCAGCGTCCGTCCGTCAATGTCATCACAGGTGTGATCAAAGCGAACGTGCCATCGCGGATCGCGTTCTCTGTTGCGTCCGGTGTGGATTCGAGAACGATCCTCGACATGAACGGCGCAGAGAAACTGTTAGGAAACGGCGATATGCTGTTTTACCCGTCCGGTTATCCGAAGCCGCTCCGCGTGCAGGGCGCTTTTGTATCGGACGGCGAGGTGTCAAATGTAACCGAGTTCTTAAAAGAACAGAACGAGGATACAGGATATAACACGGAAATCGAGAAAAAACTGACCCAGTCCTCCTTAGCCGGAGGAGCGGGCGGACAGAATGAGCGGGACGCATTGTTTACCGATGCGGGCAAGTTCATTATCGAGAAGGATAAAGCGTCGATCGGCATGCTTCAGAGAATGTTCAAGATCGGCTTTAACCGTGCTGCCCGGATCATGGATCAGCTTGCCGAGGCCGGTGTTGTAGGGGAAGAGGAAGGAACGAAGCCAAGGAAGATCCTGATGTCCATGGAAGAGTTCGAAGAATTCCTGGAAGCGGGGTACTAAAGCCTGCGGCTGTTGAAATTGAAATGGCTGTCGGCTGCGGAATCCGCAGATCCACAGAAATGATATGCTACTACAAAAGGAGGATACCGATTATGAAGACCGATATCGAGATTGCACAGGAGACGAAGATGCTCCCGATTACCACCGTTGCGTCCCAGTATGGAATTACTGAGGACGATCTGGAACTTTACGGAAAGTACAAGGCAAAGATCTCCAATGAGCTCTGGCAGGAGATCAAGGACAGACCGGATGGAAAACTCGTTCTGGTGACAGCGATCAACCCGACTCCGGCAGGAGAGGGAAAGACCACAACCAGTATCGGACTTGCACAGGCGATGACAAAGTGCGGAAAGAAAGCGATGCTTGCTCTCCGTGAGCCATCCCTCGGGCCGTGCTTTGGAATCAAGGGCGGAGCAGCCGGCGGCGGATATGCCCAGGTCGTTCCGATGGAGGACTTAAACCTTCATTTTACCGGTGATTTCCATGCGATCACGACAGCGAACAACCTGTTGGCAGCACTTCTTGACAACCATATTCAGCAGGGAAATACTCTTGGAATCGACCCGAGACAGATCCTCTGGAAGAGATGTCTTGACATGAACGACCGTGTGCTGAGAAACATTGTAGTGGGACTCGGCGCAAAGGCAGACGGTTTCGTCCGCGAAGACCATTTTGTGATCACGGTTGCCTCCGAGATCATGGCGATCCTCTGTCTGGCAACGGATATGAAGGACTTGAAGGAGCGCCTCGGAAGGATCATTGTAGCGTATAATTTTGCGGGTGAGCCGGTGACAGCGAAGGATCTCAACGCGGTCGGCTCCATGGCAGCTCTCTTAAAGGATGCCATCAAACCGAATCTGGTACAGACCTTAGAGCACACGGGAGCTCTTGTACATGGCGGACCGTTTGCGAATATCGCCCACGGCTGCAACAGCGTTATGGCGACAAGAACCGCATTAAAGCTTGCGGATGTGGCGATCACAGAGGCAGGATTCGGCGCAGATCTCGGCGCAGAGAAATTCTTTGATATTAAGTGCCGCAAGGCGGGGATCCATCCGGATGCCGTTGTTCTCGTGGCTACTGTCCGCGCGGTAAAGTACAACGGCGGTGTTCCGAAGGACCAGCTCTCCGAGGAGAATCTTGAGGCATTGAAGAAAGGTATCGTAAACCTTGAGAAACACATCGAGAACATCCAGAAATACCATGTGCCGGTTGTTGTTACTTTAAACTCCTTCCTCACGGACACAGAGGCAGAGTATGAATTTATCCGGAACTTCTGTGAGGAGAGAGGCTGTGAGTTTGCGCTGTCCGAGGTATGGGCAAAAGGCGGAGACGGCGGAATTGAACTCGCAGAGAAGGTAATAAACACCCTGGAGAAAAAGACGAGTGATTTCGCTCCGTTATATCCGGATGAGATGGGAATCTCCGATAAGATCGAGACCATTGCGAAGGAGATCTACGGCGCGGGCAGCGTAAGCTACTCACCGGCGGCAAAAAAGGCGATCGCGAAGATCACAGAGATGGGCTTTGGCGATCTTCCGGTCTGCATGGCGAAGACCCAGTATTCCTTATCCGATGACCAGAAGAAGCTTGGCCGTCCGGAAGGATTTGACCTGACTGTGCGCGATGCGTATGTGTGCGCGGGCGCAGGCTTTGTGGTTGCGCTTACCGGTTCCATCATGACTATGCCGGGACTTCCGAAGAAACCGGCAGCGGACAATATTGACGTGGACGAGAACGGAAAGATCATAGGATTATTCTAAAAAAGCAGTAAGAAAACTCACAGGCGGGCGCATATGTTCCCGCCTGTGTGGGTTATGAGAAAGGATGACGACAGTGGTAATTGGAGATTGGTTAAAACGCATGAAATACGATCTGGTTTGCGGCAGTCTGGACCAGAACGTAGATGAAGTGATCTATGATTCGAGAAAGGCAAGACCGGATTCCGTATTCGTGTGCATTCAGGGCAGCACCAGGGATTCCCACGAGTTTATTCCGGACGTATTAAGGGCTGGCTGTAAAGTTCTTGTGGTAGAAAAAGAAGTGGAAGTATCGGCGGATGTGACTGTGATCCGGGTCGAGAGCGGACGACTCGCGCTGGCGGAGCTTTCTGCGGCGAGATTCGGTTATCCGGCAGAGAAACTGATCACCATCGGGATCACCGGCACGAAGGGAAAGACCACGACGAGCTATATGATCAAGGCGGTCCTTGAGGCAGCCGGAAAGAAGACCGGTCTCATCGGAACGAATGGCGCAGTCATCGGGGATGTGAAATTCCCGACCTCCAATACGACACCGGAATCCTATGTGGTGCAGGATTATTTCCATAAAATGGTGGAAGCTGGCTGTGAGTGCTGTGTGATGGAGGTCTCCTCTCAGGCCTTAATGCTTCACAGGGTCGGCGGGATCATGTTCGACTACGGTCTGTTCACAAATATTTCTCCGGACCATATCGGGCCGAAGGAACACAAGAGCTTTGAAGAGTATCTTTTTTATAAGTCAAGGCTTCTTACTGTCTGCAAAACGGGGATCGTGAATCGTCTGACAGACCACTACGATGAGGTCGTAAAGGATGCGACCTGCAGACTTCTTACATATGCCCTGAATGGAAACGCGGATTTCATGGGTGATGACATTCACTATGCATCAAATCACGATTTTGTGGGAATTGAATTTTCAATTCACGGCATGCTTGACGGAAGAGTCCGCGTAGGGATGCCGGGAAAATTCAACGCGGATAATGCTCTGGCGGCATTGGCGGTCTGCACTCTGGCGCTTTCCGGTGGAAGCGGGGTGCTTGATGATCATACAAAACAGGCAATCCTTGGATCCCTCGTGAAGGTCCGCGTGGATGGTCGCATGGAGATCGCGCACGTATCGAAAACGTGCAGTGTGATCGTGGATTACGCCCACAATGCGGTCAGCATGGAAAGTCTGCTCACAACACTCCGGGATTATCATCCGAAGCGTCTCGTATGTGTATTCGGCTGCGGTGGAAACCGCGCCAGAGATCGCAGATATTCAATGGGGGAGATCGGTGGAAAGATGGCGGATCTCTGCATCATTACAGCCGACAATCCGCGTTTTGAGAAAAACGAGGACATCATCAAGGACATCGAGGTGGGCCTTGCGAAGACGGACGGAACGTATCTTGTGATCCCGGACAGACGGGAAGCAATCTTTTACGCGATCAGGAACGCCGAGGAGGGTGACATGATCGCCATTATCGGAAAAGGCCATGAGGATTATCAGGAGATCGAAGGTGTGAAACATCATTTTCTGGATCGGGAAGTCGTGGAAGAGGCGGTAAAAGGATAATGTACGATCGTCCGCAGAGGGACGCAGACTGCAGCAGTAAAGGAGATTGGAAAGAAATGGAGAACGTAAGCGTTCAGGATATCGTCCTTGCCACCGGAGGCGTACTGCTCTCCGGAGATGACGGTGTCATGTTAAACAAGATCCGCCTGGATTCCAGACAGGTTGAGACCGGAGATCTTTTCGTGCCGATCATCGGCGAGAAAGTAGATGCACATAAATTTCTGGAACAGGTTGCCGAAAAAGGAGCCGGTGCGGTGCTTACAAGTGAGCATAAGGAAAAAACGGAAGAAATGGCGGAGACCTCCTGTGCCTGGATCGCTGTGGATGACACGAAAAAGGCACTTCAGGCCGTAGGCCGTTACCTCAGAAAACGTCTGACACTGCCCATTGTCGGTGTCACCGGGAGCGTCGGAAAGACCACAACGCGGGAAATGATCGCGGCGGCACTCTCCGCGCGGTTTCATGTATACAAGACTCCGGGCAACAGCAATAGTCAGGTAGGAGTTCCGATTACCGTGTCCGAGATCACAAAAGAAGATGAAGTGGGTGTTCTGGAGCTTGGAATGAGCGAGCCGGGTGAACTTACCGTGATCGCACGGATCGCGAAGCCGGATGTGGCAGTGATCACAAACATCGGGATCACCCACATCGAGCAGCTTGGATCCCGCGAGAATATTTACAGAGAGAAGCTGACGATCCAGGACGGACTTTCCGATGGCGGCATCCTCATCTTAAACGGCGACGATGATATGCTTTGCAGGACCAGGGGAAAGGCCGGTGTGAAGACCGTCTACTATGGCACCGGGGAAACCTGTGATTACCGCGCAGTGGACCTCGTCCTCATGGACGGAAAAACGGAGTTTACGGCTGTTCATGCGGGAAAAACCCAGAAAGTCCTCCTGAACGTCATGGGCACACACAATGTAATGAACGCCCTGGCGGCTATTGCGGTCTGCTGTGAACGCGGTATGACGATGGCAGAAGCCGCGGAGGGTCTTCTGACTTTCCATGGCTTCAAACACCGTCAGCAGGTCTATGCCGACGGAAGATTTACGGTGATGGATGACTCCTACAACGCGAGCCCGGCATCCATGAAGGCGGCCCTTGATGTGTTTCAGGGGCTCACCGGAAAGCGCCATATCGCTGTCCTCGCGGATATGAAGGAGCTTGGCGGGAATTATCTGGCCTACCACAGGGAGGTGGGCGAGTACGCGGCCAATTCCGGCGTGGATCTTGTTGTGACGCTGGGCGAGGCATGCAGGAGTCTGGCAGAAGGCGTTCGTGCGGTGAAGGAGATTCCGGTGGTGGAATTTTCAGACTGCGGGGAGATGGTGAAATATCTGGAAGCGGAGATCCGGGACGGAGACTGCGTTCTCTTTAAGGGATCCAACTCCATGGGACTGTCTGCTGTGGCAGATCAATTCGTGGAGATGGCCGGAAGGTAGGAATGGACGGAAGTTTTGAGAAGGGAGGGATCCGAAATGGAACCGTATGCGGATGTCATCATTGATCTTTCCGTAAAAAATGTGGACCGGATCTTCCAATACCGAATCCCTGACCATCTGAAAGAGCTTGTAAAGCCCGGAGTTCAGGTGAATATCCCTTTCGGAAAGGGAAATACCGAACGGAAAGGGATCGTGGTAGGTCTCTCAAAAGAGACAGATTATGACCCTGAAAAAATGAAAGAGCTCCTGGATGTGGAGACAGGCGCTGTCCCGATCCGTACTCAGATGATCTGCCTCGCCTTCTGGATGAAGGACCGCTATTCCACCACGATGAATCAGGCACTGAAGACGGTTCTTCCCGTAAAGGCGAAGGTGATGCCGCGGGAAGAACGTGTGATCGTTTCCTTAAAACCGAAGAATGAGATCGAAACGCTGCTTATAGAAGCGGAAAAGAAGAAATACCGGGCACGGATAAGGCTTTACCGGGCACTTCTTGAAAACGGGGAGCTGCCTTTGAAGCTGACTTCCGAAAAGCTCGGCATCACGGCTGCGATGCTGAAACCGTTAGTAGAAAAAGAGATCGTGGACCTGAAAACAGTCAAAAAAGAACCGGGAGCAGGAAACAGATTTCCAGAGACCGGACCTGTTGCCCTGAATCAGGAACAGAAGAACGCGGCGGAGACCGTGATCCGGGACTATGATTCCGGACAGCGTAATACCTATCTGCTCTACGGAATCACGGGAAGCGGTAAGACGGAGGTCTACATGGAGCTCATCGACTACGTCCTTCGGAAAGGCCGGCAGGCCATCGTCCTGATCCCGGAGATCTCCCTGACTTACCAGACCGTGATGCGTTTTTACCGGCGATTTGGAAACCGGGTTGGGATCATGAATTCCAGACTTTCGGCGGGAGAGCGCTATGAGCAGTCGGAGAGGGCGGCAAATGGGGAGATCGATATCATGATCGGTCCGCGTTCCGCTCTTTTCACACCGTTTCCGGATCTGGGGCTTATCATCATCGACGAGGAACATGAGGGAGCTTACAAGAGTGAGACAGCACCGCGGTACGATGCCAGGGAGGTTGCAAAGGTCCGGGCAGATATGAGCCGGGCAGCCGTAGTCTTAGGCTCTGCGACACCGTCCGTGGAGAGCTATTATCTGGCAGAACAGGGCGAGTATAAGCTTTTGACCCTCACAAAGAGGGCAAAGGAGAACAGCCGTCTGGCGGGGGTCCATATTGTGGATCTTAGAGAAGAACTCGCAGAGGGAAACCGCTCGATCTTCAGCCGGAGATTAAAATGGCTGATCGAGGACCGGCTGGCGAACAGGCAGCAGGTGATGCTGTTCATGAACCGGCGGGGATATGCGGGCTTTGTGTCCTGCCGCTCCTGCGGAAAGGCTATGAAATGCCCACACTGTGATGTGAGTCTTACATACCACAAAAACGGACGGTTAAAATGCCACTACTGCGGATTTGAACGGCCGCTGCCGGATCGATGTCCGTCCTGCGGTTCCCCGTTTATCGCGCCCTTTGGGACGGGGACCCAGAAACTGGAAGAATTTACAAAGAGGGAATTTCCAAAGGCCCGGATCTTAAGGATGGATGCGGACACCACGGCAAAAAAAGGGGCTCATGAAGAAATCCTCGCCACCTTCGCAGAGGGCGGGGCGGATATTCTCATTGGGACCCAGATGATCGTAAAGGGTCATGACTTCGCGAATGTGACCCTTGTGGGTGTCATGGCAGCGGATCTCTCCCTCTATGCACCGGACTATAAGAGCGCAGAGCGTACCTTTGAGCTCCTGACTCAGGCATCCGGGCGGGCCGGGCGCGGGGAGCTTCAGGGAGATGTGGTGATCCAGACATATGCGCCGGACCATTATGCGGTATCCTCCGCGGCAGAGCAGGACTATCTGCAGTTTTACCGGCAGGAGCTTCTGTACCGGAAGATGATGGGATATCCGCCCCTTGTAAGACTTTTGACCATCGGACTTTCCTCAAAGAGGGAGGCGGATGTGATCCGTGCGTCAGAGGATATGAAACGGGTCATTCTGAGGGAATATGCACTGGATGGACTGAAGGTCATCGGTCCGGTGGAGGATTCCCCCTACAAACTTAATGATAATTACAGAAAAATTTTATATATGAAACATGAAAGTTATGATATACTATTAAAAGTCAGAAATTGCGCCCGGAAGCGGGAGAACATCCCGGATCTTTTCCGGAATGTGTTCGTCCAGTACGATCTGACTTAGTAGTTTTCGATAAAAAATTGAGAGGAAATAAGATAAAATGGCAATCAGACAGATCAGAACCATCGGAGATGAGATCCTTACAAAAGAGTGTAAGCCGGTAAAGGAAATGAATGAGAGGACCCTTGAGCTCATCGAAGATATGTTTGAGACAATGTATGAGAATAACGGCGTCGGCCTTGCCGCACCGCAGGTGGGTGTCCGCAAGCGCGTCGTGGTTATCGATGTGGAGGACGGAAACCAGTATGTGCTGATCAATCCGGAGATCCTCGAGACGAGCGGAAGTCAGACCGGTCAGGAAGGCTGCTTAAGTGTTCCGGGAAAATGCGGACAGGTGACCCGCGCGGATCATGTAAAGGCAAAAGCTCTCAATGAGAATATGGAAGAGTATGTGATCGAGGCAGACGGACTTCTCGCGAGATGCATTCTCCACGAGTGCGACCATCTGGATGGAAAACTTTACGTCGATCTCGTAGAGGGCGAACTTCAGGATACAGCCGGAGAGGATGAGGAATAGTATGCGTATTGTTTTTATGGGAACGCCGGACTTTGCGGTTCCGACGCTGACTGCTCTCATTGAGGGCGGACATGAAGTTGTGGCTGTGGTGACACAGCCGGATAAGCCGAAGGGGCGCGGAAAAGCCGTCCTTATGACTCCTGTAAAGGAAAAAGCGATCGAGTATGAAATCCCGGTATACCAGCCGGTAAAGGTGCGGGATCCGGAATTTGTGGAGCTTTTAAAAACGATGGCACCGGATGCCATCGTTGTTGTCGCATTTGGCCAGATCCTCCCGAAGTCCATTCTGGATCTTCCGAAATACGGCTGCGTGAATGTACACGCGTCCCTGCTCCCGAAATACCGCGGGGCTGCCCCGATCCAGTGGGCGGTCATTGACGGTGAGAAGGAGAGCGGAGTGACGACCATGATGATGGATGTGGGGCTGGATACCGGCGATATGCTGGAACAGAAAGCGATCCCGTTAGATGAGAAAGAGACTGGCGGAAGCCTGTTTGACAAGCTCTCTGCCCTCGGTGGATCCATGATCTTATCCACTTTAAAGGGACTGGAAAACGGAACGATCACGAGAACTCCACAGGGAGAGTCCGGTACTTCCTACGCGAAGATGCTCACGAAAGAAATGGGACATATCGACTGGACGAAGGACGCGGTGTCCATTGAGCGTCTTGTCCGCGGTTTAAATCCGTGGCCAAGCGCATATACATTATATGCCGGAAAGACGATGAAAATCTGGTCAGCAGAGGTTACGGATCTTCCGGGAGAAAGAACTCCGGGAAAGATTCATGTGACAAAGGACCGGCTTTTTTTGGAGACCGGAGAGGGTGTCCTTGATGTAAAGGAACTTCAGCTTGAGGGAAAGAAGCGGATGGATACAGCTTCCTTCCTGCGCGGTTTCCAGATGGAAGACGGAAGTTTCTGCGGGTAAGCTTCGCGGGTGATGCCGCGGGCGGTCCTGAAAATTCCGGCCGAAAAGCCGGCTGCCGGGACGACAGAAACGAGATCGAAAGGAGAGATGTTTTATGTACGGAATGTATGGTTACGGTTATGGCTATGGCCTTGACCCGACGATCATCCTTGTATTGATCGGTGTTGCCCTTTCTCTCTGGGCTCAGGGGCGTGTGAATTCCACGTTCTCGAGATATTCCAGAGTCCGCAGCATGACTGGCATGACAGGGGCAGAGGCGGCGAGACGCCTTTTAAATGCGCAGGGAATCTACGATGTGACGGTCCAGCAGATCGCCGGTGAACTTACTGACCACTATGATCCGCGGACGAAGACCGTAAACCTGTCCCAGTCCGTTTACGGAGCGACTTCTGTTGCGGCTATCGGTGTTGCCGCCCACGAATGCGGCCACGCGATGCAGGACAATGAGGGATACGCGCCGTTACGGTTCAGGAGTGCTCTGGTTCCGGTGGCAAACTTCGGCTCCAGTCTTTCCTGGCCGCTGATCCTTTTAGGACTTGTGTTCGGCGGACTTGGTTCTCCGCTGGTGGAGATCGGAATCTTAATGTTCTCTCTGGCGGTGCTGTTCCAGCTTGTGACACTTCCGGTAGAGTACAATGCGTCTGCCCGTGCGGTAAGACTTCTGGATGCACAGGGCATTCTCGCGGGAGAGGAAGTAAACGGGACGAGAAAAGTACTGAACGCGGCGGCACTGACCTATGTGGCGGCAGCAGCGACTTCGATCCTACAGCTTCTCCGTCTCATAATTCTCTTTGGAGGAAGAAACAGACGTGACAGATAATACGACAAATATCCGGGAGGTCGTCCTTGACGTCCTTCTGGAAGTCCTCGAAAACCATAATTTGAGCCATATTGTTTTAAAACAGGCACTGGAAAAGTACCTGTTTCTGGAGCGTCAGGACCGCGCGTTTATCACAAGATGCGTGGAGGGAACTCTGGAGTACCGGATCCAGATCGATGCGGTGCTTGACCGTTTTTCGAAGGTGAAGACCGCGAAAATGAAACCGGTGATCCGGGAGATCCTCAGAATGTCGGTCTACCAGATTCTGTATATGGAGCGTGTACCGGACTCCGCGGTCTGCAATGAGGCGGTAAAGCTTGCAAAGAAACGAAAATTCCAGGGCCTTTCCGGATTTGTGAACGGTGTCCTGCGGACGGTCTCCAGAGAAAAAGAGAAACTTGTCTGGAAGGACGCTTCGGAGCGCTATTCGATCCCCCGGTGGATGTTATCCATGTGGAAGGAAATGTATGGAAAAGAGACTTCTGAAGCCATTGCTGCGTCATTTTTAGAAGAACGCCCCCTTACGGTGCGCTTTAATGAGAGCATCTCTCCGGCGGAGAAAACGATTGGAGAGTTGAGAGATCATGGCATTACGGTGGAGGAGTCCGGGATATTTCCGGGGATCGCTTCGATCCGTGGCTTCGACTACTTAGACCGGGTGTGCGCGTTCACGGAAGGAAAGATCACAGTTCAGGATCCAAGCTCCTCCCTTGCGGCACAGATGGCATCTATTGCCCCGGGAGATTTCGTTCTTGACGTGTGCGGAGCTCCGGGAGGAAAGGCCATGCATGCGGCAGATCTTTTAAAAGGTACCGGCATGGTGGAAGCGAGAGATGTGAGCGGGAGAAAGACGGATCTTATTGAGGAGAACATCATGCGCTGCGGCTTCCGGAACATTCGCACGAACGTCTGGGACGCGACAGTTCTGGATCCGTCTATGGTGGAGCAGGCAGATGTGGTTCTGGCAGATCTCCCATGTTCCGGTCTCGGAATTATCGGAAAGAAACCGGATATCAAAGAGCGGATGACGAGAGATGAGATCAAAAATCTCGCGAAGCTGCAGAGGGAGATCCTTTCTGTGGTGACTCAGTATGTAAAACCTGGTGGAACGCTTGTTTACAGTACCTGTACGATCACTGAGGAAGAGAATGAAGAAAACGCGGACTGGATCGAGAAGCATTTGGCGTTTGAAAAGAAGAGGATTGCAGATCTCCTGCCGGAGGCTCTTAAGAGTTCCTGCGAGGAGAACAGGATCCAGCTTCTTCCGGGACTCCATCCCTGCGACGGCTTCTTTATCTCTGTGTTCAAAAAGAAGAAATAATACTGCGCAGGTTCTGAATCCGCGGACATGACTGCCTGCGGATCCGTTAAAAACGGATTTATGTGGAAACATGACAGAACCAAGGCTTTTGGAGAATCGAGAATGGAAAAGAAAGACCTGAAATCAATGACACTGGAAGAATTGACAGAGTTCGTGAAGGAGCTGGGTGAAAAACCGTTCCGGGCAAAACAGTTATACCAGTGGATGCATGTAAAATTAGCCGAGTCTTTAGACGAATGTACGAACCTTCCGAAGTCGCTTAAGGAAAAGCTTTCGGAATACAGTACATACACGTCCCTTAAGACCGTAAAGATGCTGGAATCGGGGATCGACGGGACAAGAAAGTATCTGTTCGGTCTCGATGACGGAAACGTGATCGAGAGCGTCCTGATGAAATATCACCACGGAAATTCTGTGTGTATTTCCTCTCAGGTGGGCTGCCGCATGGGCTGCCGGTTCTGTGCGTCCACTCTGGACGGACTCACAAGAAACTTACGTCCTTCGGAGATGCTGGATCAGATCTACCGGATCCAGAGATCCACGGGAGAGCGTGTCTCCAACGTGGTGGTCATGGGAAGTGGTGAGCCGATGGATAACTATGATAACCTGATCCGGTTTATCAGGCTTCTTTCCGATGAAAACGGTCTGAATATCAGTCAGAGAAACATCACGGTATCCACCTGCGGGATCGTACCAAAGATCTTAAAGCTTGCGGAGGAAGGTCTTTCCATTACTCTGGCACTTTCCCTTCATGCGCCGGACGATGAGACGAGAAAGACTCTGATGCCCATCGCCAACAGCTACTCCTTATCGGAGGTGCTTCCGGCATGTAGGGAATATTATAAAAAGACAGGAAGACGCCTGACCTTTGAGTACAGTCTTGTACAGGGCGTCAATGATAACCTTGACGAGGCAAAGCGCCTGACTGCGCTTTTAAAGGATATGCAGGGACACGTGAACCTGATTCCGGTAAACCCGATCAAGGAACGCGACTTCAAACAGTCCAATCGGGATGCCATTGACGCGTTCAGGGGTTATCTTGAAAAACACGGCATCAACGTTACGATCCGCAGGGAGATGGGCCGCGATATCGGCGGTGCCTGCGGACAGCTTAGAAAGAGCTATCTGAGTGAGGAGGAATCGTCATGATCTCTTACGCGAAGACAGACACCGGTCTTGTGAGAAGATCCAATCAGGATTTCCTGTTTGCAGCGGATCAGCCGGTGGGACCGCTTCCGAATCTGTTCATCGTGGCAGACGGAATGGGCGGACATAAGGCCGGGGATTTCGCGTCCCGGTATGTCGTGGAACATATGAAAGAATATATTGAAAATTCTGATCCGGCCAGTCCTGTGATGATCCTCAGAAAAGCTCTGGAGAAGACGAATCAGGGGCTCTTTGAGGAAGCTCAGGGAAACCCGGACCGGGAAGGAATGGGGTCCACTCTGGTTGCCGCTACGATCGAGGACGACATGATGTACGTGGCAAATGTGGGGGACAGCAGACTTTATCTTTTGCGGGACAGTCTTGCACAGATCACGAGAGACCATTCCCTTGTGGAAGAGATGGTCGCGAGAGGAAAAATGGAGCGGGACAGCGAGTCCTACCGAAGTCAGAAGAACATCATTACCCGCGCCATGGGAATCGGAAACCGGGTGGAGGCGGATTTCTTTGAAGTGCCGCTTCTTGAGTGTGACTGTATTCTGCTCTGCTCTGACGGATTGACGAACATGGTGGATGATGCCGAGATCAGCCGGGTCTTAAAGACAACGGATACGCTGAAAGAGAAGACGGAAGCGCTGGTTGACGAGGCAAACCGGAACGGAGGAAAGGACAACATTGCGATTGTCCTTGTAGAACCTCAGATAAGTGAGGTGAAGCTATGATTTTATACCCTGGAACGATGCTGCAGGACCGATATGAGATTCTGGAAAAGATAGGTTCCGGCGGAATGTCAGAGGTCTATAAAGCAAAATGCCATAAATTAAACCGTCTGGTCGCGATCAAGGTACTGAAATCGGAGTTTACTTCCGACGCGACCTTTGTCAGTAAATTTAAGATGGAAGCTCAGGCAGCGGCCGGACTTTCACACCCGAATATTGTCAATATATATGATGTCGTGGATGAGGGAGACATCCACTTTATCGTTATGGAGCTCGTAGAGGGAATCACCTTAAAGAGCTATATCACGAAAAAAGGTCATCTGGATGTAAAGGAAGCCATCGGGATCGCGATCCAGGTAGCCTCCGGAATCGAAGCAGCCCATGAACAGCATATCATTCACCGTGATATCAAGCCTCAGAATATGCTGATCTCCATGGATGGAAAGGTGAAGGTAGCGGACTTCGGAATTGCGAGAGCTGTGTCGTCCCAGACCATGAATGCGGCGACAGTTGTGGGATCTGTCCACTATATCTCCCCCGAACAGGCGAGAGGCGGATACAGCGATGAGCGGAGCGACCTGTATTCCTTAGGTATCACCATGTTTGAGATGGTCACCGGCCATGTTCCGTTTGAGGGGGACAACACGGTGACGGTCGCGCTGGCACATCTGGAAGAACCGATGCCGGATCCCAGAATGTTGAATCCGGATGTGTCCCCAAGTCTTGCGAGGATCATCTTAAAATGTACGGAAAAGAGACCGGAGCGCCGATACCCGAACGCGGCGGCCGTGATCAGTGACCTGAGAAGGGCACTCTTAAATGATGACGATGGTATCGGCGCCGTTAAAGAGGAAGACCACAGCTCCGATACCATCGTCATCAGCCCAAAAGAACTGAATCTGATCAAGACGAGAAGTGGGGAACGGATCCGGGAGTCAAAGCCGGTAAAAGAGATCCGTGAGCGCAGGGAACGGCGGGATCTGGAAAAGCGGTATGATCAGACGGACAACGCGAAGAAGGAACCGAAAAAGAATAAAGTGGATGATGAAGCCACAGGACTGGAAAAGATCCTGACAGGCCTGGGCGTGGCGGCAGGCCTCGTCCTTGTTGCGGGTGTGGTCGTATCCGAGTTT
>OATU01001373.1_pt1 | contig 15010 bp, 10 predicted proteins | sample 1516711 | NCBI WGS metagenome assembly OATU01 (sample SAMEA2579971, study PRJEB22360) | human gut metagenome | biome: human gut; feature: human-associated habitat; material: faeces | place: Denmark | collected 2008/2010 | reverse complement strand
TTATGAAATTCGCAGTGTAGTTTTGTGCAATTTTTCAAATTTGCTCATTTATAGTAATTATAATTCCCTGTATCTCCAACAATATAATTTTCAAAAGAAAGAATTACAAAATCTTTATTATCCGTTTTAATTTCTCCAAGCATATAGGGATTATTTTGTGATAATACACTATTGAGCAAATTAATTCCTAGTTTATTTTGAATGGTTTCGTAATCCTCAACTTTTCATCAATGATACCATATTCATCTGCTTGCAAGTTCAACGTATTATCCTTTACATAATGCATAGAATCCCGTTCTGGTAAGATTTCCTCGTTTACCATTACTTTATAAATATAATATCCTGCAAAAACAGTAGTACCTCCTAAAATTAAGATTGCAGAGAGGCTGCTATACCACTGATATACCTATTAGGGGTTCTCTTGGTTGCTGAGAAGCTTTAGGAAAAAGGGAACGTCCTGCCGGGACATATTTGTATAAACGCAGACTGTCAACTTCTATTTTCATATATCTTCATAATGATACAAGAAAATAAAGCTTTCTCTGTCTTTCATCTAAACATCTAGCAGACAAGAATCATCTATTTTTCCCACCATGATTTCCGATACTCACTTGGTGTCTGATTATACCTTAATTGAAATGCCCGGTTAAAGGTTCTTTGGCTCTCAAATCCTGCTTCCAGATAAACATCTGTAATCCTTCTATCCGTATTTTCCAACAAAGAGGTCGCATAATTTAAACGAATTTCATTTAAGTATTGATTGAAATTTGTATGAAAGATACCTGAAAAGATTTTTGATAGGGCAAACTTATTGACTCCCAGAGCTGATGCCACTTTCCCAAGTGTAAGTTCCTCCTGAAAATGTGACAACAGATAGGTCATCGCTGCATATATCAGATCATTACTCCCCACACTATCTTTTTCTATGAATCGGAATGTTTCCCTGCACCGGTATAATATAATCTGCAAATAAGCCTGCCCCACAACCTCACTGACTTTCTGATCTTTTATCAGACAACTCAGGGCGTTTTTAACTTCTCTATGTAAATCTGCGCTGGCAATCACCGGGTTTTCCGGACATTTCTTCTGAAGAAGCGCCATAAACGGACCACTTAGTTCCAAAGAAGCATAAAACTGGTACACCTCATTTTCCCCCTTTGAAAACACCTGATAATGATGAATCAAATCTGGAAAAACAATAGCAAAATCCCCCTTTTCCATATGATACAACTCATATCCAATGCCAAGCTCCACCTCCCCTTTTGTTACATATACCAGTTCTATGGCATTGTGAAGGTGAGGGGGAACATGATGTGGTTTTTTCCTTATCATACTGAACTTTTCTTTTTTCTCTTCATAAGACGGCTGCATGATATTTCTTCCCCCTCTCAAGAATTGGCTACATTTCTTTTTGATTTGGCACGCAGGTTTTCTGCTCATCCGATATAATAAACTCAGAAATCAGGAAAGGAGGAAAAACAGAATGAAAAAACTGATGAATTACTTACAGGAAGTCATGAATTTTTATGCGGTTTACTTCAATCATGCATACTGTCTTTCATAGACTTTTCCTGTAAAAGTTTTTCATTTGCCTTCTCTACATTCATCTTTGCCATAATAATGGTAATGATAAGTGTGATTACTACCGGAATCCATAAATACATGATCTGCAGCATCTGGATACAGGAATCAGACTGTACAGCCAGTGTGCCGTCAAAGCCACTAAGATCCAGAAGCCAGCCGGTAATGGCAATTCCAATTCCACCGCCCAGCTTAATACCAAGAGAGGTACAAGAATACATGGTTCCATCTACTCTCTTATGCTTTGTCAAGTAAGTATATTCGGAACAGGAAGCAATGACTGCATTCATATCCCCCTGCCATGGTCCCATACCAAAAGCTGCAATACCGGTAAATAAAAGCATCAATGGCACACTTCCTAGATAACCGGCTACTACAACCAGGGCTCTTCCAATCGTTCCGATCACATATCCTGTAAGATTTAATTTATACATTCCTCTCCACTTTTCCACCAGCAGCGGTGTAATGAGCAATGCAATAATCAGAGGAATATTAATGGCCCAGGAAAACACACCATAAAGTTTCTCATTGAAAAGGATATACGTCATATAGTAAATCCCCATATTCAGCATCGCTGTATAGATCTGCTGTAAAATATACGTAGCACAGATCATAACATAATACTTATTTGTAAATAACAGTTTTCCGGCATCAATCAGAGAATACTTTTCTTCGACTCCGGCTTCTTTCCCATCATTTAACTCTTCTTCCGGTAATTCCTTTACAGAAAGTACAGAAATCGTATTAACAATCAATCCGATTACTGCATAGATAATAGCAACGGTCCTCCATCCAGCTGCTCCGCCGCCCAACCATTCTACAAATCCAATGGTTAAAGACTGAATCAACAGACTGGTAGAAAAAGCAAAAATGAAGCGGTAAGACCCCATCTGTACACGTTCCTTACTATTCTTTGTTACTAGGGCTGTCAGTGCAGAATACGCAATATTATTCGCTGTATAAAATACTGCATTTAACAGCGTATACGCAATAAAAAACCAGGCATACTGTGCAAATTTCCCCATAGTTGTAGGTATTGCAAAAATAGCGACTAAAGTTACGGCACATCCGATATAGCCATAGAGCATCCAGGGTCTTGCTTTTCCCATTTTACTCTTTGTCTTATCAATCAGAGTTCCAAAGAAAACATCCGTAATTCCATCAAACAATTTGGATACGGCAATCAGAGTTCCAATAATTCCGGGATTTAATCCTACTGTATTGGTAAGATAAATCATGACAAAAGAGGATAGAAATGCGTAAACTACATTTCCAGCAATGTCCCCGGAACCATATCCTACCTTGTTATACCATTTTAAATATTTTTTCCCATTCATGTATTTCTACTCTTCCTTCCTGAATAAAAGCTTTATCTCAAAAACAAAAGTTTCCTCATCCACCTGGTATTCATCCCTTAGTTCAGGACCACAACTGTTGGAACCAATCCCATTCTGTGCATAATCCAGACAGACAATGGTGTTCCCTGATTTCTCCAATTCATAATTATGTGTCTTCCTGGCCAGCTCTTCCTGTGTATAATAGGACACATTAAATGAAAATGGTTTGGGTGACACTGCTATAACAGTCTGGTTTTCTTTTTCTATCATCACATAATCACAATCTGTATGACTTCCATTTTCCTGCGGACGGATATAATCTTCATGCTGCTCTTCCACTGTTGCATCATACAGCCCATGACTGCAGGACTTACATTTATCTCGATAACTTTCATGTGGCCCCAATCCATAATATTTCAGATTTTCATATTCCTCTTTCAGAAACAGACGGATACCAAATCTAGGAAGCTGCGGAAATTCCATATTCTTTTTCACCTGCATTTTTACTGAGATTGCTCCCCTGTTAGAAATTTCCCAGACAGCTTTTATATCCAGAACTCTCTGAAGTGCTACTGCTGCTACAGACATGGTGCTGTAAATTCTGACACATTTCCCCTCTCGTTTCCATTGAACGTCATAGGCTCTGGCTTTACTCCGGTCATATCCGGCATCCATCCATTCTTGCTTGATCTTTCGGTCATTATCCGTAGGTGCTCTCCAGATATTTAGTTCCATAGGAGTTTCCAGAAGTTCCTCCCCATCTATGCTTAATTGTTCAAATAAACCCGAAAGTTTATTGTAAACATAGAAGAATGTATCTGACCGGATGGAAAGAAAACGATCTGTTTCAGAAACTTGTACCTCTGCTTCTTTCTGTTCCTGGTTTTCCAATAAGGCGATTGTCTGTTGGTTTCTTCCATCCCGATTTTCCAAAAGAATTTCGTCAAATCCCATCATACTCCCTTGTGCCATAAGACTGGTTCTATGTTTCAAATGGTAAGATACTTTTAAATAACATTTTCCGCAATCTGGAACAGTAATATCCAACAAAATGCTTCCTCTCTGATGAGGCAATACAGAATCCTGCAAAGTCAACGGTTTCTTCTCCAATAGCTTTCCGTCACAGTTCACTTCGTATACCAAATAGATATAATCCTTTAAATCCACATAGTTCATATAGTTTTCCAGACACAGCTCCCCTGTTTTCTGGCAGAAAGACATCACTCTTGCCGGACGGTACACATTCTGGTATTCCAAAAGCCCTGTATGGGGTGTTCTGTCCGGATATACCAGGCCGTCCATACAGAAATTCCCATCATGGACTTCTTCTCCAAAGTCACCTCCATAAAGGTACTTTTCTTTTCCATTAGCAGCCTGTCCCTGATAAATGGCATGGTCGCACCATTCCCACACAAAGCCGCCGCAGAGGACATCATACTCATAAATTATTTGAAAATAGTCTTCTAAATCTCCCGGTCCATTTCCCATGGCATGACAGTATTCAATCAACAGGAGAGGTTTGTCCGGTTTTTTGTCCATATATTCCTGAATTTCTTCCAGGGAAGGATACATCCGGCTGAAAATATCAATGTTACTGTAATCATATTTTCTTCTGTCGCTACGATAAAAAGAGCTTTCATAACAGGTAAGCCTTGTAGTATCAAACCCTTTTGTCCATTTTAAAGCTTCCTCAAAAGTACAGCCATAACCACATTCATTTCCCATGGACCAGATTACAATACAAGGGCGGTTCTTCTCCCTGTGCACACAAAGTTTTGTACGATCCAGAGTCGCCGAGATAAATTCCGGGGTATCCGAGATCCGTTCATTCCATCTTCGGCTTACATTTTCCCAGCTGGAATCTTTTAAATACTGGGACTGGGTTCCATGACTTTCATTATCCGCCTCTGCAATCACAAAAAATCCATATTCATCACAAAGCTGATAAAAATAAGGCACATTGGGATAATGGCTGCTTCGGACGGCATTGAAATTACTCTCCTTCATCATCTGCAGATCCTTTTTCATCTGTTCCAGCCCAATCACAAACCCCGTCACCGGATCGGAGTCATGGCGGTTCACGCCTTTGAATTTGATGGCAGTTCCATTTATATAGAGAACAGCATCTTTTACACTGATTTCCCGGATTCCAATCCGGTCTGTGATCACTTCCCCTTCTGTTTCTAAAACCAGGGTATATAAATACGGCTGTTCTGGGTTCCATAGATTTGGTTCTTTTACAACAAATACTGCTTTATGCGTATATGCAGTACCTGTATTTTCCTGAAATACCTGAGAAGCAACCTCCCTATGTTCTGCATCATACAAAGTAAATTTTGTTGGCACTGCCTTTCCCCGGTAACTGGCCTGTACTGTAATGACTGCCTGTTCCTCCTGGACTTCGGTAGTTGTAAAGTAGTCATAGACCACGTTTTCCGGACGGTTCAGAAGATATACATCCCGGAAAATCCCACTCATGCGGAATTTATCCTGGTCTTCCAGATAAGTCCCATCACACCATTTCAGAACCAGTACCGCTAAGGTATTTTCTCCATCTTTCAAAACATCCGTCACATCAAATTCACTTGTGGCATGGGAAACCTGGCTATAGCCCACATACGTTCCATTTACCCAGACATAAAAACAGGAATCCACACCTTCAAAATTCAAATATGCCCTCGGAGCCTTTTCCTGCTTCTGGTACATAAACTTCCTGATATAAGCTCCGCATGGATTTTCCTGTGGCACATACGGTGGATCAAGAGGAATCGGATATCTCACGTTGGTATACTGATGGCTGTCATACCCATAATTCTGCCATACTCCCGGCACCTCTACCTGTGTAAAGTTGCCGCAGTCATATCCCTGTTCATAAAATTTTTCCTGTAAATCATAGATGCTCTCAAAATACTGAAACTGCCATGTCCCGTTCAGACAGATCAACCGGTCTGAAGAAAAACGGTTCTCTACCAATGCTCCCATCTCATGGGAAGCCGGTATATAATAAGCTCTGCAAGGCATGGTGTTTTCATGCATTATTTTTAAGTCTTCGTAATGTCTTGGCACGATCACAATATTTTCCCCCCTTTATTTTTATGATTTTTCCTTTGTTTTATCCTTATTTTACGCTCTTTTTACATGATTCGTCCATAAACTCTATTGGACAAAACATGCACGAAATGATACAATTGCTAAAACCCTCACCGGTTGAGTACAAAAAATAAAAGACCGGCATACCTGAAATGTTCCAGATATATCGGTCTTATGTTCACCTGTTTGTTTTTTTATTTCATTACCGTTCCATTTTCCATAACAATGGGATCTAGTTCTGTTTCATCTCCATACAAATCCGGTCTTGCCAGCAGATAGTCTTTTAGTTCTGCCCGGTCCTTAAAATACGTTGCCTGGAAAGGGGCAAGGGCACTATACTTTTCCACAAAAAGCAGACCTTCTTTTGTTTCTGCCAGAACACCTGTATGCCCTACAAAACGTGCCTGATCCTCCGGTGCGTGCAGATACACACTGATCAGAGAAAGCTTATCCCCACTGATCTGAATATCCCGTTCATTCCATGCCTCCTGGATTTTTTCCTCATGCTCTTCTATAGTTTTGGTTCCTTCCACAGACACCTGGTTAAAAAGTGTCAGAAAATCTGCCCGTTCCTCTTTGGTCAACTGATATTCCGGCATGGTATCAATAGCCTCAATATCAAACATCAGCCACAAGTCCGTATCATTCCCGGTTCCTGCTGTTGTCAACTGGTTCTTGATCAGATTAAAAGCAGTCAGACGACAGTTTGATGCCTGCAGATACGAATAGGAATCAGCAGAATCATCCATCAGAATGGAGCTGTAATCCATCCCGCTTTCCGGCAAAGCCGTAAATCCTTTTGGATATGAGTATGACTTAGCGGTAATCTCGTGATAATCCTCTGCCCATTTTTCCAATGTGGCAGTCTGTTCTTTTGTTACACCGCATGCCTCCAGTTCTCCCACAACAGCTTTTCTGGACTCTTTATCTGCCAGGTTTGTATATTCTCCTGCCTGTCCAGTTTCTTTCTTCCCGCATCCTGCCAATGCCAGCATACCGGCCGTCATAATAGCGGTCCATACCAAAATTGCTTTCTTCATTGTTACACTCTCCTCTTAACTTTCTTTGTTTCCCCTTGTTCCACTGCTTATTCTACGCTTTTTTTATCAATTTATCTATGAACACTATTGCACAAAATATGTACATAATGATACACTTACTGTTAGAAACAAAACAATGATTTCAAAGGAAGTGGAATATCATGTATATAAATTCCGGTTATCTGCATAATTCATTACTGGATTTCAAGGATAAGAGCAGACCTTTGGTTGTGGGTAGCTGCGGCACTTACCGGCTGATCCACCAGCCCAAACTGCCCACCTACCGCCCCAGAGGAAGGATTGACTATCAACTATTATATATTGTAGCCGGAAAAGGGCATTTTTTTCTTGACGGTAAAGAGGAGATTATTGAGGCGGGTCACATGCTTTTGTACCGCCCCAGGGAGATGCAAAAATATGTTTACTACGGTTCAGACCAGACAGAAGTGTATTGGGTTCATTTTACCGGGAGCAATGTAAAAAATATTTTAAAAGAGTATCATTTATTTGAGTCCGGACGGATTATGCAAACTGGCAACTCTACCGAATACCACCAGCTTTTCCGAAAAATGATTCAAGAACTCCAACTTACTCGTCCTCATTATGAAGAATACTTATCTCTTCTGCTCAGGGAAATGTTCCTTCTCATCAGCCGGTCGGCTCCTATCGGCATCTCTTCCCAGAACCGGATGCTGCAGAAAGAAATGGAAGAAGCCACACAGTATTTTAATGAACATTTTGCAGAAGAAATATCGATTGAGCAGTACGCCATGGACAAACACCTCAGTATCAGCTGGTTTATCCGAAGCTTTAAACGTTACAATAGCGTAACTCCCATGCAGTATATACTAAATCTCCGGATCACAAATGCAAAGACACTGCTCCGGACTACTACATATTCTGTATCCGAGGTGGCATCCATCGTTGGGTATAATAATCCGCTGTATTTCAGCAGACTGTTCAAAAAACAGACGGGACTTCCTCCATCGGAATTTCGGAATAATAAGATTTAGGAAAGCACATAGTTTCAAATCAATTTTATATTATAGACGTAAAAAGTATTTTTGCACCAAAGAATAGGAGGAAAACTTATGCTGGAAATTATTTCAATATGTTTAAATATAATAACTATTGGTTTGACAATTTATGAATTATTTTCTAAAAAGTCTTCTAATGGTACAAAACAATATATTCAGAATAATATAATTCAACAAATTAATCCTAAATACGATATAAACGTCTCATCTGGCCCGACATGCAAATTAGATAGTGTTGCAATAAAAAATATGCGTTGGAAATCTGAAAGAATAACCCAATTTGCCGTGATTTTGATTTATGTATCTATGGCAATAAATTTTGTGAATTTTATAAAACGGAATACTATTCATTCTGTTACTGATTTGACTGCCATTGTTTATATTCCTGTACGGAACACAATGATACAGTTATCTATTATTTTGATATTACTGTGTATTATTTTTATTGTACGTGGTTGGAATAAACAACAATCTTTATTTTCCAACCTAATGAGTATGAAATATTTTACTTTAAAGATTGTTGTAGATATTTTTGCTATTGCTGGTTTAGCACTCGTTGATTATTCTCTCTTGGAAAAAATAAATACTAACATACATAATACGTTTTATTTAATGAACATAATTGGTTGGCCATTCTTGTTTATATTTCAATTATTTTGGATTCATCATACCGTTTTAAAAATATATAAGCTTGTTCCGCTATCTAACACATATGAAGAAAGGGAAAAACAACTATTTGCCTTTCTACCTGTTTACATTATTTCTATCTTACTTTTTGGATTAACCATCTATACAAAGTTTTTTTAAACAAATGGAACGCTCAATTCTGAACGTCCAATCTATCGAAACCATAGAGTTTTTTGCAGGATAATTTTCTTTATCTTCTATATCATATATGGACTATGTATTTTTCTCCTTATGCAATCGCGGATAAGGAGAAAAAGTAGCGAGTTTATAAGGCTTCGGTCGCTTATGTTATTCTTACGAAATGCACTAGATGCGGTCAAAGCCTTGAACAACTCATATTTTCACTTCTCTTCTATTTTTTGCAAATCCCCTGTTCTACATACCCAATCTGCTCTTCTCCAAATATATTTTCAGTTTTTTATTTTGCCATAATACTTCTACTAAAGAATTTCTATTCTTCCACACTTTACCAGTTCTGGAAAGGTCGTAGCGTTTAGAATAAATCCTTCTAAGCGAATCGCAAGAAAAAAGCAAGAATATAAATCTGTTATTTTCACAACTCTATGTTAAAATGTTCTTACTCATACTACGAAAGGAGGAACCTATTTTTGTCGAAAGCAACACTATTTGACAGCCGTATCAAAAAATACGCTTACTGTAAGCCGCCAGAAATCTGCCGGGATCTTGGTACATCTGCACTTGGGCTATCCAAAGAACAGGTGGATGCAATGCGGGAAAGATATGGTAAAAACAGTTTTCAGGAACGTAAAACAGATACCACCATCCAGCGATTGCGGCGAGCGTTTATTAATCCATTTCATGTGATTCTATTTATTTTAGGTATTGTTTCTCTTGTTACCGATGTTTTTATGGCCTCTAATTTTACATGGAATGCTACTACTGCCCTTATCATTTTTCCATGATTGTAATCAGCGGTATCATCCGTTTAATTCAGGAGCTGCGGGCGAAAAGCACAGCCGAACAGCTTGACCGTTTGATTCACGAAAAGGTTACCGTAAGACGGAATGGGGAACTACGGGAAATCCCCGGTGAAGAATTAGTGGTAGGCGATCTGGTTCTGTTTTCTGCTGGTGATCGTGTTCCAGCGGACATCCGGCTGACAAAAGTAACCGATTTATTCATTTCCCAGGCCGCTATCACTGGAGAAAGCGCCATTTTGGAAAAAAGCTGCCGTACACTTTGTTACAAAGAGCAGGAACCCATAACACAATTGGAAAATCTTGTGTTTATGACGACCACAGTTATCAGTGGAAAAGGGGAAGGCATCGTGCTGGCTGTAGGAAGGGATACTCTATACGGTGGATTTACCAAACCTAATTCTGAAGATAAAAATGCTTTTCAAAAAGGAGCCAATTCCATTGCCTGGGTCATGATCCGGTTTATGGCAGTTCTGGTTCCCATTGTATTTCTTATATTGGGAATCACAGGTGGAAAGTGGCTGGAATCCTTTGCATTCGCACTGTCTGTAGCGGTAGGACTGATGCCGGAAATGCTCCCCATGGTCATCACTGCCTGCCTTGCAAAAGGAAGCCTTGCTATGGGTAAAAAACAGACCATCATCAAAGATCTGAACGCCATGCAGAGCTTTGGAAGCATGGATGTGCTTTGTATGGATAAAACAGGAACACTGACCAATGAAAGTATCCTGCTGGAATATTATATAGATATTCTGGGCAATGAAAATACAGATGTCCTGGATCTGGCTTATCTGAACAGTTCCTATCATTCCGGCGTCCGTAATCCCATTGACAATGCCATTCTTGCCTGTAAATCCATGCCAGGCAGGGAAATCCATTATGCCAAGCTTCTGACAGAATATCAGAAGGAAGATGAAATTCCCTTTGACTATACCCGTAAGTTTGTCAGTACCCTTGTGCAGGACAGTACCGGAAACAGCCATCTGATTATGAAAGGGGATATTGCACACATCCTTTCCCGATGCAGTCATGTAGAATATCGTGGAACACGACTTCCTATGGAGAAAGATGCCAGACAAAGCGTATTTTCTGTGGTAGGGGAAATGTTGCAGGATGGGATGAAGGTTATTGCTGTGGCTCGGAAACATGTGGGAACACGAAAGGAAATCACACCTGACGATGAAAAGGATATGACTTTGGTTGGTTATCTGTCTTTCTTCGATGCCCCAAAACAGACGGCAGGCGAATCCGTAACAGCACTGAAGAGATTAAAAGTAATCCCGAAGATCCTGACCGGAGATCAGACAGCCATTGCACTATCCGTCTGCCGCCGGGTTGGAATCTCTGCCGAACATATCCTGACCGGCACCCAACTGGATGAAATGACAGACTGTGAACTGAAAAAGGTGGTAGAAGAAACCCATGTTTTTGCAGAGCTTACTCCCGGTCAGAAAGTGCGTCTGGTTTCTGCACTCAAAGAGAATGGTCATACCGTTGGATTTCTTGGGGATGGGGTCAACGACATTCCTGCACTAAATGAGGCAAATGTGGGAATTTCTGTAGATACAGCAGTGGACGCTGCCAAAGATGCTGCTGATGTTGTACTGCTGCAAAAAGACTTAAATGTATTGGAGCAGGGTGTCCTGGAAGGGCGAAAGACTTTTACCAATATGCTGAAGTATATTAAAATCACTGCAAGTTCCAACTTTGGAAATATTTTTTCCATCATTTGTGCCAGTGCATTTTTACCGTTTCTTCCTATGACCTCCATCCAGATCCTGCTTCTGAATCTGTTATATGATACGCTGTGTATCGTACTCCCCTGGGACAATGTAGATGAGGAAGAAATACTGTCCCCAAGAGACTGGTCCGGCAAGACACTGAAACAGTTTATGCTTTCTTTCGGACCGATCAGTTCCCTGTTTGATATTGTGACTTTCCTGTTTTTGTATTATTTCCTATGTCCTGCACTGTGCGGAGGGGCAACTTACCTGCAGCTTACCGATCCTTCCCTAAAACTTCAGTACGCTGCTTTATTCCAGACAGGCTGGTTTTTGGAGTCCATGTGGACACAGGTTTTGATCCTGCATTTCCTTCGTACTGCCAAAATCCCGTTTCTCCAAAGCAGGGCATCTGCACCGGTCATCTCTATCACTTTGGTGGGGATTCTTGCTTTTACAGCCCTTACGTTTACCAGCGGGGCATCACTGTTTGGACTGACAAAATTACCGCTTTGGTATTTTGCCTTTTTGCTGCTTGTGGCATTTTTCTATATGCTGCTAAGTTCCGTAACCAAATATTTTTATAAGAACAAATATCAAGAGTTGATTTAAAGGAGGCGTTCATGATGAAAAAGAATATCAGTTATATTCCCATGGATCATGCCCTTGAAATCTGGCTCTTGGAAAAATTATTAAGGGAACCGCCGGAAAGTGCTTATACAAAAGAGCTGATTTCCGGTATTCAGGACATGATAAGCGGTGAAGTATCCTCGCTGTTATTAGGAGCCTTAGAAGATACAGAGGTGGCTATTGGTGTACACTCGGATGAACTTCTGATCGGTGATCTGGAAATTCATCCAAGGAGCCGGAAAGTCCTGATGAAAGGTTCTGAAATCAGCCTGACACCAAAGGAATTCGATATTTTATATTTTCTTGCTAAGAATCGTGGAGAAGTATTTACAAAAGAACAGATTTATCGTGCAGTATGGGAGGAGGATTATCTTCTGGATAACAGTAACATCATGGCCTTTATCCGGAAACTGCGAAAAAAGATTGAACCTGCCCCGGATTCTCCCACATACATTTTAACGATCTGGGGGATTGGTTACAAATTTAATGATGAGTTATGAAAAAGGCGGACTGAGACCATTTTAGGTTCCAGCCCGTCTATTTTCTTGCCAAATCGCAAGAAAATCGCAAGACTTTAGCCATAGGATTCCCCTGCTGTTTTTTATATACTTTTCGTGGTCAAAGAAACGTATCCACAAATACGGTAATGATTCATACCAATTGGGAGGTGTTGCAATTGAAGCGAAAACGAAAAGATTTGAAAGGAGCAATCCTTTTTGCTCCCTACCCCATATTTACAATCCTATGCAGCTATCTGGGCTGGCATTTCTCTGGATATAGAATGATTATCTTTCAGTTTTGGTATCAGGTAAGTGCTGTGGTCTGGGTTATTCTTGCTACCACCATGATTGTACTTATCACCAAACTTTTGAAACTGACGAAACGAAGCAGTGCAAATTACGCTCAAACGGAATGCCAGTTCCGCTACTGCGGAACTGCTATTCCATTTTTAACGGTACGAAGTACCGCTAGATGATATCATTCTGTTTCACGCATATTTATACCGTTCATTTCCAGACGATATGTATGATGTTTATCTGTGATTCGTGTAAGGCACGCATCAGCGTAGGTATTATCAGCAAACATATCAAACCATGTACTGACTGGAAACTGTGAGATGACTACAGTTGATTTTCTTCCATCCCTGGTGTCAAGGACTTCAAAAAGATCCCGGCATTTATCAAGATCGAGATCCATAAGGCCAAAATCATCGATTACAAGAAGATCCAGCTTGGTCAGCTTATTCAGGTAATCCAGATTTGTGGATTTGATACGTGCCTGTTCCATTTCGCTCATAAGAGTGTTCGCTTTTATATACTTTACACTCTTAGACTGCTTCATTGCAGTTACACAAAAAGCATTGATTAGATAAGTTTTTCCACTGGCGGAAGATCCTGTTACAATGAGATTCTTTCCTTCCTCTATCCAATGGCAGGTACTCAGTCGCTCTATTGTCTGGGTATCAAGCTGACGTTCTGGACGGTAAATAGTTTCGTCAAGATCCGCCGCTGGGTATCGCAGATGCGCTTCTTTCATCAGACGATTAAAACGTTTATCTGCTCGCGCCTGCCACTCTGCATCAACCATTGCTGTCATGCGTTCCATAAAAGTGTTCAGATCTGCATTGGGATCTTTCAACTGTTCTTCCAGGATATGTGCCATTTCTGGAACACGGAAACTCTTCAGACGCATGATCAGAGCCTGCTCCTGAGGTGTTAATGTAATGTCATGGGATGAACTCATTTGTATGCCTCCTTTCCACGGATGTTTGTATGGGAAGGAAGTTTTCCGGTTCCGTTTATAGCGCTGCTGGAATGATTATTCTGAACCATGCTAAGTACTTTCTTGAAATAAGAATACTTGCAGGCATTGGCTTCTACGCATTTCTCAGCAGCCTCCTGAACCAGCCTGTGAGGAACATCTTTACAGGAATGGAGTACACCGGCACAGCTGTTGTATGCCTGTTCCTCATGCTTGGAACTGCGGAGTATCCTGTCAATAAGAGTTACCATAGATTCTCCATAAACAGATGCCCATCGTCTGTAATAAGCTCCGTCATGTGCATTCACTTCTTTGTAATATAGGTGTTCTGGAGGCATATGACTGTCATCTGTAATGTAAAGAGGAAAATCACGGTAAGATCTTGGATGGCGGCAGATCAGCCGGTTATACTCATCACAGATCCGTATCTCCGTCATTGTAGCCTTAAGAATTGCAGGCTTCCCTTTATAGGTATACAATACAGAATAGTAGTGGGCATCATACTCAAGGTGGTAATTATCTGGAACTTTAAGAAAGTATTTATAATCACAAAGTGTATAACTTTCGCCTGGAAGCTGGTTCATACGCGGTTTGTCGTACTTTTCGAATCCATTCATGCGGGATTTCCGAATGTCAGATTTTTTCTGGAAAGGACGCTGGTTGATGTCTGCTACGATCTTTTTGACCGCAGCATTCAGAGCTTCCAGAGAGGTATAAGTATCTTTCTTTAATTCTTCTACCAGATGCGTCTCCAAGAAACGCACATGATTTTCAACTGTTGGTTTGCCTTTCGGTTTCCTTGGTGGTGGCGGCAGAATAATCGTATCATAAAAAGTTTCCAGATCTGAAAAAGCTGACTGCAGCACAAGTTCATCTTTACTATGCCTGGTAACAGCTGTTCTCAGATTGTCCGGGACAAGATATTTAGGAACTGCCCCATAATAAGACAGTGCATGTACTGTGCCGGTAATAAAATGTGGAAGTTTTTCATCCGGAAAGATCTCTGCATAAACAAGGCTGCTAAAACCAAGTGTAGTTGTAAAAATGTGAACTTTCCGAAGTTCGCCAGTTGTTGTATCCAATAGCAGTTCCGGCTGGTCGCCTACCCAGTCAATATACATCTTTTCACCAGGGATCCGTTCCACAGGCATAGATGTTTTTGAAGTACCATAAGTATCTACCATAAAA
>OATU01001365.1_pt1 | contig 15103 bp, 9 predicted proteins | sample 1516711 | NCBI WGS metagenome assembly OATU01 (sample SAMEA2579971, study PRJEB22360) | human gut metagenome | biome: human gut; feature: human-associated habitat; material: faeces | place: Denmark | collected 2008/2010 | reverse complement strand
CGTCTACCGTCGTCGTATCGCTGCCGTGCATCATGAAAGCTAGGTCTAAATCGTCAAACACGCCTTCTCGAGCCATAACAAGCTTGCCGCTAGCTGTTTCCTCTGCAGGCGTACCGTACACAACTAGCGTACAAGGCGCTTGCAACGTACGTTTCAAAGCAATCGCCGCCGTACAAATGGATGGGCCTTGTAAATTATGACCACACGCATGACCCAAGCCTTCAAGGGCATCGTACTCGCAAAGCAACCCGATCTTAGGACCGCCACCGTTTACGTGGTATACCGCTCTGAACGCCGTTTTGAGGCCGCTCACTTCACGATCTACGGTGAAACCTTCCTTCTCCAATAAATTCGTCAACAGCTCATGGGCTTGGAACTCTTCGTTCCCGAGCTCTGGATGATCGAAAATGAAATCGTTCAACTCCTTCATGGGCTGTCTTAATGCTTCAATCTCTTGTAAAAGCTGACTCATTTCTACCTCCAACATACACACTATAAAAACATAAATTTATATACCTACCAATACAAGCCTTATGAAGACTGTATCTAATAACCTATTTTTTATCCATCTTTCTATTTATTTGTCTAATAATGCACTAATTATCTATTTATTAATGTACTAATAGATGTTCCGTAATATGGAACATCATTCCATAAACTGGATAAAAAATAAATTTATAAGGTCGCCCCCATTTGTTTGGAAATAGTTTGACCTAATGCCATCATGACAGATAGATACTCTTTGACGCGTTCTTCCGTATAGTCCCCTATAGGCCCAGAGATGGTCATCACCGCCTCTAGCTTATTGCCAAAGGAGAAGATAGGAACCGCCATCGATGCCGCATCAGGCACACGATTTCCTCGTGTTACCACATACCCATCGTGACGAATTTGGGAGCTTTCACTAGCACTCATATCAGTATCCTTGAAGTCCCCTAGATAGGCCCCAAAAATCTTGCCCGCCGCCCCTTTAAAGATAGGGTACACCGTGCCAATCTTAATGTCATGACGCAATGGCTTGTCCGCCGCAACGCGCTCGATACAGATCCGATAATCGCCTTGTGCCAAAAACAAATTCACGGACTGCTGCAACTGATTACGAATGGCCACCATGTACGGATGCGCAATGGCACGCACATCCAAAGACATAAGAAAGGACTTTGCCATTGGCAAAACGCCCCAAGACAACTGATACTTCTTGGCCCCATTGAACTCAACCCAATGATGGGCCTCAAAGGTCTTGAGCAACCGATGAACCGTCGTCTTCGGCAACGCTGTCGCATTCGCCAACTCAGTCACACCAAGCGGGCCCGCCTCTAACAACCTGAGTATCTCAATACCACGCTCTATTGATTGAACCATATTCACATCCAAAGAAACGTACTAGCACGCTGTGGGCTAATACATTTCACTATTCTATTAAAACTAATACCAATATACCTAATGTGTTTAATTACACATAATACCTCTGAACGGCACGCTATGCAATTAACTCATTATCAATATAACAATAACACATTCATGAAGAATTTAAAAATAACTAAGATGCATGATTAAGGAAGATAAGAAAACTTATCGAAAAAGCAGCCGCCCAACGTTTGTTAGGCGGCTTGGTTTTTATTCTTATATGATTTCTATGCGATTTCTAAACAATTCCCATGCGACTTATATTCAAGTTATATAAGACCTCTACACAGTCCTACTTATACATATAAAATACATACTTATCTAATGCTGTTTTGTATTCTTCTATTGTTTTATAGATCACAGTACTATCTTTAATCCAGTCTTCAAATTTCAGATCAGGGCCACTGTAGCCAAAATCTTTGTAGGTCTTCCATATGCCACCATGTTGTTCTTCGTATTGTTCCCAGCGTGCTTCGCCGAAAGTAGCCAAGGAAAGGGCTTTGTGATAGTATTCTTTTGCTATTTCTATATTTCCTAACGATTCATTAACTTGAGCTATTAAATAACAGTCAAAGAATGGCCACTTATACCCACTAGGTGCATCCTCCATAGGTTCTTTCTTATTAGGAATAGCCATATCAAATTCTTTTTTATATTTCTCAGCTCGTTGGATATCTCCAAAGTGAATAGCTAACTTAATCATATAGTTAGCACATAGCTCATAGTCATTTATGCCATAGAAAATAGGTATATAGTCCTGTTGTTCCCATTGATCTGCCATTTCATTCCAAAATTCTTTATCAATATCATCTAAGTAAAACGTCCACAACGCTTTCAGCCATAAATAGAAATCTCTGTTAGAATAATTTTCACAATATTTACCATCTTCACCGTATAACAGTATATTCTTTTGTACTTTGTAATCTGAATCTATTCCTAATATTGGTGGATACAGCTCTTTAATATAACGCTCATAGCCAAGTTGATTATTGGTGTCTACATAATAATGTAGCAAAGCATAGCGTAAATCTTCTATATTAAAAGCATGTTCTGGATCGTCTAAATTCTCAAAAATAGAATCCATCTGTTCTTTATACAAAACTGGATCTTGCTGTTGCATAACCATTAAATCTTGTAGTATTGGCTCTATTCTTTCATCTTCTAAACAAGCATAAACTAAAGCTCGATACCACTGGGATATGCGAGATACTTTCACCAAATACTCAACTTGCCAAGTATCTATCGCAGAAATTTGTACCTTTGCAAGTTGAGCATCTAACTTATCTACAATGGGTAGAATAGAGGCATACATACGTCTATTAAAGGCATGTCGACATGCGTCAATCATACAATAAAAGGTACAACACAGACGTACGTCTAGAGTTAGTACTTTTGCTAAATCTTGCTGCTTGTAGATATCTCGTCCATCCAAACGTTTTTCATATATCTCCTCAAATATGGACTGCACAACCTCATCATGAGTGAGTATAAAGTTAAGATAGTCCTTACGTTGCTCATTTTTTGGAGATAACTGAACCAATAGCTTTTCTCGTGTAAGGTCTTTTACAAGGTTATCTAGCAAAGGTTCTAGAAGGTACTGTTTCTCATAGCCGATTACCCCATCGTCATAAGATGGAAATTCATCATTATAAATGCTAAGAATCTGTGAATAATCATGTACAGCATAAGCATCTAATAATTTATCTATCCAGATATTACATTCATCATAAATGGATATGCTAAAGCATCTATTGTTAATCATAAAACACTTATGTAAACTACAACACATCTCACAGATAAATGCATCCTCGGTTAAAGCTGCTAACTGCTCACTCTCTGTATCTCCTTCCATGGCTTGTACCATGTAAGCACCAAAGGCATCAGCTATTAATAGGAACTCTGAGTTAATTTCCCCATGTTCATCCATGGTATAGGTATTGGGGATTGAGGAAACCGATAGCGGTGACGGCACCGCTTCACGATCGAGATCTTCCAAAGTTTGTTGTACTGTTGTAACAGATACAGGTGTATCAAGATGAAATGCACCGTCATAATAGCCGAAAAAAGTATCCGGTGAAAAATAAGCCTTTAAAAAGTATCTTAGCATATGATCGAATATATACTGTGTCTCCTCTTTAGAGGATTCATGTGTTGGGAATAGTAGTTCACGACCTCGATGGCTTTTATACATAGGATATACTGTATAGTCTCCATCACGACGTTCAGATAACAACGGCTCACCATTATAGGTACCATCACGAATAAATTCTGGTAAACAATTGATAACTTCTGTTCGTAACTCCGCTATAGGCTTTCCCCAGTCATTGCAAAGTGCTTTTACAAAAGCCCGAATACGTTTGCGTTCTAAATCATAACTTTTTCGAGCTGTCTCAACATCCTCTTCTTCATCAGATGAGAAACTTCCATCTAATACATAATACTCCAAAGCAAGCAAAAATGTCGTTGTTTCTTTTTCTTCTATAGGCGGAAACAACGATGGTCGAATAGCATTAAATATACCTGTTGTACTTAAGGTTAAAAACTTCATAAATCCTCCCTGTCCGAAATACTACATAATAACAAACTCTCTTTATGAAATAATAATACTTAAATATTACTATCATTGCAGGCACCCTATCGTCATTCTTCAAATTTATCTTTATTCGCTCTTCATCACTCATACTCCATTTTATGACTACATGAGCCAATATTTGAGTGGTTTACCAATAGGCATATCTGTTAAAGATAGTAATAAATATTAAATGAACAACTGAGGAAAAAGTAATTAAACCTACCCATATGAAATCATATGGGTAGGCCATTAATTAAAATATTAACAAAAGTCTCAATGCGCATATTCAGGATATTTTTTATAACCATCCTGTTCTACAGATTGAATCCTAATAGCACGCCAGCCCCATTCTCTTTTCTTTGGATTAAACGAGCGTATCGCTGTACCACTAACAACATCACCACTAATTAATTTATACTGTTCTACAAATCGATTATTAATAAATACATTTGTTTCATAAGTAAACGCAACTGTACCAACTACATTTACAATATTTTCAAACGTCATTACAAGAGAACTAGGTGGCGCTTGATCAACTTTATGCCATGATATAACATTCGTGCCTATAGAGCCATCTTTTCGTTCATAAGTACTATAAATAACAGATATCACATCCATCACTTTTAGTGGGTTATCCTCATCATATGTACAGACAATAGATACATCACCACTAACAACAACATATGCTTGGTGTGTGTGCTCTATAATATGATTAACAAGACCACTTTTACTTAATAGTGCCACATCAGAATCAATCTGTTCAATAATGAGCACTTCCCCCCTGCTATGACTACTCCACTTAATTTTTGCACGTATAGGAGTTCCTTTTTTATCAGAGATTCCGTTTAAGATTGCTTTTTTTACTCTTATCTCTACAGGATTATCAGATTTTGTTTTAACGATGTTCAGGCTAACCATTTTTCCAAAATCATTTGTATAGGAGTTTCCAACGATACCTTCATACCAAGGAATATCTTTATATAATAGTTCTAATGTAGGCTTACTATTCTCATTGTAAAAGTTAGTACTATTTTTATTACTGTCATGAATATACCAAGCTGCTTCAAGATAACCTTTTAATACATCATCCAGTTTCTGCTCGTGGTCCATTTTATATGCCACTAACTCTTGAATTTCTGCACTTACCGCATCATATTTTTCTAATTTAATTAGCTCTTTTATAACGCCAATTTTACCTCGTCCATTAAACTTTAAGTCGCGTTGACATAGTAAGGATTTACAATAGCAAGCTAAACTAAGCTTAGAATCATCAACTATTGTTTCTGCTAAACCATTCCATAGCCAGAATTCTCTTGGCTTAATTTGTAATAAATCAAGGATAAAATATTGAGCTTTGCTTAGCTCATTTACTAGCATATACGACTTTGCAACAGACCATTTCAGAAAAATCTGATTTTCATCTAAATAACTCATTTTTTCTTCTACTAAATTACAAAGAGTTATGATAGTCTCTTTATCAACCTTTTTATCAAGGCTATCTAGCGATTTTTTTAATATTCGTATAATAAGCGATGGCCATTCATGATACTTCTCATCTTTACCCTTATAAGATTTAGGTTCATAATCAGATTTCTCAAAGCAGGAAAAATCCGTATCCAAAGCATATTGATATAGATTAATCTGTTTTTCTATATCTTCAATAGATACTATACTTCCCCAAACACAGCGCATAAAAAGGGTCTCATTAGAAATCCCTAAAGAAAATATTTCATCTAAATAAAATTGAATATATTTGAAATTAATAGTTTCTTCTTTTGCCTTTACAAATAGTAATCTATACAAAGCCCAACCATATGCACGTTTAACTGAAATCTCTTGAGGGAATTTATCATATAATATTTTTGCCTTTTGTGCCGACTCTTTTAGCTTTCCGGATTCCTTAAGCTCTTTAATAACTGCTAATTCCTTTAGCACAGGACTCCCCCCGCCTAAAAGATATTGTATATGTTTAAACAGGATTTCATCTGATTCATCAATCTCCAATTTTTTCAACTCAGTTATATATTTTTCAACATCTTCCAACTGATTATTTTGTTTAGCACGTTTAATAAGATCAATAGCGCACCAAGCAAATGCACGAATATCCCATTCACTATGATTGGGATTCTCCATTAAAGTTTGGGCCATTTTATAAGCTCGTTCTATATCCCCAGAACGGCGTAATGTAAAAACATCACTACTTGTTATAACCTTCTCTTCATTCATTTAGACACCCCATTTTCTAAAATGGTATTAATATCAGCCGATAATCCTGAATCATTACATAACTTTTCAATAAACTTTGTACTACTAACTCTCTTCTTTCCATTGTAGTAAATATCTAATGTGATACTCCCTTTACCACGGACAAAGGTATAGCGAACACAAAATGGCTTACATTCTATTTTTGCAATTTTAATATCTAAAACACTTAATTTTTCCGCTAATGCTTGACTATAACTTTGTAAGAACTCTTCATATCCAGCTTGGAATCTCGCATTTTGAATAATTGTCTGAGTATCAATTTCATCATTATACTGAGTACTATCACAAGAAATAAGAGTCCCAACTAAAGTATTTAATCCTGGTCCTAAATGATTTGTATTATTATTACTATCAGGCAATATTCTTGAAATAATTCGCTTACCATTATAATAGACTCTATATTTTTCTATAGTTCCACCAATATAAATTGTATAGATATCATGATAATCATGTTGCACAATAGAATCAACAATGCAACTCTCCTCTGGTAATACTCGTACAATAGCTTCACAAATTCCTCGAGAAACACCAGATAATGTATCAATATCAAAGCCTAAATGTAATCCTACATCACATTGCTTACTTAATTTGGCCTCTAGCGCTTTACGAGTATCATCTATATTTAATTCATCTAATTTAATAGATGAATCAACTGTAATATCTGACCAATTAATTAAATATAACTTATCTGACGCTCGAGTAAGTCCTGTGTATAACCACCTAAACCCGTTAGCAGACAATATATTCTGATAGTAATGAGGGTCTAGGAAGACTGTTTTCCACTCACTACCTTGTGCCTTATGACATGTAATTGCATATCCATATTTAGCTTGTACCGCATTAAAATAGCGATCATCTTTCATAATTTGTAATCGCTCATTGCTATTAATATACTTGATTCTATTACTCTTACTATTTGACTCTTTCGTATCTTCTTTTATTTTCTTAGACAATGCGGTTAATGCATTCCCATTACGAATGCAAAAATCACGATACAAAGCTTTTTGTTCATCTGTAGTAAGAGTGCTATTAGGCGATGCTAATAGATCCTCAATTAATAATGTCCAAGCTACAGTACGAATACCAGCTTCATTAATAAACTCAATCTCTACACTTCTGAAATTCAAGGGAATCTGTGTATCTTTGTTCAAAAAAATTACACGTTTCTCTACTTCACCTACAGATACAATCGTAGCAAACTCACCATTATATACACGTTTTCCATCAATAAAGGTATTTTTAGTAAACATGATACGATCCCCTGGAACTACTTCTTCCTCTTCAGGGAATAATGCCTCACGAATTAACTTATTGTAAGTACAAACAGTATCATTTTTTGAAGCAATAACTATACTATCTTCATCTATCCTATTATCACAATTCATCATATATGCATTTAAAAATTGATTAGTTTGGAGAGAGATAACCTCACAATCATCTTGCTCAATAATCAATTGATTAAATATATCTTGAGATAGATTTTCTCGAAGTCTTAGTGCATTCTTTAAAATAAGACTAGATTCCTTTTGGCGAACTACCTCAGTCAGTTGAAATTCTTGTATAGGACAATCTGAACCATATATACCAACAAAATATTCTCTTGCTAAAGCAGGTGAGTAATCCATCTTAACTGGTGCTAATTGTGCATCATCACCAATAAAAATAACTTTTTTCTTATGGTCATTGCTATCTAAATTAATAAAATGCATTAAATCATCTAGTAATCGACCACTACCGAACCTAATAAACTCATTATCATTAACAGCATTAGATAATAAAGAACTTTCATCAATCAAATACACATGATCTGTAGGATTCTCATTATCTTTCAATTGAAAAATAAGTTTAAATGTTTCTGATTCTTTATCCTCTCCATACTCTTCTAATTGATCAAGAGAATAGACCATAGAATGAACTGTAGTTGCTACTTTACCAGTCTTTTCCCGTAATACAAGTGCCGCTTTACCCGTTGGAGCAGATAAGCTCGAACTACGACCAATACTACGTAAATAATTTACAAGACCTTTTAAAATGAAAGTTTTTCCTGTACCAGCATAACCTTTTAAAAGGAAAATATGTTGTGAATCATTATTTATAAAAGACTCCAACTCTTCAACTAATTTCTTTTGTCCAGAAGTTAATTCATACCCTATATATTCATCTAATAATCGATAATGCTTACGAGTTTCCTCCGGATATAATTTAATTTGATGCTTCTCAATTACACTTGTATATTCTTTTGCTCTTTCTTCCGTAATTTCATAACGTGTTTCGGAATCAATATCTTGATATAACTTATTTTGTTTAGCAAGAGTACCATCTGGATCATCAAATACGGATTTTAATTCATTATCTAAATTGATAGGCTCCGTTATAGGTGCAATCATAACTTTCTCAGGCAAAGTAAACTCTGGGTATTCAAGTGCATTAGGATCCATTTTAAAGTAAAGCCATTTTCCCAAAAGATAAGCCTCTTTTAAACAATGATTTACTGAATCTTGTCCATGATCTAAAACTTGATGCGCCGCTTTATTACCATACACACGAAGCACATGTAATTTATCACTAATATCCGTAGGTACAGCTTTACAAAAATCAGGCTGCTGTAATCTATCACGAAAACTAATTCTAGGATTATTAGGTAATCTTAAATCATCATAGATATATTTTACAAAATATTCCCCAAATAAACGCAATTTAAAAAGTACACTCTGATGGTCTGAATATAAATACTTTTCAGACTCAGTCGCCAACTTATACAAATCAGAATCTATATATTTAAGCCTAGAAAAATTATTTGTCTCCATTTTGCACCTCAAATATCTATAGATATTCAACTAATAATATTTTATGAAGTTTTCATGAATAATTCACTTTAATTATATGATAGGACTAATTATTCCGTCAATAACTGTGATTTTTAACACAAGGCATATATAAATATTCTAACTATAATAAAACCCGAGTGAAAATATATACACTCGGATTTTATTTACATGATGAATTGTAAAATAAAGCGCTAATCTAATTATTATATACAGTCTAAATCTAAAGCATCTCCTACTGCAGGTTTAAATTCATGCAAAATTCTTTGCCAATCACTATTCAAAATAGTAGCTCTATACTCTGACTCAAAATTTCGTATTAATTTTATAAATTCATGTGTATACAATGTATCCCAATTAGCTCCTATTAATGGCATAATTGGAATCTTAACTAAGATGCTCTCATAATAATGTCCATGTTTTCGTTGGATTTTTCCATTATAATCTTCAACAATTCTCCTACATAATTGTTGTAAATCTTCATTAGTATCTAAAATTTCCACCAAGCCCTTATAAATGGGCTTCCTATATAACGTATAATCCTCTTCTCCCCAAGTATTCTGAAATATTAACATCAAGTACATATTATTAAGTTTCGTTGTTAACTTCCAAAATAACTCTGGTAAAAACGGCTCGCCTCTAACAGCACGAGGCCTCGAACACATCGAGTGTTGTTGTCGTTTCCAAAAAGTCAAAATGGTACGAGAATAGCTATCCAATGAATTTGATAAAGGCGGTCTTGAATTAATTCCTCTTTCAATCATCCTAGCTTCCCATAACCAAGAATATGGTGTTGAAGGTTCAAAAAAGATAGACTCCATAAAGGCTTCTTGTAATAAAGTACTCTTTTGCATCTCAACTATATCAATATTAGTTCTCCAAAGTGTAGATTCCAACTCGATTGAATGCACGGTCTCTTGTAAGCTTTTGCAAAGAATAGATATCCTTGAGTCGTTATTACAATAAGGTTTAACAATAGCTAATAAAGTTTTAGCAGTAAGAGGAGTATACTGAGAATGTGCCTGTAAAAAACGCCACTCCCGATTGATGAAATGTCTACCATTATAGACTAGCACCGTTGTCTGATACTCGTACAGATTCAAGTGACAACTTAGTTGTATTAAAGTATCCCCTAACGTAGATTGACTACGATTACTATATAATTCACCTAAGCTTTGAACAAATTCTATAACCTCTCCATCCATATTAGCAATACCTCCATGCGCTGCTGGATTGCTAACAATTACAAAGTGCTTAAGTTGCGGAAGGATAATAACTGCATCAAAACTCAATACATCTGTAACTACATAAGCTCTAATAGAGTTGACTGAAGATAATTCAGAAACTAAATGGGGTAACATATAGGATAACAACTCATTTTTCAAATGATACATTTCTGGATTATCTAGCCAACTGTTTTCAATAGTTGCTGTTATAATATCAATCTGTTCAATCACGTCCATGCTACATAATCTCCCATTTCAAGTTATTGTTACTATACAATAACCTCTATAACCCTAACTCCCTGAGAATGTAAATATGCAATTACATTTTTATCATCTTCATAAAAGCATAACTGATTTTTTTCACAATGAAATACGTGACAAAACTCTTGAATACCATGACATATATCATCTTGGCTTTTATCACTAAAACGAATGTATGTATAATTAGTAATATCGTTATAATCTAAAATTTTCTTAATTCTGATTGGATCTGCAGCCGTCCATAGTCCGACCATATTTGGCCCCACCTCTCGTAATAGTTGGTGTAAATCATCATTAATACTGATAAGATGTAAATTTTCACCTACATATGTTTGCTTTAACCGTATAATAGCAATCATTTCTTCATCCTTTAAAAATGGATACCATGAAGCAATTACTGTTCTCGTAATACGTTTACAAGGTGATAATGGTTTCAACCCCAGAGAAGATAAAGCAAATATATATGCTTTATTATTTAATTCATTAGTAAAGAATAATGTATTGTCTATGTCGAGTATATGAAACAAGGATTCCTCCTAATATGTTATTAGAATAAATTATCTTGCTTTGTACTATTCACTCTTTCTAAAGAGCTAATTCTATATTTTGCTATTTCATCAATGGTGATGAAAGCAGGATTCTTTCGAGCAGCTTTCGCTAAAACTTTTACACTACTAGCCTCAACAAATTGTTTGTTTAATTCCATTTCATCAACATGACTATCTCGCTTTTCATCATACATAACACAAGTTTGATGCTTGTATTTCAATGCTTTATTCATAGCGTGCCTAGCACCACTATCGCCCTTATGTACAGCATAACTAGCTATCAAAATCACTGCTTTAGCAAACATAGCTTGTAAACGATCACGATCAATAAAACGCTTAGCCATCTCAAACCTAGGATTACTTGGCGGTGCATAGTATTCACTAATAAGTAATCCACCAGTTTCTACAATCTGTTTTGCTTGCTCTACATGTTCTTTAGGTAAAACTTGGTCTATTGGTGAGGGTAATATAGCAATTGTTTTGCCTCCTAGTCGCATACACTCTTCATGAGCAATGACATCACAACCTTTGGCAAGACCACTAACAATTACTTGCTGTTTTTTTACTAGCTGTGAAACAATCTTTCGTTCTCGCTCTTTAATACTTTCACTAGGGCTCGTATGTCCAATGACAGCAACATTATTATTTAAATGATGTAATAAAGAAATATCCCCTTTATAGAACAACAAATATGGTCTATCACCCTTCGCTGTAACTGTTGAATTAATAACAGGAAACTCCTGATCAAATATACAGATTACTCCATCAAGTGCTGTATTATCCGCTATCTCTTTAGTTAGTTGACTAACCATATTATTTACATTAGTGTCACTCTCTATGTAGCTAAGAAAGTTAGCCTTAGAAGTAAATTGTTTATGAAATTGTGCTCTTGAAGATATAGTACCTACTACTTGGGCTGCCCATATTTTAAGAGCTATATCGCTAATCTTCACAGTCTTACCTCTTTATCAACCAACATATTAATTATTATGTTGCGTATATCCTATCACATATAATATAACTCGTTCAGCGCCAGCCTTATATAATGCCTCAATACAATCCTCATCTACGTTTACTGTTTTTGTGTAAATATCATCAACTAATATAATTGTTTTGCCACGTACCTTATCTGCATCAATATGACAAGTGGCCTTTGTAATCCCCACATAAGGAGCATGTCCAGTATTATAAAAACCAGCTAAAAATTTATGAAGATGTGTTGTTTTAGTATCTGTATGACGCTTAATACATTCAGTACCATCTATAATGTTAGGATATCCATTATTACGCAACACTCTAACACAATCTTGAATTGTCAATCTAAAACCTAATTGAGATGGATTTTTAAACACTTTAGAACGAGGTACTACTACAACTACCACCTCATCTAGTTCTCGTTCAGCTATGATAGTGGGTAAATCTTTTCGAACCCGATCATACACTTCTTGCCGAGCTGCTTCAATTTGATAGTTACTATAATGGTTTAGCATATTTTTTAGTGTATTCAAAAAATCTGGATTGCCAGGTTTTTGATACCCCAAATATAGTTGATGAAAATAACCTAAAGTATGACGAGATAGGTAATCATTTTTTCTTAAAGTAAAACGTTCCATAGAAAACCTCCATATATAATCCCAATAAAAAATGCCTAAATACAAACAACTTTATTATCGTTAACATTAATGGATAAAACTAATTACATTTGTTTTCTATACAAACCTTAAATGCACCAAATATACACTTTATTTTAGTACATTCATATGCTTCTTTAATAAAAGAAGGATGTATAACATACACGTTTCTCAATATATATTTATATTGTATCATCTATTATTCATAAATCAAAATGGCAACCCCTTGTAGAATAACACTTCTAAATTTTTAAAATTTGCCAAGGATTAAACAATTCACGTTTTTTTCATTATCTCTATTGATCAAAGACTATTATTATGATCTAATAAAGATACAAGGAGTGTGATTATATGGCAAAAATTACATCAGAAATGCAACCCCTTTCGCAAATTTTAGTTCGTTCTTCTGATCAGTTTATTATTCCAGACTTCCAGCGAGCCTTCGTCTGGACAGATGAAGAGGCTAATAATCTCATCAACGATTTTATGGCCGATACAGATAACTTTACTGTAGATATTGACGCCCTTCCAGGATATTTATTAGGTAATATAGTACTAATTAAAAATAACAGTGATAACAGTGCGGATGTTGTAGATGGTCAGCAACGTCTTACAACACTTACATTACTATTTAAAGCTGTATTTATAGCTTTAGAAAAGTTACAGCATGAACAAAGTGAAACCGCGAATAAATGGTATCGTGTTATGGCTGATATAGATAAAGCTTTCCAATTTTTAGACAGCGATGATAAATTTAAAGGATTACGTATACTACACAACTCTAGTTTAGATTTTGGTGAAACCTATAAAGCAATCATCAAAAATGAAAGTATATCTCCGTCACAATCATCTAGTGAATCCGATGAGAACCTAAATATAGTATTTGAAACATTATGTGATCGTGTTAATGAAATTCAAGAATCTGGGGAAAAACAATTCAAAAACTTTATCAAATATATTCAAGATAAAGTCATGCTTATTGTCACTACCGCTGACTCAAAAGAAAAAGCCTTCCAATTATTTGAAGTACTCAATAATCGTGGTCGCTCTTTGGAACCAATGGATTTATTGAAAAGTAATTTCATGAAAATCCTCTATAACGATAAATCAATAACCGAAACACAAAAAGATGAGTTTAATTCTAATTGGAATGAATTCATTAAGGTTTTATCAAAGCAAAAAATTCAAACATCTACATTTACCAAACATTATATTTTAGGTACTTATGGCCAAAATATAAAGCAAGATAAGTTATTTACTTTCTTTGATAATAAAAAACTTGATAGCAAAGATATTTTAGAACTTTCAAAGTCTTTAAAACATTGTGCAACTATTTATAGCAGTATTGTGAAAAATAGTAGAGATAATTTATTCTCACAAAGCAATAATAGTTTTATTCTTTTTAATCTATTAAAATTAAAACAAATGCTATCCCTATTAATTCCGTTCTACAACTCATCAGATTCTTTAAAAGAAGATATTTTAGACTTAGCAGTAAAATATGGAGCTTCTGTTTTATTCTCATTCACACAAACTAATCAAATTGAAAAAGAATTAGAAACAGCACTATCCAAAGCACTAAAAAAATCTACTGATGAAGAAAAATACAATGAAATTAAAGCACATTTAAGTGATCGTATTATTGAAAATATTAGACAACTAAAAGTCGTTCTACCAATAAAATCTTTTGCTAATCCATCAGGTAATGCAAATCAAAAAGCATCTTTATTATTAAAATTTATTGAATTATACTTCAATGATAATGTAATTATTCTAGCACCACCTAAAAAAATTGAACTAGAACATATTATGCCTCGTTCAGCAGATGCACAGCGCTATCAATTTTCTAGCGATAAAGAAAAAGCAGAATTTACAAATAGAATTGGTAACTTAACCTTACTAGATAAATCCGCAAACATTGCAGCTAAAAACAAAGATTTTATAGAGAAAAAAGAATACTACGAAGAATCAGACTTTAAAGTTACAAGTAGTATAGTAGAGGCACTTACTACAGCCATTAATACAGGTAATGATGCTAGACGTGTACAATTACAAGCACAATATCAGCCACAATATAATGTACAAGAGCTTTGGCTTGAAAGTAATATCAATGAACGCGGCCAAAATATTGCAAAATTACTTGAATTTGCCTTAACAATTTAATCCGTAAATACTAAAATCTTATACTATTACATGCAAAAAGAACCACCCCTATCAGGGGTGGTTCTTCTTGGAATATATTTAAGTGTTTGAGGCGTATTATTTATTTATGATCACCTTATTTTCCCTATTATATTTTTCTCCCTATAGTTTCTCCTCTCTTTCTCTCCCCTACTAGTTTATTTCTCCCCTAGCCTTCTAGTTCGTC
>OATU01001355.1_pt1 | contig 15183 bp, 10 predicted proteins | sample 1516711 | NCBI WGS metagenome assembly OATU01 (sample SAMEA2579971, study PRJEB22360) | human gut metagenome | biome: human gut; feature: human-associated habitat; material: faeces | place: Denmark | collected 2008/2010 | reverse complement strand
CCAGCCGCTGTTGCAGTACACGGCAGAACCAGGGAGCAGTACTATGCAGGGCAGGCGGACTGGGATATTATCCGCCAGGTGAAGGAAGCAGTGTCCATTCCGGTCATTGGAAACGGAGATGTGGATTCTCCCCAAAAAGCGGAGGCTCTGGTGAGGGAGACAGGATGCGACGGTATTATGATAGGAAGGGCTGTACAGGGAAACCCCTGGCTGTTTTCCCGAATTCTCCATTATCAGGAGACGGGAGAGCTTCTGCCGCCGCCATCCATGGAAGAGGTAAAGGATATGATGCTGCGTCATGCAAAAATGCAGCTGGAATATAAAGGCGTTTATACCGGTATGCGGGAAATGCGCAAGCATGTGGCCTGGTACACTTCGGGAATGCCGCATTCTGCCTCTGTGCGCAGGCAGGTAAATGAAGTGGAAAGCTATGCACAGCTGGAGGAACTGGTGAGCCGGATGTAGAAGAATACTTTCAAAAATGGGGATTTTGCCAATTTTGCCCCTGATTTTAGGAAGAAAGGGCTATTTGGCTTGACATCTGCATATCTATTATTTATAATATTATGACTGTTAAGTAGCGGTATTTATGTGGACAGGGCTTTTTTTAATCCCTGGATTCCATTATGAATATATGAGAAAGGGTGTAGAATTAAAATGGAAGAAAAGAAAACAATACTGACGTATGCGGGACTGACAAAACTGGAAGAAGAATTACATGACTTAAAAGTCGTTCGGAGAAAAGAAGTAGCAGAAAAAATCAAAGAGGCAAGAGAACAGGGTGACTTATCTGAAAATGCAGAATACGATGCAGCAAAAGATGAGCAGAGAGATATTGAGGCCAGAATTGAAGAAATCGAAAAAATTCTGAAAAATGCCGAAGTTGTAGTAGAAGATGAAGTAGACCTGGACAAAATCAGTGTTGGCTGTAAAGTAAAGGTTTATGATGTGGAATTTGAGGAAGAAATTGAGTTTAAAATCGTAGGCTCTACAGAGGCCAACAGCCTGGAGGGTAAAATTTCCAATGAATCACCGGTTGGAAAGGCGCTTATCGGTGCAAGGAAAGGTGAAACCGTTTCCGTAGAAATGCCGGCAGGCACTATGGAATACAAGGTTCTTGAAATCGAAAGAAATATTTAAGGATACCAGACAAATAAACGTAAGGAGTGTGTACAAAGTGGCAGAACAGCAGAAGAAAGCACAGGAACAGGACTTGAACCAGTTATTAAAGGTACGCCGTGAGAAGCTGTCCCAGCTTCAGGAGGAAGGAAGAGACCCGTTCCAGATTACCAAGTATGATGTGACTCATCACAGTATGGAAGTGAAAAATGCCTTTGAAGAATTAGAAGGCAAGAGCGTTTCCCTGGCAGGACGTATGATGTCCAAGCGTGTTATGGGAAAAGCTTCTTTTTGCAGTATTCAGGATTTACAGGGTGCAATTCAGTCTTATGTAGCAAGAGATAATATAGGGGAAGATTCCTATAAAGACTTCAAAAAAATGGATATTGGTGACATTGTAGGCATTAAGGGTGAGGTGTTTAAGACAAAAACCGGTGAAATTTCCATCCATGCCACAGAAGTGACACTGCTTTCCAAGAGTTTAAATCCTCTTCCGGAAAAATTCCACGGCCTGACAAACACAGACCTGCGTTACCGTCAGAGATATGTGGATTTGATTATGAACGAAGATGTAAAGGAAACTTTTATCAAGCGTTCTAAAATCATTGCAAGTATTCGTCACTATTTAAACGGACAGGGATTCCTGGAAGTGGAAACTCCTATGCTGGTAGCCAATGCCGGCGGTGCGGCAGCGCGTCCTTTTGAAACACATTTCAATGCGTTGGATGAGGACTTTAAGCTGCGTATTTCTCTGGAACTGTATCTGAAGAGACTGATTGTAGGCGGTATGGAGCGAGTATACGAAATCGGACGTGTATTCCGTAACGAAGGTCTGGACACCAGACACAATCCGGAATTTACTTTAATGGAATTATATCAGGCTTACACGGATTACCACGGCATGATGGACTTGACGGAAAATCTGTACCGTCATGTGGCGCAGGAAGTTCTGGGCACAACAAAAATCAGCTACAATGGCGTGGAAATGGATTTAGGAAAGCCATTTGAACGTATCACTATGGTAGACGCGGTTAAGAAATATGCAGGTGTGGACTTTAACGAGATTCATACACTGAAAGAAGCCAGAGCTGTGGCAAAGGAACATCATGTAGAGTACGAAGAACGCCATAAAAAGGGCGATATTCTGTCTCTGTTCTTTGAAGAGTTTGCAGAAGAGCATTTGATTCAGCCAACCTTTGTTATGGACCACCCAATCGAGATTTCTCCGCTGACTAAGAAGAAACCGGAAAATCCGGAATATACAGAGAGATTTGAGTTCTTTATGAACGGCTGGGAAATGGCAAACGCTTACTCTGAACTCAATGACCCTATTGACCAGAGAGAGAGATTTAAAGCACAGGAAGAACTGTTGGCTCAGGGTGATGAAGAAGCCAATACCACAGATGAAGACTTTCTGCATGCACTGGAAATCGGTATGCCACCTACAGGCGGTATCGGCTTCGGTATCGACAGAATGGTTATGTTACTGACAGATTCTGCAGCAATTCGTGATGTTCTGGCCTTCCCGACAATGAAGTCCCAGGGCGCTTCCAAGAACGAGGCGAACAATGCGGCACAGACTGCACCTGCAGCAAAAGCGGTTGCAGAAACAGTAGCAGAAGCTGCACCGGTTAAGGTTGAGATTGACTTTTCCAACGTAGAAGTAGAGCCGTTGTTTGAGGATATGGTGGATTTTGAAACTTTCAGCAAATCTGATTTCAGAGCTGTGAAAGTAAAAGAATGTGAGGCAGTGCCGAAGAGCAAGAAACTGCTGAAATTTGTGTTGGATGACGGAAGCGGCGAAGACCGTGTGATTCTGTCAGGTATCCATGATTATTATGAACCGGAAGAACTGGTAGGCAAAACGCTGATTGCTATTACAAACCTTCCGCCGCGTAAGATGATGGGTATCGATTCCTGTGGTATGATTATTTCTGCAACTCACCTGGTAGAGGGAAGAGAAGGCCTGAATGTTCTGATTGTGGATGATAAGATTCCGGCAGGAGCAAAGTTGTACTAAGAGATTAAAAAACTTTTAATTTTGACAACATAATGGATTGCTGAGGGCGCTTTTCGAGAGAGAAATCTTTCAAAAAGTGCCCTTTTAATGATGTTATATTTTAGAAACTATAAATGAGCAATTTCGTGATTTTGCATAAAAGAAAGACACCTTACCTCGATTTGCTGTATCCTGAAAATGATTAATTTAACATTTTCAGCATTGTGGACGATAACAATCCGAATAAAAATGGACGTAAGGATTCAAAAACAATTGCGGCCCTGGTAAATGAAGGCGGATTTTTATATCCATATATACCAACAGGTATTTGTGCGGAGATTCAAAGTCTTTTTAATCCCCGGCTTCAAACCCAGGAAGAAATCACACGAATCAAGAACCGTATTGCAAGATGGTTCAGTGTCTATTTTCCGGAAATAAAAGACGTTTATAAAAAGCAGGATTCTGTGAGTGGTCTCATGGTATTGAAGGTGGCACCACGGACACAAGATATCGTTCATGATATTGACGGCCATATGTTTGGATATAAAGATGAGGAACTTATACCCTTTGAATACAATTTGGCGTATTTATCCCTGTTATACGTCTGCACAGTACCAATTGTTCCTTTAACAGCAAAGAACCATGGAGATTTGGCAGGGAAACGGAACGCATTATGACCACATTCCTGCAGCTTCGGCACCGTATGCTTCCCTATTTGTATACCATGAATCATAGAAGCTATGAAGAAGATATACCTTTGATACTTCCTTTATACTATGAATATCCGGAAGAAGAACAGGCGTATATCCATGGAAATGAATATTACTTTGGAAATATTACAGTGTACAGAGACAAAGAAACACTGCCGGTTTTGGCAAAAGCGGGTACGATTCTGCCGATGACAGACCAGATAAAAAATCAGGTTGAAAAGGAAATCTTTGAATTCCTGGACCAAGCAGAGATGTCTTATGAAGAAAAAGAACGTATTTACAATGAGGTTTTAAAATAGAGAGAACTGCCGATTCTGATTTCTCAGTTAAATGCGATGGAGATAGACAGGGATATTATGGGAGTACTGCTGGAAATCTTAACGGCATATTAAAAAATTTAAGCTGATTTAGGCGGATAAAAAGCAAATCCCCTTAAGCGGAATGAGATATTGTCTTATCCGTTTAAGGGGATTTTTTGATAAAAGAGCTTGACAGTATTGTGTTTTTTTACTATCATAAAATAACGCAATGCGTATAAAAGGAGGAATAGTGTGAGTCGAGGAAAAGAAGTAAAAGAGTTAAGAGAGCAGATGGGAATGAATCGCAGAGAGTTTTGCGATTATTTTGGAATTCCATATCGTACTGTGCAGGATTGGGAAGCGGAGAAAAGAGAATTGCCAGATTATGTATTACGATTGTTAAAGTATCGTGCTGAAAGAGAAAAAATAGTACATAGGGAATAGGATGATTTTATGGAGGGTAGGATTCATGGGAAAAGATATGGAAAATTACAGCGAAGAAATATTTGAAAATATAAAACATATAAACGAGTACGGGCAGGAATTCTGGTATGCAAGGGAACTCCGAGAAGTATTAAACTATACACAATGGAGACGATTTAAAGAAACAATTGATAGAGCGAAAGAAGCATGTAAAAAAAGTGGAAATGAAGTAAATGATCATTTTGCCGGCGTTGGCAAAATGATAAATTTAGCTAAAGGGGCGGTACGAGAAGTTGAAGATTATATGCTTACACGTTATGCATGTTATCTAATCGTGATGAATGGAGATTCCCGTAAAGAAGTGATTGCATTAGGGCAGACATATTTCGCCGTGAAGACCAGACAGCAGGAAAACTCAGGCGGGACCAGGTGACAGGAAAGAAAGAGGCCGGAGATGTTCATTTTCAAGTCGGCCAAAAGGTACGCCAGACAATAGCTGAATTAGGAGGGACAATGCCTGAAAATCTGCCCACGCCACAGAAAGGTATTAAGCAGATTGAAAGGGAAGAGGCGAAAAGAATAGAGAAAACAGAGTAAACACTCCTGCGAAATGAGATATTATCTTATCTGTTTAAGGGGATTTGTATGTGACCTTTTTCAAGTTGATATGAATACTTATATCTTTCCCTCCAATCCCTCTTGACAACCCCCAAACACACTCAGTATAATAAGAACTATACTGAAAAACCAAGACGGAGACAGTATTTCACTGACAGAAGCCGCACAATCTCTTGTTTTACCAGATATGGTTTCTGCATGCAAACGTTATAGAGAGCCGGAGATGGTGGAAATCCGGTACCAGTAGCAGTGAAAGAAAATCACTCCTGAGTTGCTATCTGAATCCAGTAGGAGATGCCGGGCTTCCTCCGTTAAAGGGAACGCATATTAAGACAGAAATGTTGTGTATGTTGTAAGAGGTGGTATAACGACAGCGTATTTGCTCTCGTCCTGTTACAGGACGGGAGTTTTTTGTTTTCAGTCAATCAAGAGAGGAGAAAAATCATGTATCAGAAAGTTACTACAGACCTGAATTTTGTAGAGCGCGAAAAGAATGTTGAAAAATTCTGGAAGGACAATGACATTTTCAAAAAAAGTATGGAGCAGAGAAAAGAAGGAGAAACGTATACCTTCTATGATGGACCGCCGACTGCAAACGGAAAACCGCATATCGGTCATGTGCTTACCCGTGTTATCAAGGATATGATTCCCAGATACCGCACTATGAAGGGCAAAATGGTTCCGAGAAAAGCAGGATGGGATACCCACGGACTTCCGGTAGAACTGGAAGTAGAGAAACTGCTGGGTCTGGACGGAAAAGAGCAGATTGAAGAATACGGTCTGATTCCGTTTATTGATAAATGTAAGGAAAGCGTATGGAAATACAAAGGGATGTGGGAAGATTTTTCCTCTACCGTTGGTTTCTGGGCAGATATGGACAATCCGTACGTTACTTACCATGATGATTATATTGAATCCGAATGGTGGGCTTTAAAAGAAATCTGGAACAAAAACCTGCTGTACAAAGGATTTAAAATCGTACCTTATTGTCCGCGCTGCGGAACTCCGCTGTCTGCCCAGGAGGTGGCACAGGGCTATAAAGATGTAAAAGAACGTTCCGCTATTGCCCGTTTTAAAGTAAAAGACGAAGACGCGTACATTCTGGCATGGACTACAACCCCGTGGACACTGCCTTCTAACGTGGCGCTCTGCGTAAACCCGGAAGAACAGTATGTAAAGGTAAAAGCAGCAGACGGATATACCTATTACATGGCAGAAGCCCTTCTGGATACGGTTCTTGGTTCTCTGGAAAGAGAAGAAGGAACACCGGCGTACGAAGTTCTGGAAACTTATGTGGGAAAAGATTTGGAATATAAAGAATACGAACCATTATATAATTTCAAGAAGCTGGATAAGAAAGCGCATTACGTTGTCTGCGATACCTATGTAACCCTGACAGACGGTACCGGTGTGGTTCATATTGCGCCTGCATTCGGTGAAGATGACAGCAAGGTGGGAAGAAAATACGACCTTCCGTTCCTGCAGTTGGTTGACGAAAAAGGTGAAATGACAAAAGAAACCAAATGGGCAGGTACGTTCTGTAAGAAAGCGGACTCGGAAGTTTTGAAAGATTTGGACGAGAGAGGACTGCTTTTCTCCGCACCGAAATTTGAACACAGCTATCCCCACTGCTGGAGATGTGATACTCCGCTGATTTATTATGCAAGAGAATCCTGGTTTATCAAGATGACGGCGGTAAAAGACGACTTAATCCGCAACAACAACACCATTAACTGGATTCCGGAAAGTATTGGAAAAGGCCGTTTCGGCGACTGGCTGGAAAACGTACAGGACTGGGGTATCAGCCGTAACCGTTACTGGGGAACGCCGCTGAACGTATGGGAATGTGAATGCGGACATATGCATGCCATCGGCAGCAGACAGGAACTCTTTGAAATGAGCGGAAACGAAGCAGCAAAAACCGTAGAGCTGCACAGACCGTACATTGACGAAATTACCATGCCTTGTCCGAAATGCGGCAAGACCATGCACCGTGTACCGGAAGTGATTGACTGCTGGTTTGACTCCGGCGCTATGCCATTTGCACAGCACCACTATCCATTTGAAAACAAAGAATTGTTTGAGCAGCAGTTCCCGGCAGATTTTATTTCTGAAGCTGTAGACCAGACAAGAGGCTGGTTCTACTCTCTGCTGGCAGAATCTACGCTGCTGTTTAACAAAGCACCTTACAAAAATGTTATTGTGCTGGGTCATGTACAGGACGAAAACGGACAGAAAATGAGTAAATCCAAGGGAAATGCCGTAGACCCCTTTGACGCACTGGAAAAATACGGCGCTGATGCAATCCGCTGGTACTTCTATGTGAACAGCGCGCCATGGCTTCCAAACCGTTTCCATGGAAAAGCTGTGCAGGAAGGACAGCGTAAATTTATGGGCACACTTTGGAATACTTACGCATTCTTTGTTCTGTATGCTAATATTGACGAATTTGACGCAACCAAATATACACTGGAATACGAGAAGCTTCCGGTTATGGACAAATGGCTGCTGTCCAAGCTGAATACAGTAGTAAAAGCGGTTGATGAAAACCTGGCTGGTTACAAGATTCCGGAAACGGCCAGAGCGCTGCAGGAATTTGTAGATGATATGAGTAACTGGTATGTCAGAAGAAGCCGTGAACGTTTCTGGGCCAAAGGTATGGAACAGGATAAGATTAACGCTTATATGACTCTGTACACCGCCCTTGTAACCATTTCCAAAGCGGCTGCGCCTATGGTTCCGTTTATGACAGAAGATATTTACCAGAACCTGGTGAGAAGTCTGGATAAAAATGCACCGGAAAGTATTCATCTGTGTGACTTCCCGGAAGTGAAGGAAGAATGGATTGATAAAGAGCTGGAAGAAAACATGGACGATTTGCTGAAAGTGGTTGTTATGGGACGCGCCTGCAGAAATGCGGCAAACATTAAGAACCGTCAGCCAATCGGAAAGATGTTTGTAAAAGCGCCGTTTGTGCTTTCTGACTTCTATAAAGATATTATTACAGACGAATTGAATGTAAAAGAAATGGAATTCACAGATGATGTGAGAAGCTTTACTTCCTATACATTCAAACCGCAGTTAAAGACCGTGGGCCCGAAATACGGCAAGTTCCTGGGCGGTATCAAAACAGCATTGGCGGACCTGGACGGCAACAAGGCTATGGATGAACTGAAAGCTCAGGGCGAATTGAAGCTGCATGTAGATGGTGAGGAAATCGTGCTTCTGGAAAGTGATTTGCTCATTGATATGGCGCAGATGGAAGGCTATGTTTCCGAAAATGACAACGATATTACGGTTGTACTGGATACAAACCTGACCCCGGAACTGATTGAAGAAGGTTTTGTAAGAGAAATCATCAGCAAAATTCAGACTATGCGTAAGGAAGCAGGTTTTGAAGTTATGGATAAAATCCGGGTATCACTTGCGGATAACCAGGTAATTGAGGGAATCTTCCGTGTACATGAAAAACAAATCAAAGCAGAAGTTCTGGCTGAGGAAGTTGTATATAACGAAGTAAAAGGTTATACAAAGGATTGGAAAATTAACGCAGAAGGTGTAAAATTAGGGGTGGAAAAAATTTCATAACTTTCGCTAGGAGGAAAATAGTGATGTTGGATAATCATTTCAAGAAAGAGGAATTCAAAAAAAGCGTTAAAGAAAATGTAAAAATGCTTTATAGAAAAACCATTGATGAGGCTACTCAGGAACAGGTTTTTCAGGCAGTCTCTCTTGCTGTTAAAGACGTAATTATTGACAACTGGCTTCTCACGCAGAAACAGTATGAAAAAGATGACCCGAAAATCGTTTATTATCTGTCCATGGAATTTTTGATGGGACGCGCGCTGGGCAACAACCTGATTAACCTGTGTGCGTATAAGGAAGTAAAAGAAGCTTTAGATGAGCTTGGATTTGACTTAAATGTAATTGAAGACCAGGAGCCGGATCCGGCTCTTGGAAACGGCGGTCTGGGAAGACTGGCTGCCTGTTTCCTGGATTCTCTGGCCACGCTGGGATATTGTGCGTATGGCTGTGGTATCCGTTACCACTATGGTCTGTTCAAACAGAAAATCGAAAATGGTTATCAGGTAGAGGTGCCGGATAACTGGTTAAAAGACGGTTACCCATTTGAACTGCGCCGTCCGGAATATGCCAAAGAAGTGAAATTCGGCGGCTATGTAAGAGTGGAATATGACCCGGCTACGGGCAAGAATCACTTTATTCAGGAGGGATACCAGTCTGTAAGAGCCATTCCTTACGATATGCCAATCGTGGGATACAACAATCAGATTGTGAACACCCTTCGTATCTGGGACGCAGAAGCGGTCAATGACTTCCAGTTAGACCTGTTTGACAAGGGAGAATATCATAAAGCAGTAGAGCAGGAAAACCTGGCAAAGAATATTGTGGAAGTGCTGTATCCAAATGATAACCATTATGCAGGAAAAGAGCTGCGTTTAAAACAGCAGTATTTCTTCATTTCCGCAAGTATTCAGGCTGCCATTGAGAAGTTTAAGAAATCGCACAGCGACCTGCACGATTTGCCGAAAAAGGTAACTTTCCAGTTAAACGATACGCATCCGACTATGACTGTTGCAGAATTAATGCGTATTCTGGTGGACGAGGAGGGCATGTCCTGGGAAGACGCGTGGGACATTACCACCCATACCTGCGCTTATACAAACCATACCATTATGGCAGAAGCGCTGGAAAAATGGCCTATCGAGCTGTTTTCTAAGCTGCTTCCTCGTGTATATCAGATTATTGAGGAGATTAACCGCAGATTCCTTCTGGAAATCCAGGCAAAATATCCGGGTGACCAGGAAAAAATCCGTAAAATGGCAATCATTTATGATGGTCAGGTGAAAATGGCACATCTTGCCATTGCAGGCGGATATTCTGTAAACGGTGTGGCAAAGCTGCATACGGAAATTCTGGAAAAACAGGAATTGAGAGATTTCTATGAGATGTATCCGGAAAAATTCAATAATAAGACAAACGGTATTACCCAGAGACGTTTCCTGCTTCACGGAAATCCTCTGCTGGCAGACTGGATTACGGACCACATTGGGGATGGATGGATTACCAGCCTTCCGGAACTGGAAAAATTAAAGGTTTATGCAGACGACAAGAAGGCGCAGCAGGAATTTATGAACATCAAGCACCAGAACAAGGTGCGGCTGGCAAAATATATTCTGGAGCACAATGGCATTGAAGTGAATCCAAATTCTATTTTTGATGTGCAGGTGAAGAGACTTCATGAGTACAAACGCCAGCTGATGAATATTCTGCATGTAATGTACCTGTACAATAAGATTAAGAAACATCCGGAAATGCCGTTCTATCCGAGAACCTTTATTTTCGGTGCAAAGGCAGCGGCAGGCTACAGACGCGCAAAGCAGACCATTAAGCTGATTAACGCTGTGGCAGATGTGGTGAACAACGACCGTTCTATTGACGGAAAGATTAAAGTGGTATTTATTGAAAACTATCGTGTGTCCAATGCGGAAATGATTTTTGCGGCAGCAGATGTTTCCGAGCAGATATCTACAGCAAGTAAAGAGGCATCCGGAACCGGAAACATGAAGTTTATGTTAAACGGTGCGCCAACGCTGGGGACCATGGACGGTGCAAACGTGGAAATCGTGGAAGAAGTAGGCGCAGAAAATGCATTTATCTTCGGTCTGTCCTCGGATGAGGTTATCAACTATGAAAACAATGGCGGCTATGACCCTATGCAGTATTTCAATAATGACCCGGATATCCGAAACGTGCTGATGCAGCTGATTAACGGTACCTATTCAGGGGGAGACTTCAATATGTTCCGTGAAATCTATGACTCTTTGCTGAACACAAACAGCAGTGACAGAGCAGATACGTACTTCATTCTGGCTGATTTCAAATCTTATGCGGCAGCGCAGGAGAAAGTGGAGGCAGCGTATAGAGATGAAGCAGGATGGGCGAAAATGGCGCTTCTGAATACGGCTTGCTCCGGTAAATTTACCTCAGACAGAACCATTCAGCAGTATGTAGATGAAATTTGGCATCTGGATAAAGTTGTGATTGGGAAGTAAAAAGTATATATTTTAAAAGATAGAAAACCCCAGAGGCGGCCTCCTCAGGGGTTTTTGCACGTCCGGTTGGCAAATTAAAAATTTTCTCTGCCATTTTAAGGTTTATTTAAAGTTCCCCTCGTATACTCCCTTTTAAAGCACACAAACTTGTTTTAGGAAAGGATACAGGACATATGAAACGAAACCATCTTGCAATCACATTAGGCATTATCTTAGGCGTGTCGGCTCTTACCGGCTGTACAAAATCAAGTACAAATGATACCAGTATTTCCAAAGAAAAGGAAAGCGAAGAAAATACCGTATATGGAGAAGTGAAATCCGTAGGAGAGTCTTCTGTCACCATTGAAGTAGGAACCATGAAAGAAATGGGGAAAGATGGAGAAAATCCATCGGGTGCCGGCAAAGAGGAAAATACAGATTCTGCGCAGACGGATGGAGAGGGCGAAAATCAGCCGCCTCAGGGTGGAGAGCAGCCGTCCATGCTGGATCTGACCGGAGAGGAACAGGAAATCAAAATTACAGATGATACGGTAATCCAGCGTCAGAGCATGGGCGGCGGTCCGGGACAGGGTGGAGAAGCTCCGTCTGCCGATGGAGAGGCACCGGAAAAACCAGAAGATACTACCGGAACAACAGAGAGCAGTACCGGAAGTGATAGTAAAGACGGGGAAGAGCCGGGTGAAAATCCGCCTGAACAGCAAACAGAGACTATCACTCTAGACGATATTTCTGAAGGTGATACCGTATCCATTACCCTGGATGAAGATGGAAATGCAGAAACAATTACGGTTATGTCCATGGGCGGCGGTATGGGACAGTCTCCTGATGCAGGAGGGGTAGACAGTTATGCGGCTGCGACAGAATATACTTCAGACACCGAAGCAGACGGAGAAACCTTTACATCTACAGGGACAGACGAGAATGCGGTGCATATTTTGGACGGTGCACAGGTTACATTAAAGAACGTGACTGCTGACAGAACCTCTTCTGACAGTAAGGGAGGAGACAATTCCAGCTTTTACGGTGTGGGAGCAGCCATTCTGAATACAGATGGTAAGGCCTATATCAGCGGAAGTACCGTTGATACAGACGCGGCAGGAGGCGCAGGAATTTTCTCTTACGGCGACGGTGTGACCTATGTTTCGGATACCACCATTAAGACACAGCAGGATACTTCAGGCGGTATTCATGCAGCAGGCGGCGGAACGCTTTATGCATGGGATTTAGATGTGGAGACCAACGGAGAATCCTCTGCGGCAATCCGAAGCGACAGAGGCGGCGGAACCATGGTTGTGGACGGAGGAACTTATACCTCTAACGGCACAGGTTCTCCGGCAATTTACAGCACAGCAAATATTGCCGTAAATAATGCGGATCTGACGGCAAACGGTTCAGAAGCGGTCTGCATTGAGGGGTTGAATTCACTCCATTTGTATAATTCCAATCTGACCGGAAATATGAGTGATAATGAGCAGAACGACTGTACCTGGAATGTAATTCTCTACCAGAGTATGTCCGGGGACTCAGAACTAGGAAACAGTACGTTTGAAATGGACGGAGGCAGTCTTACAGCGAAAAACGGAGGTATGTTTTATACCACAAATACAGAATCTACCTTTGTATTGTCAGATGTGGACATTACCTATGCAGAGGACAACGATTTCTTTCTGAAATGCACAGGAAATCAGAATCAGAGAGGATGGGGTCAGTCGGGTTCAAACGGTGCAGACTGCCTGTTTACCGCCATTACACAAAAAATGAAGGGTGATATTATCTGGGACAGTATCAGCAAACTGGATTTCTATATGACAGATGGAAGTACATTAAAAGGTGCAGTAAAGGATGATGAGAGCTGTGCCGGAGATGGCGGAAGCGGATATGCCAGCCTTTATATAGAGGAAGGTTCCTCTTGGGTAGTGACCGGAGACAGCGAACTTACAAATCTGTATTGTGCAGGAACTATCACCGACGAAGATGGAAATTCCGTTACCATAAAAGGAAGTGACGGAACCGTATATGCAGAAGGTACCAGCCAGTACACCATTACTGTAGATAAATACGAAAAAACGGCAGATATGTCAGGCTGCTCCCAGGCAACTCAGTGGAGTGACTATGAAACAGAAAAACCGGAGCAGTTATCGTAAGAGGGAAAAATAGTGAAAAAAGCAGGGCTTTATATGAAAAAGGGCATGTCTGTGTGGAAAGGCATGTCCAGAAAAAAGAAAACAGCGGTGGCGATTGTGTCGCTGGCAGGCATATGTATCCTTGGAACAGGCGTGTTTTGGGCGAGAAATAAAATGTCTAAGGGGCAGCCTGTGGGGAATGCTTCGGTGCAGGAGGCGTCGGCAGCTTCCGGTGATATAGCCAATACCATTACAGGAACAGGCAGCCTGGAGGCGGACGATTCTGACACTGTGAAAATTCCTTCCGGCATTACGATAAAGGAGGTGAAAGTAGAAAGCGGCGATGCGGTATCCAAAGGGGATGTGCTGGCTGTGGTAGAGGAAACCTCGGTACTGGGAGCTATGGAGGAGGTACAGGAGCAGATAGAAGAGACGGAAGAAGATATGAACGAATGTAAATCCGATACGGAAACCCAAGAGGTGACGGCAAAGGTCAGCGGACGGATAAAGAAAATTTATGTGCAGGAGAGCAGTGATGTGGCGCAGAGTATGGTGGACAACGGGGCTTTGATGCTGCTTTCACTGGATGGTAAAATGGCAGCAGATTTTACAGGCGTATCCGGTGTGGCAGCAGGAGATACGGTGACTGTTACCTTGTCGGACGGTACGGTGAAAGAGGGCAGCGTGGAGAGTGTCAGCGGAGCAGATTGCACAGTGACTTTTTCAGATGATGGTGTGGCAGTAGATGACACCGTCACGGCGGCGAAAGCGGACGGGACAAAAATAGGAACGGGAAAGGCGTACATTCATGAGCAGCTGGAAATTACAGGCACAGGCGGTACGGTCAGCAGTGTTTCAGCAGCGGAAAACCAGGAAGTATCTGCGGGAGATACGCTTCTGACGGTAAATACCGGAGAAAAATCTGTAAAATACCGCCAGTTGGCGGCAAAAAGAGAGGCACTTACCCAGAGTCTTCAGAAGCTGGTGACCATTTCCCAGACCGGAACGATTACTGCGGACATAGACGGTACGGTAGGAAGTGTGAATGTTTCTGCTGGAAGCGCGGTGCAGAGCAGTTCCGCCGTATCATCGGGAACTACTTCTTCGGGTTCTTCCGCTGCAAAAGCCAGCAATATGTCTTATACTTCTTCTGCCTCAGGGGCTTCTTTTCTGCTGTTGTCTTCGGCGTCTGAGACAGCAGCGGGAAAAGAAACTGCGTTGGACAACGATGCAGAGCAGCAGGAGGATACGCAGTCAGACACAGAGCAGGGAGAAACAGACGCAGAGAATCAGGAGCAGCAGACGGATATCTGCCTGCAGTTTGCAATCGGAGAGGGAACGGAAAGCACAGCAGGACTGTTGGCCTTAGCCACACCCCAGACAGACGGAGTTCCTCAGACAGAGGCAAATTCTTCGGATGGCGCATATACGGGAAGCATTGTGTGGAATCCCCAGGCAGATACCTTTGAGGGCGGCACGGAATATCAGGCACAGATAACGCTTACAGCAGGGGAGGGATACTGCTTCGGTGCGGACAGTGTGTCAAAACTGCAAGTTGGAATTTTGTCAGGTCTGACTGTATCAGAGGATGCAAAGACGCTGGAGTTTTGTGTTACCTTCCCGGTTACTGCGGAAACAACACATCAGGAAACCCAGAAAGAACAAAATGAAAGCGGACAGGATGAAAACAAGAATCAGGTATCAGGCAGTGACGGGGAAACTGTTGAGGCAAGTGCCAAAGCAGCAGCTGTGACAGGCACAAGTACCGGTACGGCAGGCGCCGCCGACACCGGAAACACCGCCCCGCCTTGCGACTCC
>OATU01001354.1_pt1 | contig 15215 bp, 8 predicted proteins | sample 1516711 | NCBI WGS metagenome assembly OATU01 (sample SAMEA2579971, study PRJEB22360) | human gut metagenome | biome: human gut; feature: human-associated habitat; material: faeces | place: Denmark | collected 2008/2010 | reverse complement strand
GGCCGGCCATGTTGGTAGCGATGGTTACCGCGCCGTGTACACCGGCATCGCCTACAATCTCAGCCTCCATCTCATGGAATTTGGCATTCAGCACCTTGTGCGGCACGCCGCGCCTTGTCAGCATCTTGCTTAAAAGCTCGGATGTCTCGATCGTAATCGTACCCACCAGAACAGGCTGTCCCTTTTCATGGGCTGCCACAACCTCATCCACAACAGCATGGAATTTCTCTTTTTTTGTCTTATATACAGCGTCGTCGTTATCATGACGGATTACCGGCTTATTCGTCGGAATTACGATAACGTCCATCTGGTAAATATTACGGAACTCCTTCTCCTCGGTCTGAGCCGTACCGGTCATACCGGCCTTCTTTGTAAACTTATTAAAGAAGTTCTGGAATGTGATGGTTGCAAGCGTTCTGCTCTCGCGGCGGACATTTACATGCTCCTTCGCCTCGATGGCCTGATGAAGTCCGTCGGAATAGCGGCGGCCCGGCATAATACGTCCCGTAAACTCATCTACAATCAGGACCTCGTCGTCCTTCACCACATAATCCTTATCGCGGAACATCAGGTTGTTGGCGCGCAGTGCAAGAATAATATTATGCTGAATCTCCAGGTTCTGCGGATCCGCCAGGTTCTCTATATGGAAGAATTCCTCCACTTTCTTAACGCCGGCCTCTGTCAGATTGACCACCTTGTCCTTCTCATTGACAATGAAGTCGCCCGTCTCCTCAATCTCTTCACCCATGATGGCCGATATCTTTGTAAATTCGGCTGATTCCTCTCCGCGTTCCAGCTGGCGCGCCAGAATATCGCAGACTTCATATAACTTGGTGGATTTACCGCTCTGACCGGAAATGATAAGCGGTGTCCGCGCCTCGTCGATCAAGACGGAATCGACCTCATCGATGATGGCATAGTCCAGATTTCTTAAAACCATCTGTTCCTTATATATAGCCATATTATCGCGGAGATAGTCAAAACCAAGTTCATTGTTGGTTACATAGGTGATGTCACAGTTATATGCCGCCCGGCGCTCGTCCGGAGTCATCGCATTTAATACCACGCCGACGGAAAGTCCCAGGAATCTGTGAACCTCTCCCATCCACTCGGCATCTCGCTTTGCCAGATAGTCGTTAACCGTAACGATAAATACGCCGTTGCCCTTCAGCGCATTCAGATAAGCCGGGGCTGTGGAAACAAGCGTCTTTCCTTCACCTGTCTTCATCTCGGCAATACGTCCCTGGTGCAGAACAATTCCGCCAATGAGCTGTACCGGATAATGCTCCATATTAAGGACACGCCTTGAGGCTTCTCTGATGGTGGCAAATGCCTCCGGCAGAATGTCATCCAATGTTTCACCCTTTTCCAGACGCTCTCTGAACTTTCTGGTATTGTCCTTCAGTTCATCGTCCGTCAGCTTTTCCATCTCCGGCTTCAAAGCAACAATCTTATCCACAATGGGATAAATCAGCTTTAGTTCACGCTCGCTGTGAGTTCCAAACATTTTCTCTATCAGATTCATGCTTTACTCTCCTATTTCTATCATTATTTCTATTATCATCATTGCAAGCTCTTCTATTCATGCCAAAACTGCATAGTTATAGTTATACAATCTTACTTATTCTAACACTAACAAGGATTTTATTCAACGACTTCATAAATTTTTTACATTTTGTCCACATCCGCGCAATAGTTTCCAGGGCATCCCAGTGACATAATTCGTCATATTATGGTAAACTTAGCAAATTGCACAAAAAACTTGTTCTATTCACCAGTTGTCCACATTATCCACACCGTTTTCGCCAAAAATGTAGAAAAGTTATGCACACCCCACCTTGTCCATTTTAAGGGAAAAAGTAGTTATACACCGAGTTATCCACATTATCCACATCTTTTTTATGTTTATCACCATCTTTCCCCATCCAAAGTTCACCAACCTGATTTTTGTGTATATCTCATAAACTTGCATATTTCGACAAAAAATACAAGGATTATCCTTGACAGGAATATCAGGTTTTATATGGGTTCCGCGCGAGTTTTAAGTAGTTTTGAAGTTACTGTTCACACGGTTGTGTTCCGCGAGGTGTTTTCGTGCGCATTTTGCACGAAAATCCCGAGTTTTACGGCGCGAAACGGCGCTTTTTGCCGTTTCTGTGCATCGCGAAGCGTGTTATTGTTCGCAGCACGCCGCTTTTTGGCGGGATGTGAACAATAACGTTTTGAAACATTATGACGCCTAAATAATTTAGACTTTTTATAAAAAATTAACAATAATTGTCTTCGCAATTTTCCTTTTGTGATTGAATTTATCAAATAAAAGTGGTATACTATAAACATCCCAAGAAAAAGGAGCGATGTATATGCGTTATAAGATTACTGGAAGAAATATTAATGTTACCCCGGGGTTAAAAGCAGCAGTAGAGGAGAAAATCGGAAAACTTGAGCGATACTTCAATCAGGACACAGAAGCAATCATTACATTAAGTGTTGAAAAAGAACGTCAGAAAATCGAAGTTACCATTCCTGTAAAAGGCACCATTATCCGTGCGGAGCAGGAAAGCAACGATATGTACGTATCCATTGATTTGGTAGAAGAAATTATCGAGCGCCAGCTTAAAAAATATAAAAACAAGATTGTTGACAAAAAACAGGCGGCTATTGCATTCTCCGATTATTTCATGAATGAAGAGTATGAATCGGATGACGAAGTAAAAATTGTTAAAGTTAAGAGATTCGCGATGAAACCGATGGATCCGGAGGAAGCTTGTGTACAGATGGAACTTCTTGGACATGCCTTCTATGTATTCCTTAATTCGGAAACCGACCAGGTGAATGTGGTTTACAAGAGGAAAGGCAATACCTACGGATTGATTGAGCCGGAATTTTAGAATTGGCCCGTTAAGCCGGTATTATAAGCATAGCAGTGGGGAGAACCGATTGACGGTTCTCCCCATTTAAAATGCCGCCAAAGCAGCCACTGCTCTGTGAAATTCATGGAGCCGCAGAGGTTCGCACTGCGGCGGCACGGATTGTACTGCTAGTCCAAATCGAACAGTTCGCGCTTTACGAGACGGATCTCCGCATAGATACTGTCTTTTCTTAACTTCCCGGCCTCCGGCGTCTCTGGGCCGATTATGATTGTCATTCCATCCATATCACCGTTAAATGCCATTTCCAGCCGGTACCATTGATCACTGGCGCCGCTTCCCAGGCTTCCTTTCTGCCCCGGTTCGCCTGCAACCTTCACTACCGGAAAGCTCGAAACCGTATTTTCTTCCGGAAGTTCCCCTATTGTGTAGGCCGATTCATCAAATACCGCCACCGAAGGAAGGCCGTCTTCATTCATCTCTCCCTTCTTCCCGATTGCCAACGGTACCGTCTCATTGTCTGCGGCATTCATCTTTTGTACCCGGAACAGAAGCTCCAGCTTGTCGTCGTAAGCATCGTAATAACAGGTATAGCGGTTCGGGGCACCGGTATTTCCCGCCAGTTCGATTCCCGATACCGTTCCTCCTTCCAATACTACGGTATCATAGAAGGACGTCTCCGCCGCCTCACTGTTCAGGGCGGCGTAAACCGTATTGATGAACAGTTTCATTTCCATATCAGGAACCAGTTCATCATCAGAACCTGATTCATCCGTGTCGTCATAAAGTGAAAAGCCGGTATAATAGATTTTACCTTTTGAATATAGATAGTAATTGTTTCCGGCGTCTCTTACCGTTGTATCAAAATATTTAGATTCATCGTCATTGCCCGAACCTGCAAATGTATACCAGACCGTCACATCGTCAACTTTCCCCTTGCCAGGCTCCCGCTCTAAATCAAGCTGATAGTATGGGGCATGGTTCTCTGCTATCCCAATTTTCGCTTCCGAAACTTCATTTTCAATCTTATAAGGATAAAGGCCAATCTGCCCCTCATTGAGCGGTTCAATATACTGTGTACGGGGTTTCACACCGATGGCAAGGTTCTGTGATATCTGTGTATTGTAAGGCGAAGTGGTATTCACCAAAGCCTCATAACTGCTGCCCGCCTTTGGTATAAATGCATATTCCAGCAAGGCTCCGTTTGTAAAGCCCTGGAGCTGCTCTATCTTTGTCCACCGCCTGCTGCTTCCCTTATCTCTTTTGTCGTCCGGTTTGATATCGGTTGTCACGGCAAAACGGTCCATACCCACCGCATAGCGCAGCGATTGCGTAAAGAAGTAATTCCAGTTGTTTTTATGAGGATACAGCGCATCGCCTTTTCCGGCCACATTGTTAAGAGTATACTTTGTCTCAACGGGATTATCGCTGTCTCCGGCTACTTTTTTCTGCCATACATAACCGTAGAAATTCGTCACGTCCTCCTCGAGACGGATGGACAGGTAATCGGCGCCGTTCGACTTGAATTTATAGTAAGTATCCCCCGCGATTACGATTGGAGCCGTCTCATCCACGATATCTTTGGAAATTGCTTCGTAGCTTCCGAGAGCTGCATGGAGATCTTTGACATTAAATGTATTTTTTTTGATTGTGGTTCTCAGAGGATTCCCACCGGCATCTTCATACAGAGATCTCAGCTCCCCTTCCGTCACATAACCGTTCCTGGCATAAAAGTAGTAAATCCAGCTAAATGTTCTGTCTATCATATTCCTGAATTCGTTATAGAATTGGGCTGCGTTAACTTTTACCGGCGGGGAATTGGGATTCACTGTCTTTACCTCTTTTCCTCCTCCATTAAACCACCCACCCCAGGTTTGCCACCCGATATACAGCTCCGAAATTTCTCTCCCGTCATCGGCTGCAGTCGGCCTCACAAGAGCCTTATAAGATCCTGCTTTTTCAGCCACCTCATGGAGACCCTCCGGATCGAGATAGACGGTCCCGTTTCCAATATTATGCTGATTGTCATTCCACTCTTTCTCATTTTTTTCCAGATAAGCTTCATACTGTTCTTTACTAATCCTGACCTTTTTGTAGTTTGGATCTGTTTCTGTCGGCTTCTCCCTCTGCCCTTCTTCAATCGTCATATTGCGGTAATAATAATCAACTTCCTCCGGGGCAAAGTAATTCTCCGAATTGACATAGGAAAATGCATCGTTTGTAAAGATAATTGGTTTTTTGAGTGTATCCGAATATTCCTTTAAAACTTTGGCCGCCTCCAGAGTATCCGTATCCGTTATATCGCCTTTCAGCTCCTGTGAAAAATCGGTTCCCACAATGATTAAATCATATGCCTTTAATTTTTCCGCAGTAATTTCCTTACCCTCACATTCTGCAGCAAAATCGCCTTCGGAAATTGTTTCAAATCCGGCATTTTCAAAGTCGATATGATACTCCCCGCCCTTTTGCTCCGCCTCATTAAACAGACGGACAAACTGTGGATTCTGTGACAGATTCTTACCTCCTGCCGTATCGGAATACGGCGTAATCTGCAGTATCTTCACGTCCTTCTTCTTTGTATCAGGATGCAGGTATCCGGTCCAGACTCCGGTGAGAGGATTATTTTTATCAAGAGTCGAAATCTGTACGCGGAACTGGCATATTTCCTCGATTGACTCAACCGGCACAGGAGAAGTATATCTGCCTTTCAGCAAACCGCTCTCAAAGGTATAATCCCCCGGGGGCAAATCGCCGAATTTTACGGTAAACACCTGATCATTTTTAATATAATCCGTTGAATTATTTTCTTTACCCGGTTTGCCTGAGCCAGTTCCTCCGTCTCCCGCTTCATCGAAAATACCGTCGCCGTTCCGATCCACAATGATTGTCATTACCATATTCTCTGCCTGATCGCCTATGGGCAGCGTGATTTCGTAGTCAAACGTCAATGTATTCGTTCTGGCAAGCGCAGTCAGATCCGGCTTTGTCTCCGGACTCCATCCTTTCTCAGCGATTGAAGAAACAGCATTTCCGTTTTCATCCTTTATTAACCCGGTATCTTTTACCACAATTGACGGTTTATAATCTTTCATCAATGAGATTGTTTTACCTGCCGCTTCTTCAAGACCGGTACGCATTGATATCAGCCGATTATAGTAAGTTTCTTCCGGGGCTTTCGTATAATAGTCCCTCTCATCCTCCATTCCGTACAATGCGAAATATAATCTGGCATCCAAATCCAGCTCCTCTTCGTATGGCCTGGAATCCATATCGATGAAAATGAAATCGCCGATTTGTTTCCTCGCATCTACCAGGAGACGATCTGCCACAATAACCGGCTGGCCTGATTTTACGAATTCCGCCAGCTGCCGCTGCATATATGAGCTTATATCATTGCCGCTGAATCTGGCCTTGCTGACTGACTCATCGGCTCCTAATACCTGAAGCTCCAAGGCCAGTTCCACATTTTTCAGGAAATAATAGTCCGGTGTTTTGGGCCACTGCTCCCTCAATCCGGGATTCCAGTACCGGCTGCTGCTGACCGTAAGAGGATAAGACCCTGTATTCAGCGAGGCGCCCTCTTTTTTCATTGCAATACCGGCATCAAATTTTGCTTTTGTCGTATAATCACCTGCCAGTAAACCGTTGAGCAGGGTCTGAGGAATTACCGCATCATCCAGGTAACCGTTATGGCGGTAAGGAATGCCGCTGCTGTAAGGGCCTCCCGCTCTGAAAAGAGAGGTGTCTTCCCCTATTAATATTAAATCATACTCCGCCGTCAAATCTACCGCCATACCATTTAATGTATTTGGCGTCACGTATGTAACGGAAATTTCGTCTTCATCCTCACCAATCGCCGTTGCGAGTTTTGACAGATTTTCCGGAATCACAAGCCAGTAATTATTGGATGGTTCGATTTCCAGTACCTTGATCCGTCCCTCTGCCGCCTCCTGGGGCGGTCCGTCCGGCGTTACCGCTCCTCCTAATAAAATCTCTTCCACATCAATCTGGTGTTTGGAGCTTTCGCCTAAGAGGACCGGAACAAACGGGTAACTGATCCATCCTTCCATATAACGGATCACATTATCCCACTTTGTTTTGCCGATGTAACCTCCGTTATGCAGGAGATCATATCCGGCTTCATACTTGTCTTCAAGTTTACAAATTTGATGCTTTTCATACTTTACCCGGTAATTTTCAAACGCCTGATAATCCTCTTCCGTGATTTTTCCGGCACTGCCCTCTTTATCTCTCAGCAGCCTTGCATACTTTAATAACGCATCCCATAATTCGGAATCCATAAACTCATAAAAGTCTTCATTTGAAAGGCTGCCCATTGACCTGAACCGTTCCAGGAATGTTTTTACATTGTCCGGCGGCGCATATTGTTCAGACGGATTATAAATAAAATATTTCAGCTTTTCAAAACTGTCTGTAAAGGTGGTACGGTCGAGCAGAACGGCATCATAAAATAACTTTTCATTCCAGGATGTTTCTCCGTTAAAGCTTCCAGTTCTGACGCCTTCTTCGTTGACAGCCGTGGTAATCATTTCTTTTATTCCGTCATCGATATAGGCTTTTCCGCTCAGCTTTGTTAAAAGCAGAATTAATTTATCAATATTTTTATCCGCATTTCCGGCTGACTTTTCAGATGCCACAATTGTCGCCTTATTATTTGTATAGGCATGATCCAGAACAGCCAGCGCCGCATCCCATTGCATATCCATTGATTTCCAGCTATTCCCATTATCTTCCGAAATGCTGCCCTCATAGACGGCCTGGCCCCCTTTATTTGGCTCAATGACCTTTCCTTTTTCATCCTTTAATATGACTGACGGTTTATTATATTTCCAATATGCATACAGCGGATTCCGGTTATCGCCTCCGGACTGGTTGTATTTATAGGCCGACTCATTACTTTGGACTATAATAAGATCGGCTCTTTCCACGTCCTGAACCGTTATATCGCATGCGCTCTCAGACCTTACCTGAACTTTGCCTGCCCAGTCCTCCGCTTTTTTGCCGCTCTGGCAGAGAATGTTCTTCACAAAAATGTTATTGTTGGCGTACCGTCTGTTTTCTTTATCTCTCACCAGACCTGAGAATGGAAATTCAATAAAAAATGTTGCATTATTGTTTCCCCAGTCTAAGCTCCAGTAATCTTTTAACTCCTGTTCTTCCGTATAATACCCATTGATTGCCTCGACTGTCACAGGTTCCTGTCCTTCGACCAAATACCCCCATTGTCCCTGTCCTTCGTAAGGTACTATCTCCAAAACCACAAAGGGATGTTCTTTGCTGTATCTGGTCGGATCGAGCGCGGCTTCCGCCTGCTGTCTGCGGCCTGCAATCAGCAATATCCCGCCGGCCAGCACGCAGATCACCAGTATCGCCGCCACGGCTTTCCATACAGTATGCAGTTTTTTTCCGTCCCACGGAAATCTCTTTTTCTTTTTCTGTACGCGAACTTCCATTCCTGCCTCCTGATGCGCCATCGGTTTGAATTAACATTTTTACGGCCAGTACGGACCTGTATTGGGTCATGCCCCTGTTTCGGGCCCGCCGCCTGTACCGGTTTCTCCATTCCACCATAAAACCGCTATCCTGTTACGGGGCGCGGCACTGGTTGTCACAAAATAGCTTTTACTGTCCAGATATTGGAAAGTCAGAGCAAAATTCACACTTATCTTCCCATCTGTTTTGTAGAATCCATCGTCTTCATTGATCCGCTCATTTTCCGTCAATTCAGGGAAAATTGTAAAATCAAGCCTCTTTACTTTATCGCTGATCAGATATTCCCGGCCATTACCTGCATTTTCTTCTAATGCTGCCCTGACCGTCTCCAAAGACAGGACTCCAGGATTTCCCGATATTTTATCCCCTGTCCCGTCATGGCTCTCTCCGCCTGCGATGTCCGGGCCGGAATTAATGTCTTGTTCGGCCTTAAAGCCGCTGTTTTGATACAGACAGCCGGTCTCCTTGTTGAACCAGAATATCTCACCGGAGTATACATTCTTTCCGGCTTCCGTTTTCACCTCACCGGTAAACAGATAGCTTCCGCGTTCCCCTTCATTCAGATATAATGAACCGGCCCCCATGATCGCATTGCTGATTTTCCGGCTGACTGCCTGGCTCTCAGTCTGGATATTGGAGTAAGACGCCGTAGAACGGTAGAGGCGGGAGGAACTGCTAAACAGTGATGTTATCATAAGACCCACCACTGCCAAAACTGAAATTCCGACCAGTAATTCAATTAGTGAAAAGCCTCCGTTTCCGGACTCTGTTAATGAATTTAATGAATTCGGCTCTTTGCTTTTTCTTTCCACGCATCTTCCTCCTTTCCGCCTGATTTTTGTCTTTTCATCGCGCCGCACCGCACTACTCGGTATTTTCGCAAGAAACAGCGAAAACGCCTCGCGGAATACATCATGGCTGAACGGTTACAGATTTTTCCCTACTTCACATTGCTGATATCGACCCGGCCATTCTCTTTATAAACTGTAATGGTTCTGGTACGTCCCACGCCGGTGACCTTAAGAGTGCCCGCTCCCTCCATGCAGGAGCCTGTATCTCGGTCGAACCGCCATGCATGAATCAGCTTCCCCTTCTCCAGGCTGCCCTCTCCGGTTCCGGCGCCGTCTGAAACGTTCCCTTCACCGTCAGGATCGCCGCTTCCGGACACCCATTCATAATCAACCGCGCCGGCATGCCCCAGTCTGACTTTCTCTGACCGGCTCTCCCAATATACGCCGCCTGACTCTCCGGATGCCTTTTCCTCGCTCTCCAGGATACAGTAATATTCTTTTTCCTTCAGATAAAGTCCCAGCCGCCACTTGCCCGCCTTAGACATGGAGGCCGTCCGGGCCATCAAGATCTCATTGCCGAGAGCGGCCGCATACTTCTCCGTTTCTTTTCTTCTTGCTGAATCGCTTCCCAGAAAAATCATGCCGCTGAGAACAAGCAGAATGGTCATGGCAATAATTAGCTCTATCAGTGAAAAACCGCTGTTGGTATTGTCTTTCATCATTTGCCGCCTCCCCGCTCACGTCCGGAACGGCTCCAGTTCTCTCTCGTAACAAAGTCTTCATAGTCGTTCAGCACAGTGGAGGCCGGATCTCTGTAATCATAAAAATATTTTGCAGTCTCTTCTCTGTCCAGAATGGGTTCATAAGTCTGCCCATCGGCGGTCAGCCTTGCGCTGACCTGCCGCCATAAACAGGCCATTAAACGCTCCCTCTCCTCCAATCTCAATATCTTTTGCCGATACAACCAGCCCTCCGTCCATAGAAAAAGTTCTCCCCAGAGTTGTTACTGACGCGCTGTCCCCACCGGCCCCCAGCTCTACATGAACCGAGTCCCCGCTCAGCAGCACACAGCATCCGTTTTCTTTGATATAGACCGGTTCTCCTATTAGTTTTTTCACTTCATCAATTTTAACATAATTTCCAATCGGCAGTATAGATGAAATTCCCATGGCAGCTTCTCCGGCACGCCCTCCGACACGGTCTGTCTCCGCCAGATTGTCCTGTATATTTTTAAAAGAGGCATTCAGATTTCCAATCAGGTTCACCCATTCAAGTTTACTGCCGACACCGTCCTCCCCCTTCTTAAGGAGCTGAAAAAGATGTTCATCCTCCCCTTTATCCCCGGCTACCTGATATAGGGCGCCTGATGTATGAATCTGCTGGGACCCGCTGCCTTTTATATATTCCGCTGCCGTCACCGCCGGCTGTCCCGCCGCTTTTCCCCATACGGCTTTTTTCCAGCAGATCGTCAAAAGATGAAGCGTTTTTATCCAGATAATTGACAAAATAGTCCCTTCTCTCACTTTCCGAATCAAAATTATAATAGATATAAACCTTTCCATTTAAAATTACCGGGACAACCGGGGAGTCCTGTGTTCCGGGTCCTGTAACTGTAATCTCTTTTTCCGAATCGCTTTCTGCCTGGGGATTGTCTATCCGTATCTGATACTCCGCCTTCTTCCCGCCCATTTCATCGGGAAGCTCGACCTGAAGCGCCAGTGTATAGCCATCCTCCTCATCGGGCAAGAGTACCGGGTTGGAAACGGCAGCCTGTGTATTTCCATTCCATGCCAGGCGAATGGATGTCTCCGGTATCAAATACATCGTCTGAGTGGCCTTAACGGCCAGTGATTCTCCCATCGGGTAAACGTACTGCCCGTTCGTAATCGTATCGTCAAATCTCATATAGGCCCGTCCGGCCAGTATCAGGGAGTCAAGGCCCGTCAAATCAAGACTGCTCCCCCTGTCATTTATAATAACCGCGCTGCTTTTATTCGGTGTTTCCTGTTCCAGCGCGCTGCTGTCCCCTTCGTTTCCGTAGCCGTAATAAGAGCCTTTCAGGGTAACATTATTCTTATCGCCCTTCAGGGTCAAATCATCCTTGACAAATATGTCGGCATCCTCAGCAGTCAGGGTGGATGAGGCGTTAAGCTCAATCCCGTCTGCCCAGACGCGGCTCTTCGCCCCGGTATTCACAGCAGGGAAAATTGTAAGCTCCGCACGGTTGTCAGCCGTTATATTTCCCTTTGCCGCAATTAACCGGCCCGCCGCGTCAAGCTCGCTGTGGAATACCGTAATTGAATTGCCGTATATGTTTCCGGTAAACTCATTCACTGTTCTGCTTGTGCCGTTCTGATTTACTTTTATATCCCCATTCGCCGCCAGGACATAGTCAAGCAGTGCATCGCCTTCATTCATGAACCTTACATAGGGCGCCCGTATTCTTAAATCCACGGTGACTGCCGACTCAATTCCGGTATCCGGATTTGTATAAATCAGACAGAAGCCTTTCAGGGTGATACCGCTGTAGCTGTCCCGCGGACCGGGGACGGACAGAGGCGCCGCATTGCCGGAGCCGGTCATCGCAAGCTCTTCCCCTTCCGGCATAACCTGTTTCTCCATGATAATTGAATCGATAAAAACATCCAGATTCTGTTTCTGTATCGTATCCGAAAAAGAAGCCAGTTTCTCAGCCGCATTTTTAAGATTTTCCTCATTGTTTTCATCAGTGAGAGGAAGTGATAATCCCAAAGCGTTTTCGCCTGTCAGTTCCTTCATAAAACCGGCTCTCAGCCAGGCGTTCGCCTCATCGTTTGTTCTGTAGCCATCTTTATAAAGCTTCTCCATCACGCCAAGATAGTTTTCTTTCAGGATGTCACTCGCCATTCTTCCTGTCTGCGCATAAATCTCATCGAGTGCTGTCTCCAGATAGTAAAAATTCTTGTCTGATTTCCGGTTCAAATCTCTCATTCTGACATTCAAAAGCGCGGAGCTTAAAGCCATAATCCCCAATATGGCAATCAGAGAAAGGACAGTCAGCGCCAGAATCATGGCGGAACCTGAATTATTCAGTTTTTTCTTCTCCGGCAACTGGTTTCTAACTCGTCTCATTCCGGAACCTCCTGTCTCTTTTACTGCCGTAATTCTGCCGGCCGCACCACTTTTCTATCACTCTTACTCTGATTTTGTTGAATCCAGTTTCAATATTTCCCGGCCCCTGCCGGGTTCTGCGCCTGTTCCCTCCGTCCCGCTGTAATCGGCTTCGTAAACAGTCACAGTCAAATGATATAGCCTGTTTTCGGGTTCGTGGTAGGATATCGGTTCATTTTCCTCACCGATATTCGTATAAATCAACATCCCGCTGTTTTCAGATGACTCGATCTTTACCTTCTCATCCCCGGCTTGCTCATATGAGCCGGGACTGCCTGCTACCAAAAAGAATTCTATCGGATCCTCCAGGTCATAGCTTATAAAAATTCTGTCGAAACCGGGAAAACCGGATTCTTCGCCGGCCGCTTCCGGAGCAATGCTTTTTTCTCCGCTGCCGTTCTCCCTCACTTCAGTCCTTATGTATTTAATATCCTTATCCGGAAGAAAAAGATAGATCCGGTTGGAAGGCCGGCCGTTGTCCTCTCTGACAATGTTTCTCTTCACTGATGCCAGGCTTGCCACGATTGAAACATCCGGATCCGGATGTCCCTCATTATCCGCTTCCACCGTATATACTGCTTCCGCCTGAACGGTCAAAACTCCGCTGTCATCTGCCTCTCCTTCATGGCCGCCGGCCGTCTCTAAAATATGTACCCGCAAATATCGTTCCACTTCGCTTTCGCTGTAGCTGTCCCCGCCGGAACTCTCCCCGGCGCCGTCCCCTGTAACGCCGTCTGATGCTTCCAGCCCCTCACCCGTCTCCTCTTCCTCGTTCACCTTCATCAGAAGCTGCGAGGTCAAGAGCTCATCCTCTTTCATCAGTGTCTGCGGATCGATTACCGCATTCTGAAAGCTGCTTACATCGGCAATATTCGGCATCTCATAGCGATTGATAGAGTATGAACGATTCATCTCATCATCTTCCCGGCTGTACTTTCCAAAATCAGCTTCTGCGCTGATGATATAGGACGCTCTCCCGTCCCCCGACGGATTATGTCCGTATTCAGCTGTAAGACGGTAGCCCTGTCTTTGTCCGGTCTCTGAATCGCCATCCTGTCCTCCGCCTTCTCCGCCGCCGGCTTCCCTTCCGGCTCCTTCCTCTTCCAGGCGTTCGATTCGATACATCGTATTCCCTATCATAATCCGGCCACCGGCTGTACCTTCACCCTCTGCCAGAAACTTCTCCAATTCCTCAAACGGATACCCTTTCAGTTCCTCCATCGTCCGCTTCGCCGCATCCAGCAGCAATTCGTCTTTCCTGGCCTTGGTATTCATCCTTCTGCTTACTACAAACGACTGAAGGAGCACGCCTGCCATGATAGAAAGAACAGCAAGCGCGATTAACAGTTCAATCAGCGTAAATCCTCCGTCCTTTTTCTCCATGGCAGCTGTGCTCCTTTCCATAAACGGCCTGACACCAGACCGTTCCGCTCCTATCACAATCCCTGCTGTTAAAGTGTTCCGTCACTTCAGTATCTCCACATCACCTGTCCGGCTTTCGACCACGAATCTGGGCCTTGCGTCATCATCGCCGGTCACGGCAATCCGCATCTTTTTCGAAGTCCGGTTCTCAATCCGGACTTTTACCTGGCTCAGATCCGTGCCGCCCATTCTGGGAGAGCTGAGTACATAGATGTCAATCGTGTCTCCCTTCGTGTAAAGCACGCGGGGACGTCCGTTTTCACCCAGCGTATAAGTGATACTGCTGTTTTCCCCGTTTTCTTCTGCTTTTATGGTCAATGTCTCCTCTTCATTCTTGTCGGATATTATCTTCTCGCTGTCATCCGGGCCTGCCACGACCTTGGCATTCACATCCGATGCAGACGGGAACAGCATGATATAACAGTCGTAATCGCTCTTTATCGCCTCGATCTGTTCCACCGTGCCGCCATTATAGGATAGAGCCGTACCGGAGCGGAAAATATTGTCCGTACCGATTGGCACCGTAATCTTTGGTTCTTCAAATATCCGGTCTTCTCCACGCACTGCATACTGGTACATTGTTACCGTTGCATCCACCACATTCGTTTCCTGGTTATAGGAAGCCGTAATCTGCGGGATCGTATTTTTATCCTGATAGGAGAATACGTAGTCCAGTAAATCTTTCCACTTCCCATACTCCAGACTGACCGGAATCTGCAAGGTACTCATTGCCAGCGTATACGGCATAATATTTCCCTGTTCTGTGGTCTGGAATTGATAGATTTCGGCCGGATCCGTGTAGGAGACGGATACCACCTGAGTATCGAACCGTTCTTCCAGCCCCGTCACAAACATAATCTGCTGCACCTGTGAGATGTCCCCCGGATACCTGCCGAGCATCAGTGTATAAGCCTCGTTATAATCCTTTGTCTTTTGAATATACTCATCCTTTTGCTGAAGAATCCGGATACGCTCATCGTATTCCTGCCGGAGCTCTTCCTTCCTGGCCGTCATTTCCTCTGTCTTTTTCTCAATATTCTTTGCTCCCAGGAACCATGAGGCGGCAACAATCCCTATGGACAGTACGAGAAAAATCAGCTCCTTGTCTCTCGAAGTTATCTTCATGATGCCGTCCCCCCGCTTTCTAACCCTTTTGCGGAAGCCGGACCGCTCCCCTCCGCTGCCGCCCCTGCCGGAATATCGGCATTTGTATTATCAGGTACAGTAACCGGCGCCGGTTCCGGCACGGCCCCTCCATTTTCCGCCCCCGGATTTGCCGTCCCCGAATTTGCCTCACCCGAATTTGCCTCACCTGGATTTACCTCACCTGGATTTACCTCACCTGGATTTGCTGCAGGCGCATCAGGCACTTGTCCCCCAGGAGTCTGCTCCGCCACAGGCACGGCCGCTGCATCAGCCTCGCCAGCCGGAGCCACCGCAGCAGCATTTACCTGAGCTGCCAATTGTG
>OATU01001332.1_pt1 | contig 15416 bp, 7 predicted proteins | sample 1516711 | NCBI WGS metagenome assembly OATU01 (sample SAMEA2579971, study PRJEB22360) | human gut metagenome | biome: human gut; feature: human-associated habitat; material: faeces | place: Denmark | collected 2008/2010 | reverse complement strand
ATAAGAATGTTCCCCTCTCCCAGCAGGAAGAGTACAGAACCGTATTCCGGTTCCACATTGATCAGAAACGGCAGGTCGCGTCAGGCGCCCTATCAGGAGCCGCAGGCGCCCTGGCCCGGCAGATAGACGGACTCACCGGAAGTGATACCGCAGGACTGCTGAACCAGATTACTTCGGAGACAGGGATTGCCGGTGATGACATTGCGGCAGCCTTGGCCGGCCAGCTCTTTTCCGAATCCGGGGATAAAGGAGAGGCAGGGGAAGGAAGCAATGACGGGACAGATAATGAGGCAGGGAACACGGACCAGGGGCTTCACGCATCTTCGGAAGGCGTCCTGGGCCAGGGAGAGGATTCCGGCCAGGAAGGTGCGGGCCAGGAGAAGGATTCCGGTCAGGACGGTGCGGGCCAGGAGGGGGATTCCGGTCAGAATGGTTCAGACCAAGGAAGCGGTTCCGGCAGGGAAGGCAGAGAAGTCTCCGGGAGAAGCCAGGTTTATCTGGAGGATGAAAAGATGTACCTGGTAACCCTGGAGAACGGCTTTACGTTCCGGTCCAGCGTGCCGGAAGGAATGCTCATTAACCAGTCCGTGGCAATCTATCCGGGTGAAGGGCAGTACACTCTCTACAGAGGGGAGGAGGAAACAGCCCTGAACGAGCGGCAGGAGGCGGCGGAATACGGAATATACCGTCTGGTATCCGGGGAATATGAGTTTACCTTTGAAATCAGCAATACATATGTTAACCGGGATACCTTTAGAGCGCCTGAAGGGACCAGGATTTCAGCAGCTTCCTTTAACGGGAATTCCCTGGACACAGGAGAGGGAACTCTGCTCACCATGGAGGCCGACGGAAGCTACCTTGTTACCCTGAAAGGAGATTACGGGGAGACTCTGGAGGTAGAGCTTAACCGGGACACGGAGCCTCCGGCAGTGGAAGTGGAGATAGAGGGGCAGACGGCCCGGATAACCTACAGTTCCACGGATCTGGCCTCTGTGACCCTGGCAAAGAACGGCGGGGAACCGCGGGAATTTAACGGATTTACGATAACCGAAACAGGCAGCTATGTACTGACAGTAACAGACAGGGCCGGCAACCAGACCCTTAAGGAATTCTCACTGCGGTATAAGGTAAATATGTATGGGGTCATTGCCATAGCGGCGATAGTCATATCCATAACGGCAGGAGCAGTGATGCTGGTTCGGAAAAAAAGGAATCTGACGGTTCGGTAAGGAGTTGATGGAATGGAAGTGGCAAAGGGCTTTACTGATGTGCTTTATACCACAATGGTGCTTTTATTTAACGAAATATTTGTGCCGGTTATGACGGAAATCCTGTCCTTGTTCTATGAAAAAGCAATGTATGTACTGTCCCACAGCGTCTCCATCCTGGCATACTTCTTTTTGATTACAGTGTGCAAGATTCTGGACTCCCTGGAAACAATGATAGGCATTTTCGCAGGCACTGAGAATGTTATTGTGGATAACAAGCCAATGACCTTTATGGAGATGGTGTTCAACCAGGACGCGGTCAGCAAAGGCTTTCTGATGATAACTCTGGTGGCCGTAGGCATATGCTTTTTATTTACCATTTTTGCCATAGTGCGCTCCATGTCCTCCTCCACGCTGGAAAACAAGAATCCCATCAGCCAGGTGCTGAAGGATGCCATGAAAGCCTGTGTCTCCTTTATGCTGGTACCCTTTTTGTGCATTGCCCTGATGCAGCTGAGCTCGGCTCTGATAAAGCAGACCAAAGCGGTCATACAGGCCGAGTCCGGCACCGCAGGGGATCCGAGCATGGGCCTTTACATCTTCCTGACAGCCAGCTTAAGAGCCGGAAGGGCGGATTTTGAGATTCCTGTCTTACAGGAGACGGCAGATGTTGCGGAAGGGCTGGGCGATAAGTTTACCTATGAGATACTGACCAGTCTTGATTCGGCCTTCCGTGTTGAATACCTGCCGCCCAGTATGAGCGACGACCTGCGCCGCAGTTATCTGAACGGTGATAAGGATTACCTGGATTTCAGGGATTCGGGCTCTGATTTCTCCGCGGCCAAAATTGATTATCTTCTGGGCTTCAGCGCAAGCATCTTCATGATTATCATGCTGGCAGGCGTGCTTATACAGTTTATACGCAGGCTGCTGGAACTGGTGCTGCTGTACCTTGTAGCTCCATTTTTTGTGGCGACAATCCCTCTGGACCGGGGGGATATGTTTAAGCGCTGGAGGGAAATGTTTATAGCCAAGTTTTTGGCGGGATTTGGAGTTATCTATGCCCTGAAAATATTCATGCTGCTGCTGCCTTTGATTTTCAGTGATAACCTGAGCCTTGGCAGCTCCTTTGTAATGGACCGGCTGTATGCGGGAGGTGTCTATGACCAGACCAAAGATAAGTTTTTTGATAATCTGAGGGAGCAGACCGGAGGAATAGAACTTCCGGGCTCAGGTAACCCTGCGTATCAGGAGGAGGTAAACCGCATGGAAGAGGCTGTGGATTTCGCCTGGGAAAAAACAGGCATGAGCTATATGGAGAACCACTCGGCCATGGACAGCGTACTGGTGAACATGGGCCTTGTGGACAGGAATTCACCTTCTCTGGAGGAATCCATGATTGATTCCATACTTAAAACCATATTTTTCCTGGGAGGTATGTTTGCTGTATATAAAAGCTGCGCCATGTTCCTGGAGATCCTCAACCCTAAAGCGGCAGAGGATGCCAAGACATCCACCATGCTGGCCATGGGATATACGGTGGGAGCGGCAAGGAAGGCGGCATCGACTGGCGTTCAGCTGGGTGTGGCTGCAGGTGTAGGCCTGGGCACCGGTCTGGCCACCGGGGGCGCTGGCGCTGCGGCCACAGCGGGAGCGGCAGGGGGCCAGGGAGGCGCCTAAATCCCCAGCCGCCACAGCAGGGGCCAAGGCAGTAGGGACGGCTGCCAAGACGGCCGGCAGCACAGCTAAAAACGCGGTTAAATCCGCAGCCAAATCCACGGCCAAAAACGCTGTGGGGGCGGCAAAGCAGGGGGTCCAGGGGGCGGCCTCTGGCGCCGCGGGAGCGGCAAAGGATTCCGGGGACAGAGACGGATAAGGAGGTGCTGATAAGGTGGAGATGTCATATCTGGGGATTTATGAGTGGGTATATGAAAAGGTCCTCTCAAGTATTGTCACACCTGTGTTTGATTTTGTGGTTTCGATTATAAACATTGCCTGGGGATATGTGTTTCAGTACATCCTGGGGCCCATACTCCTTCCTGTGCTCCAGGTTGTGTTCTACTGGGTGATTCGGGTAGTAGAGGTGCTGGGCGCCTTTATGAACTATTTGCAGTTTATAGGATATCTGATGGTGGTGGACTGTCTGGAAAAGGCGTTTGATATCTTTATTGGCCTGGAGCCGGTTACCTACTATCCCAATGGCAGAGAGGGAGCTGCCGTGACAGGGAGCCTTTTAGAGGTGCTGTTCACCAGCACCGCCATCTCTGAGGCCTTCAAGGTTATCACCCTGGGAGGCGTAGGTATTGCCCTGCTTCTGACTATATTCGGGGTGGCAAAGTCGTCCTTTGACTTGGATTTTGAAAATAAACGGCCGGTAAGCCATGTGCTCAAGCAGCTGTTTAAATCTGTTCTGGGCGCTTTCCTGATTCCCTTTGCGGTTTGGTTCATGATACAGCTGTCCATGATTATACTTACAACCCTTAACACCGCAGTGTCCTTTGATGACAATGGAGGGAGGAGTACTCTGGGCAGCACCATATTTACCATTGCATCCGTAAACGCGGCCTGGGACAGCGAGAATAATATGTCTAAATGGGGAACGGTGGAACTGGATGAGGGCTTTGGCTTTAAGGTGCTGGACAAAGCCAACCCGGATTTTGATATAACAAAGGAGCCGAGAAAGAACTTTTATTTGAATGACACTTATGAAAGATATACCAACATCCCCAATGTGGTTCTCAATTTTGATTTAAGCAGATTTGATTATCTGATGGGAGGATGGACCGCTATTTTCCTGTGCGTTATCCTCTTCCTCTGTTTCCTGACGGTCATACGGAGGATATTTGAAATCCTTCTGCTGTACCTGGTGTCTCCTTACTTTGTGGCGATGATGCCCCTGGATGACGGGGAGAAATTTAAACAGTGGTTCGGGATGTTTATGGGAAAGCTTTTTACAGGCTACGGTACCGTTGTTCTGATGAAGATTTATCTGATGCTGATGCCCCTGATTCTCAGGGGAGGAATAACAGCCGAGGGCATGGGGGGAGAGAGCAGGATTGTCATGGCAGCCCTCTATGTTATGGGCGGGGCCTGGACCGTGTACAAAGCAGGCAGCCTGCTGACCGGTCTGGTGAATGAAGCCGCAGGACGGCTGGAGCAGGAGAGCAACCGGGATGCCTATGGAGCGGCCATGCTTGCCGCTGCCCCATTCAGGGCAATTAAGAACCGGCTGGAGCAGAAGGTATCCGGAAAGCTGGAGGAGAAGATTACCGGCGCAGGTAAGGATGTGGGAACCCGGCTTCAGGGCGGAGATCCTAAGGGGTCCGGGGCCCGGAGTGAGGTAAGGACCAGCCGCCTGCGATCTAAGCCGCCTAAGCAGCCAAAGTTTAAGAAGGCCGTTATTTATGACGAGCTGAAAAACAGTTCCGGCTTTACCATAGGCGGGCACCGTCCTGCCAGAGGAAGGTCAAGGCAGCTGGAGCCTGTTTCAAAGGCAGCCCTTAAGAATGTAAAGAAGAGTACCTTAAAGCATATAAACTTTGAAAATGATAAGAGGCCTTTTAAATACGGTTACGACCAATTTAGAAAGGATAATGCGTTTATAAGAAATAAGGACGGCACCGTAGACTTTATGTACCCTGCTAAAAGGAAGAGCGCCGTACTTGCGCAAAGAAATGAAATCGTCAAGGTCAGGGAGGAGGCTTTGTCTTATTCCGATCCCAAGGAGCGGTCCCAGTACGTTACAAATTGGCTTCAGCACCAGTCTGATGATAAAAACAGTTTAATGTATTTTAACCCTGCCGATAGAATGCGTCTGGAGCGCACCTTTGGTTGTAAGATTGACAAAACTCCTATAAGCAGCGGAATTAATAAGGGACAAATCGCCTTCTATCCAGAGAAGCCCAAACTGCCCAATGGTACAAGGCTCAATCCAGATAAAAGCAAAGGGGATAAAAAATGAGAATAATACCAAAAAAAACCAGGGTTTCCATGGAATTTTTTAAGGGAATTGAACTGCTGGACATTATGATTGCGGCAGCAGGGGTGACCCTGACCCTTTTTATGCTTCTGTCCAACCTGCCTTTGCGATGGATGGCCGCCCTGATTGTATTTATTGTCTTTTCAGCCTCCATTATCCCTCTGGATGATGAGAAGGCATATAAGAGTCTGTATTATGCAATCAGATATGCCATGAGCTATAAAGAGTTTGTAAAGCATCCGGAGAAAAAGGGACAGATACCTGTAGCCGGGGTGACCCCGTTTACAGGCATCTCAGATATGTTTATTGAATATGGAACCTCTTACCTGGGGGTAGTGGTGGAGATTCCCTCCATTGAGTTCAGATTCCTTACGGAGCCGCGCCAGAACCAGCTTATTGACCAGGTGTATGGTTCTATCCTTCGGACAGTCAATGACACAGATTCCGCCGCTATGGTAAAGCTGGACCGCCCGGTGCTCTATGACAGCTTTATCGAAGGCGAAGAAAAAAAGATGGAGGATTTAAAAGCAGCCTATATCCGCGGACTGATGACCGATGAGGAGCTGACGGTGCGTATCGGGATTATACAGGACCGGATGAGCCAGCTGGAGCTGTTTAATAATAAAGAGACGGTATATCTGCCCTTTCATTATATGGTGTTTTTCGGGCGGGACAGGGGGCGTCTCACAGAGCAGGCACAGAACATGGTGGATACCTTAGGTCCCCATGGTATAGAATGCAGAATTCTCAAAGAGCAGGAGCTGGCTATATTCCTGAAATACAACTACAGCGGAGTCTTTGACGAGCGGGAGGCGTGGAAGCTGACACCGGACCAGTACATGGACTGGATTCTTCCGGATAAGCTGGCGGTTACATCCAGGACGGTTGCCTATGACGGCCTTGTAACCCATAATCTGCGGGTAACCGATTATCCCATTGTGGTACCCAATGCATGGGGCCACGCCCTTTTTAACCGGCCTGATGTGCGTGTAACGCTGAAGATGAGGCCCATTGACAGATATAAGGGAATTAAACAGATTGACAGGGCGATTGATGAACTGCGGGAGCAGGGAGCCAGCACCGGAAAAACCAGCCGTCTGATGGAGCTGGGCAGCCATATAGATACCCTTGCTGAGGTGCTTTCGCTTTTGCAGGGGGATAACGAGATACTGATGGACGTGAATATTTTTATCACTGCCTATGACTATGAGGCGTCTCCGGAGCTGCTGGGGCCGGGATACAGGCCCCCGGGCCAGGGAATCGGCATGAAGCGTCAGATCCGCAGGGAACTGTCGGAATGGGGGTTCAAATCCTCAGATATGTTCATGCGGCAGTTTGATGCCTACGCTTCCGGCCATATATCCGCCTTCGACGCATTTTCCAAGGACGGGCGGGGAATCCACAGCGGCTCCGTGGCCGCGGCATTCCCATACGTGTATAAGGTAATGATGGAAAAGAAAGGGATCTGCCTGGGAAAGAGCGCAGGGCGTCCTGTATTCCTGGACTTTTTTGCCAGGAACAAGGAGCGGGTCAACAGCAACATGGTGGTGATTGGAAAGTCCGGTTCTGGTAAATCCTATGCAACCAAGAGTATTCTGGCCAACCTGGCCGCGGAGAACAGTAAAATATTCATACTGGATCCGGAGAACGAGTATCTGGGGCTGGCCCGTTCCCTTAAGGGAAAGATTATAGACGTGGGAAGCGCCACCGAGGGAAGACTGAATCCCTTCCACATCATCACCGGACTCTCGGATGAGGAAGATGAACTTGACGGGGATGAGGAAGAGAACCAGATTCCGGGTGCCAAAGTAAGCTTTAATATGCACATGCAGTTCCTGGAAGAGTTTTACCGGCAGATACTGCCGGGAATTGAAGCGGACGCGCTGGAGTACCTGAATAATATTACCATCCGGATGTACGAGGCAAAGGGAATTGACGCAGAGACTGATTTAAGCGGGCTGACACCCGGGGACTACCCCACCTTTGACGATCTGTATGAGAAGATACTCAATGATTTTCAGATGTCCACCGGGGATTACAGCAAGAAGAATCTGACGGTGTTGCTGAACTACATATCCAAATTTGCCACCGGAGGAAGAAACGCGGGACTGTGGAACGGTGAAGCCTCCATAAGCACCCAGGAAAATTTTATTGTGTTTAACTTCCAGTCCCTGCTGGCCAACAAGAATAATACCGTAGCCAATGCCCAGATGCTTCTTGTTTTAAAGTGGCTGGATAATGAAATTATCAAGAACAGAGATTACAACTTAAGATACGGCGCCTCCAGAAAAATTATAATCGTTATCGACGAGGCCCATGTATTTATCGACAGCAAGTATCCCGTGGCCCTGGATTTCATGTACCAGATGGCCAAGCGTATCCGAAAGTATAACGGAATGCAGATTATCATTACCCAGAACATTAAGGACTTTGTGGGAACAGAAGAACTGGCGAGAAAATCTACGGCTGTCATCAACGCCTGCCAGTATTCCTTTATTTTCCCCCTGTCGCCTAACGATATGCATGACCTGTGCAGGCTTTATGAGAAGGCGGGAGCCATCAATGAAAGCGAGCAGGATGAAATCATCAACAACGGCCGGGGCCGGGCGTTCGTGGTTACCTCTCCGTCGGAACGCAGCAGCATTGATATTGAAACACCTAAGGATATTGAGCGGCTGTTTGGCATATAGGCGGGAAGATTACAGCTATGAGGAAAGGATTGCAGCTTTTATGAAGGGCATAGTGAGGAAAATAACCGTTGCCGCGGTTCTCCTGTGGATACTCCCGGGCCTTTCCGGCTGCGGGGATAAAGACAGGGTGGATGAGATTAAAGCCCAGGGAAGCCTTGTGGCAGCCGTGCCTGAGGAAGGGGAGCGGTCTGCCTGGGATCAGGCGTATGCCAGGGAGCTGGAGCAGCAGGTTCTGGAGGAAATGGCCTCAGATATAGGTGTCACCCTCCGGATTGAGCGGGTAAAAGAGCAGGATCTTGTCCCGGCAGTGAAACAGGGAAGGGCTCACGTGGCGGTGGGAGTCCCTGTGCTTCCCGGACGTCAGGACGAAGGATATTCCCTGGCTTATGGAAGAAGGGCCTCTTATCTGGCAGTGGCAGACGGCACGGTTCTGGACTCCTGGGGGGCGCTGGCAGACGGCATTGTGGGTTATTCCGTAAACACGGGGCCTGCGGTGCTGCGGCAGCTTAATACCTTAAGCGGAATTGAGCTTAAGGAGGTGGAGACAGGGGATGCCGTCAGCGGGCTTGCGAAGGGGGACATCACAGCTTATGTGTGCGGCGAGACGGAAGCCAGGGAGTTTATGGCGCCAGAAGGCATCCAGATTCAGGAACTGCCCGGCCTTTGGCCGGAAACCTATACCTTTTATACGGGTGAGCTGCAGTACCGGCTTCTGGGACTTGCGAACCAGGGCATTACTGATAAGCTGACGGAGTAATGGAGGAAAAAATGGCATATTTTGACAGCCCCAAGAACAGGGTCAAATGGGAGATTGAATTGGAGGAGCTGCGGCAGCAGAAGGAGGATTTTGCAGCAGGAAGGCTTCATGATACAGGTGAAATAAAAAGGGGCGCCATGGCGGAGGGACAGCACAGAAAACCTGTTACCTTTGAACAGCTGGAGAGGGAGGAGGCTTCTGCTTCCCGCAGAAGGGAAGCGGGAAGCCGGGATATGTCTCCCGGGAGGAAAAGGGAGGTGTCAAAGCCTTCCCCCAGCCCGTCCATTGGCCCCAAAGGGGGGTGATAGGATGAAACGAATCAGAAGTCCGCTCCTTTTGGCCGCCATGGCTCTGCTGGCCGCAGGCCTGACGCTGTGGGGCTCGGCGGACAGATCTTTTGCCGGTCAGACAGACCAGGGATACGGCGCCGGCGGTGAGGCTAGAGAACTGGACAAAGAGGCGCAGGAGAGCATGTTTTCCTACCAGGTGGAAGGAGAACCGGAAAGTCCCTACGGAGAAGGCAGTCAGGAACTGGAACGGCTGCTGGAGGCTCTGGGAATGGAAGTCCCTACCTTACTGCCTGAGGAAGCAGCAGGGATGGAGAAGGTAGTGGATCCGCCCATGAACTTCCTTGTGTCAAAGACAGAAGGGCTTCTGGATTATACGTTGCCCGATGGCAGCCGGTTTTCCGCCAGTGTGCCCCAGGGAATGACTGTAACGGATCCGGTGACATTTAAGCCTGTGGAGAATGCCATCCTCACTATCCTGCGTAATGGCTCTGGCATCGAAACTTCCAGGGATGGTATCTACAGCCAGCCTGGGAAGTACCACATCCGGATGGTGATTCTACCCACTTCTTCAGAGGGAGGAAGCAGACTTTTGGAGGTAAACTTCCGGTTTACCATCCTGCCCCGGGAGGTGTCTTTGCTGAATCTGCTGAAGGCCCCGGAGGGCTTTGCCATAGAGAAGATGGAACTGGACGGAAGGGGTATTTTACCCGATAATCCCCGATGGCATTTTCTGCATGGGGATGGGCGCTATAAGGTGAGATTCGCCCAGGAAAACGGAGGGCTCTTCTATGACATTTCCTTTAAACGGGATACCCAGGCGCCCCTTTTTACAATTTCTCCTGTTCCGGACAAAAAGGAGATGAAGGATACGGTCTTCCTGGAGCTTACAGAGGACATGACATCTCTGGAAATGTATTATAACGGAAGGATGGCGCCCATCCCCATAAAACGGCTGGAGCTGGCCGGACTTTACCAGTTCCGTCTCTGGGACAGGGCGGGAAATGAACGGTATTACCAGATAAGAATTGCAGAGCGGCTCCGGCCGCCCTCGCCAAAGACAATTATAATAACCATTTTAGGGGTGGGAGCTGCAGCCGGATGGTTTTTCTATCAGCGCAGGCACCCCAGGTTTTTATAATAGATCCATTTTAATGGATGGAATGAAAAAAATATGCAGGAGGATATGATATGAATGTACCGGTAATGTTATTAAATTCAACAGGAGGAAACCCTTTTGAGCAGGTATCCAAACCCGTGGTTGAACTGCTTAACATGGCTCTTACTCCCGCCCTTGGAATCGTAGGGGCGCTGGGAGCGATTTATTGCATTTTTCTTGGAGCAAAGCTGGCAAAGGCCGAGGAGCCCCAGGACAGGGAAAAGGCCAAGAACAGCCTGAAAAACGCAATTATAGGGTTTGTGCTGATATTTGTACTCATTGTGGTATTGAAGATTGGTATGGATGCTATGTCTAACTGGATGAACAGCGCCATGAGTAATGTAGCTCCATAGTCCGCAGATAACGGGAAAACGGTGCTGCGCCTTATAAGGCGCAGTACCGCCCATGCGGGACAGGACACACAAGGGAAGCAGTTGGGAGGAGGTGCGCTTTATGAAAAGAAAATTAAGGAATTGCCTGGCCATCCTTACCGGCCTTAGTCTTTTTTTCACAGGGTGTAAAAACCAATCAGTGAATCTCTACATGGAAACGCTGGTGCCTGAGAGCGCCAGCCCTCCCCAGAGGCCGGTGGAGACAACCGGCACGCCGGCCAGCCTGCCGGATGTGGAAAAGGAAGTGGGGGAGCAGGCGTCTGTGTATCTGGAGCAGCGGTTTCAGGAGCTTACGGGTCCAAGAGCATTTTTTTTCCCAGAAAACCATTCACTGAGCCATACCGATATAAAAGTGTTTCAGGTCCTGGGACGGCTCAGAATCAGCCTGTATGATGGCGGAAATTTATTCATTCTTGACGGGGAGGGAAAGGTTGTTTTTTCCCGGACCTCGGAGGATGAGGGGGAGGATTTTCTTTATCTCATAGATTCAATCTTTGGCGTGGGGGGAACGAATCCGTCTTATTTCAGCAAGGATATTACAAATGTCACCACAAACGGGCGCTATTGTTTTTATGTTCCCATTACTCTTTATAAAGGTGATTACACCAGGGAGGAGGAGATAGGTGAAGAGGAGTATATACTGCAGTATGCATACTCTCCTATTGGAGCAGGTACCTTTCCCAATACAGAATATCTTCTCCAGGCGGATTTAAACTGGAATCAACGGGTTCTGGAGTGGAAGGCCATAGCAGACTCAGGGAACAGCGAACGGGATCCTGAGGAGGACTGGAAGGACGCCCTGAAGAAATATCCGGTGAAATGGGGGCCCTATTATGTGTCCACAGGCTATGACTGGGCGCCCGCCTTTCTGTACCGGCTGATGGAGTGGAAAAATCAGAAATTCAGGAATTTTGTGGAAGGAAAGAAAGGGATTTCTACTGCAGACAGCAAGGAAAATGAGGGATATGCCGAACTTTTTGCTATACCGGATGAGGAATCCATCTTCACGGATGTGTGGGAACTGAAGACAGGGCAGAACCTTATGAAATTCTTTTTCTTAAGCCCCGGGGAGGGGTACTGCCCTCTGGTGGGCAAAGTGGGCCAGAGATCGGATATTTTAAAGACAGAGACAAGAACGTATACGATTACAAAGACCAACAGTAAAGGTGAGAGCGAGGAGATAGAAATTGAGGATGAAATCCAGGCGGTTATCCGCAGAAAGGCCCTCTTTGCGGAGGGGGCGGCTGTAGAGCAGTTCTATGTCCTGGATAATAAAGCCGGAATAGGAGTGACAGCCGGACCTGTATGGAGGAGCGGAAATTATTCCATGGGTATCAATATAGGCCCCATTCTCCTGTGCATTGATTATTTCAAAGACCAGACCGCAAATGAGGCAGTATTTTTTCCCGCAGTTACCCAGTGGGAGATGCAGATGGGGGAGCAATATGAGGGAAATCTGAGCTTTTGCATCCTTGGCGGCCGGGCGGGAGACAGCTATCCTATGGCCCATAATCTGGAGAAGGAGATTATAAGCATATATGCAGGGGATGGTAAATACATAACCATAAAAACGGATGATTTAAATGCTTCCGGTTATGGACAGACATCTGCCGATCAGGAACTGCTGAGCGAGGTGGAGAAGCGGAAAGAATACAGGGAAGAGAAGGGATTTAACAAGAACAGCACTTACAAAATAGATAAAGAGAATGCCTATACCAATCCTGACCGGTACGGCAGGGATAACATACTGGTGATAAAGAATGGTGATTCAAAGAATCTTTTGTTTACCAGCTTCTATAACGGGATGCTTTATTTTGAAACGGAGAGGTACAGCATGAGTACGGAGCTTTCCACCGGAAAAGGGTATCACCTGTCTGAATGGACTCTGTATCAGGCGTGGCAGACCGGGGAGGATGAGATAACCTGCATAGGCTTTCAGCGGACAGATGCAGTTTACTATTACATGGATATGGCAATGGCCCGGGTTTATAAACTCAGTTTAAAGGAGTTTAAGGAACAGGCGGCCGGTTATCAGATTCCTGTTGAAAGGAAGGCTCCGCCGGAAAACGAGGCTCGGGAGCCCAGTCTGGATGAAGGGGTGACTCTTCCTGACCTTCCACAGGATATGGAACGAATAAAGCAGGATATAAAAGAGAATTCCATTCCCCCCACCAGCTCCGCGTCCAGGGAGGAAATGGAAACCTTGCCGGATGTGACCATTACCGAGACAGGAGCTGTGGGAGACAGGATGTGGAAGGATGCACAAGAGAGAATGAGAGGAGAGGAATAGAAATGGCAGCAGACAACGGATTTAAGATTGTACAGTTTTCACCTGAATTGATTCAGGCCCTGACGCAGATGGGCGAGCTAAGAACCAGAATAAATGATTACGCGGTGGAGGAATTCAAAAACTACAAGGGTGAGGAAAAACTGGATCACCGGGATTTCGTGGAGATGATGAACCTGTCTCCGGAGAAATCGGAGAAAGAGCAGAAGGAATATGTGCGCCACTTCGTTAGAGACTACACCAGCGGAGATCCGCAGCTTCGTAAAAAATGCCTGGATGATATCTATGACAGGGATGACAGCTTTAATCCCGCCAGCCTGGATCTGTCCTGCCTCAAGGGCACGGACACCGGCCCCAGGGAGCCGGGAGGGCTTACCGGCAGTGAAAAAGATTTTATGAGCCTTATAGGCGCCTTTCGCCGGGAGCAGGCACTAAGTGTAAAGCTGAAGGAGAATCCCGGTTATGCGCAGGAGCGGTACGGTTCGGATTCAAGGAAGCGGGCGGAATTTGAGGCCAGGCGCACGGCTATGATGAACGGCTTAATTTCATATACGGACAATATGTTGAGGAACAACGGCTTTAATGAGCGGCTGCACCGGGGGAACGTGGCGCCGATGGCCGGGGACGGCGAATATGTGGCGGCGGATCTTGCTGTAAATCTTTACAGAAATTCCATGGACCGGTTGCAGGGCGGACGTACAGGGGAGAACCGGTTAAATTTCTCTCTGGGGCCGGAGAACGGCAATATATATGGATTGTCCAGGCAGCTGGCAGCGGGAAATCTGACCAATCAGATGAAAACCAATGCGGCGGCAGCATTTGACACATCCCTGGCAACCCTTTACCGCTCCGGGCTTCCGGCTACCACAATGAATGAGATGGGGGTTGACGCCCTGGATTTAATCCATGTGGACGGTCTGTCAGCCAGAGAGCGCTATGGCAATAAATATGCCAATCTTTCGGAGTGGGAACAGAACAAAATGATAAAGGCGGAGGTCATGGGCGCCATTATGGACGGACAGCGTGTGGATGCCGTCACCTTAGGGCTGGGAGCCAGGGGAAGGATGCAGGCTGTCACCCATACGCTGGAGGCGGATCTTCACGCCTACGACCAGATGGAAAAGCGCAGTGAGCACAGCGGATTCAGGCGCCTGTTTGACTGGGGGCCCGGAAAGATACGGACAAAAGCAGATAATGTTGACAGGAAAAACCGGGAAGACAGGCAGATGGAGGAACGCACTGGACTGATTACAAACAGCATTGCTTCCAGACTGGAGGCCAGAGAGTCCAAACAATATCTCATGGAGAATCTGGGGATGTCCCCCAAACCGGTAACGCCCCAGATACAGAGACAGGAGGAAAAGCTGCGGGGAATCGAAGGCAGGATTGGGGACATTGAAAAACAGAATTTTTCCAGCTATGAAGAGATCGGGAATATAAGCCGGGAACTGGAGCGAAGAAAGGTATATGAGGGAGCCCGGGAAAGATTTAACAAGGCAAAAAGCAAGCTGGACACCACGAAGGCTGTTATGGATAACGGCAATTTGCTGGAGGTAGATATACGGGAAGTCATGGATCCGATTATACCGGATTATGGGCCGGAGCAGAAGGAAAAACTTGGAAATTCTTACGACAATGACTTTTTACCGGGGTATTACAAACTTGATGAAATACGTACTGCCAGGGATTTAAGCCAGGAGAAGCTGGAAGCCCGAAGGGACAGGCTTAACGCCTCTCTGGATCAGGGGCAGAAGAAGAATGAATACAGGCTGGAGGCAGTGAACAGGCTTTTAGATGCGAAAACACCTGAGGAAAGGGAGAAAGTGATTGGGGACACCCTGGAGGAGTTTAAGAAGGGGGCTCAGGCACATCTGGAACAATGTGAAGATACGCTGAACAGCCATCCCTGCGGTGAAATGTCTCCGGAACAGATTGAGGAAAAGGAAAAGAGGCTTCAGGTTCTGGAGGAAGGGCTCACACCAGTTCCCCAGGAACTGCTGCAGGAGCGGGCCATGGAGGAGGCAAGGCTGAACCAGCTTAAGGAGATGAACGGGGAAGACCGCACGCCTCAGATTAAAAAGTTCAATCAGGCGGAACTGCTGCACCCGGATTATATTCCTCCTGCCACAAAAGAGGAGGCGCTGGCGCGGATTGGCGAGCTGGACGCAAAATACGGCCCGGAGATACAGTATTTGGACCGGAGGGAAATGGTTAAGAATTTCAGAGCTCAGGATCTGTCTACCATTGATGAGACAAAGCCGTACTGGGCTAAGGAGCAGGCTGCTATGACGCTCCGTTATATGGACAGTATACCCATTGATACCAGCGGCCTGAGTGACAAGGCCAAGCAGACATTGGCAGAAGGACGCACAGCCATGGAAGCCATAGCGGGAGCCAAGGCAGGAACCGTTTCACTGGCAGGCAGCAATGCCAAGGGAATCGGAATCAGTATTGCTTATGAGGAGGCGTTAAAGACAGATCCTGCCTGTGCCAAGGCGGCAGTTAAAGGCGTGGAGTATGCGGAGAGCTTCAGCGCCCAGTGGGAAATGCGCCAGCTTCTGATGGATGACCTGAAAGAGCTTGTAAAAAAAGAGCCGGTGAAGAATATGAAGGCTGAGGCGGAGAAGAGCGGGCCGGAGAAGGCCGGGGCAGAGAAG
>OATU01001292.1_pt1 | contig 15884 bp, 14 predicted proteins | sample 1516711 | NCBI WGS metagenome assembly OATU01 (sample SAMEA2579971, study PRJEB22360) | human gut metagenome | biome: human gut; feature: human-associated habitat; material: faeces | place: Denmark | collected 2008/2010 | reverse complement strand
CGTCTCGCAATAAGCTTCGATATCCTTCATCAGATGGTGTGGATAGACATCCGCGCCTTCCTTGCTTTTTTCACCCTCAATCTGAATAGCACCGCCACCTATGGAATAGACCGTCCATTCTCCAAGCAGCCGGTCCGCTTCATCATAGGCTGACAGCTGCATCGTATTGGGATGCTTCAACTCCCTGCGATTCTTAAAAAGCACCACGCATTCCTTCGGCTTCATCGTTTCGATGATGATGTAATCGGTTAAATGCCCTTTTCCTGTCAGCGCCAGTGATCCAAACAGCTCCACCTCATAATGATGTGCGTTTGGATAACGCTCCTTAAACAAGCTGGCGGCGCGCTGCGGCCCCAGCGTATGTGATGAGGACGGCCCCGGACCGATCCTGTATAATTCCTTTAGTGATTTCATTGTCGTACTCCTTGTATTCCCAGCAAAAACATTTCAAAGCCCAGCTTTTTATCCAGACGCCCGGCCTTCAGATTCTGATCCAGCGTTGCCAGCTGTTCCAGAATATGCATCAGATAACCAATACCCAGCCGCTGCGCCGTCTTCATCGCCAGCTGTACACGATAGGGATGCGCCTTCAGCTCATCCTTGATGGCGTCCTTCCCTTTCCCATGCAGCATCAGCGCCTTCACCTCATACAGAAATCGAAACTGTGCAGCCAGCAGGGCAATCAGGTAAATGGCATCCTTGTTCAACACACACAGATCCTGCCACATATGGAAGGATTTTCGAAGGTCGCGGTCCACCACTGCATTGACCAGCTGAAAGACATCCTCCTCCAGCGGCCGGGTCACCAGCCTTTCAACCACATCACTGCTGATCACGCCGCCATACAGCTCCAGCTTTTCCATTTCCGTCTGTATGGTGCGAATATCCAGCGGTAAGCGACGCAGCAGCGCCTGCATGGCAGAGGGCTCTATCTGAAGAGAACGCTTTTTCACCTGCTCCTGCACATAGCTTTGCTTTCCCTGCTCATCCAGCTTTCGATATTGCAGGACCTTGCATGTTTTCTGCACCTTTTTTACGATTTTCTTTCTGGCGTCCAGCTTTTCAAAATCACCGATCAGCACCAGTACTGTCGACTCCAGCGGATCGTCCAGATAACGCTCCAGCGCTGCAGTATCCACTGCATGCTCATTTGCCGCACTTAGAAAATTCGCATGATAGACAAGAATGATCTTGCAGTCTGAGAAAAACGGAATCGTCATCGCGTCCTCCAGAATCACATCCAAATCCGTCGTATCCGCATCATAAACAAGTTTGTTCAAATCATTGGCATCCGGAACATGACTCCTGACGATCCTTGTCAGTGATTCCTGCAGCAGATATTGTTCTTCTCCGTATAACACATAATTCATTCTCATCACCTAGAGAATATTATAAACGAAACACACATAGATTACCATGACTTTTCGACATAACTTCCTGTATATTTTCCTTCATAACAGCCCTTGTCCACCTTATGTAAGTTTTTTCCTATTCTGTCTCATGCTTAGCTCATTCCCACAATCCGTGCAGAATACCGATTGCCCCCTCTGCGCTTACATAATAACTGAAATAGCGGCTGAAGCGAATAGAAACAGCACCATCCCGGGCACTCACCAGCGCAGGGATATTCTCCTGCCTCAGACGCTGCATGATCGCTGTACTGGGATGATGATAGCGGTTGTTTCTTCCGGCAGACACCAGCGCCAGCTGCGGCTGCAGTTCATGCAGAAAGGAAAGGGAGCTGGAGGTATCACTGCCATGATGACCGACCTTCAATACATCAACCGCAAGGTCATAGCGTTGTAAAAGGGCCGCCTCTGCCTCTGTGCCTGCATCCCCCATAAACAGCGCCTTCAGCTGATCTGTCTGCATATAGGTGACAATGCTGTTATCATTGCTATCCTTTCCCTTATAGTCTCTGAGTAAAAACACCAGCGGCAGTCCTTTGATCGGCTCTGCCTTATCCTTATGATCGATGATTCGTGTTACATTCAGCTCCTTGAGCAGCTCCTCCTTACCACCACTATGATCGAAGTCATCATGCGTGAGTATCAGGGCATCCAGTCTCTGATAGCCTTTTGCTTTTACAATCGGGACAACCACCTCTTTGGGAATATTGCGGTAGCGGCTTCCCATGATGTCAATCATAACAGCCCCCTGATAAAACGGCAGAGTTATCAGGGTACAGTCCCTCTGTCCCACATCGATCATCAGCACCTCCCCAAAGGGATCAAACCACGAAGAAAAGGGCGCATACAAAAATAGAAGACACAAAACAGCCAGCGGCTTTTTCTGTGCATAGCTGATATAGCACACAGCTCCCTTCCCCCATAGAAAGAGCCAGAGCAGCTGTGGAGTATAGTACAGCGTTATCCCGCACTGCTGAAGTGCATCCAGCAGGTCGGCAAGCCGTGTTGTAAACGCAAACAATGCACCAAAGGAACATGGCACACTCAGCAGACAACCCGCATACAAAAACGCATAGACATAGCGGAAAACGGGAAACAGCAGCAGCTGCAGAGGATTGCAGGACTGAAAAAAGAGAAATTGCATCGGAATAAGCAGCAGCAAGCCGGTGAGACGCCTGCTTCGCTTTCTGACATTGAAAAGTGCGAGCATGCGAAAGCCCAGTGGCAGAAGAAACGCCAGCTCCGTTCCTTTGGGGGAAAAAAAAAAACGCCCCCCTGCCATACTGATCCCCAGCCGGTCCTGCGGATTCCTGCTGTGACAGCATAGCGTAACAAGGCGAAACAGCAGAATGCGAATCAGAGAGGAAGAGAACACGGTGACATGTCCGCACAGCCCCAAAAGCAGCAATGCAATCACAGAGGCATTGGCTTGCGAACAGATCATAAGCAGAAGCTTTTGTAGGCATGCCGCAAGTGTTGCGATATGTAATCCGCTGGAGGTCAGAAAATAGGATACATCCTCCTCATGAATACCATAGAGCAGCATATTGAGCCAGCTGCGCTGCTTCCTGTCCGCTATCCCCTGTACATGTGCATAGAGGGTATGGCGCACGCCGCTTCCCTCCTGCAGAAGCTGATAGGATTGTGCCTGTATCTGATAGCGTATTCCACGCCTCTTCAGCCAGTCAGGAAAATAAAAGCGATGAAAATTATGCAGAGATGTAACTGGAGCATAGGTACCCTTTACCTGTACGATATCATTGAAATTTGCATGCTTTAGCCCATAGACCATGACATCCTGCCCCTGTGTATGAGCAATTGCATAGCCTGCCTTGATTTCCCTGATCTGCAATACGGTATCCGTTGGCATTTCCGGTTCCCGCAGAAGCAGCAGCATCCGCCCCTGCAGCAGGAGCAAAAGCAAAACAAACAGCGGATGTATGCGGTAATGGCTGCGATAATACCATAGCAACCCCAGCATCAGCGCCAGAGAAAACCAGATGGAAATCCAGTGTGCCCACAGCAGAAGCAGACAGCACCATCCGCACAGCAGCCAACTGTTTTTCATAGCGTGATCTGTTCCTTTATTTTCGCAAACAGCTTTTCCTTAATGCCCTTCACCTTCATGATATCCTCGATGGTTTGAAAGGGCTGCTGCGAACGATATGCAATAATACGCTGTGCCATGCTTGGTCCGATTCCCGTAAGCGTCTGCAGCTCCTTTTCCGTAGCGCTGTTGATGGAAATCTTCTTTTGCTCCTGCTGCTTCCCAATAACCAGAACACTGTGATCACTCAAATCCTGTGTCTGATTGATTCCGGACACATCCGCCCCCTTCTTCAATCCGCCTGCTTTTTTCAAAACCTCCCCGGTATCCGCATGAATATCCACCGTATACACACCGGGATGCTCCACCTCACCCTTCACCTCAATCTGTTTTGTTTTACGCTGTGTCGTGGTGAGATCCACCGGTTCATAACGCCCGTAAAAGAGCAGAAGCAAACAACTTACAATCAGTACTTTTTTCATATAGACAAACACCTCCACTTATCTATACGAAATTCAGCACGAAAACTCCTAAAAAAAGAACAGAATTTTTTCTGTTCTCTTCCTCTATTTCAAATCGATGACTTTTACCTGGTAAGGCTCCTCCGCTGTTTCAATCTCAACGACATCACCGATTTTGTGATCCATCAGTGAGGTTGCCAGCGGTGTGATATTGGAAAGCTTTCCATTCAGCGGGTCTGCCTCAATGGAACCAACGATATTGTAGGTTTCCTCTTCATTGGTAGACATGTCCAGAATGGTAACCGTAGAACCCAGTGATACGGTTTTCTTGGTCGCTGCCTTCTTATCCTCGGAAATGATTTCTGCATTCGCAATCATAGCCTCCAGATCGCGGATTCTTGCTTCTACACGCGCCTGACGGTCACGGGCAGCATCATAATCCGCATTCTCGCTAAGGTCACCCTGTGCACGGGCTTCCTGCAGCTCACGGATGACTTCATCACGTACGACATGAATCAGATTATCCTGTTCCTTAAGCAGCTCGTCCAAGCCTTCCTTGGTTACTAAAAATTTCTCATCAGCCATGGTTTCAACTCCTATTCGTCCGCTATTATACCACGTTTTCTGAAATAATACTACTGATTTTCGTAATCAGCAAATCAATGGCAACCACGTTGTGGCCGCCCTCGGGGATGATTACATCCGCATAGCGCTTACTCGGCTCGATAAACAGATTGTGCATATCACGGACAGTGGAGGTATACTGCTCCACCACTGACTCCAGCGTTCTTCCCCGCTCGTTCACATCCCGCAGCAGTCTGCGGATAAAGCGGATATCCGCATCGGTATCCACAAAGATCTTGATATCGCACAGATTACGCAGATCTTCATTCTCCAGTACAAACAGTCCTTCAATAACGACAACATCACTCGGTTCGATTTCCTCAATGACCTCACTTCTGGTATGATGTACAAAATCATACGTAGGCTTACAGATGGGCTGACGCTGCAGAAGTCGTTGCAGCTGCGCCACGAGCAGCTCATTATCAAAGGCGAAGGGATGGTCGTAATTCGTCTTGACACGCTCCTCCATCGTCTTCTCACTTTGATCCTTGTAATAATCGTCCTGACGGATAATCACAACAGAATTTGTATCCTCATAATGCTCCTTCAGCTGTGCGGAAATGGAGGTCTTACCGGAAGCACTTCCTCCCGCAATACCGATCAGTATGGTTTTCTTCATGGTCTTCACCTACTTACGCAGATTATACTTATCAATATTCGCTTCCTGCTCATCCAGCGTTCTTGCATAGTACACCTTACCGTCCCCATAGATATCTGCTACAAAATACAGGTAATCATTCGCTTTTGGATGAAGCACAGCCTGGATTGCCATCGCCCCCGGATTCAGAATCGGTCCAATCGGCAGCCCGGCATTTTTATATGTATTGTATGGAGAGTCAATGTGCGTATTGACCTCGCAGTCCTCACCGGATGTCATATCATCATACAGTGCATAACAAACCGTAACGCTGCTGTCCAGGGTCATTCCCTGCTTCAGACGATTCTGGAAAACACCGGCAATCATTTCCATATCTTCCTTCGTGCTTGCCTCGTATTGTACGATGGAAGCAAATGTGATAGCCTCCTGCATGCTCATGCCGCTCTTTTTGATATCCGCCTCATATGGGGCGATCGTTTTCTGAAACTGATCCAGAAAGGTTTCCGTTATCTGCTTGGCTGTTGCGTCCTTATGGAAGCTGTAGGTTTCCGGATACAGATATCCCTCGAGCTTCACCTTGTACTGTGCATTCAGAATATCCCTGCTTAGAAATGAATATTTTTTAATCAGCGTGTTCAGATAGGCATCGTCGTTCCACAATGCGAGCAGCTCCCCGGCCTTGACACCTGTCTGCTTTTCAATCAGGGCTGCCACATCCTTTGCCCACATACCTTCCTTAAAGGTGATTTTGATATCATCCGCATTCGCCTGCTTGCTGTCATTCAGCGTTTCCAGTATTTTCGGAGTGTCCCACCTTGCATCCAGCTTGAAATTGCCAGCCTTGATATCGCTGAGTCCATGGAATTTCATATACAGCTTGGCAACGGTTTTATTCCGAATCAGCTCCTGCGTCTGCAGCTTATCCAATACCGCCTCACTGGATTCTCCCGACTGTACCTGGAAAGAGGTTGGCGTTTCCCTGGAGGACACCGCCTTCAATCCGGTTTTATAGTATATAAATACGGAAAGTGCTGCCGCAAGTACAATGCATACACTGATGAGGGCAATCTGCACCTTCTTATTCTTCAACTGCTTCTTCATCTTCCTGGAAGGCTCCTATCACTTCTTCAATCATCTGCCATTCCGCATCGCTTTCTACCGGAATCAGATTCCCTTCATCATCGTAGGCGGAAGCAAACACTTCTCCCTCCTCTTCCTCAGGATCCATAAATACCACATATTTCTTAGCGTGGTTGTCATCCTCAAAGGTGAACAGAATTTCCATTCGCTTTTCGTTTCCGTTTTCATCTGTTACATACAGACTGCTTGAATCTAACATCGCTTTTTCCTCCTATAAAGGGGCTCTTGCAAGCCCCTAGTGTTTACTGTCAAGATAGCTTTGCAGAATTTGTACTGCCGCCATCTGATCAATGATTTTTTTGCGTTTCTTGCGGGATACATCCGCAGAGATTAAAATCTTCTCCGCTGCCACCGTTGTCAGGCGCTCATCCCACAGCACCACTTCAAGTCCGAGAGCTTCCAGCTTTTCCTTAAACATCAGGGAAATCTCTCCCCGTATGCCTACATCCCCGTTCATGTGCTTCGGCAGACCGAGCACCGCGGTTTTCACCTGAAATTCCTTTATGTATGGTTGTACCTGCTTGCATGCGGCTTCATAATCATCACTTTCAAAACGGATGGTTTCCACCGGGCGTGCTATCATGCCCAGTGCATCACTCACACTGACACCCAGTGTTTTACTGCCAAGATCCAGACCCAGTATGCGCATCACTTATCTTCTTCCAGGTAAGCTCTTACCAGCTCTTCTATGATCTCATAGCGTTCCACACTCTGAATGATCGTACGTGCATTGTTGTGAGATGAAATATATGCCGGGTCGTTGCTGATCAGATAACCTGCCAGCTGATTCACTGAATTGTACCCTCTCTCGTCCAATGCCTCTTTGACTAAGCGTAATACATGCTTGATATTGTCTCTTTTTAAATCATCCGATTTAAAAGACATGGTTTCCGTGATATCTCTCATAGTATTACCTCCTTTTGTTTTCTTCCTTTATTTTATCCTACTTTATACAAAATTGAAAGCCTTATGACAGCATATTTTTGATTAAATGCAGTGCTTCCTCCACCTTGGAAGCATCTTTTCCGCCGGATTGCGCCATATCCGGACGTCCGCCGCCCTTTCCGTCACAGACAAGTGCTGCTTCCCGGACAAGATCCCCGCACTTGATACCGCCACTTACAGCAGCCTTATCCGCACCGGCAACAAAGGTGACCTTATCGCCATGGACACTCGCAAGGAAAACAACGCAGTTTTCTCTCTGGGAGCGAATATTGGAAACAATATCCTTCATCGCTTTTGCATCCGCACCATCCATGCGCTCAATCAGCACCTGGCGTCCATTCAGCTCCTGCATATGATTAACAAGATCGCTCGCCTTCAAGGCAAACATGGATGCCTGCAACGCCGCAAGCTCCTTCTTCAGCTGTACATTTTCCTCCAAAACAGATGCAACCTTTTCTTCCACCTTGGAAATCCCCTTCAGCTTCAGATCGGACGCAACCGCATGCAGCGTGTCATCCTCCTTCGCGAATTCCGCATAGGCATCATAGCCTGTCTTGGCCGTGATACGGCGAATACCGGAGCCGATGCTCTCCTCACTGATGATCTTGCAGACACCGATTTCCTGTGTGTTATTCACATGACAGCCGCCGCAGAATTCCTTGGAAACATCTCCCATGCTGACAACGCGGACAACATCCCCGTATTTTTCATCAAACAGTGCGGTCGCTCCGCTTCTCTTTGCTTCCTCAATCGGCATTTCCACCTTGCTGACCGCATAATGTCCACTGATATACCGGTTTACCAGGCGCTCGATTTCCTTCAGCTGTTCCTCGTTCACCTTTTCAAAATGCGTAAAGTCAAAGCGCAGATATTCCTCACTGACAAAGCTGCCGGCCTGCTGGATATGACTACCCACGATCTGCTTCAAAGCACTCTGTAAAAGATGCGTACAGGAGTGATTGCTCGTAATGATATCGCGCTTTTTCTCATCCACCTGCAGCTCTACTGCATCCCCTACACGCAGCTCGCCTTCCTTAATGATGACATGGGACAAATGCTGCTTATGCGGAGCCTTGATTGTCGTATCCACGACAGCCTGTACACCTTCTGCGCATATCGTACCGCTGTCACCAACCTGACCGCCGCTTTCCGCATAGAAGACCGTTGTATCAAACACCGCATCGCCTTCATCACTGATGGCATCCACCTTCACACCGTCCTGAAACAGTGCAATCACCTTCGCAGAGGTATGGCGCACATCGTAGCCGATGAAGCTGCTCTCCTGCGTGAACTCCATCAGATCAATGGACTGGCTTCCCATGGACTCCGCATCTCCGCGGGCAGCACGGGCACGCTCTCTTTGCTGCTGCATCTCAGCGTCAAAGCCGTCCTTGTCCACTGTATAGCCGCTTTCCTCCGCGATTTCCACAGTCAGCTCCAACGGGAACCCATAGGTATCATACAGCTTAAAGGCAGTCTTGCCGTCAATGACACGGCTTTCCTTCTTTTCTTCCATTACCTGTAACAGCAGTCTTTCCCCATCTGCCAGTGTTGCATGGAAGCGCTCCTCCTCAGCCTTTACAAGACGCGCAATATAATCCAGCTTTTCCTCCATGTACGGATAGAAATCCTTCATGATATCATAAACGACAGGAACCAGCTTATACATAAATGCTCCCTGAATGTTCAGCTTCTTCGCAAACCGTACTGCACGGCGCAGAACACGGCGCAATACATAGCCTCTGCCCTCATTGGAGAACAGCGCCCCATCTGCCAGCGCAAAGCTTACGGTTCGGATGTGATCGGCAATCACGCGGAATGCCATTTTATGTTGGGCATCTGCATAACGCGCATCGGTATACGCTTCTGTCGCATGGATGATTGGCAGAAACAAGTCTGTATCAAAATTGGTTTCTCCACCCTGTACCAGCGCAACAAGACGTTCCAGTCCCATACCGGTATCAATGTTTTTCTGCGGCAGCTCCTTGTAATCCTTACGGTCAAGCTCCGGCTTACAGTCAAACTGTGAGAACACGACATTCCATACCTCGATGTAGCGATCATTCTCCAGCTCTTCGAAGAACAGACGTTCTCCAAGACCCTCCGGATCATATGCCTCACCGCGGTCATAGAAGATTTCACTGTCCGGTCCGCCCGGACCTTCTCCAATCTCCCAGAAATTATCATCTGTCTTCAAAATGTGGGAAGGATCCACCTTACACACCTCGGTCCAGATCCGGTAAGCATCCGCATCATCCGTATACACGGAAACATATAGCTTCTCCTTTGGAAAACCAATCCATTTCGGACTAGTTAAAAACTCCCATGCAAAAGGAATTGCCTCCTCCTTGAAATAATCTCCGATAGAGAAATTCCCAAGCATTTCAAAGAAGGTATGGTGACGTGCCGTCTTTCCTACATTCTCGATATCATTGGTACGAATGGACTTCTGTGCATTCGCAATCCGATTGTTCTTCGGCTTTTCACTTCCGTCAAAATACTTTTTCAAAGCCGCAACTCCGGCATTGATCCAAAGCAGCGTTGGATCGTTGTGAGGAACCAGGCTTGCTCCTGGCTCAATCATATGTCCCTGACTTTTAAAGTAGTCCAGAAACATCTGACGAATCTGACTTCCTGTCAACTGTTTCATATTTGCATCCTCCTTATAAGCATAAAAAAACGCTCCCGAATCCAGGAACGTATAGTATACGCGGTACCATCCCAGTTCACCCATGTACAGAATTCCACAGGCACACTCACTTACTCTTTTAACGCCAGATACGCGCAGAACTCCAAAGCAGCTTCCATTCTTCACCATGAAAGCTCTCACCTGCCGCTTCGTCTCTTGAATGGTTATCCGAATGTACTCCTCTTTTTCATCGTCCTGATGAACGTTATCATTATAACAAAATCCAAAAGACAGTGCAAATCTTTTATCATAATTTAATCATAATTCTCCTCCTGCATCGCCTCATCAAAATCCTGCCAGATATCCTCCCATTCTCCAACCTTATCGCTGGTCTTGGAATGCAGCCAGCTGCGAAAGGCAATCTGTGCAATTGCCGCAAATATCGGGGATAAAATAACACCGACAACCCCAAAGAGAGCTTCGGATAGAAAGATAAAAACAAAGGTTAGGATTGGACGCACATGCATCGTACGGTTGAAAATCATCGGTTGAATGAAATTGGATTCAATCTGCTGAATCGTCCATACGATAGCAAAGGCCAGAAACGGAAAAACCGGATAGCTCAGGGCACCGACAATAGCAATCAGAATCAGACCGAATGTCGCCCCCACATAGGGAAACAGGTTCAGTAATGCAAGAATGACTGCATACAGCAATGCATTGGGAAAGGCAAAGATATAAAGCGTGATACCCACCGTGACAACAATAAACAGGATATCGAGAAAGGTTCCAACCAGATACTGGTATACAATATTACTCATTGTTAGATAAAAGGTGGAAAATTGATGCAGGTTGGGAATCACCTTTTTTGCTGTACGCTTCCAGAAATCCAAATCAATGGATATGAAAAATGCGGTGATGTATGCAATTCCATAATTTGTAGCAGTATGCATCGTATTACGCAAAGAATCGATAACGATAATATAGCCCTCCTGCAAATATTTCTCCTTCAAAGTCTCCAAATTACCGATAGCGATGTGATAGCGATCCAGAAATCCCTCCAGATGTCTCATCCACACCGGCACCACTTCTGCAAAATCCATAACCTGCTTATAAATAATGGGAATCATTCCGATAACAAAGACAGCAAGAACAAGCGCAATTCCGATATATACGAGCATGACGGCAAGCTTTTGAGAAACATGCTGCTGCAAGCGGTCAATCAGAGGCTGCAGCAGAAAGGCAATGACAATCCCCATCAAGACCGGCAGACAGCTTTTATAAATATCAACAATCCAATCATACAGCTGCAGCTGCTTCAACAGTAAAACCAGCAACAGAAAAGCGGCGAGAGGAACAAGCAGCTTCCGGCAGCCACGTGCCAGTGAATCCAGAACATGCGATACTTTCATAAAAGAAAAACCCGCGACGGGGTTAATCCAGATCCATACAATCACACAGGTGATCGTAGGTCTTATGCATTTTTTTGATAACTTTTTTCTTTTTCCTTCTGGATTCACGGCAAAGATCCTCAATGCCCTCTTCCTGACTGTAACCGATATACATACCGACAGCCAGGCCCATCAGGCCTGCGACAACACACTTGTTCATAGTATCACTCCTATCACTGATAGTATGGATACTGTCCTGTCTGTTATCCCATCATTTCTTTTATTTTTTCCTGCAGTGTACTCCTACGCACATGGCGGTCCTCCACGCGCAGCGCATGCAGGAACACCTCCTTATCACCGAGCAGCACCAGACTTCGCTTTGCTCTGGTAACACCGGTGTAAATCAAACGCTTCTGCAGCATATAGCGATAATCCTTTACTATCGGCATAATGACAATTGCATATTCACTGCCCTGTGCCTTGTGGATGGAGGTCGCATAGGCATGCGTGATATTGTAAATCTGTTCCCCGCTGTATTCAACAAGAACACCGTCAAAATCCGCCGTGATGCAGTTTTTCTGATGCACGTTGTCATCGCGGTAGCTGATTTCGATGATTTCTCCGATATCTCCGTTGTACACCTCATCCTCCGGCTGATTCTTCAGCTGCAGAATCTTGTCATGCTCACGGAACAGACGATAGCCTACCTTCAGCTCTTTTTTATATGAATCGGATGGATTCATCATTTTCTGTAGGGCATTGTTCAAAGCATCAATACCGGCAACACCGCCATACATCGGCGCCAGCACCTGTATTTCCTTTGGATCATAGCCCTTGTCCAGTGCATTGGATACAACACTCAGCATCAGCTCATAATTCTGACAGGGGAAAAATGCGATATCCTTTGCATGGTCCAGAATATCAGCCGAGCCCTCCCGAATCTGGTGTGCCAGTGTCACGACATCACTTCCCTCACTCTGACGGAAAATCTTATTCAGACGTACCAGCGGAAAACAGGCGCTCTCAATCAAATCCTTCAAAACACACCCGCAGCCGACACTGGGCAGCTGATCCTCATCTCCAATCACAACAATTCTTTTCACCATGCGGCAGGCTCTCAGCAGGTGATAGAACAGCCACTGATCCACCATGGAAAATTCGTCAATAATCAGTAAATCAGCCTGAATCGGGTCCTTGTCGTTCACCAGAAAGGTGTTCGTTTCCAAATCCCACTTCAGCAGGGAGTGAATCGTCGTTGCCGCCGTTGAGCTCAGCTCACTCAGCCGTTTGGCTGCCCGTCCGGTCGGAGCACACAGCGCTATTGTATCGGATGGATAGTAGCGCTGATATAAATCCAGGATACCCTTTACAATCGTCGTTTTTCCGGTTCCCGGTCCGCCTGTCAGAATCAGAAAGGGCTCTTTGAAAAAGGCAGTAATCGCCTCCTTCTGTTTATCTTCATAGCGGATATGAAATTTTTGTTCCATAATCCCGATATCCTCTACATCAAATGAAACTTCCTCTTCTGACTCACGATAAGGAAACCCAGCAAGAAAGGAAGCAATGCCGTTTTGCGCATCATATTGTGTATGATGATATATGCGGCCATCCTCAATCATGATCAGGCGATCCAGCTCCAGCTCCTCCAGATAGGGAGCAATCTCCACAGATGCATCAAATTCCTTACAGAACCGTTTCTGTATCTGTTCCAGCGTTGTATAGGTATCCCCGCTTGCCATACATAAATCCAGCACACAGGATAATATGACAGCCTTGATGCGGTAGGGATGATCCTCCGCAAACGCCAGCTCCTTTGCCAGCTTATCCGCAGTTTTAAAGCCGATCCCGTCGATTTCCTCAATCAGACGGTATGGGTTTTCCTTAACCATGGAAATCATCGCATCACCATAGGCAGCCTCCATCTTCATGATGGTTTTGACACTGATCCCCATTCGCGTAAAGAAAACAACAGAGTCATCTGCCTCTTCATGCTCCATGATTCCCTGAATGATGGAGGCACGCTTTCTTGCGTTTAACGTTGTAATCTGTTTCAAAGTCTCCGGATTTTCTTTTATGATTTCGATGGCATCCTCTCCAAGCGCTTCTACGATGGACTTCGCTGTCTGCGCTCCTATTCCGGGAAACAGAGAGCTAGAAAAATAACGGATCAGCGTACTTTCATCGTTCGGCATCATTTTCTCATAGGCCGCAACCTGAAACTGCATTCCATAGCGGGGATGATCCACATAATCCCCATGCAGCTTGTACAGCACATCCTCATTCAGCTCACTGAAATATCCGGTTGCTGTAAAATCTTCTTCATTTGCATCATAGGTAACAAATTTCGCAACGGTATATCCATTGGTATCATTGCGAAAAATTGTATGAAGATGCTTTGCTTTCAATATGATTTCTTCTTCATCCATTCACTTACCTCAGTTATTCTTATAAAAGCATAAAAAGCATGGATATGATATTATTTCCTGCATGTACCATACCGGGTACCAGACAGGAAGAGCTTTTTTCATATCCGTAGGCCAGAACCATTCCGATTCCGGCATATACAAGCAGATAGCTGACATCCACCAGATTTCCTGCAAGAAGTGAATCCACGATATGGATGGACCCAAACAGGATACTGCTGATGATTGCAGCTGCCCAAAATCCGATTCTGCTTCGCAGGCAGGAAAAAGCCCCTGCACGAAACACCATTTCCTCAATAATCGGCGCAAATACACACGTTGACAAAATTGTCATCAGTGGTAACACTGTACTGGCATTGCGAATCTCTTCCTGATTGACGCTGTTTCCAGTCTGCGTCAAAAGTCCAATCAACAAAGACAGCAGCATATTTACAGCCAGAATGACCACAATCAGATAGGCACTCATTTTCAGATTCGCCCCTGTATTCCTGCGAAATTTCATCCAGGAATCCCGTAGAACCGGCCACGCAAGCAAGATGGCTACACCGGCAGTAAATACGTAAATCAGCAGTTGCACCCATGGCAGCAGAATCGTTGCCCCAGGTTCAACGGCAAGCGTAATTTTTGTCGCAACGATACGGTATACATACAGATAGCCTGCAAAATAATGCACAAGCAGGGCAAGCATACGCCCAATGGATAAGCTGTAAACAGCTGGTTTAGTTTCCATTATTAACTCTCCCTGCGATACGGTGCTGCAAGCTGATTCCTTCCTTGAATACATCCTCAATCACTCCCCCGCCCAGGCATTCTTCCTTCTGATAAAATACCGCTTCCTGGCCTGCTGTCACAGAGCTGACCATTTGCGGATAGCGTAAAAACACAGTGGTTTCATCTATGAAGCGCAGGATAACATCATTATCCGGCTGCCGGTACCTAAATTTCGCCGTACAAACATAATCCCCCTGCGGCCTTTCAGAGGAGAACCAGTTGACACCGGATACAATGCAGCTATCGGAATGCAGCCAGTCACTTTCACTCCCGTTTGTCACATACAAAATGTTTTTTTGTACATCCTTGCCAACCACAAACCACGGTCCGCGATTGCCTCCAATGCCAAGACCCTTTCGCTGTCCGATCGTATAGTACAACACACCACTGTGTCTTCCAACGACCTCCAGTGTTTCGATATCCATAATATCTCCATCCCGGCTCGGCAAATAGTTCTTTAAAAATTCCTTGAAATTGCGTTCTCCGATAAAGCAGATACCTGTAGAATCCTTTTTCTCTGCAACACTGTTCAACTCCATGCGCTCTGCAATTTCGCGCACCTCTTGCTTTTCCATATGTCCGATGGGAAACATGGAGTGCCGCAGTGCATCCTGCGAAACCTGACAGAGAAAATATGTCTGATCTTTATTATTGTCAGCACCCCTAAGCATGCGGGATTCCTCAGCGCTATGATCCACCTGAGCATAATGACCCGTTGCCAGGGTATCAAAGCCAAGCCTTCTTGCATAGTCCATAAAGGCATCGAACTTTATATACTTATTACACAAAATATCCGGATTCGGTGTTCTTCCTTTCCGATATTCCTCCAGAAAATACGTGAATACATGATCCCAGTATTCCTTTACAAAATCCACGCGAAGCAATGGAAGCCCCAGCTTATCCGCCACCGCCTTGGCATCCAGATAATCCTGTTCCTGCGGACATACATCATCCTGAATCGTAGGATTTCCCATGATATCATTATTTGCAAAGGAATCCCAGTTCCGCATAAACGCACAGGTCACATCATATCCCTGCTCCTTCAGCAGATATGCCGCAACAGCAGAATCTACCCCACCTGATAAACCTAATAACACTTTCTGACTCATATTCATCACCTGTCTTTTCATAATACCATCAGTTTTTATTCTTTTAAATCATGTTCAATAAAAATGATATGTTCTATTATAGCATGGAATTGCTATATTAGTTGAATGTTCCCAATATTTTTCCAATGCTGCTTCCTTGGGATTCCACAATACAGCTTTCCTTAAACCTATGTATTTTACACCTACGGTATGCTATGCATTCCTGATACCTGACGCTTATAGCAACAAAGAAATTCCAAACAAAAAAAGACCCATCCAAAGATGAGTCAGATTACCTGGCAGCGTGCTATCTTCACTGGAGCCAGTCCAGATATTGTCGCCGCTGATATGCTTAACT
>OATU01001277.1_pt1 | contig 16085 bp, 19 predicted proteins | sample 1516711 | NCBI WGS metagenome assembly OATU01 (sample SAMEA2579971, study PRJEB22360) | human gut metagenome | biome: human gut; feature: human-associated habitat; material: faeces | place: Denmark | collected 2008/2010 | reverse complement strand
GGATGTGGCTGCCGCTAATCACCTCGTAAAAATGGATATTCGTTGACACGATAAGATCCGCCGGCACGTTGAGTGCCGGTGGAAACAGTAAAAAGAAAAAAGAAAAGCCAAAAGCCAAAAGCCAAAAGCCAAAAACAGAAAAGCTTTTATGAAACGCAAAAATGAGCCGTTTCATAGAAGCTTTTTTCCTGCGTTTCCCCAGCGCATATCTGAAAATCCATTCCACCCGCTGCCCACTCCGCTTCGCAGCATATTAAGCCCCTATACAGTCAGCGCAGCCCGCTGCACATCCTCCATTGGGACTTAATTTCCCGCAACGTGTGACTTACAGCTGACGAAAAGCAATTTTCAGACACACGCAGGTTTTCAAGAGCCGATCATCAGGATAAGAAAAAATAATGACAAAAAAAGGGAATATAGTTTGGTGATATTGCACATTGTAAAACTGAATACATTATGCTAGTCTATATACAAGTCATTGAGGTTGTATACAAATTTTAAGATTTGAATACATTTTTAAAAACAGACCGGGATGACGAAATAACTGACCAGACCAAAAAAGAAATAAGTAAAGGAGAAACAAATCATGAACATGGATTACTTAACAGACAAGTTTTCGCTGGACGGAAAAGTTGCACTGATTACAGGTGCTTCCTACGGAATTGGTTTTGCAATGGCAAAGGGAATGGCTGCAGCCGGCGCAACGATCGTGTTTAACGATATCAAGCAGGAATTAGTAGATAAGGGAATTTCTTCTTATAAAGAAGAGGGAATCGATGCTCACGGCTACGTATGTGACGTAACCAATGAGGCTGCTGTGAATGAGATGGTAGCCCGTATCGAGAGCGAAGTCGGCGTGATTGATATTCTTGTAAACAATGCCGGTATTATCAAGCGTATCCCGATGTGCGATATGACCGCTGAGCAGTTCAGACAGGTGATTGACGTTGATTTAAATGCTCCATTTATCGTTTCCAAGGCAGTTATTCCGTCTATGATCAAGAAAGGACACGGCAAGATCATCAACATCTGCTCCATGATGTCTGAGCTTGGACGTGAGACTGTATCCGCTTATGCGGCGGCAAAGGGCGGCTTAAAGATGCTGACCAGGAATATTGCGTCTGAATACGGTGAATTCAACATTCAGTGTAACGGCATTGGACCTGGCTACATAGCGACTCCTCAGACTGCTCCGTTACGTGAGGCACAGCCGGATGGCTCCAGACACCCATTTGACCAGTTTATCATTTCCAAGACACCGGCAGGACGCTGGGGAGAAGCGGAAGACCTTGCTGCACCGGCAGTATTCTTAGCTTCCGATGCATCTGATTTCATCAACGGACACGTTCTCTACGTAGACGGCGGTATCCTGGCTTATATCGGCAAGCAGCCGCAGTAAATGACTGGAAACAGGGACCGGCGGGAACGGTAACGCTGCATAGCCGGCAATTGACCGCAAAGAAAGGTTATGCTATACTATGAGCACCCGGTGTACTTAAGCCTGGTTATAAAAGAACGAATATTCATGCCATGATTCTGTTTCCGGCAGAGCTCATGGCATGTTTTTTAGAAATGATGACGGAGAGGTGCCATGGAAGAGAAGACGAAAGCCTATAAAAACCGCGGGGAGCTCGTTTTTGAGACGTTAAAGCGGGAGATACTGGACCTGGAGCTGAAACCGGGGCAGATGATCAGTGAGAATGAGATCTGCGAGCGTTTCGGCGTTTCGAGGACGCCTGTGAGAGAAGCGGTCAGAAGACTGCAGGAGCAGGGGTTCGTCATTTCCGTGCCCTATTCCGGCACTCAGGTAACGCTTTTAAATTTGAGCAATATCAAACAGATGATCTATATGCGCGTGGCGGTGGAGACCATGGTCATGCGGGATTTTGTGGACATTGCGACTCCGCTGTGGATGGAGGAGGTCCGCTACATGATCAGAAAGCAGCAGGCCCTCATTCAGGAGAAGGGATTCGAGCCGGAACAGTTCTACCGCATGGATGCGGAGATGCACGCCATCTGGTTCCGGGCCACGGACAAGATGAAGCTCTGGGATATGATTCAGGCGCAGCAGCTTCACTATACCCGGTTCCGTATGCTGGATTTCGTTACAGAGACGGATTTTACCAGGATCATACGGGAGCATACGGAGCTCTTTGAACTGCTGGAGAAAAAGGATATTGCCGGGCTGGAGCGTTCCCTGAAGGAACATCTCTATTACAGCATGAAACGCATGAAACACCAGATCGATGTGGAATATAAAGATTATTTTGAACAGGAGGAATAGACGATGGCGAAAGTATCGATTACCATAAAAGATGAAAATGGCGCGGTAAAAAGCTCTGTCTGCGGTGAAGAACGGGCCGTTCTCGTTTACGAGGGCGCGTACTGCGAAGGAGATACCATCACATTTACGACAGACGCAGTGAACCAGCACTACGTGGTTCGTGTGGATGACACCATGGACGAGGCGCTTGTTTATATCACGAAGCCGGAAGTGGTTTATGGGATCCCATTTGATGAGAAGAAGGTTTCCTATAATCCAAAATCATTTGCCGGGGAGAAACACTATCTGACCATGAGAACAGCGGAGGCGTATGAGACCGAGGCTTACCGCAATCTTGCGAAAAACGTGATGGACCAGCACGGCGATCCGGGATGTTATCCCCATGTGTATGCGAATGTGGAGACACGCGGCGAAGCGGTGTTCGCAGCGCGCAATGCCATTGACGGCGTGGTTTCCAACGAATCTCACGGTGAATGGCCGTATGAGTCCTGGGGAATTAACCGTCAGGATGATGCGGAGATGACCCTGGAATTCGGCCGTCCCGTGGATTTTGACAGGATTGTTCTCGTTACGAGAGCCGATTTCCCTCATGATAACTGGTGGGTAAAGGCGACATTTACCTTTTCTGACGGCACCACGGAAGTGGTGGATATGGAAAAGAGCGTGAAGCCTCATGAGTTCAGAATTGAGAAAAAGGGAATCACCTGGTTGAAGCTCAGCAATTTGATCAAGGCAGATGATCCGTCTCCGTTCCCGGCGCTGACGCAGATTGAAGTTTACGGGAAGTAAGAGACTGCAGGAAGCAGGAGAATATGAAGTGCAAATATAAGGTACGCAGCCCCGCCGGGGTCTGCGTACCTTATTTGTCAATTTCTTCACGATATTTGAAATTTCCTCTTTCCCTTTTTCCTTTATTCGAGTAAAATGGTACTATGACAGACACCATTGAGGGGTGGTATAATGAGTCATAATAAGGAGGAAAACATATGGAACTGCTGTTTATGGAGCCTGTGTTCAAGGAAGCAATATGGGGAGGCACGAAGCTTCGCGACGTGTTCGGCTATGAGATTCCAAGTGATACGACAGGCGAATGCTGGGCTGTGAGCGCCCATAAGAATGGAGACTGCCGGATCGCCGGCGGTATGTATGACGGACGGTTGCTGAGCAGCCTGTGGGAAGAGAAGCCGGAGCTTTTCGGGAATTATCCGGGAGATCAGTTCCCTCTTCTCGTCAAGATTATTGATGCAAAGGCGGATTTAAGCATTCAGGTTCATCCGGATGACGAGTATGCGAAGGTTCATGAGGACGGATCGCTGGGAAAGACAGAGTGCTGGTATATTCTGGACTGTGATCCGGGGACGGAGATTGTCATCGGCCACCATGCAGGGAGCCATGAGGAGATGGAAGCCATGATCCGCGGCCATCAGTGGGACGAATTTATCCGCAAGGTCCCGGTGAAGAAGGGCGACTTCTTCCAGATCAATCCGGGATGCGTCCATGCCATCAAGGGCGGGACTCTGATTCTGGAGACCCAGCAGAGCAGTGATATTACATACCGTGTCTACGACTATGACAGACTGTCCGATGGAAAACCGAGGCAGCTGCACGTGGAACAGAGCATTGCGACCATCGAGGCGCCGTTTAAAGAGGTCTCCTGTGATACCTTTACGGAAAAGATACCGGGTGCTGTGCACACACACCTCATTACGTGTCCGTTCTATTCTGTGGACAAGTATGAGATCGACGGCGTGTTTACCAGGGAATTCAGCCGGTTTTTTGCCAATGTCAGCGTGATCAGCGGCAAAGGCTATGTAAACGGAATTCCGCTGGAAACGGGACAGCATTTTATTGTTCCGGCAGGAGCGGGAGAATTGAGATTTGAAGGAAAGATGTCGGTGATCTGTTCCAATCCGGAGTCAGGGACTCTGTAGGAAGCTGCGGCACATCGGGATTCAGATAAAGGAAGAATACAGACAGGAGGAGTAATGAGATGAGACTTGGAGCATTAGAGGCAGGCGGAACAAAGATGGTTTGCGCCATCGGCAACGAACAGGGTGAGATATTTGAGCGGGTTTCGATTCCGACGGAGACACCGGAGATTACGATGCCGAAGCTGATTGCATATTTTAAGGACAAGGAGATCGAAGCGCTGGGAATCGGCTGTTTCGGTCCCATCGATTTAAACAGAAAGTCAGAGACCTACGGATACATTACCACGACACCGAAGCTGAAATGGGCCAATTATAATATAGTAGGCGCGTTCCAAGAGGCGCTGGGTGTTCCGGTTGGCTTCGACACGGATGTGAACGGCTCTGCGCTGGGTGAGGCGACCTGGGGCATCACAAAGGGGCTGGAAAACAGTGTGTACTTTACCATCGGAACCGGAGTGGGCGCCGGAATCATTTCCAACGGAAAGCTGCTCCACGGCATGCTTCATCCGGAAGGCGGCCATGTGCTTTTAGCGAAGCATCCGGACGACACGTATGCGGGAAAATGCCCGTATCACAGAAACTGTCTGGAAGGTCTGGCTGCGGGTCCAGCCATTGAAGAGCGCTGGGGCAAGAAAGGAATCGAGCTTGCAGACAGGAAGGAAGTATGGGAGATGGAGGCCTTCTACATCGGCCAGGCCATCGTGGATTACATCGTGATCCTGTCTCCTCAGAGAATCATTCTGGGCGGAGGTGTTATGCATCAGGAGCACATGATGCCGTTGGTGAGAGAAGAAGTGAAGCGCCAGCTAAACGGCTATATCCAGACAAAGGAGCTGGAGGATTTGGACAGCTACATCGTTCTTCCAAGCCTGAATGACAATCAGGGAATCATGGGAGCCTTAAAGCTCGCCATGGATGAACTGGAGCTGGCAGAGTAAGCGGGAAATTGCCATTTTTCTCCTAGTGATAAAGCGGTACCAGTATGTTATGATACATTTTGTAACAGAAATGTAACAATTTTGTAATATACAAGGAGGACTTTATCATGAGAAAGTTACCATTATTTGTTCTGGCAGCAGCAACCGCACTGAGCATCGCCAGTGTACCGATGACGGCTCACGCAGCGACCATCCAGGTAGTTGGAGGCGGCAATGGTATGAATGGTTATATGACTAACTGCAGCGGACAGACCGGCAATTTGGCAAATATGTTAAATCAGCTGGGCGCGGGTACGGGCAGCAGAGGCAGCTTGGGCTGCGGTCTCGGTCAGAACTTAGCGGGTAACGGATCCTGCGGTTACGGCCAGGGCTGTGCGGACAACGGATCCTGCGGCTACGGTCAGGGTTGTGCAGATAACGGATCCTGCGGCTTCGGTCAGAGCTGCTCCGGCAACCAGAACTGCACCAACGGTCAGAGCTGCGGCGGAAATCAGAACAGCGGCATGAACGGACAGAATTTTCCTTTCATGATGATGCGTTAGAGCACTTTTCAAACACGCTCTGATTCACGGTGCGGCTACGGAAGAAAAACAGCGGTAGAACGAATAGAATAAAAAGAAAAATGATACATAAACAGAAATAAAAAGCAGATAAAAAAGCAGAGAAAAGAATCTCCGCCTCGCAGATCGGAATGCGCGGCGGGGATTCTTTTTTTCTCCTGCGATTTTCTTCTGAAACAGGAATACGACACATCCCCCAATCTGCCTATTGACTTTTAATTTCCACACCGCTATAATCCATTACGTTTAAAAAGATAAACACACTTCTAAACACACTTCAGGGCAAAACAAGGAGGCTTGGAAAGATGAAGCAGATATGGGCCATATTTCTCAGAGATATAAAGAACATAGGAAAAAATCCGGTGGCGGTTATCGTAGCGCTGGGAATCATGATACTGCCGTCGCTGTATGCGTGGTTCAACATCGCGGCGAACTGGGATCCTTACGGCAATACGAAGGGGCTCCGGGTGGCTGTGGCCAGTCTGGATCAGGGGACACGGATCGAACAGCTGGACACCACCGTAAACATCGGTGACATGATTATTTCCAATCTCCATGAAAATGATCAGATTGGATGGCAGTTTGTGGATGAGGAACAGGCGGTGGAGGGCGTGAAGGCGGGCCGTTATTACGCCTGTGTCATCATTCCGGAGGACTTCAGCGAGAAGACGGCCAGCATCTTTACGTCGAACGTTCAGAAGCCGACGCTTCAGTACTATGTGAATGAAAAGAAAAATGCAATCGCCACGAAAATAACGGATAAGGGCGTCAGCACCATCCAGCAGCAGGTGAATGAATCCCTGATCAGCGCTTCCTCTGAAGCTCTGGGAAAGGCATTTCACGTCACCTACGGTACGGTGGAAGGGAAGAAGGAGGATCTGGCGGATGAGATGGTGTCCTCCATGAAGGATGCCAGAAATGACCTGGTTTTGATGGGCAGCTCGGTCGGCGCATTAAAATCGTCTCTGACCGCGGGAAAAGGTCTTTTAAGCAGTGTTCAGGCAATGCTTCCGGATTCCAAAGAGCTGCTTAAGTCGGGGCAGGACACGGGAGCGGAGGCCAGCCGTCTCATCCGCACCTCAGAGGATTTGTCCGACACCATGACAGACAGCGTGGGAAATGTGCTGGACATCGAAGATGGCCTGATGGACTCTGTGGACCGCTCGGTCCGCGATGCCATTGACCGCTGGGACCACGATGCGAACGCGGCAGCAGGGGAATTAAACAAGGCCTCTGATGTATTAAATACACTGCTGAATGTGAACCAGAAGCTTTATGATCTGGTGAACAATTTAAAGGAGAAGATTCCTGGACCGGGAAAGGTTCTGGGAGTGCTGTCCGATATGATTACCAGCCAGATCGACAGGCAGAAAAATATGATACATATGATAGAGACGGCGGAGGACACGGTATTAAGGACGGGGAAGCTTCCGGAGGACGCCAGACAGGAGATCAGGAAATCACTGGAGGAGATGATGGATCAGGGGTCGCGGATTACGGATCAGTATCACAGCCAGGTGAAACCGGCCCTGACGGCAGGACTGGACAGTCTTTATGACAGCATTTCCGCCGCGTCCGATTACGCAGTCGGTATTAACGGGCTTCTGCCGCAGATTGACGGCACCCTGACTCAGACCACGGGTTCCTTTGACAGTCTGATCGAGACGCTGGACCAGACTGCGTCCATGATTGCGGCCGGTGAGGAAAAACTGGACCGCATCATCGATGAGGTGGAATCCGTGGAGGAGAGCGAGAGGCTGGCCAAGATTGTGGAGATCATGAAAAATGATCCGGAGACCATGGGGGATTTCCTGTCATCCCCGGTGAATCTGGAGGAGAATCAGATCTATCCCATTGAAAATTACGGTTCGGCCATGACTCCGTTTTACACGATTCTCGCCATATGGGTGGGCGGTCTGGTCCTGGTGGCTGTTTTGAAATGCCGCGTTGTGGAGGACGAGAAAATTCATGGCGGAAAGGCGTATGAAAAATACTTTGGAAGGTACTTCATCTTTATGTTGTTCGGTGTGGCGCAGGCGCTTATCGTGTCGCTGGGAGACCTCTACCTGCTGAAGATCCAGTGCCTGGAGCCGGCGAAATTCGTGCTGGCGGCGGTGCTGGCGAGCGTGGTGTTTGTCAATATCATCTACACGCTCACCATCTCCTTCGGCGATGTGGGGAAGGCCCTGGCGGTCGTCCTGCTCGTTATTCAGGTGGCCGGGGCAGGGGGAACCTTCCCGATCGAGGTGACACCGCATTTCTTCCGTATGGTCAATCCGATGCTGCCGTTTACACACGCCATTAATGCCATGAGGGAGTGCGTCGGCGGTATCTACGGAAATGCCTACCGCGAGGATATGGCAAAGGTCCTCTTATATCTGCCCATCTCCCTGTTTGTGGGCGTGGTTCTGCGAAAACAGGTGATCAGGATGAACGATTTCTTCGAGCGCAAGCTGGAGGAAACCGGGGTGATGTAGGTTTAACAGCCAGCTTCGGCGGCGTGGCAGCGCGTTTCGGCCCGGTAGTGGAAAATCATGATTCCGCCAATGGTGAGTGCTGAAAACAGAGGGAACAGAAGCCAGACATACGACAGGGAAAGACCGCTTACAATCAGACTTCCCAGTACGGAGGCAGCCAGCCCTCCAGCCCGCAGGGAAAGGGAGAGAACCGACATCATGCTTGCGCGCTGGTCATTGCCGACGGCCTCGTGGAAGACTGTATTTTCAATCAGATTCCCGGCGCCCAACACAATGTAGACCAGGACGAAGAGGGCCAGAAACAGCCAGACCCGGTGGGTAAATCCCAGGGCGGCGACGCTTAACACGAGAAGGAAACGCAGGATCCAGTATGTACGCCAGCTCTTTTCCGGTGTGAGCATTGCTTTTTTGGACTGCATGGCTGCCTCGGCCGCTTTACTGCCGATGGTGACGCCTAAGTAGCCCAGGCAGGTGACCACACCGAAGATCCATCCCAGCTGCTCGGGGAAAAATTTTTTGGGCCGCCGCCTGCCAGTAGACTTCGACGGTACAGAGAAGCAGCCCGTAGGCGGCAGACATCAGAACAATGGTGATGACCGAAAGGCTGTTTCGGAGGGAGTGATACAGGCCCCGGAGCTGCTCCTTAAACTGGAGGGCGGGGGAAAGGGGGCTCCTTTCGCGGGCAGGCTCCTTCACAAAGCAGGCGGCCAGAAACAGGATAAGCGCCTGTATGGCCAGAGCCAGGATCAGGAGAAGGCTATAGGAGCCGTCTAGAAATCCCAGGACACCGCCGGTAATGGACCCGAGAGCCAGGCCGACGCTGTCGATGACAGCCATGGTGCTGTTGATCTTTTCCAGATTTCGGCCCTCCTGCTCCCGGAGATACGTCTCGATCTCCAGAGCCTCGATGGAGCCGGAGCTGAAAGCACGGCCGATACCCTGCATGGCACACGCGGCGGCCAGCATGAGGAAATGGCTGCTGAACATAAGGAGGACGTAGTTTGCCATCATGAAACAGGCAGACAGTAAGAAGATTCGTTTCCTTCCAATCAAATCCGCCATAATTCCGCTGGGGAGTTCCAGCACGACGACCATGACGGCAAAAATTCCGATGCACAGCGACAGGTTTTCCAGGGTGGCACCGTGGCTTAAGAGCACGAGGGAGAGTACCGGCGCGAGAAGTCCGGTACCGAAGGCATTGGCTCCAAATAACAGGATGTGGCTTCGTTTCATGATGGCTGCTCCTCCTTTTCTTCCGAAAGCGGACTGTGGGGATATGCCACCAGACCAAATTCCCAGGGAATCGTGTCTTTGCCCGGAACCGAGTGTGCATCGGTGAAATCCAGGATTAAGTGGTACAGCTCCTCCGCATCTTTTTTCGATAAATGGACGACTCCGCTGGTAAAATCTCCGGTCGTCATCACATCAGACTTATCTTTCGCCCGCTTTAGGCGGTCTTTAAAACCATTCCAGAGTTCCGTCATGATATAATCCGACAGATAGAAGCGCTCTTCCCTTAAATCATCATCCAGATTCCCGCCTATGGAGACGGAGACCGGAAGCTTTTTATAGTATTTCGCCTGGATGCCATGGATGGATTCCGTGTGGTCCAGCTCCAGCAGGCCCAGCTCCTCCAACTTCCTGATATGGAGCGAGACGGAAGAGGCCGATATCTTTAAGACATTCGACAGCTGCTTAGGGGTCATGGGCTTACCGCTTACCTCCAGGGCCTTTAGAAGGCGCTGACGCTGCGGGTTCATATAGATATCCATTTGTTTCCGGGTGGCGAGTGTTATCATTTTCCGTTCTGACATAAGATCCTCCTTTACGGCAGACCGCTTTTTGCAGACCGGGAGAAACAGAATCTTCCGATGGTGCGGGGCGGTGTCGTTTTCCTTCCGTCTATGTGCTTTTTTGTAATATATGATACTTTTATTATAACGTTACATATTATGTAATGTCAAGACGATTTTATAAATCTTGCCGGCCATCCTGTTTTGTGGTATTCTGGAGATAGATTTGGCAAAACAAAAAATCCGGACCGGAGCCCATAACTGCTTATCGGGTTCCGGTCCGGATTCTGGGTGCGGATCACATGATTACTGACCTTCGTTCACGATTTCCTGCAGAACGTTGATAAGATCGTAGATCGTGTTAATCTGCACGTTCCGATCCAGGATTTCATTTTTCAAATCGATGGAAAGCGTCTCGAATTTGGCCTGGACGGCGGGAGCAATATAGGACATGTTCATCACCTCCTGGTTAGGATGTGTAGTGAGAGGATAAGATATACGGATTGTGGAAGAGAATTTGACTGAAATTGCAATGTGAAAAAATAATATGCGAAAGATGGGGGAATCAGAGTTGAGAAAAAAAGAGTGCAATGGGGACATTCAGGAACGGACCGGCAGATACAATGGTTTAATTGAAAAGCTGATTCAATGGGGGAACCGCGATGTGCGGGTGTATTTGGCCCTGATTATCGGTTCTCAGGCGAGATCAGATCATCCGGCGGATGAATTTTCCGATCTCGATGTCATTATTGCGGTGGATGACTCCCGCTATTTTATGGAATCCAACGAGTGGCTGGAGGCGATCGGAACGTATTATATTACGTTCAACGAACGAACTGTGAACGGCGACGATGAAAAAAGGGTGTTGTTTGAGGAGGCGCTGGATGTTGACTTTGTAATACTTTCCCGTGAGCGCCTGGAGTATGCGGTGAAGAATAATGAACTGGATATTCTGAAGCGGGGATACCGCGTTTTAATCGATAAAATCGGGATTGGAGCCGAAGCTTTGCCGCTTGCCGATGATAAACCGGTTCCTGTAATTTTATCGGAACGGGACTATACAAATATTGTGAATGATTTCTGGTATCACGCCGTGTGGGCGAAGAAAAAACTGCTCCGCGGAGAACTGTGGATGGCCAAAAGCTGTATTGATAACTATATGAAAGGCCTTCTTTTTAAGATTGTCGAATGTCACGCCCACGCGATAAACGGGCCGGATTACGATACCTGGCATGGCGGGCGCTTCTTTGATGAATGGGCCGGGGACTGGATTGTAGAGCGGCTTTCGTCCTGCTATTCTTATTATGAAACCGGTGATGCAGAACGGGCGCTTTCTTCAACCATGGATCTGTTCCGGGATGTTGCCGTGGAAACGGCAGATCGGATGGAATACCGGTATCCGGCGGAAGCGGATTCGTATGCGGCGGGTTGGGTGTTGCAGAGGAATGAGCGTAAGGCTTCTGAATAAAAGTTACTGTCTGAATATACAAATAAAAAATACCGGAAATCCTTTTTTAGAGGACTCCGGCATTTTTCATTTTGGTGGTTCTGAGTATACCATTCAGGATAAGAGGAATGCTCCAGTAATGAAAAACTAGAGCATGGTTATACTGGTTACATACGGTTCACCGTTTAGTGGCTGATAAATATCTACGACAGCAAACTGTGGGTTTAAATCTTCCGTCTGCGGTTCTGCGATTGTCATGAATTTGTAATTGGTTCCATTTACTACCTGCGTTGCTACGGCTATGGGAGTATAGAAGAAATCGTTATGTCTTCCGATTGCGTTAAAAAATATGAAGGAGTCATATGGCGTAAGATATGACTGATAAGACCATCCGCCCGGCATGGGTCACCTCATGAACGTTAGTTAGTACAGTATATGCATTTCTGTTTGAATTGTCGATTCCTATTTTACATAATTTGTCGCTATATTTTCGTACAGGCGGCAGATAATATAGGGTGAGGGAACAGATTTGGGGCGTAAAAATAACATTTGTGCACGCTTTTATACATTACCGCACATATTTGTAACCATAAAATGGATATTTATGGTATAATTAACCATATCGTCCACAACAGGAGGATTCCATGCACGTTTTTAATCCGGTATTTTATGATGAATATAACCTGATGAACTATCTGGATTTTGCCGTTATGAAGACGGCGAAGCTGTATCCGGATGTGCTGCGGGAGGAGATTTATCTGCTGTTCTATTTAATAAAAGATAATTTCCAGGCCAATATGAAATATCTGAGAGAGAACAATGTAGACGTGGATTGCTTCGGCTTCCTGCCGGTCAGGAGAAATACCAGGAACTCCGTGGAAGCGTTTTTTGACATGTTTAATTTGATTAACGCTGAGAATTATATATCCGTTCTGCTGTATATGAATGATAAAAAGAATAACCGATACGACGATCTTTATAAGAAATATGCGTTTAAAGGTGATTTTACAATCATCAGCAAGAGGGATATCGCAAAAGATCATGGCTTAGGCCGGATTACTGATGATGAGAAGATGGCTAAAATCGACCAGGTGGAGAGCGGATCCAACAGTTATATTCATCCGAGTATCTTTATCCCCCTTTATACGCCTGCGGACATTGAGGCAAAGGAGGAGATCCTGCGTGATTTACTCCGGGTCAATACCTGGCTGTTAGGCGGCGCATACCATCAGCTGTGCTGTTTTATATTGAACAAATATGGCTCCCTGAAATCCTTTGAATGCCTTCACTGCACGAAGAATGCGGCGTGTTTTGAATGCTTTGAAAATTATTATGTTTCATTTAAAGAGATGATTGAACAGGAGCTGTTTCCGCTGAGTCAGGAATGCGGCAGTGATGAACCATTTAAAAATATGAGGTAAAAGCTATATGAAATACAATTTACGCTCACTTTATTTGTGTGCGGATGAGATGGAACGGGCTTTTTGAAGTTTTACGAGGATTGCGGCTGGGATTATTTGCGTATAAAATGATGGGGGAGGAATATACATATGGAAGTAACTGCCTGCCGGGTCTCGACGTGGAAAGTCTGGAGCTGCTGAATCAGAAGCTGGAGAGCCTGGAGCTTTGCTTTCCTCTGACGAAAATTAAGGACAATTGGGCTGCGGAATTGGTGGACAGCGAGGGGAATCATATCGAAATGACCGCGCCGGTTTAACGAAATGATAAGGATTGGAATGATACAGCATCATTCCCGAAAGGAACGACATGGAGTTAAAATATATTGATATAGGATTAAATTTGATGGGAAAGCAGTTCGATTCAGACCGGGAAACGGTTGCAGCCGATTCGTTTGCAGCCGGTGTCGGCTTTATCGTGACGGGAACGGATCTAAAATCAGACCGCGCGGCGGTCGATTATCTGAAAAAAAGCAGATTTGAGCATGCATGGTGCACCTGCGGAATTTCAAGGGGCTGCCGCGGCGAAATGTTCCGGTAAATATAAAGTATGTGGCAGAAAAGATCGCCGCAGTCAAAAATACAGACGTTGAAGCCGTGGAGCAGGCAGCGCTTAGAAATACCAGGCAGTTTTTCAATCTATAAACTGGTTAATGGATTGTCATATGCAGTGAAATAAAATGTGGGAGGAAACCAATGTCAACTACATATTATATAGCAAACAGAAAGAGAAAAAAAGAGTGCGAGGAGTTTAAGAAATTTTGGGAAGAAGAATGGTTTCCGGAGATTACAGATAAGCTTTACCAATTCTGTACTGGGACAAACGGTGAGATCGTAAATAAAGATCTGGCAGAGAGCATCACAGAAGATAAAATGTGCGGGTTTTCCTGCACGCCGTTGAGCGATACCTTATACGAGGAGGCGTTTCTTACGGTGAATAAGTCCGGCGTATTCTGGCATAAGTGTGAGGTGGAAGGCGTTCTGCTGAACAGCCTCGAGGAGCTGATTAAATTTTTTTCGAAGAAGGCCAACCAGGAGACGTATTCGCTGGAGGATCAAAACGGCCGGGTATGCACCCTGAATGATTTGATCAGGGAGCTTAGCGGGAAATAAAACGTGTGCAGGGTGCTGGTGGAACGATGGTTTTAGTAATATAAATAAACAAAGGCTATTGCAAAAGTAAATTCTTATGTGATAGCCTTTCTTCGTGCTTGAATTAATCAATTGACTTATTCTTGAATAAGGAATAAAATTGAAACAAAATATATATACAAAGGGGGAAGGTATGGAACAATTATTAGAAAACAAAGCATGGCAGATTATAATTATTTTAATTGCAATTTTTGCAATTACGCTGGCGTTAGAATTTGCTTTGGGAAAAATTAAAACCTCAAATAATAGGGTTAATACCGGTGTTACATTATTTAAGAGTTTATCAAAGTATGTTGGTGCATTGATTGCACTGATATGGATTTTGACCATTTTAGGTGTAAATGTAAACACAATTTTCGCCAGTGTTGGAATTGTAGCATTGATCGTTGGCTTTAGTGCAGAAAGTTTAATTGCAGATGTTATAACCGGCATTTTTATGATTTTTGAAAATCAGTTTAATGTTGGTGATGTAGTTGAAATTGACGGATATCGAGGAGAAGTAAAAGAATTTGGGATTCGTACTACATCTATTATTGATTCAGGAAATAATGTAAAGATCATTAATAATTCTCAAATAAGAAATTTAATCAATCTATCAGAGGCTAATTCCAAAGCGATATGTGACATTTCTATTTCCTATGAATCTGATTTAGAAGAAGCCGAAAGTGCTTTAAAAGAGATATTGAAGGAGGTTAAAGATAATTATTCAGATATGTTCGTAGAGGTTCCAGCATACAATGGTGTTCAGGAGTTAACGAGTAAAGCGATAATTTTAAGAGTCGTAGCTTCTGTTTCAGAAAAGAATATTTATAACTGTAAAAGAATACTAAATCGAGAATTGTTTTTAGGGTTTAAAAAGAGGAAAATTGGTATTCCTTATGACAAACAGTCAATTTGCATGTAGGGAGTATGATATGGAATACCATAATAAGGATTTGGAATACAACTCTAGTCATGATGATAATTTTACCAGTGAGTATTTTGAGACAAAAAAGACAAAGAATCAGATAGTAGAAAATGAAGAAAGTTTACATAAAACAAAAAAACGTATAAGAGGCTTGTTTGTTGCTTTGACAGGAACTGCTTTAATAATTATAGGAAGTCAAAGTATTCAAAATGTGAAAGAGGAAAATACGATAAATTCTACTGATGATATACAAACAGAGGTATTGCTTGAGTCGTCTGCTATGCAAATTGAGGAAACTCAAATGGAACCATTATCGGAGGCGGTGTTAACTGCTGATGAAAAAACTTTTATTTTGGCTGTTAAATCTACAATAGAAGAAAAAAACTTTCAAAAACTATATAACTTGTTAAATGAAAATAGTGTAATACTTAACCAGATTATTGGAAAAACAGATAGGACAAATAATGAGTATATATCTATTGAGAAGATGTCAATAGAGAAAAGTGGTTCTGAAACGGGAATGTATTTCAAGTTTAAGAGTGCCGAGAAACCAATCATTTATTTAGGTAATGTTATCGATGGTAAAGAAAATGCAATGGGCATAAAAGTTCTATTTTTCCACCGTAATGATAAGACTTATATAAATTATTATGAGGGCGAATGGGCAAATGGAAAAGAAAATGGTATTGGTGAAAGTTTGGGTTATCCAATTGATCAGGGAAAGTCATATGGTACGGGATTAAGAGGGGATTTTGTTAATGGGTTTCTTCAAGGAGATGGTCAGTATTATATTAATGACGTATGGCTTGATTATAGAGTTGATAATGGAGAGATGGTTTGGATCTCCGATGATTTTGAAAGAAGTTTAGGATCTCTTATATCAATAAAAGAAGAAGGCGAAGAATGTTATATTGATTCATACTTAAAAGATGAATGAAATATTGTTTGAACAATGGAGTTATCTTAATAGAAAGGAGCCTGATCTATATGATTCTAAAATAGATAAGTTCCTTTTATTTATACAATTAATTTTATGTTCATATCTTTTATTGTAATGATTAGTAAAATTTCTATCCCACTTTTAAGAAAGACTAACTATTAAATGTCAAGTCCTTAAATGAATTTTTTGAATAAATTGC
>OATU01001275.1_pt1 | contig 16095 bp, 14 predicted proteins | sample 1516711 | NCBI WGS metagenome assembly OATU01 (sample SAMEA2579971, study PRJEB22360) | human gut metagenome | biome: human gut; feature: human-associated habitat; material: faeces | place: Denmark | collected 2008/2010 | reverse complement strand
GACGTCTCATGACAGCAGCTGCCATGATGGGCGCTGACTTAAAAGGGGAGAAGGACCTTTTAACACTTAGAATTGAGGGAAGCGGTCCGTTGGGCGGACTTCTTGTCACAGCCAACGGCCATGGAGATGTGAAAGGATATGCGTTCAATCCGGATGTAATGCTTCCGCCGAATGCACAGGGAAAACTCGATGTCGGCGGTTCCCTGGACCTTGGTGTTTTGAGCGTTATCAAGGATATTGGCTTAAAAGAGCCGTATGTGGGACAGACACAGCTCGTCACAGGTGAGATCGCGGAAGATCTGACCTACTATTTTGCCACATCTGAGCAGGTTCCGTCCTCCGTTGCCCTCGGTGTTCTAATGAATAAGGACAACACGGTCCGTCAGGCAGGCGGCTTTATCATCCAGCTTCTTCCGGGCGCTTCCGATGAGATCATCGACAAGCTCGAGGCGAAGCTTTCCGGAATTTCTTCCATCACAGCACTGCTGAATGCGGGAAAGACTCCGGAGGAGATCCTGACAGACATCCTCGGCGAGTTCGGACTTGAGATCTTATCAAAGATGCCGGTACAGTTCCACTGTGACTGCGACCGCTCCAGGGTGGAGAAGGCGATCATCAGCATCGGAAAAAAAGAGATCCAGGACATGATCAACGAGGGCAGAGAGATCGAGGTCAACTGCCAGTTCTGCAACAAGCATTATAAGTTCTCTGTGGATGAGCTGGAAGATATGCTTAAGAGGGCAACGAGAGAGTAAAAATATGAGTTCTGTTAAATTGAATGAGGAAGAAAAACGGCTGCTCCACAACGCCTGGCATCACTTTCTGACCATCACCCATCACAAGCTGGTGGTCATGGAAGGCTGCTTTAAGGTTGGACTTTTTAAACAGGGGCTGCTCCACGATCTGTCGAAGTATTCCTGGGAGGAATTTAAGACCGGCGTGAAGTATTATCAGGGAACGCGGAGTCCAAACGCGGCGGAGAAGGAAGAAAAGGGATATTCCTCCGCATGGCTCCATCACAAGGGGAGAAATAAGCATCACTTCGAGTACTGGACCGATGTGTCCACAGCGGAGGACCACTGGAAGATCGTCGGCGTGAAGATGCCAGTGAATTACCTGGCGGAGATGGTCATGGACCGGATCGCGGCCTCGAAGATCTACCAGGGAAAGAACTACACGGACGCGGCGCCCTACACATATTTTTCCAGAAATAAGGAATATATCGTCATGCATCCGGAGACGAAGGCATGTCTGGATAAGATCCTGCTGATGTTGAAGGAAAAGGGAGAGAGAAAGACGTTTGCATATATCAGGAAGCTTCTTAGGGACGGGGATTACTAAAAGAAAGCCTATGGGTTTTCTGAAGCTTTTGTGGCGGACAGAAAACTCATAGGCTCATATCGATAAGCACCTACGCCTGGTTTGGAAGTGTGCCGGGGTATATTCTTTTGCACTGAATTGGTGCTGCAATTATTACTGACTGTAATTGACCGGGACGGCAGGGCGATGCCAATGGACTTGTCGCGTATTATTTGAGAAACGAGAAGATCTCCCGTATGTAGCGGTTCAGCTTTTCCGCATCGGAGAAACAGTCTTCCCGGACTTCGAAGAATCCTGTTTTATCCTTGCAGGAGGTCTTGAATTCCGGCACCCAGATATCTGCGGGCTGGGGGAGAAAGGTGCCGTCCTTCTTTGTGTAGCAGGTCTCCTTTGTCGCCTTGATCCGGGCGTCCTTGTCGACAAATTCGCCGACACTCTTGTGGATCGCGGTATCCTCGTAGATCAGATAGTAGTAATCCTTATAGTTCGGATAATAATATTTTAATGTACCTTTGTAGACCCGGATGGAAAGCTCCATCCGGTCTTTGTCTGCCCGGAAAGCGTAGGCGGGGACGGAGGCAGCCACCGGGGACGGAAGGATCGTCACCGGGTCCCCTGAGAGGGAGAGGATCAGCCGGTCTGTCTCGCCGGGAGCTTCCCGCACCGCGTCCAGGGTGAAATCCTGGGCGAAAAAGTCAGGATAGAAGAGGACGGGAAGGAGAGAAGGCATTCCCTTTAAGTCGTCCTCATTGTGGAGGAGAAGAAGATGTTTTTCTTCCTGATCGTGAGTCCTCAGATAGTCCAGGTAGACTTCGATGAGCTCGCCGCCGTTATAGAGGTCCTTGCGTCCGATCTTAAGAAAGCGCTCGATGGTCTTCTGCTTCATGTCCGGCAGACCAAGGAGCTTCTTAAAGGGCTTGATCCGGCGGAAGATATCGACGCTTTCCACGCTGTCAAAGGCGGGGGTGAGCTTTAAGGCCTTGGCGCGCTTCGTGACAAAAGGAATATCGAACATGTCCCCGTTAAAGTGGACGAGAGTGCGAAAATCCTTTATAAAGTAAAAAAATGCGGTCAGGACATCGGCCTCCGCGGCTTTCGTGTCTGCAAACCACTGGATGAAGCGGAGATGGTCTCCCTCCGGCCAGATACAGCCGATGAGATATACGGTGTTGTAGTCGGCGGAGAAGCCGGTGGTCTCGATATCAAAAAAGACAAGCTTTTCCGGATCGCCAAGGCGCTCCAACGGATAGGCGATGGTGCCAGGGAATGTTTTTTCTATAGTGATCATGTGATAGTCCTTATACTTATATTGCTGATCCGCCTGGGGTTCATAAAAATGCTGGTGACTGCTCGGAAAACTGCATATGGCAAATCATGAATGGAACAGGCGGAAGAATTTTTGCTTCCGTGTTTTCTGATTATACCCGCGAAAACATGGAAAGTCAACGAAGGAGAAGCCTGGCGGCGTTTTCCGGGAAGATATTTCAAAAAACAGCTAAATCGAAAATATGTTCGATTCTCGCGGCGGTTCCACTTGCACTTAAATGGCGGCTATGGTATGATTACGACATGCATCATGACATGATGAGGAAAAGGGAGGTTCATTCAGTGATTTCATATATACGCGGTCCCTTGGAAGAAAAGAGGGAAGATTCCGTCGTTGTTGAGGCGGGAAATATTGGCTACCGGATCTTTATTCCGTCATCGGTCCTCGGGGAGCTTCCGGGTCTTGGGGAGGAAGTGAAGATCTACACGTATTTTTCCGTGCGTGAGGATGGAATGAGTCTTTTCGGATTCCTCTCAAGGCAGGATCTTGAGATGTTCCGCCAGCTGATCGGGGTGAACGGGGTCGGTCCGAAGAGTGCCCTGGGAATCCTCTCCGCGCTGAAACCGGATGTGCTGCGTCTGGCTGTAATCTCCAGTGACGCGAAGGCAATCTCGAAGGCGCCCGGCATCGGGGCAAAGACAGCCCAGAGGATCATCCTGGATCTCAAAGATAAAATAAAAGCAGAAGACGTATTATTTGCAGGTGCAGATCTGGAGGAGAGCCCGAAAACGGATCTCTCTGGAATGGCGGAAGCTGGAAAAGAGGCTGTGGAAGCGCTTACGGCCCTCGGTTATTCCGCGTCCGAGGCGCAGACCGCAGTAAAGAAGGTTGCGATCACAGAAGGTATGACTTCCGAGGACGTGCTGAAGGGCGCGTTAAAGCATCTGGCATTCTTATAGGATGAAACTTTGTAACTATTCGGTAGGTCTGCGCATTTACTGCGCTGACCGTAAGAAAACTTAGACTAGAAGGCAAAAATCCTATCGGCACAGCCGATTTAGAATGGATTTTTGCGCGTAACTGTGAGGGTACTGAACAGTTACGAAACTTTGTAAAAATGGCAGCCGGAGACGGCTGTCTGATAGAAGAAATAGATAGGAAATGTTATGAGCCGAAAAATCATTACGACCGAAGAAACTGAGGAAGACAAAAAAATAGAGGGGACCCTGCGCCCACAGTACTTAAAAGATTATATCGGTCAGGAGAAGATAAAGTCCACGCTGAAGGTCTTTATCGATGCGGCAAAGAGCCGCGGGGAGGCGTTGGATCATGTGCTTTTTTACGGCCCGCCGGGCCTTGGAAAGACAACGCTCTGCGGAATCATCGCGAACGAGATGGGGGTGAACTTAAAGGTGACCTCCGGGCCGGCGATCGAGAAGCCGGGAGAGATGGCTGCGATCTTAAACAATCTCCAGGAGGGAGATGTCCTGTTTGTGGATGAGATCCACAGGTTGAACCGCCAGGTGGAGGAAGTCCTGTATTCGGCGATGGAAGATTTTGCCATCGATATCATGCTTGGAAAGGATTCATCCGCCCGCTCGATCCGACTGGATCTTCCGAAATTTACACTTGTGGGAGCAACAACGAGAGTGGGACTTTTAACAGCTCCGCTCCGGGACCGTTTTGGTGTGATCCAGAGGCTGGAATTTTATACACCAGAGGAACTCTGCGTGATCGTAAAACGCTCCGCAAAGGTCCTGGGCGTTGAGATCGACGAGGAAGGAGCTTTTGAGATCGCAAGAAGGTCCAGGGGAACGCCGAGACTGGCAAACCGCCTCTTAAAGAGAGTGAGAGACTTTGCACAGGTAAAATACGACGGTGTGATCACGAGACATGTGGCGGATTTTGCCCTGGATATCCTGGATGTGGACAAGCTTGGTCTCGACAATAATGACCGGACCCTGCTTCTCACCCTGATCCAGAAATTTTCCGGTGGTCCGGTGGGACTTGAGACGCTGGCGGCGTCTATCGGAGAGGATTCCGGGACACTGGAAGACGTTTATGAGCCGTATTTATTGATGAACGGACTTATTATGCGCACGCCGAGAGGAAGAATGGCGACGGATCTGGCCTACAAGCACCTTGGGTTGGATGCGGCGAAATAGAAAAAAACATTTGCTGCAGTATACAGGCAGGAATTTTCTGAATTGAAAAATCTGTACGATAGAGAAAAAATGACAATTTTTATATAGATGATAACTGTCCGGCGGATCTGTGGATCGATCGTGTGGAGCCGTGAGGGAGTACAGGCTGGAAAATAGGCGGACGGTTATGCAAAAGAAGTGAGGAATTAGAAATGGATGAGAAGAACTATACGGAAGTGCTGATCAATGGAAATGTCTACACGCTGGGAGGAGCGGAGGATCCGGAGTACCTGCAGAAGGTGGCTGCCTATATTAATGAGAAGATCGCCGTTTTAAAGGCACAGCCGGGATTTACGAGACAGAATAAGGATTACCAGGAAGTCATGATCTATTTGAACCTGGCGGACGATTATTTTAAGACACTTCAGGAGGCGATGATGCTGCGCAGCCAGAAGGATGAGATGGAGAAGGAGATCTACAGCTTAAAGCATGAGCTGATCGGTCTTCAGATGAAGCAGGAATCCGCGGAGAAGAAGGCGGAATAAAGGAGAGAATATGAAAAACAGAACGGTTGAGATACTCGCACCGGCCGGTTCCTACGAGAGTATGGTGGCGGCGGTGAACGCGGGAGCGGACGCGGTCTATATCGGCGGAAGCCGGTTCGGTGCCCGTGCCTACGCGAACAACCTGGATGAGGAGACGATGGTGAAAGCCATCAACTTCATGCATCTTCACGGATGCAGGATTTATATGACGGTCAACACGCTCGTGAAGGAAAAAGAAATGTCAGATCTGTATTCCTATCTGAAACCGTACTATGAGGCGGGACTGGATGCCGTTTTAGTTCAGGACATGGGAGTGCTCACCTACATCCGGAAACATTTCCCGGATCTTCCGGTCCACATCAGCACCCAGATGACGGTGACAGGGAAATACAGCGCGAGAGACCTGAAAGCCCTCGGCGCTGTCCGTGTGGTTCCGGCGAGAGAACTTTCCTTAAAGGAGATCCGTGAGATCTACGATGATACGGGTCTGGAGGTGGAGACCTTCGTTCACGGTGCCCTCTGTTACTGCTATTCTGGTCAGTGCCTGTTTTCCAGCCTGATCGGCGGACGGAGCGGAAACCGGGGCCGGTGCGCACAGACCTGCCGTCTGCCTTTTGACGCAGAGCAGAACGGAAAATATGTCAATAAAAAGAATGAAAAATATATCTTAAGCTTAAAGGACCTCTGTACCCTGGATCTGATCCCGGATATCCTGGAAGCGGGTGTCTGTTCCTTAAAGATCGAGGGTCGCATGAAGAGTCCGCGCTACACGGCAGGAGTTGTAAGTATCTACCGGAAATACGTGGACCTCTACTTGAAGGAGGGGCGTGCCGGATACCATGTGGAGAAGGCAGACAGGGATGCCCTGCTGGCTCTTTTCGACCGGGGCGGACAGTCCCAGGGCTATTACCACACCCACAACGGACGGGACATGGTGGTCTTAAAGGAAAAGCCGGAGTACCGCGACGTGGACCAGGAACTTTTCGACTATCTGGAACGCACGTATGTGAATGTGGAAAAGAAGATCCCTGTGACGGGAAGCGCGTACATCGCGGTCGGAAAACCGGGATATTGCTCCGTGTCGGATGTGTCGGGAAATACAGCCTGGGAGGAATCCCAGCCCGCTGAGGAGGCAAAGAATGCCCCGATGGACGCGGAGCGCATCAGAAAACAGCTCTCAAAGACTGGTGATTCCATGTTTACGTTCACGGACCTTACCGTGGAGTGTGAGGGAAATGTGTTTATGCCGGTGCAGGCATTAAATAAGATGCGCCGCGAGGTCCTGGAGAAGCTTCAGGACGAGATCCTTTCCGGATACCGGAGAAACAGTTCTGTTCCACCGACAAAGGAAGAAGAGAGAGCGCCTGAAAAGGCTGATTTGGAAGAAAGACCGGAATTTACTGTCTTTGTCCAGACGAAACAGCAGTTTGAGATGGTTCTCGGGAAATTTAAGATGTACCGGAAGCTGTCCGAAAGATCATACGGAATCTATCTTGCGGCGGAGAGTTTTGACGCCCAGGAGTGGAAGAAGCTTGCGGACCGCTGTCATGAGGCGGGAGTCCGGTGTTATCTTATGATGCCGAGGATCTTCCGGAAAGAGGCGGAACAGTACTTCAGAAAGCAGATGGAGCTTTTAACGAGTGCCGGTTTTGACGCGCTTGGTATCGGTTCCATGGAAGAACCGGGATTCCTCCGGGAAGCAGGAATTGAACTTCCTATGTACTTCGACCAGGGAATGTATTCCTGGAACCACCTTGCGGGAGCGGCGATGGAGCGGTATGGGGCAGACCGATTGACGATCCCTGTGGAGTTAAACGAGAGAGAGATCCGGGATTCTGGTGTTCAGGGAGAGATGATCGTATACGGGTATCTTCCGATGATGATCTCCGCCCAGTGTATCAGAAAAACAACGCTTGGATGTTCCGGAAAGCCGGAAGTCATGTGGTTAAAGGACCGCAAGGACATGCGGTTCCCGGTGGTAAACCAGTGTCGTTTCTGTTACAATACGATCTACAATTCTGCACCGCTTTCCCTTTTAGGGCTCTCCGAACAGGTCACAGGGCTTAAGCCGAATGCGGTCCGCCTGAACTTCACGGTGGAGGAACCAGCTGCGGCGGGCGAGATCCTGGACGCGTTCTTCGAGGAATACGGAATGGGTGAAAAAGCGGCGGAGCCGCCAGTTTTAAGGAATCAGTTTACGCGCGGACACTTTAAGCGCGGAGTGGAGTAGGTGATAATTATTGACTAATCTGATCATACAGATATCCAGATACTTGATGATCCTTCTGATCGCCATGGATACCTATTATAATTTCCGCTTCTTTTCCATGCGGGATGAGGAGGGAAAAAACCGCGTCTGCGGACGCCAGCTTGTGTGCATGTTTATGCTGCACTTTCTGGCGAATATCCTGATCTGGCTGAACACGGAATCTGTGACGATGTTAGCCTTTTACGGTGCACAGGTGGTATTTTTCCTGCTGTACATTTACCTTACGAGACTGTTTTACAGGAACAGTTCCAGACTGCTCGTCAACAATATGTGTACGCTTTTGGCAACGGGATTTATTATCCTCACAAGGCTGAACCCTGACCGGGCTATGAGACAGTTCGTGATCGTGGCGGCGGCAGCGGTGATCACCTGGATCATCCCGTTTATCATCGACCGGGTATGGCAGCTTGTGACGTTCCCGTGGGTCTATGGAATACTCGGGCTTGTACTTTTGGGAGTGGTCTGCGTCATCGGAAATACTTCCTACGGCGCACAGCTTTCCCTCTCCTTCGGTGGATTTACAGTACAGCCGTCTGAGTTTGTGAAGATCAGTTTTGTGTTCTTCGTGGCAGCCATGTTCTACCAGTCCACGGACAGGGAGACGATCATAAAGACCACCGTCGTGGCGGCACTTCATGTGTTGGTGCTTGTGCTTTCAAAGGACCTTGGAAGTGCATTGATCTTTTTCGTTGCCTACATGACGATGCTTTTTGTTGCCACATCCAGCTATCTCTGGTTCGGTGCGGGCATTGCGGGCGGATCCCTGGCGGCGGTTGCGGCTTACTATCTGTTCCCACATGTGAGACGGCGTGTGGAGGCCTGGGCGGATCCCTGGTCTGATATCGCAAACAAGGGTTACCAGGTGGCACAGGCGCTGTTTGCCATCGGAACAGGCGGATGGTTCGGAATGGGTCTTTACCGGGGCATGCCGGAGAAGATCCCGGTTGTGGACAAGGATTTCGTTTTCGCGGCGATCTCCGAGGAGATGGGGGCACTCTATGCGCTCTGCGTCCTGTTTTTATGCCTTGGCTGTTATATGCAGTTTATGCTGATCGCGATGAAGATGCAGGCGATGTTCTATAAACTGATCGCGTTTGGGCTTGGAAGTGTTTATATTACCCAGGTATTTCTGACCATCGGCGGGGTGACGAAGTTTATCCCGTCCACCGGTGTGACGCTGCCTCTTGTGAGCTATGGCGGCAGCTCCATCGTCTCGACCTTTATCATATTCCAGGTCATCCAGGGACTTTACGTCTTAAAACGCGGGGAAGAAGAGGAGGAGGAGAATTCCAGTGAAGAAGAGTAAACCGAATCCGAAGGCAAACCGGAATATCCTCTGGTTTGTATATGCAGCAGTATTTTTGTTTCTCGCAATGGGAATCTATGTGGGATATTTTCTCGTGGTAAAGAGCGATACGGTGATCGATAATCCGTATAACGCCAGAGCCACTATTTTCGAGGATCGGGTCACCCGAGGCAAGATCCTGGCGGATGACGGGACTGTGCTTGCAAGGACCGTTACGGCGACGGATTCCAACGGCATCGAGGTGCGGGAATACCCATACGGCAGCCTGTTTGCCCACGCGGTAGGATATTCGGCGGTGGGAAAGACAGGGATCGAATCCCTGGCAAACTTTGATCTTCTGAGATCCCACACGAACCTCATCGAGCAGACCGCCGATGAGATCATGGGAAGAAAGAGCGTCGGGGACAACATGGTGACGACCCTGAATGTAAATCTGCAGCAGATCGCATCGGATGCTCTCGGAAAGAACCGGGGCGCGGTCATCGCCATCGAGCCGGATACCGGAAAGATCCTCTGCATGGTTTCAAAGCCGTCTTTCGACCCGAATACGGTGGCGGCAAACTGGAACGATCTCGTAAACGGGGACAGTACGGAGGCAAGACTGTTAAACCGCGCGACTCAGGGACTCTACCCGCCGGGATCCACCTTTAAGATCATCACAGCCCTGGAGTATATGAGAGAACATCCGGGCGCGTACAATGACTATCACTTTGACTGCAGCGGAATTTTTTCATTCGAAAACAACAAGATCCAGTGCTATCACAAGAAGGCACACGGATCCCAGGATTTCACCCAGGCATTTGCAAATTCCTGCAACGGAGCGTTCGCGAACCTCGGCACAGAGCTTGAGCTGACGAGCTACCGGAACCTTGCAGAGCAGCTTTTATTCAACAGAAGCCTGCCTCTCGATATTCCGTACAATAAGAGTACCTTCTCTATGCAGCCGGATGCGGAGACATGGGAAGTGCTTCAGACAAGTATCGGACAGGGACAGACATTGATGTCCCCGATGCACAATCTTCTGATCACCGCGGCGATCGCAAACGGCGGAATCTTAATGAAACCGTATCTGATGGATCATGTGGAAAATTCCGGCGGTGATGTGATCCGGAAGTTTTCCCCGTCTGTGGCAGGAGAGCTGATGGTCCCGAACGAGGCGGATGCCTTAAAGAACCTGATGGTACAGGTGGTCAATGTGGGAACGGGATCCGCACTGAAACGGGATTCCTACCAGGTGGCAGGGAAGACAGGATCCGCAGAATTCGACAAGGGAAAAGAGACTCACGCATGGTTTGTCGGTTTCGCACCGGCGGATGATCCGAAGATCGCGGTATGCGTTATCGTGGAGGAAGGCGGCTCCGGCGGGCATACGGCAGCACCGATCGCGGCGAAATTGTTTGATGCATGGCTTCAGTAGAGTGCTTTTTGGAAATGTGCCTGTAAGATACGGGACGTGTCTGAGGAACTGAAAAAGTGCTGTATGCGGAGAAAATTACGTTACAGTTCAGCCATGCGCTGGTTTGAATGAGAAAGTGTGTTGCAAGCTTGCTTGCATAAGCACTTTTTCATCCAAATCAGCATATGGTGGAACCACCAAGCTTCTTGTTTTCATGAATATGAAAACAAGAAGATGTAATGGCTGAACTGTAACAAAATTACTGTAAAAAAAAGAAATCTGTATTGAATAAAAGAAAAATGATATTTTCTTTTATTACGGGCAGTGTTAAAATGATAACGAGGACAGGATCCGGGGAAAAGGATCCGAAATAATAACCGTATCTCAGAACGGCAAAATTCATGGGAGGGTTCATCATGAGAATTTTAGTAACCGGCGGCGCAGGATATATCGGAAGCCATACATGCCTGGCACTTCTGGAACAGGGACATGAGGTCGTTGTCTTTGATAATCTTTACAATGCGTCGGAAGAAGCATTAAACCGTGTAAAGAAGCTCACAGGAAAGGATCTGACATTCTACAAGGCAGATATGCTGGATCGTGACGCGATGGAAAAGATCTTTGATGCGGAGAAGATCGACGCAGTGATCCACTTTGCTGGATTAAAGGCTGTTGGCGAATCAGTCGCAAAGCCGTGGGAATACTACCACAACAATATTACCGGTACATTGATCCTTCTCGATGTGATGAGAAAACATGGCGTGAAGAAGATCATCTTCAGTTCCTCCGCTACCGTTTACGGAGATCCGGCTTTTGTGCCGATCACAGAGGAGTGCCCGAAGGGACAGTGCACAAACCCGTACGGACAGACAAAGAGTATGCTGGAGCAGATTCTTACCGATATGCAGAAGGCAGACCCGGAGTGGAATGTGATCCTGCTCCGTTACTTCAATCCGGTGGGAGCTCATGAGAGCGGTCTGATCGGAGAGGATCCGGAAGGAATCCCGAACAACCTGACACCGTACATCACCCAGGTTGCCATCGGAAAGTTGAAAGAGGTGGGTGTATTCGGAAACGATTACGATACACCGGACGGAACGGGTGTCCGCGACTATATCCATGTGATGGATCTTGCGGAAGGCCATGTAAAGGCATTAAAGAAATTTGATGATAAGCCGGCGGTATATATCTATAATCTCGGAACAGGTCACGGATACAGCGTTCTTGACGTGATCCACGCTTTTTCCAAGGCGGTTGGAAAAGAGATCCCGTATGTGATCAAACCGCGCCGTGCAGGCGATATCGCGACATGCTATTCTGATGCTACAAAGGCAAAGGTGGAGCTTGGCTGGGAGGCAAAGAGAAACCTCGACGATATGTGCCGTGACGCATGGAACTGGCAGTCCAAGAATCCGAATGGTTATCGTTCATAAAAAATGAATGACTGAACTTTGGTCATAGACAGGAAACTCTGGCGGATGTATGGTCTGCCGGAGTTTTTCTGTTTCGGCGTAAGGTGTGGACCGCAGTGAAATATATGATCAGCCTTCTGAAGATACATTATGGTTACTTTTCATGGGTAGGAATTTTCTGAACTGAAAATTCCGTACAATACAGTGGTGGTAGTGGATTTTGCCGATTCGGAATGCGAAGCATCGGCAAAATCCTGTTACAGTGCGCGGGCATGGAGTGCCCGTGTACTGTAACACATTATGGAAATTTCTGCGAGTGAAAACGTGGTTGCAAACACGGGTAAAAAGAAGTATACTAAACTCAGTAAAAAAACACACCTGCGGAATCTGCTTTCGGGCGGAATCCCTTGAATGCCTGTCAGGAGGAATTGCAATGATAGAAGCAACGAGCTGCGGCGGTGTGGTTATATTTCGCGGCAAGATCCTAGTTCTCTATAAGAACTACAGAAACAAGTACGAAGGCTGGGTCTTACCGAAAGGAACTGTGGAAGCAGGAGAAGAGTTTAAAGAAACGGCTCTCAGAGAGGTGAAGGAGGAGACCGGGGTCCAGGCCCAGATCATTAAGTACATCGGAAAGAGCCAGTATTCATTTAACACGCCGCAGGATACGGTGGAAAAGGAAGTCCACTGGTATTTAATGATGGCGGACAGTTATTACAGTAAACCACAGCGCGAAGAATACTTCGTAGATTCCGGATATTACAAATATTATGAGGCGTACCACCTTCTGAAATTCTCAAATGAGAAGCAGATTCTGGAGAAAGCCTATCACGAATATCTGGATCTGAAACGGTGTAATCTGTGGGGCAGCAAGAAATACTTCTAGGCCCCGTAAACGGAGGAAAACCCCTTAAAACAGGGGTTTTTCCTGTATATTGACTTAAGGAGCGAGACTATGAAGATCATCGACGCACATCTTCACTTTGTGCCGGAAAATCCCTACTTTCAGGAGATCGCGGTGCGGGCGGAACATAAAAATACAGAGGAAGACTTAAGGGCGGTCTATCAGAAATACAATATTGAGGGAGGAGTCGTCATGGGAAACCGGGGCGTGGATCCGGTGGATCATTCCTACCCGGAGTTCCTAAGGTACTGTGTGGGGATCGACCGGGATTTTCTCGTGAGCGAGGACAAAAAGAAGAGCCTGGACCAGGTGGAGGAGAACTTAAAGCGGGATACCTGTGTCGGAATCAAACTCTATCCCGGATACAACAAGATGTATGTGACGGATGAGGTGTACGAGCCGCTCTATGATCTCGCAAAGGCGTACAAAAAGCCTGTGGCGATCCACATGGGCCAGACAGCTGGTTCCCGCGCCTACTTAAAATACAGTCATCCGCTGACCTTGGACGAGGCGGCAGTCCGTCATCCGGATGTAAACTTTGTCATGTGCCATTTCGGCAATCCGTGGCTCCTGGACGCGGCGGCTGTCGTGGAGAAAAATGAGAACGTGATGACGGATCTCTCCGGCCTTCTGGAGGGGAAGATCGATTTCCCGAAGCTTTTAGAGCAGCAGAGAGGATATTTTGATGCCTTAAAGACCTGGATCTCCTACTGCAGCCAGTATGAAAAGTTCATGTTCGGAACAGACTGGCCGTTAGCCAACTACGGAGACTACATCGAAGTCGTAAAATGGCTGATTCCTGAGGAGAAGTGGGGGAAGGTCTTTTATGAAAATGCGAAAAGAATCTACGGATTATAAGAAAATGGACTGCCTGATCAGGGCAGTCCGTTTTCTTTTATCGACATGATCTTTTCTTTATAAAACAGCAAAAACCAGTTGATCTCCGCCCCCACAAACAGGATGCAGATCGAGACATAAAGCCACAGCATAAAAAGGATCACCGCAGTCAAACTTCCGTACGTGACAGCGTATGTGCCGAAATACCGGAAGTAAACGGAAAATGCCAGGGAAGTGAGTGCCCATCCGGCGGCGGAAAACATGGCTCCCGGGATCTGGCCGCAGATCGAGAGCCTCCGGTGCGGAAGTGCCGTGTAGATGGCGGTGAAAAAGATCATCAGCATGATAAACATCACAAGTCCGCGTCCCAGGGAGATCATCCCGGAGAGATAGGACAGGGCCGGGAACCATTTTAACAGCATCTCCTGCAGGAAGCTTCCGAATACGAGGAGCGCAAGGCTCGTCACACACATCAGGGAGAATGCCAGGGTATAAACGCTGCAGAGGGCCCTGCGAAGGATATAATTTCGCGGCGATGTGACGCCGAATACCCGGTTTAAGCCCTTTTCGATCCCGAGCATTCCCTTTGCCGCGGACCAGACCGCCGCAAGAGCAGTCACAGAGATTAGCGCTGCCGGGGAATCGGAGTGCAGGCTGTCCAGGAGATAGATCAAAAGCCCCTGGAACCGGCCCGGGATCGCAGGCAGCAGAAAACGCAGAAGATCTGCCTCATGGATCATGGGGGCCACCTGGATCAGGGCCAGAAGCACCATAAAAAACGGGAACGCCGCCATGATGATGAAAAATGAGGCCTGTGCGGCATAAACGGACATTTCGTCCATGGAATATTTCAAATAGACCTGTCGTCCGAAGAGTAGCAGGCGAAGCATAAGATCCTGACCTTTCCATAACCGCGAAGGAGGTATCCTGTCGGTCATGCCCTTTCTTTCTATATCAGAGAGGTCAAAAGACTTTTTGACCTCAACATCATAAAATATTAACATGAAGAGAGAAAAATAACAAGAGTGGTAAAAAAACAGCATGCGGCAAAATCCACTGCCACGTTACTGTTCACGCTTTGCGCAAACAGTAACTGATTTTGCCGATGCTTCGCATTCCGAATCGGCAAAATCCACTACCACCACTGTATTGTACGGAATTTTCAGTTCAGAAAATTCCTACCCGTGTACAGTAACACTGTCACCACTGTATTGAGAAAAAAATAGAAGATCATGCCGAAATACCGAAAAAATCCGGGATTTCCGTCGATAAAAACCTGAAAAGACATGACACAAAACCGTTCTAATTTCCGTTCTAATTACATACAGATATACGGTAAAAGCCGTATAGCGGAAAAAACAATCAAAAAGGAGAAAATACTATGACAGAAAAAGGAATGGAAAACAACAAAGTAACCGTAATTGGAACGATCGTTTCAGGATTCACATTCAGCCATGCCGTGTTTGGGGAGGGCTTTTATCTTGTGGATCTTCTCGTGAACCGTTTGAGTGAGCAGGCGGACATTATTCCGCTTATGATATCAGAGCGTCTGATCGATGTGACGAAGGATTACCAGGGCTGCACCATGGAGGCCTCCGGTCAGTTCCGGTCCTACAACCGCCACGAGGGGACGAAGAACCGTCTGGTATTGTCCGTGTTTGTCAGAGAGGTCCGCTTTATGGAGGAGTTCACGGACTACACGAAAACGAACCAGATCTTTCTGGACGGATATATCTGTAAAGAACCGGTCTACCGGAAGACGCCATTAGGAAGGGAGATCGCAGACCTTTTAGTAGCAGTGAACCGCCCGTATGGCAAGTCAGACTATATCCCATGCATCGCCTGGGGCCGCAATGCCAGATACGCCTCAGGATTTGGCGTCGGAACAAGGATCCTCATCTGGGGCCGTGTCCAGAGCAGGGAGTACACGAAAAAGGTCAGCGAGACGGAGTGCGAGAAGCGTGTGGCCTATGAAGTCTCCGTCAGTAAGCTTGAATGTGCGGATCATGCGGAGTCGTAGAAATACATATTAAAGACATCAGGGAGGGCAACTTTGACAGACAGGCAAATCTCTTGCAAACAGGATAGAGATGTGATAATATAGCATAATAGAAGCCTTAAAAAGCTTCAGCTAACGGTATACACAAAGTGAGGGAATGATCATGGCAAGTGACAGAGTCCGTGTGATCTGCGGACCGGGATACGGAAAATCCGCATCGGCATTGGGATACGCGATGATGGGCGTTTTCCGCGGAAAAAGGGTCATTATGGTACAGTTCTTGAAAGGTATGCTGGGAGAAGGAGCGGCAGACGTCCTGAAGCGTCTCGAGCCGGATCTCAAATTCTTCCGTTTTGAGCACTCCAAAGAGCGGTTTGAGGACCTTCCGGAAGATCAGAAGCACGAGGAACTGATGAACATGCGAAACGGCTTCAATTTCGCAAGAAAGGTGATGACGACCGGTGAGTGCGATGTCCTGATCCTGGATGAGATTCTTGGAATCGTGGATCAGGGAATTATCTCGAAGGAAGAATTCCAGAGTTTTCTTGAGTCAAGAGATGAGGAGACTGAGCTGGTCATGACCGGGCGCGTGTGTCCGGAAGGTATTGAAGAATATGTAACCGATATTTCACGGATGGAAACACGAAAAACGCATGAGTAAATAAATTGTGAACATGCCCCTTTTCTGGTAAAATT